>Ga0129311_1000186_pt1 | contig 57556 bp, 46 predicted proteins | sample Go1ome_FD_94435 | JGI IMG/M metagenome (GOLD analysis project Ga0129311, IMG submission 94435) | Western lowland gorrila individual fecal microbial communities from Wisconsin, USA - Go1022B metagenome | ecosystem: Host-associated > Mammals > Digestive system > Large intestine > Fecal | place... | reverse complement strand
TGCTTATCAGCCTTTATGCGCACAAAAAACGGGACGTACCCGATGCACGCCCCATTATTATATACAGAGTTTTTCTGCATGTCAAGGAGAAACCTTAAATTTTCTTTGAAAATACGGCGTTTTTCGACTGTGACACGCCTGGATGAGTTGTCTCAAATTCATCTCTTGTGATTTTGACCTGTCTGGCCTGTTTTTCTCTCTGATTTTTATTGTTTTTTCATTTTTTGTACACTGCCTTAATGATGCGGCGCAGCATTTCATGGATTCCATTCGAACGCAAATCGCACAAATGTCTGTGCCATATCTTCCCTCTTTCAGGGAGCTACTCCCCAAGGCAGAACATATCCACCGTAACATCAGCGAGAAGATTTCCCTTTTCATCCGTCACTTCGCTGCGGACGATGGTGATCGACCTGCCGCGGCGGATCAGGATGCCTTTCGCATAGACCGTTCCTTCCGATACATTTCGGATAAAGTTTATATGGGCGCTCTGGGTCACATATTTTCTTCCATCGGCTCTGGCCGTGAGGCCTGTTACCACATCCGCCAGGGCATAGAGCATTCCGCCATGGACCATGCCCATCAGGTTTGTCACGCCGTGGGTGATCTTCATGCTGATCTCACTGCATTCCGGGGAGATCTTTTCAATCTTCATATTTGTATATCCCATAAATGGATTGTGTTTTACATACTCGTCCGGGTCGAGGACGTTCCATGTTTCTTTCATGACTTTTTCCTCCTTCTGCGTTCCGGCAGTGTCAAAAATCCCATCGGCACAGCCGGTCCGGAATAGATTTTTGCCCGCAACTGTAAAGGTATCGAACCGTTACAAGCGCTGTATATTTCCAGACAGGATTTTACCATACCGGCAGTCTTCATGCAAGCCCCCGGTGCGATTTGAGCCCCCGATGCGATTTGTACCACAGCCGATACACATTCAGGAACGATGCCTCTTCCGGACTGAACCGTTACAAATCTCTTTCGATCCTGAGGGAGACCGCATCTGCGGTCTCCTCTTTTAATCTATCCTTCGTTAGGGATTGGGTGCCAGAAGTCCAGCCGTTCTCAGGTTTGCAAGTAATTCATTAAACTGATTCACCACATTCTCCGAGTCTGTGGCATTTGCCACCGGAGCGGCCGCCGTCACTGTCCCGGCAGGGCCTGTCGGACCGGTTGGTCCCTGCGGACCGTCTGCGCCGATCGGACCTGCCGGGCCAATTTCGCCCTGCGGCCCCTGCGGACCAGTCGCACCTGTCGCTCCCACTGCTCCTGCCGGACCTACCGGACCCATCGGGCCTGTCGCTCCCACTGCTCCTGCCGGACCTACCGGACCCATCGGGCCTGTCGCTCCCGCTGCTCCTGCCGGACCTACCGGACCCATCGGGCCTGTCGCTCCCGCTGCTCCTGCCGGTCCTACTGGACCCATCGGCCCTGTCGCTCCCACTGCTCCTGCCGGTCCCATCGGACCCATCGGGCCCATCGGTCCTGTCGCTCCAGGCGCTCCGTCAAATCCCGGAAAACCCTGTGGACCTCTCGGTCCTTCCGGACCCGGGCATCCCTGAGGGCCTCTCGGCCCCTGCGGTCCCCGGCAGCAGCAGGTTCCGTGTCTCCAGCCATATCCCCAGCCACTTCCGCAATTTCCGCCACAGCCGCCTCTTCTGTTTCCTCCGCAGCCACAATTTCCACCGCAGCCACCTCTTCCATCTCCGCCACAGCCCTGCGTTCCGTCCCAGCGGTCTCTTCCGTCTCTGCCGCAGCAGCAGTTCCCATCCCAGTGTCCTCTCTCATCTCCGCCCTGGCAGCTCTCTGCTCTGCAGTCCTCGTTCTCCCAGAAACCATATCCACAATTACGCATAACCAATTCTCCTTTCAGCATATTCTTCTGCAAACATCCCGTACAGGTTGTTCGCTTACTATAATCTATGCTGCCCGTCCGAAACTGCTACTTCTACGATTTCTGTCCGAAACTCCCGCTGTCACCTCACTGGATCTGTTCAATTTGCTGTGCTTTTCTTTTCTCAAAATATTCCCTGTTTAACCGGCATGCCTCCGTCCCCGGCCGGCACCTCTCCGCCAGATCATTATACCGCTCCGCCATCTTCCATTCCCCGAGCCTGTCATAGCAGACACACATCTGCAGATACGGAATATATCCCCGGCACTCCGGCATCACAAAACCGTCCTCCCCTGTCCGCCTTCCGGTCTGAACTGCCTGCCCGTACCAGAAAATTGCGTCGCGGCAGCGCCCAGCCGAGAAGAACCACCATCCAAGATCACAGCAAAGCTCCGGTTTCGGAATCCCCTCAGAAAGTCCGGAAAGCAGAAACTTTAACGCCCGTTCCCGATCCCCGATCCGGTACATACAGTATGCCCCATGCCTGCAGGCATCCACCCGGTCTTCCCGCCAGCCATCCGGCAGTTTCAGATATTCCAAAAATACAGAAGCAGCATCCCGGTACCTTCTGTGATAATATAATTCCTTTCCATAATAATACTGATCCCGCGGAGATAGTTTCCCCTTCTCCCGGAGCATCCGCTCAAATATCCGAAGATTCCTGTCCGGATCCCCTGTCCCCACTTTCCGGTGCTCGATCATGATATCTTCCCGCACTACTTTTCCAAAGGGTTCCACCGCCTCATGGATGCGCCCTTTCCATACGGCTTTTCCGCACCGTCTTAAAAGACGTTCTCTATAAAAGAAAAATGACGGTGCGCCATCCCCGTCATATCCAACCGCGTATTTCATCATCACCACATCCGGCCGTTCGTCATCCAGCCGTCTCTTCAGATCCATTAATTTTCTCTGTTCCTCCTGCCTTACCACATCATCTGCATCCAGCCAGAACAGGTAATCCCCCGTTCCTCTGGAAAACGCGAAATTTCTCGCCGCAGCAAAGTCATCCTTCCATTTAAAATCATAAACCTTGTCCGTAAAAGAAAATGCGATCTCCTTCGTCCGGTCCGTAGATCCCGTGTCCACAATTATGATCTCATCCGCAAATCCCCGCACGCAGGACAGGCATCTTCCGAGGACCTTTTCCTCATTGCGCACGATCATACATAGACTGATGGATGCCATAGTCTCCCCCTCTTTGTCCTGTTTCTTCTATTTAATATATGAGAGATTCTCCAATCTGCTATTCTCCCAGACGCAGCTGCGGGCAGATCCTATTACAGGTAAAGCTACATTCCTGCAGAACCTGCTGCAGCCATCTGTGAACAGGGATTTCCTGTGGCACAAAAAGGCGCTGATCTGCCATGACCTCTTAGCCATTCGCAAACCAGCGCCCATTTACACTTCACTTTTTACCAAGCCGGACCAGTTCCGATTTTACTGTCCCTATTCCGCGTCTGCCACATAAGCCACAGCAATATCTTCATAGCCATCTGTAGATGGAATCTCAAAATAAACTTCCTTGCCCGGATTCTTATATGTCATATTGATATCCATCTTATAGTTCATCTCATCAGCCTCGGATGTTGTACGATCTGTGATACTCATTCCGTAGTCCATAAACATCTTCATAGCCTCACAATAGCCATCTTTGTTGACCGTCATCTCGCCGTTCGACTCATTGATCTTCATGTCCAGACTTACCCCAAGCTCCTCGTAGGTCTCTGCGGTCGCGCCGGTAATTGCGGTCAGGATCTCGTTGATCTTCTGGTCATCAATGGTAAATGCAAGTTTCCTTGTGTCACCGCTTGTATACATTCTCAAGCCTTTGACGACATCCGTATCCAGATCCATGTTGATCTGTGTGGCCTGAGCTTTCGCAGCTTCCAGATCCATGGCCTGCCTGTACTTGAGGCCCATAGTGTTCACATACATGTATCCGTCTGTGTAGAACATATCAATCGGCACTGCAGTTCCAAGCGTATCCGCGGTACCCTTGCATACAAACTGCATGTCTCCGTTCGCGTCCTCTTTCATCATCAGCTTCATATTCATGGACATATCAACATCCTGTCCGAGATAAGACATGGTGATCGTATAGTCCACATCAATATTCGCGCTCGGGAGAGACTCGCTAAGCTGCTGTGCCTCTTCATAGACCTTTAGTGCCTCCGGATCGTTCTCCGCAACAGTGATCGGAACCGCCTTTACCTGGGTAACACCATTTACGCTCCAGGCACCATTTTTGTCGATCTCATATCCGTCCGCATGACCCGTATTTGTCTGGGCATATCCGGCATTCATCTGCAAATAACCGGAATTTCCGAAATAATAGCACTGTGCCCAGCCATCATGATCACCATCGATCCAGTACCAGCCGTTCCGGCAGTAGGAACCGTCATCATTCTCATACCACCAGCCGTTCATATCCTCGTGCCATTCGCCCGCGAATGCCGGGAAGGACAGTGCCATTGCTAACGGCATCGCTGCAGTAAGGATCATTTTCCACTTTTTCATAAGAGAGACCTCCTTAAAATTCAACAACCGCCGTCGGTCATCTGCACAAGTTTCCAGATGCCGGAGCGCCTGTTCTGTCACCCATCTGCCCACATACTTCCGGGAGTTCCATGTCTCAAGTATAGCAGTTCAACCATGCAATCGCAAGCCATTTTTCCTGTAGACTTCTTACGCCTTACGTTTTCTTTAACTGCAAAAATCCGGCAAAGCGCTTCTGCACGCTCTGCCGGATCCAATCTTTTTTCCTTATTCCAGATATGACTGCTCTGCCTGTATCACTGCGTAATAATCATCCCATTTCTCTGAGATCAGTTTCTCGATCCCCTGTTTTACCTCTTCGTTCGTTTTCCCATACTGGAATGGGACCACCGCGTCGAAGATCAGGTTCGTATGAGTCGGCCCCTGGACCATGCGGAAATCATGGATGGTGACGCCCGGAAAATGTTCGTTGATCATGTCAACAACTTCCTTTTTCGTCTCATTGATCGCCTCGTTATTCACCACGATCGGATCCATGTGGATCACGGCCTCACAGCCAAGCTTTTCCTTCAATTCCTTCTCGATCCGATCGATCACGTCGTGGATCTCGAAGATGTCGCAATCCCCGGACACTTCCCCGTGGAGGGAAATCATGCGTCTCCCCGGGCCGTAATCGTGGACCACAAGATCATGGATCCCAATAATCTCAGGATGAGCCAGAACGATCGTCCTGATCTCATTTACAAATTCTCTGGAAGGCGGTTCTCCGAGAAGCGGATTCAGGGTATCCTTCGCCGCGCTAAATCCGGCATACAATACAAAGCATGCCACAAGGCAGCCGCACCATCCATCGATACTAATGCCTGTCACATGAGCCACCGCCATGGAGATCAGGACCGCCGTTGTCGCGATGGAATCGCTCATACTGTCCATAGCCGTCGCTTTCATGGTCTCGGACTGGATCTTTTTGCCGACTGCCCGGTTGTAAAAGCACATGTATCCCTTTACACAGATGGAGACCACAAGGATCCCCACCGCCAGAGCACCTGTCTCCACCGGCTCTGGATGAAAGATCTTCTCTATGGAAGTTTTGAAAAGCTCGATTCCCATGAGAATGATGACCATGGAAACTCCAAATCCGGAGACATACTCGATGCGCCCGTGTCCAAAGGGGTGGTCCGCGTCAGCCTTCATGCCGGAAAATTTAAATCCCACAAGAGAGATAAAGGATGATCCTGCATCTGACAGATTATTGAATGCATCCGCCGTAATAGCGATGGATCCACTGATCACGCCCGCCAGATATTTTCCGGCAAACAGAAAGACATTGAGCGCGATGCCCACAATACTGCAGAGCATGCCGTAGGCACGGCGCACATCGCTGTCCCCGAACTGATCCCTGTTTTTAATAAATAAGCCGGACAGTATCGTAATCATGTAAAACACCTCCATCGGTCCGCACACTTGCCGCGCTGACCCGCAAAAAAATACAATTTATAACCCCGGTCTTCTCACGTTCAGCACGCCGCTTCGCCAAATCATTACAAGTTGCCTTCTTCTAACCATCTGTATACTCAAACAGCGAGGAAAAACATGATCTTCTCATGTTCTCCTCGCTGTTCTTATATGCCTCAGCATACGGAAAAGTTCCTGTCCCCAGAAACCTTTCCGAAATATTTATTTTTCAAAATATCGATCACTCATCGACATCCTGTGTATCATCCTCGTTGAGAATGATCTTATCTGCTTCCTCAAGCGGAGCATCCGTCTCCTCCTGCGGTGCTTCAGCAACCGGTGCTTCCTGCTCCGGCTTCTTATCCTCGATCTCGCCTGTGCTGAGCTTGATGTTGCGGTAACGCTTCATACCAGTACCAGCCGGGATCAGCTTACCGATGATAACATTCTCTTTCAGACCGATCAGGTGATCGACCTTACCGTTGATCGCAGCCTCAGTAAGAACCTTTGTGGTCTCCTGGAAGGATGCGGCGGATAAGAAGGAATCGGTTGCAAGGGATGCTTTTGTGATACCGAGCATGACCTGTTTGCCCTCTGCCGGCTGTTTGCCTGCAGCGATGAGCTCCTCGTTCATCTCGTTGAAATCAAGAACATCCATGGATACGCCCGGAAGAACGTCGGAATCACCGCTCTCCTCGACACGGATCTTCTTTAACATCTGACGCACGATCATCTCGATATGCTTATCGTTGATCTCTACACCCTGTAAGCGGTAAACACGCTGTACCTCACGGATCATGTAATCCTGTACGGCACGAACGCCCTTAACCTTTAACAGGTCGTGCGGGTTGATGCTACCTTCTGTAAGAACGTCGCCGGCCTCGAGAACCTGTCCGTCCGTAACTTTGATTCTGGAACCATAAGGGATCAGATAAGTCTTGGAGTTTCCTGTCTCCTGGTCTGTAACGATGATCTCACGTTTTTTCTTTGTATCTTTAATTGTAACAACACCACCGAATTCAGCGATGATCGCAAGTCCCTTCGGGCGTCTGGCCTCGAAAAGCTCCTCGACACGAGGAAGACCCTGTGTGATATCGCCGCCGGCAACACCGCCGGAGTGGAATGTACGCATGGTTAACTGTGTACCAGGCTCACCGATGGACTGCGCGGCAATGATACCAACAGCCTCTCCGACCTGTACCGGCTGGCCTGTCGCCATGTTCGCGCCGTAACACTTGGAGCAGACACCGATATGGCATTTACATGTCAATACGGTACGGATCTTAACCGTGTTTCTGCCGAGCTTCTCAAGAACCTTGATCACGGCTGCAGCACGCTTCGGTGTACACATATGGTTTGCTTTGACAACAACCTCACCGGTATCCGGATCTGTGATCGTCTCTGCGATATATCTTCCTGTCAATCTCTCCTGAAGAGTCTCGATGGTTTCTTTACCGTCCGTAAAGCCCTCAATCTCCATGTACGGGATCGTTCCCTTGCTTTCGCAGCAGTCAGTCTCACGGATGATAAGATCCTGAGATACGTCAACAAGACGTCTTGTCAGGTAACCGGAGTCGGCTGTACGAAGAGCAGTATCGGACATACCTTTTCTCGCACCATGCGCGGAGATGAAGTACTCAAGTACGTCAAGACCTTCACGGAAGTTGGACTTGATCGGGAGTTCGATCGTGTGACCGGTCGTATCCGCCATGAGTCCTCGCATACCGGCAAGCTGTTTGATCTGCTTATCGGAACCACGGGCTCCGGAGTCCGCCATCATGAAGATGTTGTTGTATTTATCAAGACCTGTCAGAAGGTCATGTGTCAGCTGGTCATCGGTTGCTTTCCATACATCGATAACTTCTTTGTAACGCTCTTCCTCTGTGATAAGACCTCGGCGGAAGTTCTTAGCGATACGGTCAACGGTAGCTTCTGCGTCTGCGAGGAGCTGCTTCTTTGTTGCCGGGACAGTCATATCGGAAATGGATACGGTCATAGCTGCTCTTGTGGAGTACTTGTAACCGATCGCCTTGATATCGTCCAGGGTGATCGCTGTCTGGATCGCTCCGTGTGTATTGATGACTTTCTCCAGGATCTGCTTTAACTGTTTCTTCTTTACGAGGAAATCGATCTCCGGCTTTAACTCGTTGCCCGGGATCGTTCTGTCTACAAATCCAAGATCCTGAGGGATGATCTCATTGAAGAGGATACGTCCAACAGTTGTATCAACGATACCTGTCATAGTTCTTCCATCCGGAAGAGTCTTTGTTACACGGACTTTGATTCTTGCGTGAAGAGTAACGGCACCGTTCTCATATGCAAGAAGCGCTTCGTTCGGGCTCTTGAAGAACATTCCCTCGCCCTTTGCGCCCGGTCTCTCCTGTGTCAGATAGTAGATACCGAGGACCATATCCTGGGAAGGAACGGCTACCGGACCACCATCGGACGGCTTTAACAGGTTGTTCGGGGAGAGAAGAAGGAAGCGGCACTCAGCCTGAGCTTCCATTGTAAGCGGAAGGTGAACCGCCATCTGGTCTCCATCGAAGTCCGCGTTGAATGCGGTACAAACGAGCGGGTGAAGCTTGATTGCCTTACCTTCTACAAGGATCGGCTCGAACGCCTGAATACCAAGACGGTGAAGAGTAGGGGCACGGTTTAACATAACCGGATGCTCTTTGATTACATCCTCAAGTACGTCCCAGACCTCTGTCTGGAGGCGCTCAACCATCTTCTTCGCGTTCTTAATGTTATGTGCTGTTCCGTTAGCGACGAGTTCCTTCATAACGAACGGTTTAAAGAGCTCGATCGCCATCTCCTTCGGAAGACCGCACTGGTAGATCTTAAGTTCCGGTCCAACGACGATAACAGAACGTCCGGAATAGTCAACTCGTTTACCGAGAAGGTTCTGACGGAAACGTCCCTGCTTACCCTTTAACATATCGGAAAGGGATTTTAACGCACGGTTTCCAGGACCTGTAACCGGTCTTCCGCGTCTGCCGTTATCGATCAGAGCATCAACAGCCTCCTGAAGCATTCTCTTCTCGTTGCGGACGATGATATCCGGAGCACCGAGCTCAAGAAGTCTTGCAAGACGGTTGTTACGGTTGATGATTCTTCTGTATAAGTCGTTTAAGTCGGATGTCGCGAAACGTCCGCCGTCAAGCTGTACCATCGGACGGATATCCGGCGGGATAACCGGAATCACGTTCATGATCATCCACTCCGGTCTGTTTCCGGAGCTGCGGAATGCATCTACGACCTCAAGGCGTTTGATGATTCTCGCTCTCTTCTGTCCGGATGCCTCCTGAAGAGCTTTTCTAAGCTCTTCGGAGTCCTTATCCAGATCGATATTCTTTAAAAGTTCCTGAACAGCCTCAGCACCCATTCCCACACGGAATGTGCCGTAGCCATACTTTTCAACAGCATCGCGGTACTCTTTCTCAGAAAGGACCTGCTTTAACTGAAGGCCGGTATTTCCGGCATCCAGAACGATATAGGAAGCGAAGTACAGGACTTTCTCGAGGACTCTCGGAGAGATATCCAGGATCAGGCCCATACGGCTCGGAATACCTTTAAAATACCAGATATGGGATACCGGAGCGGCAAGCGCAATGTGTCCGATACGCTCACGGCGGACGCTTGATTTTGTTACCTCAACGCCGCAACGGTCACAGATAACACCTTTATATCTGATTTTCTTGTATTTACCACAATGACACTCCCAGTCCTTGGTCGGTCCAAAGATTCTCTCACAGTACAGACCGTCTTTCTCCGGCTTTAAGGTTCTGTAGTTGATGGTCTCCGGTTTTTTAACCTCACCATGGGACCATTCCAGAATCTTTTCCGAAGAGGCAAGTCCGATACGGATCGCGTCAAATGTCATCGGCTGATAAGTTTCATTTGTCTCAGGCATGAACGGTACTCCCTTCTAATTATTTGTCGTCATCCTCGGTATAATCGTCATCGACATAGTCGTCTTTGGCACCGTCGTTTGTATAGTCATCTTCTTCCACATTAACGAGCTCGTCGCCCTTGAATTCCTGTTTCTGGAATCCATAGTCGGATAAGTCTTCCTTATCGTTGTAACGGCGGTCTCCCTCAATGATGGAACGAAGGTCATAGTTGGTATCGGAATAGTCGATGTTCTCAGACATATCGACCTCTTCACCGTTGTCACGCAGCACTCTTACGTCCAGTCCGAGAGACTGTAACTCTTTTAAGAGTACCTTGAAGGACTCCGGAATACCCGGCTCCGGAATGTTCTCGCCCTTGATGATCGCCTCGTAGGTCTTTACACGTCCTACAACGTCATCGGACTTCACAGTCAGGATCTCCTGAAGGGTGTAAGCCGCACCGTAAGCCTCAAGAGCCCAAACCTCCATCTCACCGAAACGCTGTCCGCCGAACTGTGCTTTACCACCTAACGGCTGCTGTGTTACCAGTGCGTATGGACCTGTGGAACGGGCATGGATCTTATCATCAACCAGATGATGCAGTTTCAGGTAGTGCATGTGTCCGATCGTAGTCGGACCATCGAAGTATTCACCTGTACGTCCGTCGCGGAGCTGTACTTTACCGGTACGGCTGATCGGAACGCCTTTCCAGAGATCACGATGGTCAAGGTGCTCGCCGAGGTATTCCATCGCATCCGGACGAAGGATATCCTTATACTTCTCCTGGAATGCATCCCATTCCATATTTACATAATCATTTGCAAGCTCCAGTGTATCCTGGATATCGTTCTCGTCCGCGCCGTCGAATACCGGTGTGGAAACGTTAAAGCCGAGCGCCTTCGCAGCAAGGCTTAAGTGGATCTCGAGGACCTGTCCGATGTTCATTCGGGACGGCACGCCTAACGGGTTTAATACGATATCGAGCGGACGGCCATTCGGAAGGAACGGCATATCCTCTACCGGAAGTACACGGGAGACAACACCCTTGTTACCATGACGACCGGCCATCTTATCACCAACAGAGATCTTACGTTTCTGAGCGATGTAGATACGGACAGTCTCATTTACGCCAGGAGCAAGCTCGTCGCCGTTCTCTCTTGTGAAGAGTTTCGCGTCGATGATAGTTCCATACGCGCCGTGCGGTACTTTTAAGGATGTGTCGCGGACTTCTCTTGCCTTCTCACCGAAGATCGCGCGGAGAAGTCTCTCTTCTGCTGTCAGCTCGGTTTCTCCCTTCGGGGTTACCTTTCCGACTAAGATATCACCGGCACGTACCTCAGCGCCGATGCGGATGATTCCTCTCTCATCCAGATCTTTTAATGCGTCCTCACCAACGCCCGGAACGTCTCTTGTGATCTCTTCCGGTCCTAACTTGGTGTCACGGGATTCGCATTCATATTCTTCAATATGAACAGATGTGTATACATCGTTCATAACGAGTTTTTCGCTTAAGAGAACCGCATCCTCGTAGTTGTAACCTTCCCAGGTCATGAATCCGATCAGCGGGTTCTTACCAAGTGCGATCTCTCCATCCTTTGTGGACGGTCCGTCTGCGATAACCTCGCCCTTCTCTACATGGTCACCCTTGTAAACGATCGGCTTCTGGTTGTAGCTGTTGGACTGGTTGCTTCGTGAGAACTTGATCAGACGGTAAACATCACGGTTTCCGTCAGAATCTCTCTTGATCACGATCTCATTGGACGCGGAGCGCTCAACAACGCCGGCATTCTTTGCAACAACGCAGACACCGGAGTCAACGGCAGCTTTGCCCTCGATACCGGTACCAACAACCGGAGCTTCTGTGGAAAGAAGCGGTACAGCCTGACGCTGCATGTTGGATCCCATCAGGGCACGGTTCGCGTCATCGTTCTGTAAGAACGGGATCATGGAAGTAGCAACGGAGAATACCATTCTCGGGGATACGTCCATGAGGTCGATCTGTTTCTTCTGGAAGGAGGAAGTCTCCTCACGGAAACGACCGGATACGTTGTTGTGGATGAAGTGGCCTTCCTCATCGAGCGGCTCATTCGCCTGTGCTACGATGTAGTTATCCTCTTCGTCAGCTGTCATGTAGACAACATCGTCGGTAACACGCGGGTTGGCCGGATCGCTCTTGTCTACGACACGGTACGGAGCCTCAACGAAGCCGTACTGGTTTACCTTCGCATAGCTTGCGAGGGAGTTGATAAGACCGATGTTCGGTCCCTCAGGAGTCTCGACCGGACACATACGACCGTAGTGGGTGTAGTGTACATCTCGAACCTCGAATCCTGCACGCTCTCTGGACAGACCGCCCGGTCCTAACGCGGAGAGACGTCTCTTATGCGTAAGCTCGGATAACGGGTTGTTCTGGTCCATGAACTGGGACAGCTGGGAGCTTCCGAAGAACTCCTTCACTGCTGCAGTGACCGGTTTGATATTGATCAGGGACTGCGGAGTGATTCCGTCGATGTCCTGTGTTGTCATTCTCTCACGTACAACGCGCTCCATTCTGGAGAGACCGATACGGTACTGGTTCTGAAGCAGCTCACCGACCGCACGGATACGACGGTTTCCAAGATGATCGATATCATCTTTTACGCCGATGCCGTACTCAAGGTGCATATTGTAGTTGATGGAAGCAAGGATATCTTCCTTCGTGATGCACTTCGGAACGAGCTCGTGGATGTTGCGGCGAAGTTCTGCTTTTAACTCTTCCTCATCATCCCCTGCTTTTTCCAGAATCTCTTTTAATACCGGGTAGTATACTAATTCTGTAATACCTACTTCTTCCGGATTAAATGTTACGTATGCGGAAAGGTCTACCATGAGGTTGGAGAGAACCTTCTCTACGCGCTCCTCAGTCTGGATCCATACGTACGGGATCGCTGCGTTCTGGATCGCGATCGCCTGATCCTTTGTGATTGCCTTTCCTGCTTCAGCAAGGATCTCACCTGTAGATGTATCGACGATATCCTCAGACGGAATCTGTCCTACGATACGGTTCTTCATGTGGAGCTTCTTGTTGAATTTATATCTTCCGACCTTCGCGAGATCGTATCTTCTCGGGTCAAAGAACATACCATTTAACAGGCTCTCAGCGCTGTCAACGGACAGCGGCTCGCCCGGACGGATCTTCTTATATAATTCAAGGAGACCATCCTGATAGTTGTCGGATGTATCTTTTCCAAAGCTTGCGAGAAGCTTCGGCTCTTCACCGAAGAGGTCGATGATCTCGGCGTTTGTTCCATATCCGAGCGCACGGATCAGGACTGTAACCGGGACCTTTCTTGTACGGTCTACGCGGACATAGAACACGTCGTTGGAATCAGTCTCATACTCTAACCATGCTCCACGGTTCGGGATCACGGTGCAGGAGTATAATTCCTTACCGATCTTATCATGATCGATTCCATAATATATACCTGGGGAACGTACCAACTGGCTGACGATAACACGCTCGGCACCGTTAATAACGAAGGAGCCGGTATCTGTCATTAACGGCAGATCGCCCATGAAAATCTCATGTTCATTGATTTCATCTTTATCTTTGTTGCAGAGTCTCACCTTAACTTTCAAAGGTGCCGCGTAAGTCGCATCGCGCTCTTTGCACTCTTCGATCGTATATTTGATGTCATCTTTGCAAAGCGTGAAGTCTACAAACTCCAGGCTCAGATGGCCAGCAAAGTCAGCGATCGGAGAGATATCGTCAAAGACCTCTTTCAGGCCCTCGTCGAGGAACCACTGATAAGAATCCTTCTGGATCTCGATCAGGTTCGGCATCTCAAGAACTTCTTTCTGTCTTGAGAAGCTCATTCTTACGCTCTTGCCGGCCGGCACCGGACGCATTCTGCTTTTCTCCATTTGACGTTTCACCCCTGTTTTCTTTCTCTATAATCAATAGCCAATTTTGGGCATACTGGTACAATATGCACATGATACCACAATAGTGCACATTTCATACTACCATGGGGTTGTCAATCTGTCAAGCACTTTTTTACAAAGTTTTTCTGGACATTTTTATATGTAGAAATTGATTCTGCTTTTCATGGCATCAAGGCCGGGATGATGGGCAGTTTTTCTTTGTTTTTTACAGATAAGTCTGGTTCTTTCCTTCTGACGGATTCTGACGGAAATTTTATTTGGGGTAAACAAGCGAAAACTCGCTTCGCGAGTTTCCCCTTGTTATCGCGACAGTCGCCAAGGTCTCGCGCAAGCGCGGACTTTGGCTCGTTGTTCACGTAAATAAAAGATGTGCTGCAGAATCTTTCAGATGATCCTGCAGCACATCTTTTGTTTTACCAGTTCTACAAATTTTTACTATCCTACTCTACGCTTGTATAATACCCCGGCGCGTACATCTGGATCGAGTAGAAATTGTCCCCCGACGGACTCTCTTTACTTGCAAAAATCTCCGGTCCATAGGCTGTGGTAAATCCGCTGACGCTGTCATCTGTCTTACTGACGATCATGTCCTCGGTATTGATCAGTTCCTGGTATATCTCCTGTCCGCTTAGATCCGTATCCAGATAACCGAATTCCTGGAATGCGGCTTCCAGCACGTCCACGATCTGGTAGAACGCTTCCTCATCACTGCTGTAGGCACCGATTCCATGGAGATCATCCGTTGCCGTGTCGGCGTAGATCGTAATACTTCCCACATACTCCCCGTCACGGTTCAGATAATAAGCCTGATCTGTGTTGTACCAGCTCATATCGTCCGAAGCATAGTTGTAGCTGTATGTGTCCTCCATCGACCACTCAGAAAATCCATACTGCGGCAGGAGCCGTTCCAGGGCGGCCGTCACATCCGCAAGCTGGGCATCATAGTGGCCGTAATTCGTGCAGTTTACTCCAATGGCCCGCACCTCCTCGGCGGAGAGCTCACCCTCCCCAAGAACCTCCTCAGCGTTGGAATCGGCAGAGGACCAGAGATCGTCGCCGGACGAATTGAAAATGTCCTCGACTCCGTATATCGCCTCCCGGACCGCGTGCCTGATCATGAACAGCAGATTTCCGCCGATGGAAAATACCAGCCAGATGATCACGACGATCAGGACGCCGGTAAACGGCTTCTTCCGTCCCCGCTCGGAGTTTACACGGTCCATAATGTTCTTCGCAGACTGGCTGCTGTGAGTTCCGCTCTGGAAGGTGTCTGCCTGACTGCGGTACTGCTCAAGCTGGCTCTTCATATGCTCGAACGCATTCCGCTGTCCCGTCGTCCGGTTTCCCATATTCTGGAATGGATCCGCTGTCTTCTTCTCCTGGTTTGTCTTTTTCTTTCCGCCCTGTATTCTGGTCGATGTCCCATTTCCTTTAAATGTGCCCGTGTACGAATCTGTGCCGGACGCGCTGCTTCCAGGGTATTCGCTTCCGCCATCATGGTACAGGCAGTCTGACTCATGCTGCGGATGTCTCTCATTTAAATAGTAATCCACATCCTGCATATATGGATGCCACACGATCCTTTTGCATCCGCTGCAGTATAGACCCGATGTCATTTTCTGGTCGCAGTATGGACAATATCTCTGTTTCATCCGTTGTTCCTCCTGTCGGTATTCCTCTTTTCAGGTCATTTTAATTTTGTATTTTAAGCCCAACAGCTAAATTTCTACCTTCATTTTAACATAGGTTTCCGGTGCACACAATCGAGATTTCACATCGTCAGCCCAATGCCTGTTTCTTTTTCAAAAAGAAAAAAGACTCAGAGCAGCCACTTTGCATGGTCTCTGAGTCTTCTCACATTGATATACTGCTTTTACCGGTTCAGGATCTCCATAAATTCTTCTCCTGTGATCGTCTCTTTTTCGAGAAGATATCCAGCGAGCTCGTTTAATTTTGCTGCATGATCTCTTAAGATTCCCATTGCCTTCCCGTACTGTGCCTTCACGGTAGCGATCACCTCGTCATCAATGGCTTTCGCTGTCTCCGGTGAGCATGCAAGGGAGGTGTCTCCGCCAAGATACTGGTTCGTCACGGTCTCAAGGGCAACCATTCCGAACTGGTCGCTCATGCCGTAGCGGGTCACCATGGCGCGGGCAAGCTTTGTGGCCTGCTCGATATCGTTGGATGCACCGGTCGTGATGGAGTGGAACATGAATTCCTCAGCCGCACGTCCGCCGGTCAATGTGGCGATCTTGTTAAGTGCCTCCTCCTTACTCATAAGAAGGCGCTCGCCGTCCTCCACCTGCATCGTGTAGCCGAGAGCACCCGATGTTCTCGGAATAATTGTGATTTTGTGTACCGGAGCGGAATTGCTCTGGCACGCAGCCACCAGGGCGTGGCCGATCTCGTGGTAAGCGACGATCCGGCGTTCATTTTCAGAAACGGACGCATTTTTCTTCTGGTAACCGGCGATAACGGTCTCAACGCTCTCCTCCAGGTCGGCCTGGGATACGACGCGGCGTCCCATGCGGACGGCACGGAGCGCGCCCTCGTTGATAATGTTCGCAAGCTCGGCACCGCTGGCACCGACAGTCGCTCTCGCGATAGCGTTAAAGTCAACGGACTCATCCATCTTGACGTCTTTTCCATGTACCCTCAGGATCGCCTCACGGCCTTTGAGATCCGGAAGCTCCACCGGAATTCTTCTGTCGAAACGGCCCGGTCTTAAGAGGGCTTTATCAAGGGTCTCCGGACGGTTTGTAGCCGCCAGGATCACAACACCCTTTCGTCCGTCGAATCCATCCATTTCTGTAAGCAGCTGGTTCAGGGTCTGCTCGCGCTCGTCATTTCCGCCCATGCCGCTTCCGTCACGCTTTTTACCGATGGTATCGATCTCATCGATAAAGACGATACACGGAGCTTTCTCATTTGCCTGCTTGAAGAGGTCCCGGACCTTCGCGGCACCCATGCCGACGAACATCTCAACGAACTCAGAGCCGGAGATCGAGAAGAACGGAACGTGCGCCTCACCGGCAACAGCCTTTGCAAGTAATGTTTTACCTGTTCCTGGAGGGCCTACGAGAAGCGCGCCCTTCGGAAGTGTGGCACCGATATCGGAATATTTTTTCGGGTCATGAAGGAAATCAACGATCTCCTTTAAAGCGTCCTTCGCTTCCTCCTCACCTGCAACATCCGCAAATGTCACGCCGGTCTCGCTCTCCGCGTAGATCTTCGCGTTGGACTTTCCGAATGTCATCGCGTTTCCGCCCATGCGCTTCGCCATGCTGCGGCTCAAAAGCTGTCCGAGCGCGATCATGATCACGAACGGAAGGATCCAGTTTGTGAAGAATGCCATAATAGCGGATTCCTTCTGCGGGATCACCTTGTCGAAGGTAACTCCCTTGCTGTATAACCGTTCTGTCAGGTCCGGGTCATCCCAGAGTCCTGTCTTGTAGACCTGCTGTTTTCCATTGCTGTCTTTTGTGATGAATACGATCTCACCGTTCGCGTCATCTTTTTCCACCTGTGCGACCTGCCCGTTGTCCACCATAGTCAGGAATTCGTTGTAGCCGACTTCCTTTACCTGGCTTTTCAGTGTAGACGGGAATACGATTCCGTTTAACAGGACCGTCATGACCAGAATTATGATCATATAATAGAAAAATCCCTTAAATGAATTGAGATCATTCGGGTTCGGCTTTTTTCCGCCGTCTTTTGTCCCCATACGTCTGCCTCCTTGATTTTCATTATTCTGTAGCGCTTTTCATCGCATACGAGCCTCTGCTGTTACTTTTTCTGCCTTTTACATGCTTTGTTTTCTGAACATCTGTGCAAGATGACACCCTGTCATTTCGTGTGATATTTATCCTATATCAGGAAACATTGAAAGTCAATGGAATTTATGGAAGTTTCTGAAATGTTATATTTTTTTTAGAAATTACCATTTTTCTTTCTGTCTGGCGGAGTTTGCAGGTTTCCAAACTTTTTTTATTGTTCTTCTTGACAAACAATCCGTTTCGTACTATGATACCCATAACCAAACAAGAAAAACCGTTGAGAAAGAGGAGTACATTTTCGATCGTGTTTTCACAGAGAGCTGCAGGCGGTGGGATTGCAGTATGGCACTGGAAATGGAATGGACTTTCGAGGGCAGTCCTGAATTTTTAGTATGGACTGACGGCTACCGCAGTCGTTAAGAGAGCGGCGTATATGTTGGTATACGAAAAAAGCGGACCGAAAGGTCAAATTGAGTGGCACCGCGGATATGAAATTCGTCTCAAGCATCAGATTTTAAATCGATATCTGATACTTGGGATTTTTTTTATACAAAAATAAGTGCTCTGCACCGGAAAACATCCCGATCCCCAAAAACCTTCGCTCCACACCTCCAACAACTACTCGGCCAAACGGCAGTCGCCGCAGCAGGACCTGCCGCAGCCGCAAAACATCTTTATCAAAAGTAGAAGAGGAGAACAAAATTATGAAAAAATCCATCAAAGCAATCATCGCAGCAACCTTCACCGCAGCCCTCCTTGCAGGCTGCTCTTCTAACACAGCTTCCACCACAACAGCAGCTGAGACGACAGCCGCTGCAACAGAAGCTGCCGCTACAACAACGGCTGAATCCGCAGACGCAGCAGATACAGCTCTTGCAGACGGTTCCTACACTATCGGCATCAACCAGTTCGCAGTACACGGTTCTCTCGACAACTGCCGTGAAGGCTTCCTTGAGGGGCTCGCAGAGAACGGTATCGTTGAAGGAAAGAACCTTACCGTATTAGAGGAGAACGCGCAGGCTGACCCAGGGTTAGCGGCACAGATCAGTACAAACTTCGCCGGACAGAAGGTGGATCTCATCTGCGCGATCGCGACACCGAGCGCACAGAGCGCATACAGTGTCGGCAGAAAGAATGACATCCCGGTCATCTACACAGCCGTTACGGATCCGGTCGCAGCTGAGCTCGCAAACGCTGACGGAACTCCGGTTGGCGAAGTGACAGGTACCAGCGACAAGCTTCCGGTCGAGCAGCAGCTCGAAATGATCCGCGCGATCCTTCCGGATGCGAAAAAGATCGGAATCATGTATACAACAAGCGAAGTAAACTCCGCTTCCACTCTGGCTGAATACAAGGAAAAAGCTGCTGACTACGGTTTCGAGATCGTTGAGTCCGGTGTTTCCTCCACAGCAGACATCCCGCTCGCTGCAGACAGCCTCTTAGAGCAGGTCGACTGCTTAAACAACTTAACAGATAACACCGTCGTTGCCTCCCTTCCGTTAATTCTTTCCAAAGCAAATGCGAAAAACATCCCGGTATTCGGAAGTGAGATCGAACAGGTCAAGATCGGCTGCCTCGCTGCTATGGGACTTGACTATGTAGATCTTGGAAAGCAGACAGGACACATGGCTGCAGAAGTCTTAAAAGGTGAGAAAAAAGCAAGCGAACTGAACTTTGAAGTGATCGAGGCTGCTGCTTTCTATGGAAACTCCAAAGTCGCTGAGGATCTTGGAATCACATTCCCGGAGGATCTTGCTTCCAACGCAAAAGAGTTATTCACTGAGATCACACAGTAGTTCAATAAATTTCATCCACTTTTAATAAGGAAGTCGGATGATCGGCAACATAAACAATCATGGTCCGGCAAAGCGATTTTCCGCTTCTGCCGGACTTTGCAGCAACATGTAACAGCGGATCTTCTCTCTGTTACTGATTTTCGGAGGATATCATGGCAATCTTATTAGGAATCTTTGAGGAAGGGCTGATCTACGCGATCATGGCCCTGGGCGTTTACATCACCTACAAGATCCTGGACTTCCCGGATCTGTCGGTTGACGGAACTTTCCCTCTGGGAGCAGCGCTGACCGCGGGACTGATTGTGAAAGGAGTTTCCCCGGTGTGGGCACTTCCGCTCTCCTTCTTTGCGGGTGTTCTCGCCGGATGCGTGACCGGTGTCATTCATGTAAAATGTAAGGTCCGCGACCTGTTTTCCGGTATCATTGTCATGACAGCCCTCTACTCCGTAAACTTAAGGATCGCCGGAATGAAAGCAAATCTTCCGTTCCTGTCCCAGGATACGATCTTTGACAACGAGTGGACCAGAAGCAGTCTTCCGGCAACCGTAAGACCGTATATCGTTGTGATCATCCTGGCAGTGATCGCCCTGATCTGCAAGTTCGTTCTCGACTGGTACTTAAATACGAGATCCGGATATCTTCTCCGGGCAGCCGGCGACAATGACGCTCTGGTTACTTCTCTTGCGGAGGACAAAGGTCGTGTGAAGATCATCGGTCTTGCGATCGCTAACGGATTCGCCGCTCTCGCAGGCGGAGTTCTCGCCCAGAAGCAGGCGTTCTTCGATATCTCCATCGGAACCGGAACCATGGTCTTCGGTCTCGCAAGCGTGATTCTTGGAACACAGCTGTTCCACCGCTTCGGAAAGCTGAAAGCGACCACCGCTGTCATCGCAGGCGCAATTCTCTATAAGGCATGTGTCGCTTTCGTTATTTCCATGCGGATCGTAAAGGCAACTGACCTGAAGCTTATCACTGCGGCAATTCTTCTCCTGATCCTGATCGTCAGTGATTCCATGAAGAGAAAGGGGGCACACCATGCTTGAGTTAAAAAACATCAGTAAATATTACAACGCAGGCACTGTAAATGAAATGTGCCTCTTTAACGATTTCAACCTCAGCATTGATGACGGCGAGTTTGTTTCCGTTGTCGGCAGCAACGGATCCGGCAAAACTTCCATGTTAAACCTGATCTGCGGCAGCATTCCGGTGGATTCCGGCACCATCGTCATGGGCGGAACCGATATCACAAAAATGCCGGAGTACAAGCGCCAGCGCCGCATCGGCCGTGTCTACCAGCACCCGGCGATGGGAACCTGTCCGAATATGACGATCCTCGAGAATATGGCTCTCGCGGACAATAAGGGAAAGCCGTTCAATCTTCTCCCAGGAACGAATAAGGCCCGCATTGACTTCTACCGCGACCAGTTAAAAATCCTCGGTCTCGGTCTTGAAGATAAGATGGGCGTAAAAGTCGGTGTTCTCTCCGGTGGACAGCGTCAGGCGATGGCTCTTTTAATGTCAACCATGACTCCCATCGAATTTTTGATCCTTGATGAGCACACGGCTGCCCTCGACCCGAAGACGGCAGATATTATTATGGAACTGACCGGAAAGATCGTTGCAGAAAAGCACCTGACGACCATTATGGTCACACATAATCTCCGGTTTGCTGTAGAGTACGGAAACCGTCTTCTGATGATGCATCAGGGGCATGCAGTCATGGATAAGAAAGGTGAGGAAAAGGCGAACACGAAGGTCGATGATATCCTTGACATGTTTAACGCGATCAGTATTGAGTGCGGCAACTAGTGTGCGCATCATTGGCACGTTAGTGCCTTTATGTAATAGGGAATTCCTCGGAATTTCTTATTACATAAACCTATTACATAAAAAAGAGCTGTATGCGACCGGAACTGGGATGACCAGTTTTCGGGGCATATGGCTCTTTTAGTTTTTTGGGGTTGTTGACTCATTGAGTCAAATCGCTCACTCGCAAACCCGCGCTTCGCGCTCGTTTGTCTGCTTCGCAGACGGTTTGCTCGTTAGCGGCGCAGGAAAAACAAATGTCGCCAGAGGCGCCGCTTGTTTTTCCTCTGCGCACGCTATATCTTTATTTTCGTCCACTTTCCGCTCTTAAATCTCCAGTTCGTCAGACACACTCTCACGATCTGGTCGCACACGATTCCGAGCCAGATACCGACAACTCCGATCTCCAGCACATAGCAGAAGAGATACGCACAGGATGGGCGGACGATGGTGATACTGAGTGTTGACGCGCAGGTGGTAAACAGGACATCTCCCGCGCCCCTGAGACATCCCATATAGATGACCTGGGAGATCTGCAGCAGCACGATCACAGTCATGACCTGCATGATCCGGGCACCCATGGCGATAATATCCTCCTCAACAAAGTACAGGTGGAAATACCAGTTTCCTAACAGCAGATACAGGATCGACAGCACAATGGAGATCATGTTTCCGATCCTCTGACAGATCGTTCCGTACATGACAGCCTGATCCGGGCGCTTCTCCCCAAGACTTCGTCCGCAGAGCGCCACAGCGGCCACCTGCATGCCGTCACCAAATGAGAAGGACAGGTTCATGACATTCATGGCAACCTGATGCGCCGCGTAAGCCGAGGTACCGAGTCTCGCCGCCATGATCGATACCAGCAGGAAGCCGGTCCGCATGAACACCTGCTCGATAAAAACACTGGAAGCGATCTTCGCCATACTCTTCACCGGTTCAAGAGTAACACGGACACGTTCTTTTATAATGTAGGGAACGCTGACAAAATTATCCTTCGGGATCAGGGAGCAGATACTCATAATGCAGGCTACCACGGTTCCAAATACAGTCGCCAGCGCCGCACCCGCGATCCCCATTGCCGGGAATCCAAGATGCCCCTGGATCAGGAGATAATTTCCGATCATATTGACCACATTGGAAGTCACGTTGGTGCGCATGGCGATCTTCGTGTTTCCGGCACCGCGCTGGGAGGCGTTGATCGCCATGGAAATGATATTGAAGATCATGCCGCCCATGATGATCCTGAAATACAGGACCGCGCTCTCCTGAGTGTCCTCATTGGCACCGCAGAAGCGGATGATCGGCTCCGCAAAGATAACAGCCGCCGCGCTGATCACAATTCCCATAACGATCGTAAAGATGATCGCGATCAGAAGGACCTGATTCGCGCCGGTCCGGTCTTTCTCACCGCGGCGTCTTGCCACCAGAGCTGAGACAGATACATTCAGCGCGATAAAAAGACACAGACCGATAAATTTCGGCTGTGTTGTAAGGCCCACTGCCGCCACTGCATAGGCACCGATAGAGCTCACCATCAGTGAGTCCACCATGCTTGCCAGGGCAATAAAAAAGGACTCCATCACCGCGGGCCATGCCATCTGGAACGCGATCTGATATCCCTGTTTTCCTCCACCCATAAATTTCTGAAGTCTCGTCTTTTCGTTCTCCGGCATTCTCATCACTCCTGTGTCTGCTTTTGGTATCTTTTAAAATATTTTTTCGGTGTATGATTCTCGATTCTTATTATGTTTATTATACAATACGGTGAATGTAAAATCAAAGTAAAAATTACTAACTGCGAAGATACCGAGTTTCTGACATTTTTTTTGGGGGGGCGTAAACGGTAACGGTGCCGAACAGTTACAATAAATATAGTTTTATGTAATCTTGCTTCATCAGCACTTTTATCGTACAATTATTATGTTGTCCAACCGATACCCGGCAACGGGAGGAGGTGAGTCTTTTGAATTTGATACTTTCGTTTCTTGTCTCCTGTGCGGCTGGTGTAGCCTGCCACTACATCATCAAATGGTTAGACCGAGACAAGTAGGGCAACACTAACCTGGTGGTTTCTTATCCACCATAAAAAAATAAGAAGAACCCCTCAGTATTAGCGGTACTGAGGGGTTCATTCTTTTTTGTCCTTTGAATCTGATACTTTCTTTGCCTAACGGCATTATATCATATGTATTTTTTATTTGCAATATCCCAACATATGTTTATTCCAAATCAGCAAAATCCACTGCCACCACTGTATTGTACGGAATTTTCAGTTCGGAAAATTCCTGCCTGTGTACATTAACTATCTGCTGCCTGCACCATTATTCTCAACTTCTGGAAAATCCCAGTGTCTTCTCCAGATCTTTCTTAAACGTCAGCACATCTGCGGAAAGCTCCGCGATCCGGGCATCGGTCATGCGGCTTACAGGGGCCGAGATGCTGAGGGCGTAGACCGGCTCCTTGTGGTAGTCCGGGATGCTGACCGCGATGCAGCGTACACCTTCCTCGTTCTCCTCATCGTCCATCGCGTATCCGGCTTCCCGCACCCCGCGGATCCGCTCCATGAGGTCTGACAGCCTCGTCACTGTATATGGTGTCAGGGAGGTAATCTCAGAACTGTTCCAGATATCTTCTATCTCAGGATCCGGCAATTCCGCAAGCAGCGCTTTGCCGACACCGGAGCAGTATAACGGAATCCGGCTCCCCACTCTTGACACCATGCGGATCGAGCTGACCGTGGACTCCACTTTATCGATATACACGGCTTCTGTTCCCTCTCTGCGGACCAGATGCACCGTCTCCCCGGTCTGCTCCGAAAGCTTCTTGAGGGACGGATGGATCAGGGACGCCATATTCGTCTGTTCCAGGATCTTGCTTCCGATTTCCAGAAATTTTAAGGACAGCGCATATTTTAAGGATTCCTCGTCCTGACGGATATAGCCCATGTACTGGAGGGATGTCACGAGGCGGTGCGTCGTGCTCTTATGAAATCCGAGCTCAGCGCTCAGATCCATGATCCCCATAGGACCATTTTCCGCCAGGCACTCGATCACTTGGAACAGGCGCTCTGCGACCTGGATCGGATTTTTTCCTGTTTCTTCCATTCTGCTTGTTCTCCTATCTAACCCGGCAGATCATTCCTGCCAGCCGGGTATTCGCGCAGATATAACTGCAGTTTCCTGCGCAATTTCTTAATTTGTGCCTGTTTGGCAAATCTGCAGGATTGCCGCGCAGTTCACTGCTGATGATCATATAAACCGTGTCTTTTTTGTCATTTCCACGAATTCTCTGTTCGTCCTTGTGCGTGCGAACATATCCAGGATCTTCTCCACAGACTCTTCTGCCTTCATGGAGTTTGTCGCCTTGCGGACAATATCCACAGCTTCCGCTTCCTCGCTTGTAAGCAGGAGGTCGTCGCGTCTTGTGCCAGACTTTAAGATATCGATAGCCGGGAAGATCCTCTTCTCAGAAAGCTTTCTGTCGAGCACAAGTTCCATGTTGCCGGTTCCCTTAAATTCCTCGTAGATCACGTCATCCATACGGCTTCCGGTGTCCACAAGGGCTGTCGCTAAGATCGTCAGGCTTCCGCCCTCTCTCATGTTTCTCGCCGCACCGAAGAATCGCTTCGGCATGTGGAGAGCAGCCGGATCAAGACCGCCGGAAAGTGTACGTCCGCTGGGCGGAACAACGAGGTTGTAGGCTCTCGCGAGTCTTGTGATGCTGTCTAAGAGGATCATAACGTCGCGTCCATGCTCTACAAGACGTCTCGCGCGCTCGATCACCATCTCAGAAACACGTTTGTGGCGCTCCGGGAGCTCGTCGAAGGTGGAATAGATGACTTCCACGTTCGGTCCTACAACGGATTCCTTGATATCTGTGACTTCCTCCGGACGCTCGTCGATCAGGAGAATGATCATATGCATGTCCGGATAATTTGTCGTCACGGCTTTTGCCACCTGTTTTAACAGGGTCGTCTTACCTGCCTTCGGCGGGGACACGATAAGACCACGCTGTCCTTTACCGATGGGTGCGAGAAGGTCCATGACTCTCATGGCCGTCGTATTTTTTCCGCCTCTGACTTCCAGATTCAATCTCTGGTTCGGGAAGATCGGGGTCAGGTCCTCAAAGTTCGGGCGGCGTTCCACGACACTTGTCGGGTAGCCGTTGATCGTCTTCACATAGAGAAGTGCCGCAAATTTCTCAGTTGCGGATTTCACTCTGCGGCTTCCACGGATGATATCACCGGTCTTCATATTGAAGCGGCGGATCTGGGACGGTGCTACATAGACGTCGTTGTCGCCCGGGAGGAAGTTCTCGCAGCGGATAAATCCGAAGCCATCCGGCATAACTTCCAGGATTCCGTTTGCCTCGATGCCGCTGTCAAGGTCCTGGAGGTCGTTCTTTGGGTCCGCAGTGTAGCTCTGAGTTCCCTGGTTTCTTGTCTGGTAACCTGCCTGGTAGGTTCTTGTGCTTTCCTGGATGCCCTGGGCGTCCTGGACACTGTTCTGGCCCTGGCGTTCCTGATAGGAAATGCCCTGTGTCTGTGCATCCTGGCTTGCGGACTGGCTGTTCTGTCTGTCCTGATAACTGCCGTTCTGGCGCTCCTGGTAACTGTTCTGACGGTCCTGATAGCTGCCCTGACGCTCCTGATAGCTGCCCTGACGCTCCTGGTAATTATTCTGGCGTTCTCTGTAGTTGTTCTGGCGGCTCTGGAATCCGCCCTGGCGGTCATTTCTCATCTGGCGCTCGCCGCGGTCCTGACGATCAGATCTCTCATAGCGTTCGTTTCTCTCCTGGCGTCCTGTATGTTCCTGACGGTCCGCACGATCTGATGCCGCAGACACTCTCTCCGGTGCCGCGCTCTCCGTTTTCGCGCTTCCAAAACCGTTTCCAGAAACTGCTGCCTCTGCAGCTGTCCCCTGTGTCGGCACTGCTGTACTTTCTCTATTTTCACTGTTTCCCGCCGCTGCCTTTTTGCTGTCGGCGCTCTCCGCTGTCTCGCAGAGACGGTCAATTAATTCTGCTTTTCGTAAGCCGCTGATATTCTTGATTCCCTGGCTCTTTGCCAGCTCTTTTAACTGAGTCAGCGGTAATGTCGCTAATTTTTCACGCATAATGGATACTCCTTCATTCTTATTCCGGTTTTATCGTCTCGTTGGGAATCATAAAAGATTGTAACAGCCTCTCCGTCCCCGGACCGGCTGCCTTTGAACCATTAGATTTGAAACTCTTCTCCGATGGGATCACCGCAATTACGCAATATCGGAGGATCAGTATATCTCATTATAACGCACACATTACAAAAAAGAAAGAGGGAATTTTACAGATTTGGAATACGAAGCATCTGCACAGTTCCCTCTTTCTTTATCGCCTGCAACATCTACAGCTTAATTGTCTTACCGCATATACAGCGCTCAGACAGCTCATCAAATTATTTCACAAAATTCTTTATTCTATTTCTCCGGCTTCCCTCTTTATAAACTCCATGTGCTCCCGGATCATCTTCTCATACCCGTTCTCCGACGGCTCATAGAACCGCATTTCCTCCATTCCATCCGGCAGGTATTGCTGGGTGACATAGTGGTTCGGGTAGTCGTGGGCATACTTGTAGCCGAGACCATGGCCGAGCTTCTCCGCACCTTTGTAGTGCTTGTCCTGAAGATGGGCAGGTACCGGCATCGTCCGCGTGTCCGCCACGGTCTTCATCGCTTTTGCGATCCCCATGTATGCCGCGTTGCTCTTCGGCGCGGTGGCAACATAGGAGGCAGCCTGGGAGAGGATGATCTGGCTTTCCGGCATGCCAATCCGCTCAACGGCCTGGGCGGCGCTGACTGCCACCACAAGGGCATTCGGATCCGCGTTCCCCACGTCCTCCGACGCGCAGATCATGATCCGTCGAGCGATAAATTTCACATCCTCGCCGGCATACAGCATCCGCGCCAGATAATAGACCGCTGCATCGGGGTCGGATCCCCGCATGCTCTTGATAAACGCGGAGATCGTATCGTAATGGTTGTCCCCGTCATGATCATAGCGCACCACACGTTTCTGGATACATTCCGCCGCAACATCGATCGTGATGTGGATCTTTCCGTCATCAGATTTATCCGTCGTCAGGATTCCCAGCTCCACTGCGTTCAACGCCGCTCTCGCGTCGCCGTTCGCCACATCCGCCAGAAAATCCGCTGCCTCGTCCGTGATATCGGCACCGTAGGTTCCCATTCCTTTTTCCGTATCATAAACCGCCCGCATCACAAGTTCCCGGATATCCTGTTTTTCCAGCGGTTTTAACTCAAAGATCCTGGATCTTGACAGCAGGGCATTGTTCACCTCAAAGTACGGATTCTCCGTCGTCGCGCCGATCAGGGTGATCGTTCCATCCTCAACAAATGGAAGCAGATAGTCCTGCTGGGACTTATTGAAGCGATGGATCTCGTCCACGAAGAGGATCGTCTTCTGCCCGTACATGCCGATGGCGTCCTTGGCGTTCTTTACGATCTCCTCCATATCTTTTTTCCCGGCTACAGTCGCATTGATCTGCTCGAACCGGGCGCTTGTCGTATTCGCGATCACCTTCGCCAGAGTCGTCTTTCCCGTTCCCGGCGGGCCGTAAAAGATCACGGATCCAAGCTTATCCGCCTTAATCGCGCGGTAAAGGAGTTTATCTTTACCGATAATATGTTTCTGTCCGACCACCTCTTCCAGAGTCGTCGGACGCATTCTGGATGCTAACGGCGACTCCTTTTCCATCGTGTTCGCTCTCATATAATCAAATAAATCCATGGCAGCTGCCTTTCTGCGTTTTGCAGCGCTCCGTTTCCGCATGAAATACCACCATCTGCGCGCTGCATTCATTCCCACTCTTTTTGCAGGTCTTAATCGACCATCAGTTCGTCTACTGTAACAAAAGTATACCCTTTCGCTGTCAGGTTGTCAATGATCCGGAACGCCGCTTCCACAGAGGTTTTGAACTCGTCATGCATCAGGATAATGTCCCCGTCCTCCGTATCCTTCACCACTTTTGCGGTGACTTTCTCCGTATTTTTCAACCGCCAGTCGATGGAATCCACATCCCAGAATACGGGAATCATGTCCACAGCCTCCTCCAGCTTCGCATTCCAGTTCCCGTAGGGCGGACGGACATATTCCGGCCAGACTCCGGTAACTGCCTGGATCTTCTCCCGTGTGTCACAAAGTTCTTTTGCTGCGTCGGAAAGCTTCTCTTTTGTGAGATCTTTATGGGTCAGGCAGTGAACACCGATCAGATGTCCTTCCTTTGCCATCTGCTTTACGAGATCTTCGTTTCCGTCGATGCATTCGCCCACGAGGAAAAAGGTCGCGCGGATTCCGCGTTTCCTGAGACCGTCTAAGAGCGGCTTTGTGTATTTGGGATTCGGGCCATCATCGAAGGTGAGTGCCGTATACTTTTTTGCGCGGTCCTCCTGCTGCCCGTACAGATCTGATGCTGTCTTTTCCGTTCGTCCGGCTCCGCTGTGATCATGTTCCGAAACCTCAGTGGTCATCCCTTCGCCCGGCACAGGGATTTTTCCCGTATCGACCGTTTTTCCCTCGTGCGTATCAAATATTTCCCCTCTTTCCTTCCACATCCGCACCGCACCACCGGCCAGGATCATATCCACGATCAGGATCACACATAACATAAAAACTTTCTGTTTGAATTTCATACGCTCCTCCAGCTGCATGTATTACCGATACAATATATGCGGCTGTCCTACACTTTACCGCTCTGTTTTCTCCCTCAATAAAAGACAAAGCCCCTGAAACAGCTGTATTGGGGATAAGCTGTTTCAGGGGCTCTGCCTGCTCAATATGTACCATAATCTTTCCCTTTTCAGGGGAATCCATACCGGAAATATGGATTTTTTCGCCGTGGCGAGACAGCGGGCCTCCCGGCCTTCCATTTTCCTGACAGGCATCCAATCTGCCAGAAAACCGGTCTCTATCACATCCACCACGATGTGATTCTGCAACGATCCGGCGTCTTCATAGCTGCGTGATCCCGTAACTGTTCAGTACTGCTATCGCTGCAAGATTTCTATAACAAGGAGTGAAATACATCTGTCTCAAGTGGGTGGACTCGGGATCCCTGTGAGTGGAACCCGGGTCCGGAAAAGGATGGGTATTTATAACTGAAAGTTTGTTTTCCTTCCTTTTTGTTTGGTGTCTTCATTATATGCCATACCAGATGGAATGTCAATAGTTATTTCAAACTTTTTGTTTGCATTAATGTTATTTTATTGACAAACAGTTTGGTATATGCTATTCTGGACTTACATTGAAGCCTGCGGCGGCATTCTTTTATGCCTCCGCTTTGTTATTTTTTTCACATGGCGTACATTCAGCGAACACCCCGGGGGGAGGTGTCCGTTTTTGACGCTTATCTTATGGGGGTACATTTATGGAAATTTCCCAGTATCTTGACTTTGACTTTCTGATCCGTTTTCTTGAGGGGCTCCAGAAATTTTTAGGCGAAAATAGTGAGATCCTGATCCACGATTACCGGAAAGGATACGATCACACCATCGTTTACGCCTTAAACCCGGCGGTCAGTGGCCGTGCGGTTGGCGGTTCACCGAAAGGCGGAATGATCACGCAGCTCGGAAAAGACATCGAGCCGATGAAAGACAGCATCCAGACCTTCTCCAATGGGCCGAAAGACCGTTTCTATAAATCTTTCACCACACTGATCCCGGACGAAAACGGAAAGATTGTTGGCTCTGTCTGTGTGAATCTGGACGTCTCGGATCTCCTGAATGCGCAGCGCGCGCTGGGCGCTTTTGTTCAGTACCCGATGACCCATCACGCGCCGACAAATGATATTGATGCTCTTGCCACAAAAAATGTAGATGACATTCTTAAGTACTACATGAAACAGGCAGAGCTTCTGGTCGGAAAGCCGATGGGACTGATGAATAAGGAAGAAAAAATCCGCGCATTGGACTACCTCGACCAGAAGGGTGTCTTCAAAATTTCCAAGACCAGCGTTCTTCTCTGCGAGACGCTTCAGGTATCAAAATATACTCTCTACAACTACCTTGAGGAAGCACGGAGCGGACGTGGGGATAACAGCAGCGAAGAATAAAAAAACGGAGTACAGGTATCTTGATATCCCTGTACTCCGTTTTACATTTCTCGTAACTGTTCAGTACTTGTATAGTTGCAAACAAAAAACCATCCTATTAAAGCTGTTTCTGTACCGACTCGATAACACATTCATGTTTCTTAGTCACTCTGTCATAATTAATTCCAACCAATAGCAGATTTCCCTGATAATCTTTTAAAGCACTTCCATAATTCTTTTCTTTGATCTGGTCCAGCGCACCGGCTGCGCTTTTATCCCACTTCAGTTCAATCACCACCGCCGGTTTATCCAGATGCGTCTTGCGCGGAATCATACATATATCAGCAAAACCTTTTCCTGAAGGTAATTCGCGGATCATCGTATAGTATTCCCGTGCAAAATAGAATGCAAGATTGACCGTACAGCTGAGCGAATTCTCGTCATTATATTGAAGAATTGACATTTCCTCATGCGCTTTATCAATTCCGGAGGCGACAGCATCCGCATCCATTGCCCACAATGCCTCTAATAATTTTCTGGATGACTCCACGGAATCTGCAACTCCATGCCAGTTCATTGTACTGATCGCATTTACATACTCCTGTGAAACCTCTTTGTTTGGTATCGCTGCAGTTTCTCTGATACTGTCATAGGTTAAATATCCAAGATGAACCAGTAATGTCAGAATATCATCTTTTGTCGCAAATGTGGTCATATCATTGCTGAAGGTTCCAATATTGATTGGTACCGACTCACCTGCAAGCATTCTCACCACTGAATCCTGCAGACCATCCATATCCATTTGGATATAAATTTTCAGAGCTTCATATGTTTCTGTCTGATTCCAGTAAGTGCCGAATTTGTGCCGCAGCATAGCTTCTACAACAGACTTGGGACTATACATGGAGTAAAACCTATCACCCGCTTGATGATGAGCAATCAGATCATATCCATCATACCATCGTTTTGCCTCATCAAAACTCATTTGATACTTTTTACACAGGTCCGATACTTCCTGCTCTGTAAATCCAAAATATTCTGCCAGATCACCAGGATCTGTCATGGAATACTCGGTAAACATATTAAGCGCCGAATGGGATCCATATTTTTTTATAGGCAGAATTCCTGTCATATAAGCCAGTGCAACATAATCCTTGTCCTTAAGCCACGCGCGAAGAAAATCCAGATATTTTTTCTGCGCATTCTGATCCTGCTGATACTCCCGGAAAAGGCAGTCCCACTCATCGATCAGGATCACGAAAGAACGCTTTGTTTTCGCATAGATATCTTTCATCACCTGAATCAGATTATTTTCATCCCGGAACCGAATATCTTCAAAATGTTCCACAAGATCAAACACCAGATATTTCTGCAGCATGTCCAGCATATCATCCATGTCGTGGGTCATACTGAGAAACTCCTGCATATTGACTTTGATGACATCATATTGGTTCAGATGAACATGGTAAGAAGCTGCCCCGCTGATTTTTAGCGACGCAAACAAGCTGGAGGAATCCTCTCCCCGTTCATAATATGCAGCCAGCATATCTGCTGCCATTGACTTTCCAAAACGCCTTGGCCGACTAACACACAGAAACTTCTGCCGGGTATTCAGAACCGCATTTGTCTTCTCAATCAGTCCTGTTTTATCCATATAAATTTCCGAGTTTAAACTTTCCTGAAATCCTTTGCTTCCCGGATTCAGATAGCTTCCCATGTGACTTCCTCCCTGCAAAATATATTAAGGTCACGCTTATTATACCCGATTCTGGTTGAGTTCACAAGAACCGTCCGCACTTATGTCTTCTGAAACTCTTTCCGGTAGCAGTGTGTCCTGATCATGAACTACCGATGTTCAGCCGAACGGCTGCCAGCCCCTCAGATCCAGTTTTCTGTCAGATCGTCACATCCCCCAGCACCTTCAGCTGATCCAGCCCCGCACTTCCGCCTGAGATCAGGAAGCAGACCTTCTCATCCTTTTTCACCTTCGCAAGTCCCTGTAAGACAGCACCGACGGTGATGGCGGAGGACGGCTCGCAGAAGATCTTTCCTTCTGTCAGGAGCAGCTTCCATGCTTTTAACAGATACTCATCCTCCACATCAAAGAATCCGTCCACGTTCGCCGCCACATACGGATAGCACTGATCTCCCGGCATCTGGGACACGAGAGCGTCCGCGATAGACTTCTTCTGTTCAACCTTCACCGGCTTTCCGGCCGCCAGACTTGCGCTGTATCTCGGAAGCGCTGCCGGCTCTGCCCCGTAGACCTTAACGCTGTTATCCATACCCTTTACCGCCGTTGAGACACCGCCGATGAGTCCGCCACCGCTGACCGGAACGATGATCGTATCGATCTCCGGGCACTGTTCCAGAATCTCGATTCCTGCAGTTCCCTGTCCAGCCATAATATCCTCGTCATTGTATGGCGGAACCATCGTCGCATTTCTCTCTCTGCAGATCCGCTCCGCAACGTCAAACCTCTCGGATGTCTCACACTGAACGACCTCCGCTCCCAGCTCTTTGATCGCATTTACTTTAATAGCCGGTGCCGTATACGGCATCACGATCGTCGCCTTTGCGCCAAGCTTCTTTGCGGTGTAGGCCACTGCCTTTCCATGGTTTCCGGAAGATGCCGCGACGATCCCGCAGCTTAACTGCTCCGGTGTCAGCATCCTGATCTTGTTGACTGCTCCGCGGAGCTTGAACGCGCCGGTGATCTGCATGCACTCTGCTTTCAGATACACCTGACAGCCAAGGTACTCGTCCAGCTTTTCCAGACGGATGAGCGGTGTTCTCGTCGTGTACGGGGCGATCCTGTTTTTCGCTTCAAAAATCTTTTCCAGGGTAAGAGACATATGTTTTTCCTCCTCTGCGTTGATGCTTTGATTGTATCACCCGAAACCCCAGATGTAAAACAAAAGAGGAGCCAGATTTCTCTGGCTCCCAAAAGGGGTATTTAAACATATGAGATTGAGCTAAATATAAAGGGCAGGTCTTCTGTCTTTAAAGGATGGAAGTTTGCTCTCCACTTCCTTGATCCGATCCGTATCCACATATACCGGAATCAGTTCTTCTCTTTCATTTCCAGCTGCAAAGGCAACTCCCATCGGATCGACTGCTACACTCTCACCCATCGCTGCGCCTCCGCACTGATCGCACGCAAGTACGAAGAATGTGTTTTCCAGTGCTCTGGAGGTAATCAGTGTACGGAACTGATGACTCTTTAAATCGCCTTTGAACCATGCAGTCGGCATGATGACGATCTCAGCTCCTTTGGCCTTCTGGTAGCGTGCTACTTCCGGGAAACGAACTTCGTAGCAGACAAATAAACCGAGCTTTCCAAACGGAGTATCTACTGGCTCAAAGAACTTGTCTCCAGCTTTATACTCATTGGATTCCTTGTATCCGAACGCATCATATAAATGCGTTTTTCTGTAAGTCTGTACGATTTCTCCCTTGTTATTCACCATAACAACTGTATTGTAACAGCGATGATCAGCCGGATCCTCAATGGTCTCCTTCATTCCAAATGTGAGCCACACATCATGATCTGCGGCTAATTTTTTCATTCCCTGCACAAATTCTCCGTCCAGCGGTTCCGCAACCGCATTTGCTGTTGCAATGTCTGTACCAGCCGGAAAGCGGCTCATAAAAGTTTCTGGGAAAATAATCATTCCCGGATGATACTTCCCTACTGCTTCCTTTACTAAACTGCCAGCTTTCTGGAGATTATCTTTTGGATATTCGGTTGGTGCGACCTGTGCCATAACAAATAAACTTTCCATGTCTTTCTCCCACAGAATTTATTTCCCTTATCATACTACATATCACACACTTTTTCTATATACAGATTCAGTGTTTTATTTGGCTCTAAAAAGCTATTTTTAAGATTCTGACAGAATGCAGAAAGAGACAGGCATCCCCGTCTCTTTCTTATCGGACACAATTCTCCCCCATTATCAACGCTTTACGATCAACCAATCTTCTTTATCCCCACACCATCTTTCTTCTCCTACTTAACCCACTTTTCAACCTTTTCCACATGGAATCCAACAGCATGGGCTATCTGCTCCAACGGCAATCCTAATTTTCGAAGATTTATTGCCGTCAATTCAGCCTGCGTTTCACGTCCCTTCTCTCGTCCTTCCTCATAACACTCTTTTTCCACCTCATCCATTGTCCGGTACATCTCGTTCACTCCCTTCGAATTTTCCTTGAGATACCTTGTTCTTTCTGCCATCAATCCGTAATGCATGTCATCTGCATCTGCGCAGTTGAAATCATGCTACGCTTCATATCAGCCTGAATTTCACATTTTAATAATACCAGATCCTGTTTTCCAGTGATGATCCTCAGCACAAGCTCTGCCAATGGAAGGTTATCCTTGAACAGACCGCGCATAAATATATCATCGATCGGCCGAAATCTGCGCAGACTTTCACGATCTTCCTCATGACGTTTTTCCTGTCTTCTGATATTGGTTTCTTTTATAACACTACCTCCAGTCTTTTGGTGTGATAGCGTCTCTCCATAATTTAATCGTAACACAGGCGCATATTTTACACAATATACCGAAGTGATAAATTCACCCCCTCAAATTGTATTTTTTCAACAATCCAAAAAAAAGCGGATCCGATATGAACTGTTGACTTTTCCGAAAATCAATCAGATTCGTTCTCTGATCCGCTTTTATTTATTCTTATCTGTGATCGAATTCCCCAAAAGCATCCGTTATCTCAGCAGATCCTGCCTGTTAAAATACGTCGTGTGCAGCAATTTATGTGACTTCTCCCCGCAGGGCTCGCCGAGATATGTCTCGTAAACACGCATTACTGCTGGATTTTTGTGGGAGAGGCGGATCGGAAGGTTCCTTTCGGCCTCATAGATGGCTTTCTTCCGCTCCTCCATGATCTTCCAGGTTTTTGGCGGGTTTCCGCCGCCGCCGATACAGCCGCCCGGGCAGGCCATGATCTCGATAAAGTGGTAGTCTGCTTTTCCTTCTTTGATCTTCTCTAAAAGGGTCTTCGCATTCCTGATTCCGTGGGCAGCAGCCACGCGGATCTCGGTTCCGTTTAAGTTGACCGTCGATTCCTTGATCCCCTTAAATCCGCGTACATCCGTGTACTCCAGTCTCGGCATCTCCTGACCGGTAACGACCGCATAGACTGTCCGGAGAGCGGCCTCCATAACACCGCCGGTAGCTCCGAAGATCAGTCCTGCGCCGCTTCCTTCGCCGAACGGGTCATCAAACGGTGTGTCCGGAAGTTCCGCAAAGTCGATTCCGCCCGCACGGATCAGGCTCGCAAGCTCCTGGACCGTGATGGAAATATCCACATCCTGATATCCGCTGTCGCGCATCTCTGGTCTTGTGCACTCGAACTTTTTCGCCGTGCACGGCATGACAGAAACGCTGCAGATCTCACCCGGGTCGATTCCTTCCCGCTCCGCGAACCAGATCTTGATCATGGCACCGAACATCTGCTGCGGAGATTTCGCTGTGGAGAGGTGATCCGTCAGCTCCGGTGCGTATGTCTCACAGTATTTGACCCATGCCGGACAGCATGATGTAATCATCGGAAGAGTTCCTCCGTTCTTCAGGCGGTTTAAGAGTTCCGTTCCCTCTTCCATGATCGTTAAGTCCGCGGAGAAATCAGAGTCAAACACTTTGTAGAATCCAAGGCGCTTCAATGCAGATACGAGTCTTCCCGTGCTGACAACGCCCGGCTTTTCACCGAGAGCCTCCGCCAGCGTGATCCGGACAGACGGGGCGACCTGAATGATCAGCTTCTTTCCGAGCTCTTTCTGCTTCATGAGACCATATGTATGGTAGTGGACCGTCAAAGCGCCGGTCGGGCAGACCTGGACGCACTGACCGCAGCCGATGCAGTTCGTGTCCGCAAGTTTTTCGCCGTAGGCTGGGGCAACAAGTGTATGGAATCCACGGTTTTCCTTTGAGAGGACATTGATTCCCTGGATATCATTGCACATCTCAAGGCACCGTCCGCAGAGGATGCACTTCTGGGGATTCCGCATGATCGCCGGGGAGGACCAGTCCTCTTTCTGGTGGCGGATCTGGGTATCATAGCGGATATCCAGATGCATGCCGAGATCCTGCGCTACCTTCTGGAGATCACATTTCCCGCTCTTCGGGCATACAAGACAGTTCTGAGGATGTCTCGCGAAGATAAGTTCCAGGATATTTCGTCTCGCTTTCAATACCTTCGGGGAGGCTGTCTGGACCACCATGCCCTCGGACACCGGGGTGCTGCAGGCGGTCGGAAGAAGTCTCTGGCCTTCCACCTCCACCACACAGATCCGACAGACTGCTTTGATACTCAGATCTTCATGGTAACAGAGTGTCGGGATATGGATACATGCCTTTTTCGCCGCCTGCAGGATTGTCGTTCCCTCTTCTACTTCAACAGGCTGGCCGTCTATCATCAGATGGATCATCGATAAATTCCTCCTTTCCCGCTGCATACCGGACAAAAATCCTTATCAATATGGTGCAGGTATGCGTTCCGGAAGTTCCGGATGCTGGTGCGGACCGGAACTGCCGTGGAGTGGCCCAGACCACAGAGTGCAGTGAGCTGCATGGTCTCCGTCAGCTCGTCGATCTTTTCCAGATCCTGAATTGCACCGTCTCCCCGGGCAATCCGGTTTACCAGATTGTAGAGCTGCTGCCCACCTTCCCGGCATGGGGTACATTTTCCGCAGGACTCACCGCGGAAGAAATCAAGATTATTGAGCACGATATCTACGATACAGTTCCGGTCATCGATCACAAGGATCGTTCCGCATCCTAAACGTCCTCCCGATGCAGACACAGAGTCGATATCCAGATTCATATCGATCTGGTCGGCATTGATGATCGCACCGGAGGTTCCGCCGGTCTGAACGCCTAAAAGCTTATGCCCGTCCGGGATTCCACCGCAGACTTCGTAGATGATATCTTTTAAGTTCACGCCCATCGGAAACTCGAAAACACCTCGTCTCACCACATTTCCGCAAACCGTGAAAAGCTTTGTTCCAGGGCTGTTTTCCGTTCCTAATGACCTGTACCACTCTGCCCCGTTCCTGATGATCGGAGCCAGATTGGCCAGAGTCTCCACGTTGTTCAGCATCGTCGGTTTTCCGAAGAGTCCGTGAATACTTGGGAACGGCGGGCGGAATCGCGGTTCGCCGCGCTTTCCTTCGATGGACTCGAAGAGGGCGGTCTCCTCTCCACAGACATAAGCGCCCGCACCGGAACGGAACTTGATCTCAAAATCATATCCGCTTCCCATCATATTTTTTCCGAGATATCCTAATGATTCCGCATGGAGCAGAGCCGCCTGCATGACCGGGAAAAGGTATGTATATTCTGCTCTCAGATAGATGTATCCCACGTGGGCACCCACCGCTTTTCCGGCGATGGCCATTCCCTCAAAGATCGCACACGGATCCGTCGATAAGAGGATACGGTCCTTGTTCGTTCCGGGCTCTCCTTCGTCAGCATTACAGACGATATAGCGGACCGGGTCCGCCGCGGTTGCCGTAAACTGCATTTTTCTCCAGGTCGGGAATCCCGCTCCGCCCCGGCCTCTGAGTCCCGCCGCTTTCACTGTTTCCAGAATCTCTTCCGGCGTCATCGAGAGTGCTTTTTCGAGAGCTGTAAAGCCACCATTATCTGCGTATTCCTGCGCGTTTTTCGGGTCGATTTTTCCACGGTTTTTCAAGAGTACATGAACTTCCTGCATGATCTACACATCCTCTCTGATATATTGTTTGATGATCTCCCGGACAGATTCCGGAGTCAGGTTTCCGTAAGCCCGGTCGTTGATCATGATCGCCGGGGAGATCTCGCAGAGTCCCAGACATGGACAGTATTCCAATGTGAACCGTCCGTCTTCCGTTGTCTCTCCGATCGAGATCCCCAGCTGATCCTCGATGGCTTCCACGATCTCCTTTGCGCCGTGAACGTGGCACGGGGCGCTCTTGCACATGCGGACGATATATTTCCCCTGAGGTTTTACCGAAAGCATTGCGTAAAAGGTCACGAAGCTGTAGACCTGATTCATCGGAATGTTCATCTCCCGCGCGATCACTCTCGCCACCGCCTTCGAGAACGCCGGCACGACTTTCTGGGCGCGGATCAAAACCGTCATCAGCATATCCGGACGGTCCCGGTACTCCGCAGCGATCGCTGCGACCTGTACCAGCTTGGATGCCGGAGTCTTAAAAACATAACTGTCTCTTTCCATGGTCATTCCTCCTCACACGCCGGAGAGCTCGATGGAATTCTTCTTTTTCTGTGACCGTTCCGGGTTATTGAGAATTCCTGGGTCTTTTGCTGTCCTGGCATTCAGAAATTTGAGAGCATACATACAGGCTCTGATTCTTACTAATAGTTTGTATGAATTACTTTTCGTTTTGGCTTAATCTGATTTTATTACGGACATATGTCTTTGTCAAGCGGATTTTCATACTTTTTGTTCGTTATTTTATTGTCATATTACAAACTGTTTGTTTTTTTGTTTCGATATCTTGTCTGTTCTGCAGAACCTTTCCTGACTATTTCCTATCTGAGGAAACTGTGATCGACCATATCTTTTGAATGCATGGCAACAAAAAAGAGCGTCTTCGGAATTTATTCCTCCAACGCCGCTTTTTCTCTGTCGGTATTTGTTTTTATTTCCTACTCACCCATACAATAAAACGTAAATTCTCCTTCTGCCAAGAGCTTCCCTGTATCGGTCTCCACGACCTCGGCTTTTGTAAAGCAGACAGTCTTTCCGCGCTTTGTGATCTTCGCCAGCCCCTGAATGTTTTTTGCGCTGCTACCGCGAAGGAAACGGAAAGAGCTGTCCAGAGTCACATATTTTCTTCCGTCATTCCTCGTTACAAGTCCCGCGGCCACCTCAGCCATCACGAACATCAGGCCGCCGTGGACGGTCTGCATGGCATTCAGGGAATCCTCTGTGATCTCAGCCCGGACCTCGGCCCGGTCCTCCGATAATGCGACCGCACGGATCCTGTTGTGGAGCATAAATGGGTTTGTTTGGTTCACACGCTCCATCTGTTCTACATACGTTTCTTTTCCGGAATTCTCCATATCATTTCCTCCACATTTCCACTTCTGTCCTTCTGCTTTTTCACATGATCTTCTGTCTGTGACGATGATCATTTATTCGTACAGTTTGCAGCGTCGATGGCGATTGCCAGCATCAATGCCATAATTTCGTCCCGTGGATCCAGAATGTCGATCACATAAGTGTCGCCCCAATGGAACGGCTTCTTTGAAATATGGACCACCGCACAGCACTCCTCATACACATCGTAGTCCCAGGCCAGAAAATCGCCCTCACACCGCCATCCATTGTAATCCAGTTCATACCGCGGTTTAAAGAAGGAAAACTCTTTCTGCACGCTTCCGAATTCTTTTCCGTCGATCTCGATATCGAATGCCGGAAGCAGGGTAAGGAGACGCTGTTTCACCATTCCAACTTCATTTCCAGCTTTATCATACACATGGATCTGATGCCCCAACGCAAAAAATTCCGCTTTTACAAAATATTTTGGTTCTTCCTTCTCATCATACACATCGTATGTATCCGTCCATGAGAAAACTCTCTGTTTGATCAGTAGCTGCATAAACTTCTCCTTTCTTAAGACATCCGCTCCCATCCCGCAAACGCCTCATCCACCGCTGCCAGATATTCCGGCACATGCTGGGATTTGCGGATCTTTTTCGCAAGTTTTTCGCTATCCGGTACTTCAGCTAACATATAGCTCCATAAATCTTTCATACGGAAAAGAAGATTTCTGTCGCCGGACATGGTCTCGCGGTAATATTCAAAGATCTCATCGTGGAAGGCACGGATCCGGGGCATGATATTGTCTCCCGTGTTTCTGGACTCCGATACTGTCTTTTCCGTCTGCTCCGGTGATGTCTCTTTGTTTCCAGCCTCTGATCCTGCACAGACATGGGCATTTTCCACACCGGCTTCTTCTATTTTTATCAGCTCCGCCAGTGCCGGATTTCTGATGAGTCCCCGCCCGATCATCACGTTCTCCACCGTCGGAAATTTCTCCCGGAATTTTTTCATATGCTCCACCGTGAACAGATCTCCGTTGTATACGACGGGATTCCGGCTCTCCTTTAAAATATCCGCAAAGACATCAAGATGCGGAACACCTTTATAAAACTCCTTCTGGATCCGCGGATGCACCGTCAGCTCGCTGATCGGATACCGGTTATAGACCGCCATGATCTCCGGCCACTCTTCCACTTCATTCTTTCCGATCCTGGTTTTAACAGAGATCTGAAGCTCCCCGTTTCTCACCGACGCGTCCGAGAACACTTCATCAAAAAAACGATCCAGATCATCCGGGTAAAGTAAAAAACCGGAACCCTTTTTCTTCGCTGTGACCGTCCCTGACGGACACCCAAGATTCAGGTTGATCTCCCGGTATCCCATCTCTGCTAATTTCTTTGATGCCAGAAGGAAATCTCCCGCCCGGTTCGTCAGAATCTGCGGCACCACCGGTACCCCCGCATTATTCTCCGGCAGCACATCCCGCATCTCCTTCACGCTCATCCCCTGCTCCGGCCCCGGTGCCAGAAATGGCGTAAAATATTTGTCCACACCGCCAAAATACTTGTGGTGCAGATTCCTGTATGGATATGTTGTGATCCCCTCCAATGGGGCGAAATATAGATGCAGCATGTCATGTTCCTCGTATCTTTTCCATAAAATCTTCGATTTTTCCAGACTGCCATTCCGGCATTCCCTAAAAAACGGTTTTTATTATCGTACCACATTTAAACTTCGAGAGCAAATTTAAAATATCCACAGAACTGCCACCGACTGTTTCTTTCTGCTCCATGGCAGAGAAAAACACCCGCCAGCATCGCTCTCCATTCTCTGGATGGCTGTGCCAGCGGGTGTTTTTATGGGGTATAAAGATATAATGAGGGTAACAAATATTGTCGACAGAACTGTCTGGGATATACAGCCCTGTTTTTTTACTTTTTGATCTCCTTGATCACATCGATCACGGTACCGTCGCGGTACTCGACGATGCAGACTACGCGGTCTGTCGTCTCGATCGGCTTCGGAACGCCCGTTAAGGACTCTGCGAGCTGCTGCAGGTACTCGATGCTCACAAGCTTTAAGTTTGCGTTCTCTAAGTCTTCCTTTAACTCAGCATAGTATTTATGCTTCGGGTTCAGTGCGATGCCGGCCTCTGTGACAACAGCGGCTACGGTCTCGCCAGGAGTACAGCAGGTGAAGACTTTCTTTGTGATGGAAGGAGTTCTTCCGCGGACTACCGGCAGGCAGACGATGGAAATGTCGGATCCGGCTGCCACATCAGGTCCGCCGCCGAGGCCGCCCATCATCTCACCGGAAGATCCGGTAAGGATGTTGACGTTAAAGTCTGTATCGACCTCCAGCGCTCCGAGAACGCCGAAGTTTAACTTATCCAGCATGGAGCCCTTCGTGAACGGGTTGGAGTAGACCGCGTTGTCGATCTCCACGATTCCGGGCTCCTCAGCGATAGCTCTCGCCGCCACCGCGTCGAAGGACTGGCTGCACTCTAAGACTCTCACAAGACCTTTCTTGTACATGTCAACGATGGCCGCTGTCATGCCGCCGAGGGCGAAGCTTGCCTTCACGCCTCTCTGCTCCATGCGGTCCGACAGGTAATTCGTGCAGGCGATACTGATGGCTCCGGCACCCGTCTGGAAGGAGAAATTCTCCTTGAACATTCTGGAAGCCGCCATGACATCTGCCGCCCGCTCCGCGATCAGAAGATCCCTCGGGTTCTTTGTCATTCTGGCCGCACCCTTTCCGATCTTATCCGGATCGCCGATACGGTCAACTTTTACGACATAATCCACATACTGCTGGGAGATACTTGCCGGGCAGCACGGATAATCGACAAGGTAATCAGTAATTACAACAACTTTTCCGGCGTTCATGGCATCCACGAAGGAATATCCGAGGGAACCGCAGGCGTTCGGTCCGATCTGGCCTGTGGCGTTGCCGTACTCATCCGCCGCGGACGCGCCGATAAATGCCACGTCGATCTGAAGCTCTCCGGCCTCGATGGCTCTCGGTCTGGAACCGTGGGTTCTTAAAATAACCGGCTTTTCCATCAGTCCGTCAAGAACTGCGTCACCTAATTCGCCTCGGATACCGCTGGCCTCGATGCGGTCGATGGTTCCGTCCTTTACGAAATCCACGATGGACGGATTCTTAATATTGACAACGGCACTCGGTGCGAAGCGGAGTCCCTTGATCCCAAGCTCTCTGATCGCAGTTAAGACCTGTCCGATGATCTCATCGCCCTCCCGGAAGCTGTGATGGAAGGAGATCGTCATACCGTCTTTTAAACCGGTCTTAACGATTGCATCCTTTAAATTCTCCACCATCTTGCAGTCCCCGGAGATATGTTTTCCTGCGGTGCGGAGTGTGTGTACCGGTGCGTCGGACGGAACCGTCGTGTAAGCGCCCGTGTACGGTTTTACGACATAATTTCCGATCTGTTTCGGGATCTCGCGTCCCACTGCGTTGATATAAGTCTCTCTGCTCTGTTCCATCCTAGATCACCATCCCTTCTGTGCGGATACCGGCTGCCTTCGCCTGGGCCAATGTCGTGAGGGCCCGAAGCTCCATCGGCTTATCGATCATGCCGCCGTCAAGAGTCACAGCTCCTTTATGCTGCTTCTTTCCTTCCTCCACTGCCTGTAAGACACGGAGCGCATACTTGATCTCCTTCATGCTCGGTGTGAAGAACGAATTGACCGTGTCGATCTGTCTTGGGTGGATGCAGGTCTTTCCGTCGAAGCCGAGGTTCTTTGCGAGAGCCGTGTCCTCCTCAAGACCTTCTTTGTCATTGATATCAGAGAATACGATATCAAGGGCGTCGATTCCCGCGGAACGGCATGCCATGAGGACCGCATTTCTCGCATAGAATACTTCCAGACCTTTCTTCGTTCTCTGGGCCTTCAGGCTTGCAGTCAGATCCTCTGCACTGACGGCCATTGCAACCACACGAGGATCGGAGTGGGCGATCTCCATGGCGTTGATGACTCCCATGTAGGACTCGATGTTGCAGATCAGCTCGATTTTTCCGACTTCAAGGCCGATCTTCTCCTCGATGGCTGCGATCCTTCTTGAGATATCCTGTACCTCTCTCGCGTACTCCACCTTTGGGATACGGATGCAGTCCGGGTTTGCTCTGACCGCTGCCTGAAGATCCTCCTCCAGATATTCGGAGTAGATACCGTTTACACGAATACATACGTATTTATCCTTTGGTCTGTGATTTTTTACCATATTGTATACAAGGAATCTCGCTGCATCCTTCTCGGATGCCGGAACGGAGTCCTCAAGATCATAGATCAGCATGTCCTCGTTGTAGAAAATTGCCTGGATCATGTTTACCGGGCTCGCACCGCTGGCATACAGGCTGGTGCGTTTTAAGTGGATCGTTTTTTCAGCCATTATCTCGCATCCTCCTTTGTCCAGTCGTATTTCTCCTCCGCGCCGCGGCAGATCACGCATTCCATTCTCGCCTTGATGACGCAGTCGAGCGCGCCCTTGTCGCGGATCTCCACATAAGCGTCCTTCACGCCAAATTCTTCCAGTGTATTCTGGATCGTTTCCCTGATGGAATCGCCGAACATGACTGCAACATCACTCTCTAACTCGATCTCGATGCCCTCGCCGCCGTTCGGACGGATCACAATCTGGCAGTCGCTTGATTCTAAGGTTCCGGCTACTGCCGGTTTCTTGATCTCCATAGATCATCCCTCCTGTTTTCTACTTTTAACCGAACTCATCAATGTTGCTGTTCAGCCATGACATCTTCTCGTTTTCATCCAAACCAGAGCATGACCGAACCGCATCTATAAAATTGCCCTGTAACCTCATTGTGGCGGGCATACAGACGGAACCTCTGCACGACCGCCACAATGGATGATCCCTTATTTTTTCTTCTTTTCTCTCACATAGCTCATGATAAAGCCTGAGAATGCACAGATGCTGGCTACCCATACGGAATAGGTTTTAATAGCCGTATTTAGGCCAAGAACAATAGCACCGTTTCCCATCAACGCTCCGATCAGCTGTCCGAATACAAGAACCGCACCCATGAGCAGGAATAACGGAAGTGTGATCTCAAATACTACCATACAAATGTTGTAAATCGTCTTTTTCATGATCTTACCCTCCTTAAGCGCCTACTACCGGGAAGATACCCAGCATGATACCGGTGCAAGGCCGAGGGCACGAAGTGCTGCATAGGCAAGAGCGCCGAGGGCAGTTGTGGAAGCAGTTCCTGTGAACGGGCCAACCATCATTGTGGTGATCACTGCGATCAGAATCACTACAAGAACCGGAGATTTGCTTCCGAGGGTATCAAATACTGCGGTAAACTCATCCTGAAGACCAAGCTTGGTCAGTACGCTTGCAGCTGCGAAGGCGAAGAATAACAGGCAGCCGACTTCGCTGTACTTCGGTGCAGAGGATTTGATCATGTCCTTCCAGCCTTTAAAATCGTGGGGCAGATATTTCCAGCCTTCAATGATCGTAAAGAAGGTCATCATGATCGGGATCCACATTACTAAAGAAATTGCTTTAAAGGATTTATCTGTGTGGGCGTTTAATGTCGCTTTGATCGCATTTCCGGTCGGCCCCATCTGGAACAGAAGCGGAACGATGATTCCGAGGAAAATGATCAGGGAGGAGGCATTCTTTGAGAAGGCCGCTCCGAGACTCTCACCTGTTCCTGCTGATGCCTTTAAGCCGTCCTTCTTTGCATAGCAGAATACAACAACCAGACGATATGCCAGCACAACCAGACCGGCACACATAAGGCCTACATATAAGGTGTTGCTGTCAAGCTCAGCAGCGATCGCTTCCATACCGAGTAAAAGAAGCATGGAGGAGGATGGCGGGAAGATCATTCCCAGACCGGCATTGCCGGCTACGATCGTTGTCGCACGCTCGGTGCTCCAACCGGTCTGTTTCATCCACGGGATCGTGATGGAACCAACTGCAGACGCATTACCGGAACCCGATCCGGAAACCATGCCGAACAGGGCGCTTGCGATGGTGGATACATATCCGGAGCCGCCCGGAAGGCGTCCGAGTACGCTGTTTAAGATTTCAACGAGTCGTCCGATAACGCCCGTTTTGTCCATCATATATGCCATAAATACGAATGCCATGGAAGCATACACAACTTCCTGTTTTGCCGCTGACTTGATTCCGGCCTGGGCCAATGTGAACACGTTCTGTCCAGCAAAGATTCCGCCCATGGCGAGGATGATCAAAAATGACCACATCATGGCTTCTGCCATTTTTCTCTTGAGGACCATATTAATCACAAGAATGGCAGCAATGTAAACAAGTAAGGAAATAATTCCAATTCCAATACCGTTCATGTCCGTTCCCCCTTCATGTTTTCGGTGACCGCTCCCCTTGGATGCTGGGAAATAGCGGCCGATTTTCTTTATCATTCTGCGCGCAGTCAGGTTTTTCCTGATGGCTTCATTATAGTAAAGTGGGAGATATTTGTTAAATATGGAAACCATGTTGAGGTCATAAGTAAAAAATATGTCTGTTAAAAAAATAGCAGACTGCTGCGGGCGGATCTTCCAATTATGCCTGTATGCACTTTTGTCCGATATCCAATAATAAAAAGGACCTTCTTGTACTTAGAAGGTCCCGCGAATCTCTTTTAAAAACTCCACCAGCTTCTCCGCCGGAGAGGAAAGATATGCATTTTTTAAAACTGCTACATTGAATGTGTAGGGCACGCTGTAAGCCGGGTCGATCTTATAGACACCGCGCCGTCTCAGAGCATCCGACAGCTGTTTCGACGGAAGAAGCACGGTTCCATAGTCCACCTGCGCCAGTGCATCCAGAGTACTCAGATTTCTGGACACCTGTTTGATCGGTGGGTGAAAGCCCATCTTATCAAAGATCTGCTCGCAGACCATCCGGCTTCTCTGCCAGGACTGAGTCACGATAAGCGGCTCATTTCTTAAAAATTCCGCGTCCAGATACGGCATCGGATCGTCATCCCGGTAGTAGATCATCTTGTGATACCGGCTGTTGCTTCTCGGAACGATCACAAGCTCATCGTGGTTGATCTCAAAATACTCCAGTTCTTCCCTTAAGAGCGGCGGGTGAATGATTCCGACCTCCACCTCACCTTTGATGAGCTTCTCCTCGATATCCTCGCTGGCTGCTTCTGTCAGGACCATGTCAATAGAAGGATACTTTTCCTTAAATTGCGGCAGAAAATACGGAAGAACATACATGGCCTGCATTCCCGTAAAACCAAGCTGAACGACACCCCGGTCTGAATTCTGAAGATCGAGCAGTTTTTTCTCCATCGTCTTCTGCTCCGTCAATGTTTTCTTCGCAAACTCCAGAAAGCACTCGCCTTCCGCCGTCAGCTTCACTCCGTTGGGCTGCCGGAGAAAGATCAGCACGCCAAGCTCCTTCTCCACCTTCTGGACGCACTGGCTCAGAGCCGGCTGTGCCATATACATCTTCGCGGCAGCGCGCGTAATGCTCTGTTCCTCCGCGATGCTCACAATATATGCCATATCACGCGTTGTCATATCATCACTCCCTTATCACTGTTCCCATACTCGATGTCCGTGTCCGTTTTTGCCCATCGTTTTTTCTTATCAGCAATTTTTCCTGAAAAGCAATTCAAATTCAAACGTAAAACTCTACGAAATGCTTATAATTATACTATCCTTTTATTTGCATGTCAATTTCTTAACAAGCAGAAGGTCATGTATACATGATCCTCTTGTCTTCCCCTTTTCCAGTCATGTATTTTCACCCTTATTTTCATCTCTTCCCATATATTTTTCTTATGCCCCACATCGGATTTTCCTTTTACAATTTTCCCTTTTTTTCTCTGCCGTTTCTCTGGAAAACTATCCTTTTTTCATCTATACTATATTCATAGTCCCATTACAACATCATTGCTTTTTATCTCATTTGGAGGTGCTTTTTATATGACAGAACTCAGTATTCATGAATTATCCCTTGGTTTTTTCCATGACAAACAGATGCTTGTGGAATTCCTCGCGAAGCATCATTTAAATTATGAGGACGATATCGAGGCAGCGTTCGGAGTGTTTGATTCAGATGAGAATCTCACTGGATGCGGATGCTGCGCAGGAAATCTTTTAAAATGTTTTGCGGTAGATGAGAGTCTCAGAGGTCAGAATGCTCTCGGAAGTCTCGTGTCCAGACTTGTCGAAAACCGGTTTGAGGCAGGGCATTACGATCTTTTTGTGATCACCAGACCGAAGAACAAGGTGCTTTTCACATCCTGCGGATTTTATCCTCTGGCAGAGACAGAATCGGTCCTGATGCTGGAGAATAAGAAATCCGGACTGGACAACTATTATAAGAAATTTCTCGCTGGGACAGATACCGATGAGAACGTGGGCTGTATCGTCATGAACTGCAATCCCTTCACAAAAGGTCATCTCGCCCTGATCACTTACGCCGCTAAGGCATGTTCCCTGCTCCATATCTTCGTGGTTGAGGAGAACCGGTCCCGGTTCCCGTTTGCGGATCGTCTGAAGCTTGTCCGGGAAGGTACGGATCATCTTCCGAACGTCATTGTACATCCATCAGGACCATATATGATCTCCAACGCCACATTCCCGACCTACTTCTTAAAGGACGGCGAGGACGCGGCGAAGATCCAGAGCGAGTTAGACATTACACTGTTCGCGTCAAGGATCGCACCGATCCTTCATATTACAAAGCGTTTTGCCGGGGAAGAACCTTTTGATCCGGTAACAAGGCGCTACAACGAGGCGATGATCCACATTCTCCCGAAATACGGCATCTCCTTCATCAAGATCGACCGGATCACCACAGATGGTCCGGATGGAAAGCCGGAGGTCATCAGTGCTTCCAGAGTGCGAAAGCTCCTTGATGAGCAGGGCGTGACCGACGAAGTGCTGTCGCTCGTACCAGAGTGTACCGCGAAGTATTTAAAGGAAAGCTGTAACTGTCAGTAGGTCTGCGCACTTGCTGCGCTGACCGTAAGGAAACATAAGTTGGACGGCAAAAATCCCATCGGTGTAGCCGATCTGGAATGGATTTTTGCTTGTAACTATGCTTGCACAGCCTGTTCTCTGACGTTTTTTCCAGATGCATGATAGCTGAAATGCTGTGCGAAATTCAAAAATCTTTGCACAGCATTTTCTGCATTTAGGAAGTTCGAACTAAATTCCAAACGGAGTGTTTTTTATGAACCTAAATAATATAATTATCGGCTCACCGGTGACTTCCGAAGAACTCCGCGCCGCGAGAGATCGGCGTGTCTTAAAAAAATGGGAACTTCTTACTCCCGGCGGGGAGATCTGTCTTGTGGAGTTTTCCTTAAATATTGCCGGGGCCATCAAGACGTTTCCTTTCGCCCGGGCGGCATTCCGGGAGGAAGTCCGGGAACTGTCTGACCGTCTCTCCCATTTCTCTGTTCTGAAAACGGAAGTTTATGAGAAAAATACCGGTGACTGCGCGTTCTTTCTTTTAAAGTCCCAGGCCATACAGGTCAAAAAATTTCTCGTCTCCATCGAGGAAAGCCACCCCTTGGGCCGCCTCTTCAACCTTGATGTCTGCGGTCCCGATGGAATTTCCGTAAAGCGGCATGATCTCGGACTTCTCCCCAGAACCTGTCTTGTCTGCGGGGAAGACGCCCATGCCTGCGCCGAAAAAAAGTCCCACTCCATGGAACTGATCCAGTGGCAGACGGCAAAACTCTTCCATGAATTCTTCCGGGACCGGGCGGCTGATCAGGCGGCTTCCGCGGCGGTTCGGGGTCTGCTCTACGAGGTTTCAACCACCCCGAAGCCGGGACTGGTGGACCGGAATAACTCCGGCTCCCACAAAGATATGGACTTCTTTACATTCCTTGACAGCAGCGCCTCCCTGATCCCGTGGTTTAGGGAATTCTTCTGCCTGGGTTGGGATCACAGCAGTGAGCCGGACGGACAGCTCTTTGAGCGGCTACGTTACGCCGGACAGCGGGCGGAAACTGCCATGTTTTCCGCCACAGGCGGGATCAACACCCACAAGGGGCTTGTCTTTGCCTCGGCGATCCTCTGCGGGGCGCTTGGAAAAGTTCACGCGGGGTGGGAACTTCCGCTGCCGTTCACGGATGTACTTCAGGAATGCAAGAAGTTAGGGGAGTGCTCTCTCGCAGATCTGCAAAGCGCTTCTGCCCCCGGCATCAGAACACATTCCGTATCACTTGCTACGAACGGGGAACGCATCTTTACCGCCTACGGGATCCAGGGGGCCCGCGGTGAGGCGGCTGCCGGTTTCCCGTCCGCGGTTCAGATCGGTCTGCCAGCCCTGAAAAAATGGCTTTCCGCCGGTTTCTCTTTAAATGACGCCGCCGCCATGACTCTTCTCACCTTGATCTCTGAAGTTGACGACACCAATATGGTTCACCGGGGTGGACCGGAACTCGCGAAAAGAAGCAAAGAGCAGGCAAAGCTCCTGCTCTCCACTGTCACGAAAGGAAATTTTAAAGAGATCCTGAACTCCCTGGATCACCAGTACATCACAGACAACTTAAGTCCCGGCGGCTGCGCAGACCTTCTCGCCGTCAGCCTGATGTTCTATTTTCTGGAATCGGCCGGTATGATTGCGGATATTTAAGGTGGTCCAAAGGCGCCGATCATGCCGCGTGTGGACCGCTTCTTTCCACTCTGCCAGTAATTTCGTCTGAGTACGTGAGGCCTGCAGCTTCCACCGTTATCAGCTTCTTCTAAATACCTGACTGCAGAAAAGGCCAGCAGCCCTGATTATCTACAGAGCTGCTGACCTTTTTCTTACTCCATCGTTACCTCCACACCGCCGTCCTCAGTCCATCTGATCTCATACGTATCTGCAGTGTAGGTAAATCCACTGATCTCCATTTTTCCATCTCCGGTATTCTTGAAGGAAAGAGTGAAATCAGTACAGTCATCCGTGTCCTCTCCCACATACAGATAGAGCGGGCTGTCCGGATCATTCGGCTTTTTCATTATATTTCCGATCTCTTCCGCCATCTCACGCTTATCGAATTCTCCGGAAAGACCATATTCTGCTTCACAAATTTTAAACGCTTCCGCGATCCGATGTCCCTTTTCATAGAACACTGCGCTCTTCGCGCGATTTACGTAACCATTATAAACTCCAATGCTCACAGAAGCCAGGATCACCATGATGACAATTACCACCATCAGCTCTACTAACGAGTATCCGCCATGATCCAGTCTCTTCATTTTCTGCTTTCTTTTCGCCATACTCAACCCCAGCTTTCTTCGTTGAACCGGGGTACCCGATGACATTTTCTGTTATTCTGTTGTTCCCCGGTTAGTTATTTGTTACATTGGGTGCTTGTAACTGTAAAATTACAGACAATTACACTCTTTGTTTATAGCATATGGTCACATAGCGTTCTATTGTCCAAATTATGGCCACCAGATCAGTCCTGTTCTCTCTCCCGCTCTGCCGCTGCCATGGCGATCTTTTCCGGCGTGATCGGGAGTTCGTAGAACCTGGTTCCTGTGGCGTTAAAGATTGCATCCGACACAGCCGGAAGCGGCGTATTGATGACGACTTCACCGATAGATTTCGCGCCGAACGGTCCCGCATCCTCGTAGCTGCTCTCAAACTCTACACGGATATGTCCGATATCGATACGTGTCGGGATCTTATACTGCATCAGGGAGTTCTCAGCAAGTTTTCCCTTCTTATTATAGGTAATGTTTTCTGTCAGTGCCATGCCGATTCCCTGGAGAATACCGCCTTCCGCCTGAACTCTCGCAAGGTTCGGGTTTACAGGGGTTCCGCAGTCTACCGCAGCCGCATAATCGATGACCTTCGCCTCTCCGGTCTCAAGATCCACCTCAACTTCCGCAGCGCCGACCATAAACGGCGGCGGGGAAAGCGGGGAGCTGTTCGTCACGGTGGCTTCCAGGGCGATATTGTTGCCGCACTGGGAAGCGGTGGCGATATCTGTGAGGGAGACCTGTATCTCCTTTGAATCCTCACGCTTCACAAATTTTCCATCAAACACGACTTCACTTTCCGGGCACTTTAACAGTTCCGCGCCCAGCTTGCAGATCTGCTCCCGCACCTTCAGCGCACACTGTTCTACTGCCTTACCGGTAACGTACGTTGTGCTGGACGCATAGGATCCGGAATCGTAAGGCGATGTATCCGTGTCTGCACCGAATACCGTGATCTCATCGATGGAACAGTCCAGGACCTCCGCCGCGATCTGGGCCAGGATCGTATCGCAGCCTGTTCCCATGTCCGCCGCACCGATGGCTAATGTATAAAATCCGTCGTCATTCACCTTGATCGTCGCACTTCCCACGTCAACCGATGTGATACCAGATCCCTGCATCGCCATTCCCATGCCGACGGCCCGGACCTTTCCGTTTCCCATATCGCGGACCGGATATTTATTGTCCCAGTCGATCATCTTCTTCACGCGCTCCAGACACCGGTCCAGGGCACAGCTGGTGTTTACCTGCCCGTAGTACGCCGGCATCACATCGCCCTCTTTGACGATGTTCTTCATCCGCAGTTCAAACGGATCCATATGCAGCTTCGCCGCCAACTCATTCACGGCGGACTCCACCGCGAAAAGACCCTGGGTGGCACCGTATCCGCGGTAGGCGCCGGCGGACATCACGTTTGTATACACGACATCGCTGACGAATCGGAATGCCTTCGCCTTTCCATAAAGCGGGATGGATTTATGTCCGGAAAGTCCCACAGTCGTCGGTCCATGTTCACCGTAGGCACCTGTGTTGGACAGCGTGTACATGTCGATTCCGTTGACGATTCCGTCCTTGCTGGCGCCGAGGCGCACATGGACTTCCATCTCGTGCCGCGGAGTGGAGGCGGTCATGCTCTCCTCCCGGGTGAAGATGATCTTCGACGGCTTCTTCGTCATCCATGTCACATATGCCGGGTAGACTTCACTGATGGAAGTCTGCTTCGCGCCGAATCCGCCGCCGATCCTCGGTTTGCTGACGCGGATCATGGATTTTGGAATATGCAGGGCGTTCGCGAGGATCCTTCTGCAGTGGAACACGATCTGCGTGGAGCTCACCACGTTCAAGCGTCCGTAGGTGTCGATGGTACAGAACGTCCGAAACGTCTCCATCATGGTCTGCTGACATGCCTTCGTGTGATAGACGTGGTCAATGATCACGTCGCTGTTCTTTAAGACTTCCTCGATATCCCCGGATCCAGTCTCGTCGTGGGCGCAAAGATTTCTCTTATTGTCCGCCCCAACCGGAACAAGACTCTCCCAGTTGTCTTCCGGGTGTACTAAGATCTTATTGTCCTTCGCCGTGTGGAAATCCAGAACCGGCTCGAGAACTTCATACTGGACCTTGATGAGCTTCAGCGCCTTGTCCACGCACTTCTCATCCCGTCCTGCCACGATGGCGACCACATCGCCCACATACCGGACATGGCGGTCCATGATCAGGCGGTCATAGGGGCTCATCTCCGGGTAGGTCTGGCCCGCCTGTGTGTAACGTCTTCCGTCCTGCGGGATATCCTCCCAGGTGTAGATCGCCTCGATGCCGTCCACCTTCATCGCCGCGATTTTGTTGATAGAGGTCACGATCGCATTTGCGTGGGGCGAGCGGAGAAGCTTTACGATCAGGCAGTCCTTCGGCGCGATATCATCCATATAGACCGGCTTTCCGGTCACGAGCTGCATAGCGTCTTTTTTGCGCACCGGCTTGTTTACATATTTCATGCCTCCGCCGCCTCCTTTCCGTTCTTTTCCTTCTTCCATTCCAGGAACGCCTGGATGCCGCGGAGCTGTCCCTCGTAGCCGGAACAGCGGCATAAGTTGCCCGCCAGATATTCCTTGATTTCGTCCTCATCCGGATATTCTTTTTCCCGGAACAGCGCCAGGGCGTTCATGATAAATCCAGGATTGCAGAATCCGCACTGTTCCGCGCCCTGGTCGGCGATGAACGCACCGAATTCCGCCGCCTCTTCCTGGAGACCTTCCAGTGTTGTAACCGTTCTTCCATCCGCTCTCGCCGCCAGCACAGAGCAGGAGAGAACAGGTTTTTCGTCTAAAAATACGGTGCAGAGACCACAGTTCGATGTCTCACAGCCGCGCTTCACGCTGTAGCATCCGTGATCCCGCACAAAATCGATCAAAAGCATGTCCGCGTCGATGTCGGCGGAGATCTTCTTTCCGTTTAATGTCATGGTAATGTTCATGATATAATTCCTCTATAAATTTTTTTCACTTTCATCTGATTGATCCAGCTGGAATTCTTCCTTATTTTCCCGCCAGCTTACAGACAGCTCTCCTTACCAGAACTCCCGCCAGGTGTTTCCGGTACTCCGAGCTTCCTCTCGTGTTGGAGCCGGTCTCGACCTGATCTTTTACACATTTCGCCGCGTTTTCTGCCATATTTTCCACATCCGCGGCTTGAATATCCGCGTCTGCAAGTTCAAAAAGCACTGCCTTTCCGGGTCTCGCCCCGATGGAAAACCGGTATCCTGTCTCCGTCTTTGCCGCCGCGCAGGTCAGCACCGGAAAGTCTGTCTGGCTGTTGCGGACAGACTGGTAATCGAACGCCGCCTTTTCTTTCTTCACGATGAGCCGCACCAGGATATCCCTGTCATACGGCATCTTCGCGTACTCCTTTAACGGAAGGATCCCGCCTTTATAAAGCTCCACATAGCTGTCCATGGCTAAAAACATCGTCAGCACATCGGAAAATCCGTATCTTCCGTAAATACTTCCACCCACTGTCGCGAGATTCCGGAACTGGACCCCGACGATATGGCGCACGGACTCCCTCGCCGCGCCGTCCGTGTATGCATTCAGTCCCGGATCAAGCTCCAGGTCTCTCAGTGTCACCATGCAGCCGATCCGGAATTCCTCCTCCGTCTCCTCGATGGTGTCAAGTCCGAGACCGGAGAGGTCGATCGCCGTACCGATCTGCATCTTTCCCATTTTCAGCCAGACCATACCGCCGAGCACGCGGTTGCTCTTCTTCTGATTTAACTGCCATGCCTCTTCCAGGCTTTCCGCACGTTTATATTCCCTGATAACTCTCATTCTTTGCTCCTTGTCGCTACAAAAACTTCATATCTGTCCAGCATTTTCACAGCCTGCGCAGACAAGCGTGTAATCCCTATCGAACAGTTGTAAAAATATACTTTTATTTTAACATACTTTCTGTTATAATTCCGTTATAGTTGGAAAAACATAACGAAATTTCAACACAAAAATATTGAAAGAGGACAAAAGATCATGAAAAAAAATCTCAACAAGCTTTCCGCCCTGCTCTTAGCTCTCGCATTATCCGTGAGCACGACTGCATGTGGAAACAGCACTGCATCCACGACGACCGCGGCTGAGACAGCTGCTGAAGTTACCACAGAAGCCGCATCCGAATCCGCTGCTGAGACATCCGCGGCTGCCGGCGACGAAATGACTGTCACCTATCCGGTCACCATCACCGACCATCTTGGCCGTGAGGTTACGATCGAGAAACAGCCGGAATCCTTCGTCAGCGGCTACTATATCTCCACAAGCCTGATGATCGCCCTTGGTCTCGACGACCAGTTAGTCGGCGTTGAGGCAAAGGCTGACAAGAGAAGCATCTACAAATTAAGCGCTCCGGAGCTCACAGAGCTCCCGTCCGTCGGAACAGCGAAAGAGTTCGACCTTGAGGGCTGTGCCGCATTAAAGCCGGACCTTGTGATCGTCCCGACAAAGTTAAAAGATTCCATCCCGGCTATGGAAGAGCTTGGTCTCACCGTGATCGCTGTAAATCCGGAAGACCAGACAAAGTTATTCGAGACCATCGACATGATCTCCACAGCCGCAGACGTAGTTGAGAAAGGCCAGGAGCTGGAGTACTGGATCTCCGACGCCCTTGAGAGCTTAAAGAAATCCCTGGATGGCGTTGAGACTCCGTCCGTATACCTTGCGGGCAACAGCGCTCTGTTACAGACCGCTGGTCCGGAGATGTACCAGTCCACCCTGATCGAGAATGCCGGCGGCGTGAACGCGGCTTCCGACATCACAGATACATACTGGGCTGACACTTCCTACGAGCAGATTCTCTCCTGGAACCCAGACTACATCGTACTCGCTGCTGACGCTGACTACGATGCTGACTCCGTTCTGAACGATTCCGCTCTCGCTGACTGCACAGCTGTAAAAGAGGGACACATTGCCCAGATCCCGAGCGACATCGAAGCTCTCGATTCCCCGGTACCGGCAAGCTTTTTAGGCAGCTACTATGTCGCTTCCATTCTTCACCCGGACGTTGTAACTGAAGATGATTTCAAGACAGCAGAAAAGAATTTCTATGAAACATTCTATGGCTTCACTCCGGAAAGCGCAAACTAATTCCAACCGGACAATGGCAATTTTAACTCTGGCGATGACATTTCTTGTCATCGCCTTTGTTTCAGCGCTGGCTACCGGAAAATACCCGATCTCCCTTGCGGATCTTTGCGCAGGGGAACCGATGGCGGTCCGCACCTTTACCGTACTCCGCCTGCCCCGCGCCCTCATGGGACTCGTCGGCGGCTTTGGCCTCGGCGTGGCCGGGTTCGTCTACCAGACGGTCTTTCGGAATCCCCTGGCGTCCCCTGATATCATCGGCGTCTCTTCCGGTGCCAGCGCAGGCGCCGCCTTCGCAATCCTTTTTATCTCCGCCGCATCGCCGTCCACCACGGTCTTCGCGTTTATCGGCGGACTTCTCGCAGTCTGTCTGTCCCTTGGACTCACCGCCCTTTCCCCAGTAAAGGAACACTCTTCCATTGTTCTCGCGGGGATCGCGGTCCACACCTTGGCGCAGACATTTCTCATGGTGCTGAAGCTCATGGCGGATCCGGAAAAACAGCTGGCTTCCATCGAATACTGGATCATGGGAAGTCTTGCGGGCGTCACTGCCTCGAAGATCCCGTTCCCTGTTGTGATCATTCTGTTCAGCTCCACCGTTATTTTCCTGCTCCACCGCCATGTGCTGGCGCTGTCGGTGCGGGAGGACGAGGCGCGAATGCTGGGTGTCTCGGTCCAGCGGACCAGGTTTTTCGTGCTTTTCCTTGCGACACTCACGGTGGCTGCCGCAGTCAGCGTCACGGGGCTTATCAGCTTTATCGGCCTTCTCGCCCCGCACACGGCAAGGCTTCTCACCGGGCATAACAAGCGGTCATCCTGTCTTTTAAGCGGGATCATCGGCAGTGTCCTGATGCTCACTGCTGACGTGTTGGCAAAATCCCTGGCTGCAGTGGAACTGCCTGTGAGTATCTTCACATCGCTTCTCGGAGCACCGTTTTTGATCTATCTGATTCTCACGGAAAGGAGGCGATGAGCCAAAATGGCTGATTTTTTCTCTGTTCAGGATATCTCCCTCTGTCTCGGCGGACGGCGGATCCTGAATCATGTCTCATTTTCTGTTGATGCATCGGGGCGTGTGATCGGACTTCTGGGACCGAACGGAAGTGGAAAGACCACACTTCTCCGGGCCATCTGCGGGGAATTGCCCCATGACGGGCATGTTTTTCTTGAAGGTGTTGAGCTCGCCGGACTGCGTTCAAAGGAACTGGCACGGCGGGTAAGCTATATTCCGCAGCAGAGCGGGATCTCGATCTCCATGAGTGTCATAGATGTGGTGCTGATGGGATTTTATCCAAAATTAAAGCTGCTCAGCCAGCCGTCCGCGGATATGAAAGCGGCGGCGCTCCGGGCACTGGAACAGGTTGGAATCTCTGGTCTTGCAGATCGGGATTATCTGACGCTCAGCGGCGGAGAAAAGCAGTTAGTGATCCTGGCCCGGACGCTGGTGGAAGACACGAAGCTGCTGCTCTTCGATGAGCCGGACAGTTCGCTGGATCTCGGAAATAAGTACCGGATGGTGCGGATGATCGTGGAATTGGTGCACGAGAGTCCTGAAAAAGCTGGTCTGATCTGCCTTCATGACCCGGTTCTGGCACTTGCCTGCTGCGACACGCTGATGCTTTTGAAAGATGGCCGCCTGATCTGCACGCTGCAGCCGAAAACTGACTCTGTCCAGGATATGGAGAAGGCGTTTTCTGAAATTTATGGGGCGGTAAGGCTTGTTGAAGCTGCGGATCCGGAAAACGCGAACCATAAGCGGCTCATCCTGCTTCCCCTTCTGTAATCATTCTGCTGTGGCTCTTTCTCCCGCAGTGCTGAATAATTTTGCTGTTTCCAGATTGGCTTTTATGATATTATGGTAACTGTTCAGTACCTTCATAGTTACGTGCAAAAATCCATTCCAAATCAGCTTCGCTGATGGGATTTTTGCCTTCCAGCCTATGTTTTCTTACGGTCAGCGCAGCAAGTGCGCAGACCTACTGAACAGT
>Ga0129311_1000185_pt1 | contig 57583 bp, 61 predicted proteins | sample Go1ome_FD_94435 | JGI IMG/M metagenome (GOLD analysis project Ga0129311, IMG submission 94435) | Western lowland gorrila individual fecal microbial communities from Wisconsin, USA - Go1022B metagenome | ecosystem: Host-associated > Mammals > Digestive system > Large intestine > Fecal | place... | reverse complement strand
TCGAACACACGACCTGCTGATTACGAATCAGCTGCTCTACCGACTGAGCTACATTAGCATATTCACTTTTGGAGTCGCAGACCTGATTCTTACGAATCAGCTGCTCTACCGACTGAGCTACACTAGCATTCTTATTTTTGACAGCGACCATAATACCATATTTTTATCCCAGCGTCAACACCCTTTTCAGTTTTCTCCAGCAAAGCTTCTCCCCCTGTTTTTGTATATTACATTTTGTATTATTGCAAGTTTTCCTGCAAAATAAATGCTGGCACTTTTTTATTTCGAACTCCACAATGACTGCCATTGGCGGAAAAACCGAAAAAAATTGTCGCTGTATTTCGGCAATTTTTATCTGATCCTCTGTAATTTTTGGTAGTTTTTTCTTGTTCCTATTTTATTTTTATTTTACATAACGATAATTATAAACTATCTCTACCACGAGTTATTCACATTCTCCACACAGTTTTCCACATTCATTTTTTCTTTTATTTTCAATGTTTATAGCTGTTATTGGGTTTTTTTAACAGTTTCTGTATTTTAATTTTCAACACCTCCTATCTTTTGCGTTCAATTTACATAACTTTTTTATTTTCTTCATTTTCTCCACTTCCCATTTTATTTTTTACTGGACAAGGAGTTTTTTGCAAACATTTTCTCAAGTGCTTTCAAAAAAAGCAAGCTCAAAGCCTTTGCATTCATTTTTTAAGAGGTAATATGCAAAAAGCGGCTGCCTGAGCAGCCGCTTTTTGTCAGTCTGAGATATCCATTGTGGCGTAGGCATTGAGGTCCATTCCCGCCGTATGTCCTGCCAGATACTCGTAATATCCCTGGGCGCCGATCATGGCAGCGTTGTCGCCGCATAGCTTCAGCGGCGGCAGGTACAGCCGGCAGTCCTGCTTTTCACAGGCGCGCTCCAAATCCGCCCGGATAATGGAGTTGGCCGCCACACCGCCGGCAGCAGCAATAACGGTGCGGCCCGCCAGAGCCGCCGCCTTCATGGCCCGGGGCACCAGTTCATCACTGACCGCCTGGGCAAAATCCCTGGCCAGCGCCCCCCGGTCCAGTTCCTCCCCCACCTGCTGGGCATGGTGGCCCAGGTTGACCACCGCTGTTTTCAGGCCGGAAAAACTCATATCCAGCTCCGCGCCGTCCACTTGGGCGTGGGGCAGCTTGTACACACCGCCCCGGCTCCCCTGTGCCAGCTTGTCCATGGGGGCGCCGCCGGGGTATGGCAGGCCCAGCACCCGGGCCGCCTTGTCGAAGCACTCTCCAGCCGCGTCATCCCGGGTGGCACCCAGAATACGCAGGTCCGTGTAATCCCGCACATCCACGATGAGGGTATTGCCGCCGGAGATGGCCAGGGCCAGAAACGGAGGCTCCAGCTCCGGAAAGGCCAGGTAATTGGCGGCGATGTGGCCACGCACATGATGGACGGGGATCAGCGGCACCCGGAGGGCATAGGCCACGGACTTTGCAAAGCTGAGGCCCACCAGCACCGCGCCGATGAGGCCGGGGGCATAGGTAGCCGCCACAGCATCGATGTCCCGCCGGGTACAGCCGGCCTCCCGCAAAGCCTGCTCCGTCAAAGCTGCGATAACCTCCACATGTTTCCGGGAGGCGATCTCCGGCACCACGCCGCCGTACAGGGCGTGGATATCCACCTGGGAGGCGATGGCGTTGGACAAAATGCGCCGTCCATCCTCCACCACTGCCACGGCAGTCTCGTCGCAGGAGGATTCAAAAGCCAGTATCTTCATGGATCTGTCACTTCTTTCTCATTGGTCCCAGGCCACCTGTTCCCCAGGCGCCTTGGCCGGGTCGTAGGGGATGTGGACATATTTTGCATACTTTTCCGGTGTGAAACTGCTGCGGTAGACGAAATCATGCTTCGCCATCAGTGCCGCATCCTCCACTTTGTGGTCCGCCAGATACAGCGTTTTGTAGTGGACGCCGAACACCTCCGTGTCATAACCGGCGGTTTGCAGGCCATTTCGGGCGTAAAAGCCCAGGCGCCGCTCTGCCATGGCTGGGTCTGGAGCGTGCTCCGGGGCCTCCGCCTCGCCGAAGACTACCGTGTCTGGCTCCACTTCCCGGAGCTTCGCCAGAATGAGGGCACCAAGGCCGGCGTTGCGGGCCCGGCGGGACACGCACAAATAGTCCAGCAACGCCCAGCCGGGATGGCCCAGCCATAAAAAGCACTCACCCACGATATCGTCTCCGTCAAAAAGGCAGTAGGGCTTGTACCGCTCCTCCCGCCACATCCGCTGTATGGCACTCAGGGGCTTCAGCTCCGCCGCCGGAAAGGCGGACTTCATGTCGCTGTCATAAACGGTTTGCAGCTGCTCAAGCGTTGGGATCCGCAGTTCCATCCTCCGTAAACTCCTTTGTCATGATGATGGCATCCTCCTTGGGATGTTCGTAGTAGTTTTTCCGCCGGCCCACGCTGCGGAAACCGCGGCTTCCATACAGGGCAATGGCGTCGTAGTTGGACGCCCGGACCTCCAGCGTCAAAAACGCCAGATGGTTGGCCTGTCCAAAGTCCAGGAACACCTGCAAAAGCTTTCCTGCAATACCGTTGCGGCGGCACTCGGGCCGAACGGCCACATTGGTGATGTAGCCCTCGTCCAGGATGACCTGGAGTCCGGCGTAGCCCACTACCTTACCCGTATCATCCTCTGCCACCAGGAAGGCGGAGCAGGCGTTATCCAACTCCTCCGCCAGCATGTTCCGAGACCAGGGTGTGGAAAAGCAGATGCGCTCCAGCTCCGCCACCTCATCCAGATGGTCGGCATTCATGGGAACGATGCGCACATGCATCCGGTTTTCTTCCATATGTTTCTTCCTTTCCAAGCGTTCTATTCCGCCGCTGATCCGCCAGCCACCAGTCCGGGCTGGCGCCGAAGCAGTCATACAGTGGCTGGTCCAGCGAGGCCTCCGCCTGCTCCGCCAGGCACCTGCAATGCTCCATGAAGGCCCGCACCGTCTCCTCGTTTTCCCGGCAGATCTGCTCCCGGTACAGCGGGCAGCAGAACTTCATACCCGACAGGGCAATGGTGGCGCTCTGCCAAAAGTACGCCGGCGGCGCGGAATCAAAGGTGACCGTCAACCAGTGTCCGCAGGGCGTCCTCCGAACCATTCCAAAGCAGCTCCCAGCCTGGTGCCGGTAGCGGTAACATGCCTTTGGAAACACGGACAGTGCCAGCTTCTTTCCGGAAAAGCCAGGCTTTTCGCCCTTGGCGTATCTCTCGAACTGCCGCAGGCGCTCCGCCCACTCCGCCGGGGCGCCTGTCCGTTCCCGGAACGGCGGCAGCGACCGCTTCACTTCCTCCAGCAAGGGCGCCAGGGCTTCGTTGGCGGCCGCGATCACAGCCGCCTCCTCCGATGACCACAGGCAGTAGCTGTTTTCCCGCCGCACCTTGGGAAACCGCTCTTTCAGCGCGGCAACAACGGCGCTCTCGTCCCGGATGACCCGCATTGATCACGCCTCCCCCTTTTCCACACGCGCTTCGCTTCTGGTATACAGCACGACACCCAAAATGACAGTCCCACCGCCCAGCACCGCCCGGGCCGTGGGAAGCTCCGAAAACAGCAGCGCGCCCCAGACAGCGGAAAACACGCAGTCCATCAGCCGGGCGGTGGAGACAAAGGAAGGCGGAAAATATTTCAGCGCCCAACTGAACACGCTGTGGCCCAGCAGGGTGCAGAACACCGCCATGGCCAGGGCGGTGGCCACATTTTCCGCCCCATAGCCCGCCAGCGGCGTCCCGCTGGCCAGAGCCAGGGCCAGAAGAGTCCCCAGAGCCGCCGTGTACACCAAACAGGTATAGGCGGTGGTGCTCATGGTCCTGCGGCACACGGAGCCGACCAACGTGTAGATGCCAATGAGCATGGCGGACAGCACCGCCAGCAAGTCACCGCTCAGGGCATTGTTTCCTCCACCGGAGTCCGCCAGGGCCATGACCACCGCGCCGCCAAAAGCCAGAGTCATGGCAAGCCACGCCGCCAAAGGCAGCTTCCTGTGGAATACCGCCACCGTGGCCAGGGCCACGAACAGCACCTCCATGTCCACCAATACCGCGGCAGCCGCGATAGAGGTGGTTTTCACCGCCTGAAAAAATGTGGCAAAATGCAGTCCCAGAGCTGCGCCGCTTACCAGGCACAGCAGCCGCGCCCGTCCTGAAAGCGCCGCCAGTTCCTTTCTGCGGCGCCAGGCCACCGGGGCAAGCAGCGCCACGGAAAAGGCCATACGGTACAGCGCCAGCACCAACGACGGCGCCGTGGACCACCGGACGAACACGGCGGACAGCGATCCGCACAAAACACCCAGCAGCAGTATCGGCAGCCTCATCCCTTGGCCTCCAGCCAGTTTTTGCCCCAGTGGGCCTCTGCGGTCAGAGGAACGGACAGCTCCACCACGTGCTCCATCTCCTCCTCCAGCAGCCAGGCGGCAGCTTCTGCCTGAGTCTCCGGGCACTCCACGATGAGCTCATCGTGGACCTGGAGCACCAGCCGGGCCTCCGGCAGCTCCGCCTTCAGCCGTTTGTGGGCCGCCACCATGGCCAGCTTCATAATATCCGCCGCCGTGCCCTGAATGGGCATGTTCAGCGCCACCCGCTCACCGAAGGCGCGGAGGTTGTGGTTGGAGGAGGTCAACTCCGGCAGGTCCCGGCGCCGGTGGAAAATAGTCTCCACAAAGCCCGTCTCCCTGGCCTTTTCCACCACGGCGTCCATATAGCTGCGCACGCCGGGGAATGTGGCGAAATACGCCTCCATATACGCCTTGGCCTCCGCCACGGTGACGCCGATATCCTGGCTGAGGGAAAAGGCGGAGATGCCGTATACGATGCCGAAATTCACTGCCTTGGCGCTGCGGCGCATCTCCGGCGTCACGTCCGCCGGGGCCACATGGAACACCTGGGCCGCCGTGGCGGTGTGGATATCGCCGCCGGAGCGGAAAGCCGCCCGCATGGCCTCGTCCCCGGAGATGTGGGCCAGGAGCCGCAGCTCGATTTGGGAGTAGTCCGCGTCCACCAGGACACAGCCCTCGTCCGGCACGAACATCCGCCGGATCTCGCTGCCAAGGTCCGTGCGGGTAGGGATATTCTGCAAGTTCGGCTCCGTGGAAGAAAGGCGGCCCGTGGCCGTCACTGTCATCTGGAAGCGGGTGCGGATACGGCCGTCGGGGTCAATGGTCTTCAAAAGCCCATCAGCGTAGGTTGATTTCAGCTTGGCATACTGGCGGTATTCCAGCACGGCGTCCACGATGGGTGCCTCGTAGCGAAGCTTTTCCAGCACATCGGCGTTGGTGGACCAGCCGGTCTTGGTCTTTTTGCCGTGGGGCAGGCCCAGCTTGCCGAACAGGATCTCCCCCAGCTGCTTGGGGGAGTTGATGTTGAAGGTCTCCCCTGCCATGGCGTAAATAGCTTCTTCCTTTTCCCGGATACGCTCCGTCAGGGCGTCGCCAAAATCCGTCAGGGCCCGGGCGTCCACCCGGCAGCCCGCCAGTTCCATCTCCGCCAGCACCCGGCAAAGGGGCAGCTCCGCCGTGGCGAACAGTTCCAAAAGGTGCTTTTCCTCCAGTCTGGGCAGCAGCGTATGGTACAGGCAGTCCACCGCTGCGGCATAGCTGTCGAAAGCGGCTTCCGCCGCAGCGCTGTCACCCAGCAAAGAGAACGCATCCGGCTCCAAGTGAACAGGCTTTGGCAGCTCTGTATTGTAATAAGTCACGAACAGCCGCCCCAGGTCGTAGCTGCCCACTGTGGCGTCCAGCAAATAAGCGGCCAGAGCCGTGTCAAAGATAAAGCCCTCCGCCCGGAGGCCACTCTCCAGCAGCCGCCGGGTCAGGTCCTTCACATTGTGGGACACCTTGGGGATATCCGTGGAGAACAACGCATTCAAAAGGCCGTTCCAGTCTCCCTGATACTTTTCAAAAAACAGCTCCGCTGTAAGGGTAGCTCCCTCGCTGTCGCAGACCGCCACCACACCGGTGAGGTCCGGCAGGGCCAGGACGGTCACATGATCCGCCTTTCGCCACTTTTCCAGCAGTTCCGCCGCCCGGGCGGGGGCCGTCACCTGCTCCACGGTGACGGCCGTTTCCGCTGGAGCCGCGGAAGCCGGCGCTTCACCGGGAGTCAGGCCGAACTTGTCGATGAGCTTCGTGAATTCCAGCTTCAAAAACACACCGTAGGCCTCCGGGCCTGGGGCACGCACCAGATTGTCCTCCGGCCGGAAATCCAGGGGCGCGTCGGTGACAATGGTGGCCAGCCAGTAGGACTGGCGGGCACTGGCCTCCCCCTCCTGGAGCTTCCGCAGGGCGGCGGGCTTAGCCTCCACATCCGGCATTTTCGCATAAAGGGCATCGATGCTGCCGTACTTCTGCACCAGGGCCATGGCGGTCTTTTCGCCGATGCCGGGGACACCGGGGATATTGTCGGAGGTATCGCCCATAAGGGCTTTCAGATCAATCATGTGGATGGGAGCAAAGCCGTACTGCTCCTGAAAGGCAGCCTCGTCCATATCCTTCGTAGTGGTCTGGCCCATGCGGGTGGACACCAGCTTCACCTTCGTATGGTCCGTAATGAGTTGGAGGGAATCCTTGTCCCCCGTCACCACCACGCACTCCCATCCAGCGGATTCGCACTTGCGTGAGATGGTACCGATGAGATCGTCGGCCTCCCAGCCCGCCAGTTCATACCGGGGAATATTCAGGCTGTCCAGCACCTCTTTCAAAACCGGCATCTGCATCCGCAGCTCCTCCGGCATTCCCTTTCGAGTGGCCTTATAGGCCTCCGACGCCTCGTGGCGGAAAGTGGGGGCGTGCACATCGAAGGTGACACACAGGGCGTCCGGCTCCTCCTCGCTTTTCAGCCGCAGCAGCGTGGTGAGAAAGCCGAACACGGCGTGGGTATACAGCCCGTCCCGGGTGGTAAGGGGTCGGATGCCGTAGTAGGCCCGGTTCACGATGGAATTGCCGTCAATGACCATGAGCTTCATGGGTTGTTCCTCCTGGCGGGGTGAGATTTACATAGTTAAAATAGTATACTCCAAATTTACACATTCCGCAAGATTTGGATGAACCGGGTCCCTTTGCCCTTTGTTTTGCCCTTTGCGTTGTTGAAAAACTCTCCGGTGATTTTCCGACCGCCTCTGCCGGGGCTGCTCCGCGGCATGGTATGGCGCGCACATAAAGCCGGGACGCAACAGCCGGTTGCTTGCCTGCCGGTCCGGTTTCTGCTATCCTGGCGGTATCAACGATTTTGGGGGATGCAGATATGGAGACTTGCGAGGTTTTGAAGTCCCTGCGGGATAAGCACGGTTTGACGCAGGAGGCACTGGCGGAACGCCTGTTCGTCACCCGGCAGGCTGTTTCCCGCTGGGAAAACGGCGAAACAATGCCTAACACCGATACACTGCGGCGAATGTCTTCACTGTTCGGTGTTTCCATCAATACGCTGTTGGGCAGCCCCCGGCAGCTGGTCTGCCAGTGCTGCGGAATGCCCCTCACTGATGACGGCCAACTCAGCCGGGAGACAGACGACAGCTTCAACGAGGAGTACTGCAAGTGGTGCTACGCCGACGGGAAATTCACCTACGGGAACATGGAGCAGCTGCTGGAATTTCTAGTGGGCCACATGTCCGGTGAGCATTTCCCGCCGGAGCAGGCCCGGGCCTACTTTACCGCCGTCCTGCCGAAGCTGAAGCACTGGAGCAAATGACGAAAACGGCAGGAGGGGCCCCCTTCTGCCGTTTCATCTTTTTTCCAGCCCGGCATATGCCTGCGCCGCCGCCCGGGCAGCGGCCCAGCCCAGAAACGCCCCCAACAGCGCCCCGCCCAGTACGTCGCTGGGCCAGTGAACGTACAGGTACAGCCGGGAGAAGGCGATCAGGACGGCCACCGCCAGAGCGGGCTTCCACAATTGGCTGCCGCTTCCCCGCAGGGCAAACACCGCCGCGAAGGACGCCGCCGTATGACCGGAGGGAAAAGAGGCGTCCAGCGGCGGCGGGATGAGCAGCTCCACCGCCGGGTTCACGGCAAAGGGCCGGACACGGCCGATGAGGGGCTTTAAAAGCAGATTGCAGCAGATCAGGTCCAGCACCAGAGCCAATGCCACGGTCCACCCCTGCCGGCGGCTGCTTTTCCGCAGAACCAGGACGAGCGCCAGTAAGATCCAGATCTCGCCGTGGTTGGCAGTCCAGCTGATGATGGGCAATACCGCGTCCAGAAAGCCGCAGCGCAGATGTGTCTGGATCCAGTCCAGAATGAACAGTTCCATCGTTTGCATCACTCACTTTTTGTTGTTATGTCAATTGCTTATCAAGCCGGTATCATTACTATATCATAAACGATTCCTCTTTACCCGGAAACCTTCTCTGCGATTTACACAAAAATTGCCGTTTCTCCGGGAAATGCGGTTGACAGTGTCCACCGGGAGTGATAGGATGTCCTCAAAATTGAATCGCTGAGATAGAGGCGCGGGGCTCATCAGTACCGCTCCGGCAAGGGCAGGCAGCCGCCGGAGAGAGAAAGGGAGCACCGCCGAAGTATGGGAACGCGGCCTGGCTGTTCCATGCTGGGCCGGCAGAAAACATCTGCCGGACTGTCACAGAGTTTTTTGTGAAGCGCTATCAATGGCTGTTCGGAATGCCCCTTGCGGGCCCTTTTCCGTATGTTCCATGGACCGCTTGACAAAGCGGTCCAATTTTTGTCCCGGCGGTGCGGGACTGTACGCGCCGCGAAAACAAAAAGTTGGAAAGGTGAATATCATGAAGAAGTTTTTGTCTCTGCTCATGGCTCTGGCCATGACCCTCTCCCTGGCCGCCTGCGGCTCCAAGGAGGAGGCGCCCGCCCAAAGCGAGGCCCCTGCCGCGTCCGAGACCCGCACTCTGCGGGTGGCTATGGAGTGTGCTTACGCCCCCTATAACTGGACCCAGTCCGATGACTCCAACGGCGCTGTGCCCATCTCCGGCTCCTCTGACTATGCTTACGGCTACGATGTGATGATGGCCAAGTATATTTGCGAGCAGCTGGGCTGGAACCTGGAGATCGTCAAGAGTGACTGGGAGTCCATCATTCCCGCCATCCAGTCCGGCACCGTGGACGCCGGCATCTGCGGCCAGTCCATCACCTCCGACCGTCTGGAAATGGTTGATTTCTCCGATCCTTACTATTATGCCACCATCGTCACCGTGGTGGCTGAGGATGGTGCCTATGCCGATGCCGCCTCTGTGGCCGACCTGGCCGGCGGCACCTGCACCAGCCAGCTGAACACCATCTGGTATGACAACTGCCTGCCCCAGATCCCCGACGCCAACATTCTGCCCGGTCAGGAGTCCGCTCCCGCTATGATCGTGGCTCTGACCTCCGGCCGTGTGGATTACATCGTCACCGACCAGCCCACCGGCCTGGCCGCCGTGGCCGCCAACCCCGGTCTGAAGCTGCTGGACTTCACCGGCACTGACGGTGCCTTTGAGGTCTCCGACGAGGATATCAACATCGGCATCTCCGTTCAGAAGGGCAACACCGAGCTGTTGGACGCCATTAACGGCGTGCTGGCCACCCTCACTGAGGAGGACTACACCAACATGATGAACGAGGCCATCTCCGTTCAGCCCCTCAGCGAGTAAACTTGATTTCGCATCCTCTCTCACCGCGAGGGACGGCTCTGCCGTCCTTCGCGGTCATCCCATATTTTAAGAAAAGGAGCTGAGCCTCTATGTGGGCATCCGTCCAAGACGCCATTACCCAGCTTGTGGGCACCTCCGTGGGCAGCATGTCTTTCTGGGAGCGTATCCTTTACCTGATCGGCAAGTACGGCCCCTCCTACCTGGAGGGTGCTGGCAACACTCTACTGATCGCCATCATCTCCACCGCCGTCGGCTGCGTCATTGGCTTGGGCGCAGGCATCGTGCAGACCATCCCCGTCTCCAAAAAGGACAATCCCGCAAAGCGCTTCGTGATACGGTTTTTCCAGGCCCTTCTGCGGATCTATGTGGAGGTCTTCCGCGGCACCCCCATGATGATCCAGGCCGTGTTCATCTACTACGGTGCTGCCCAGATGTTCAACATCTACATGGGCACCATGTTCGCCGCCTTCTTCATCGTCTCCATCAACACCGGCGCCTACATGGCGGAGACCGTCCGGGGCGGTATCCTGTCCGTGGACCCCGGCCAGACCGAGGGTGCCAAGGCCATCGGTATGACCCACGTGCAAACCATGATGTCCGTCATCCTGCCCCAGACCCTGCGAAACATCATGCCCCAGATCGGCAACAACCTGATTATCAACATTAAGGACACCTGCGTGCTGTCCGTCATCAGTGTGGTGGAGTTGTTCTTCGTCCACAAGGGCGTGGCCGGCGCACTGTACACCTACTTTGAGTCTGCCACCATCACCATGGTCATCTATTTGACCATGACGTTGGTTTGTGCCAAGCTGCTGCGCTGGTGGGAGAAGAAGATGGATGGCTCCGACAGCTATGACCTGGCCACCACCGACACCCTGGCCCACACCACCGGCATGTACAACTACCCCGGCCAAGGCAGCCCCTACGATGAGCGAAGCCTGGAACACAATGTGAAGGGAGGTATGGACCATGTCTGAGACCATCCTGCAAATCAATCACCTGTCCAAGGCCTTCGGCAGCCATGAGGTCCTGCGGGACATCGATTTCACCGTGGCCAAGGGCGACGTGACCAGCATCATCGGCGCCTCTGGTTCCGGCAAGTCCACCCTGCTGCGGTGCATCAACCTGCTGGAAACGCCCTCCTCCGGTGAGATCCTGTACCACGGAACGGAAATCACCGGCCCCAAGGTCAACGCCGCCGCCTACCGCTCCCATGTAGGCATGGTGTTCCAGTCCTTCAACCTGTTCAACAACATGACCGTACTGGAAAACTGCATGGTGGGTCAGATCAAGGTCCTGAAAAAGGGAAAGGAAGAAGCCCGGACTCACGCCATGGAATATCTGCAAAAGGTGGGCATGGCCCCCTACATCAACGCCAAGCCCCGGCAGATCTCCGGCGGTCAGAAGCAGCGTGTGGCCATTGCCCGCGCCCTGGCCATGGACCCGGAGGTGCTGCTGTTTGACGAACCCACCTCCGCTCTGGATCCCGAAATGGTGGGCGAGGTACTGACCGTCATGCGGGCGCTGGCCCGCGAGGGCATGACCATGCTGGTGGTGACCCACGAGATGGCCTTTGCCCGGGATGTGAGCAACCATGTGGTGTACATGAATCAGGGCGTCATCTGTGAGGAGGGCAGCCCCGCCGAGGTCTTCGGCAATCCCCAGCGGCAAGAGACGAAGGATTTTCTCTCCCGCTTCCGCCAGAACTGAAGATACCGTATTCCCGCTTTTACATAAAAAGAGCAGCCCGGAACACCAGGCTGCTCTTTTTGTTTTATTCCGCCGGGCTGGCCACGATAAACAGCATATCGTTGCCGCCTTCGCTCTCAGGGAAAGCATCATACATCGTGAAGTTGTACATCAGCCGCTCCGCCGGATAGACGCCGTAGCCGTCCTGATTGTGGTCGGTGGTATCATAGGGGTCCGCTACCAGAAACACATCGTCGTTTTCCGCCTCCGTGCCCATGGTATCGTAGCCCACGATGACCTGCCAGTGGCCGCCCCAGTCGTTCCAGCAGATCATGACCGGCTTGCCCTCTGCCAGCCAGCCCTGAATGTCATCCATCCAGATGCCGTCCGGGCGGTCATGGGTGGTGACCATATCGAAACCGCCTACACCGTTGAAAATGTCCATGGCCTGGTCCAGCGTGGTCCCGGGATAACCCTCCAGTTCCGTGCCGTCCAGAGAATGGCGCAAAGCCGCCAGGGTCTCCTCGTTCCAGTCGCCGAGCTTGCCATACCACTCCAGCACCATCAGAGCCGAGGTGACGCCGCAGGCCCATTCACTGGTCTGCTGCTGGGTCTTGAAATTGTGGAGGACTGTCAGCGTGTCCGTGGATTCCAGATTATAAACATCCGGATGGGCAAAGTAGGGAGAGTTCTCATGGTCTCCTGTCCGCTCCACGGAATCCGCTCCGTCCTCCGGAGAGAGGTCGGTGGCGTAGGGGATTTTCATCTCATCGCTGAAATTTTCAGCATCCGTGATAGGATCCGTGTTTTCCGCTTTCTCGGCATTGTGAGCCGGTGTGTCATTGGCGCAGGCGGACATCAGTCCAAGCACCAGCAAAATGGTGAGCGCCAGGGTGACTGTTTTTTTCATTGTCGATCTCCTTTTCGGGGGTCCTCCCCCCTGTCCGATTTTCCATGGTCTCATGGAATGATGATATTATACGGGAGCACCGCGATTGATGGCAATGCATGATTTCCCCTGTTTTTCCCAGATTATTTGGCCAAAAATCGTTTAATCCGCAAAAGGTACACCTTTTGTGCGGCGGAATCTTTCCCAAGAAGGGGCTGCCTCTCTGTTTATTTCTCGTCGCCCTCTTGTTCTTGTGGTCTCATTGCGCTATAATAACAATATCTTGTGATTTGGAGATGAGCCCATGTACCTTTGCGGACTGCAAAAGTTATCCATGGTGGACTACCCCGGCAAGCTGGCCGCCATGGTGTTCACCGGCGGATGCAACCTGCGGTGCCCCTTCTGCCACAACGCCCTGCTGGTGACGCGCCTGAACGAAACGCCGGAGCTGCCGGAGGCGGAGGTGCTGGCGTTTTTGGAGCGGCGGCGGAGACTTCTGGACGGCGTGGTGCTCTCCGGCGGAGAGCCGCTGCTGCAGCCGGATGCGGCGGACTTCCTGCGGGAGGTCCGGGACATGGGCTTTTCCGTGAAGCTGGACACCAATGGCTGCTTCCCAGACCGGCTGGCCGGCATTCTGGAAGCAGGACTGGCAGACTATGTGGCCATGGACATCAAAAACAGTCGGGAAAAATATCCGCAGACCATCAGCATCCCCGGTTTTGACATCGCGCCGGTGGAGGAGAGCGTCCGCCTGCTGGCAAAAAGCGGCGTGGACCATGAGTTTCGCACCACCTTTGTCCGGGAGCTGCACACCGCCGCCGATGTGGAGGCCATGGGCCAGTGGCTCCATGGTGCGCCCCGGTACTTCCTGCAAAACTTCGCGGATTCCGGAAATTTGATCCAGGATGGCTGGCATGGCTTCACAGCCTTAGAGCTGCAAGCCTTTGCCGATATTGCCCGTCCTTTTTTCAGTCGGGTGGAGCTGCGGGGAATTGACTAAATATTGCGCAAGTTCGGCATTCTTTACAAAAAAAGCACAATATATAGTGTTTCTATCTAATTGACTTCTTTGTACCGCATGGTACAATGATAGTCGTGGGGCGCCACCGGCGCCCATTTCTTTCGGAGTAAAAGTAACAACTTTGATTTTAAATAGAAAGCAGGTCATCATTATGTATCAAGTGGTAAAACGGGACGGGAGCGTCACAGGCTTCAACCTGTCCAAGATCAGCGTTGCCATCACCAAGGCGTTCGAGGCCACCCATATGGAATACAATCCGGACATCATCGACCTGCTGGCACTGAAAGTCACTGCCGACTATCAGAAGAAAATCAAGGACGGACTCGTCACCGTGGAGGATATCCAGGACAGCGTGGAAAACGTCCTCAGCAAGGCCGGCTATGCCGATGTTGCAAAAGCCTATATCCTTTACCGCAAACAGCGGGAAAAGGTCCGCAATCTGAAATCTACCGTGCTGGACTACAAAGACCTGGTAGACAACTATTTGCAGATCAGCGATTGGCGGGTAAAGGAGAACTCCACCGTCACCTATTCCGTGGGCGGCCTGATTTTGTCCAACTCCGGCGCCATCACCGCCAACTACTGGCTCAGTGAGATCTACGACCCGGAGATCGCCGCCGCCCACAAGAGCGGTGACATCCACCTCCACGACCTCTCCATGCTCACCGGCTACTGCGCCGGCTGGAGCTTAAAGCAGCTCATCCAGCAGGGCCTCGGCATCCCCGGCAAGATCAACTCCACGCCTGCCAGCCACTTGAGCACCCTGTGCAACCAGATGGTGAACTTCCTGGGCATCATGCAGAACGAGTGGGCCGGTGCCCAGGCCTTCAGCTCCTTTGACACGTATCTGGCCCCCTTTGTCAAGGTGGACAACCTTTCCCAGAAAGAGGTCAAGCAGTGCATCCAGTCCTTTGTGTTCGGCGTGAACACTCCCTCCCGCTGGGGCACGCAGGCCCCCTTCTCCAACATCACCCTGGACTGGACCGTGCCCAAGGACCTGGAAAACCTGCCGGCCATCGTGGGCGGCAAGGAGCAGGACTTCACCTACGGCGACTGTAAAAAGGAAATGGACATGGTGAACAAGGCGTTCATCGAGATCATGACCGAGGGCGACGCCAACGGCCGGGGCTTCCAGTATCCCATCCCCACCTACTCCATCACCAAGGATTTCGACTGGAGCGACACGGAGAACAACCGGCTTCTGTTCGAGATGACCGCCAAGTACGGCACCCCCTATTTCTCCAACTACATCAACTCCGATATGGAGCCCTCTGATGTGCGCTCCATGTGCTGCCGGCTGCGGCTGGACCTGCGGGAGCTGCGGAAGAAGTCCGGCGGCTACTTCGGCTCCGGCGAGTCCACCGGCTCCGTGGGTGTGGTCACCATCAACCTGCCCCGCATCGCATATCTCAGCCAGACGCCGGAGGAGTTTTATGAGCGGCTGGACCATATCATGGATATCGCCGCCCGCAGCCTCAAGACCAAGCGCACCGTCATCACCCGCCTCATGGACGCGGGGCTGTATCCTTATACCAAATATTATCTGGGCACCTTTGACAATCACTTCTCCACCATCGGCCTCATCGGCATGAACGAAGTGGGTCTCAACGCCAAGTGGCTGCGCAAGGACCTGACCCACCCGGAGACCCAGGCCTTCGCCAAGCACGTTTTGAACCATATGCGTGAACGCCTTTCCGATTACCAGGAGCAGTACGGAGACCTGTACAACCTGGAGGCCACCCCCGCCGAGTCCACCACCTACCGTCTGGCCAAGCACGATGTGGAGAAGTATCCCGACATCATCACCGCCGCCAAGCACCCCGGTGACACCCCGTACTATACCAACTCCTCCCACCTGCCCGTGGGCTATACGGAGGATATTTTCGAGGCCTTGTCCATCCAGGACGAGCTCCAGACCCTGTACACCTCCGGCACCGTGTTCCACGCCTTTTTGGGTGAGAAGCTGCCGGACTGGAAGGCGGCCGCCGACCTGGTTCGGAAGATCGCTGAAAACTTCAAGCTGCCCTACTACACCATGTCCCCCACCTACTCCATCTGCCAGGACCACGGCTACATCTCCGGCGAGCACGCCACCTGTCCCACCTGCGGCAAGCCCTGCGAGGTGTGGAGCCGCATCACCGGTTATTACCGCCCCGTCCAGAACTGGAACGACGGCAAGGTCCAGGAATATAAGGACCGCCGGGAATATGAAGTGGAAAACTCCCGCCTGGAGGGCCGCCGTCTCTGCGACCGGGCACAGACCGCCGCAGACACCGGCGACGCCAGCGTGACCGGCAGCGGCGCCGCCCAGGAGGATGGACTGTTCCTGTTCACCACCAAGACCTGTCCCAACTGCAAGATTGCAAAGCACGAGCTGGAAAAGGCGGGATTGGCCTATACCACCATGGATGTCAACGAGCATCTGGACCTGGTGAGCCAGTATGGCATCCAGCAGGCTCCCACTCTCATCGTCCGCCATGGCGGCCAAGTGGAAAAGCTGGTGAATGCCTCTGTCATCAAAAAATACGCATCCACTGCCCATTAACAACTGCAAAAGGAGGGACCGGGTCCCTCCTTTTGCAATGTAAGGAGATGTATCAGCATGCAAATCGCATTTTTTGGTCTGGGTAACATGGGCTTTCCCATTGCCGCCAATCTGCTGAAGGCCGGCCACAGCGTCACCACCGCCGTCCACCGGGCCCCCTCCCCCGCCTTGCGGCTCCAGGAACTGGGCGGAACCACCGCCGCCTCTCCGGCGGAGGCCCTGCGCGGCGCGGAGCTGGTCTTCACCATCGTCCCCAATGATAACGCCCTGCTGGGCCTGTTTGACGAGACCTTTTTGTCCGCTCTGCCCGCCGGCAGCGTGGTGGTGGAGATGACCTCCGCCTCCGCGGCGGCCGCGGAGAAAGCCGCCGCCCTCTGCGCGGCCCATGGCGTTTCCCTGCTGGACGCACCGGTGTCCGGCGGCGTCAAGGGTGCCGCCAGCGGCACCATGTCCATGCTGTGCGCCGGAGATCGGGCGGTATTCGACCAGGTGGCGCCGGTGCTGGGGGACATTGCCGGCAAGCTGTGCTATGTGGGAGACAAGCCTGGTCAGGGCAAGATCATCAAGTCTCTGAATAACCTTCTGAGCGCCATCAACAAGACCGCCGTGGGCGAGGCCTGGCGGATGGCGGAAGCCCATGGCGTGGATCCGGACGCCTTCTTTGATGCCGTGTCCGCCTCCAGCGGCGATTCCGCCGCCCTGCGGGCCGCCTTCCCCAAGATCCGCTCCGGGGATTATGCCCCCGGCTTTACCGTGGCCCTTATGCGGAAGGACCTGGAGCTGGCCATGTCGCTGGCGGACGGCATGACCCTGCCTTTGGGCGAAGCCGTGCTGGACTACTATCGCCGTGCCCGGGAATTTGACAGCGAGGACAGCACCGCCGTGGCCAAGGTCCGCTATCCCGACCGGAAATAAAGGTGCTGTGATGGAGCATTTTGACATTCTCATCGTGGGCGGCGGCCCCGCGGGTCTTACCGCCGCCATCTATGCCCGGCGGGCGGGTAAATCCGTGCTGTTGCTGGAAAAGGAGGGCTTCGGCGGGCAGATTGCCTCCTCTCCCCGGGTGGAGAACTTCCCGGGTCTCATGTCCGTTTCCGGTACGGAGTTGGCGGACCGGCTGTATAATCAAGCGGAAGCCCTGGGGGTCCGGCTGGAGCTGGAGGAAGTCCTGGAGGTCCGGGACGGCCCCCGCAAGACTGTAATCACGGATTACGGCACCTACACCTGCTCCGCCCTCATCCTGGCCACCGGCATGAAGCACCGCACCCTGGGGCTTCCCGGCGAGGACGCCATGGCGGGCATTTCCTTCTGCGCCGTGTGTGACGGTTCCTTTTATCAAGGTAAAGATGTGGCGGTGTGCGGCGGCGGCAACACCGCTTTGCAGGACGCTTTATTCCTCTCAGACCTGTGCCGCCAGGTGACCGTCATCCACCGCCGGAGCACCTTCCGGGGCGACCCCGTTTTGGTGCAGGCCCTCCAAAAGCGCACCAACGTGTCCTTTGCCATGGACACGGTTGTAACCGCGCTTCTGGGCGGCGACGCCTTGACAGGGGTGTCCCTGCGAAATGTGGTGACCGGTGTGGAGACCTCCCTGGCGGTCTCCGGACTGTTCGAGGCCGTGGGACAGCAGCCGGAGACATCAGTATCCGCCGCTCTGACACCGGTGGATGCGGGCGGCTTTATCCCCTGCGGTGAGAACTGCGTCACCTCCGCCGCCGGCGTGTTTGCCGCCGGTGACTGCCGGGCCAAAGAAGTCCGGCAATTGACCACCGCCTGCGCCGACGGTGCCGTGGCTGCCTTGGCAGCCTGCAAATATTGTGAACGCACGTAAAAAAGGGCCTCCTGCCGGCGCAGGAGGTCCTTTTTTATCAATATCACAGCTTGATGTCCACAGTCCTCAGCATTTGCTGTACCTGCCGGGCGGTGTCATCGGCGCCGTCCCGGCTGGCCACAATGAGGTCAGCATATTTGGCGTACAAAGGCTCCCGCTGCTCATAAATCTGGCGGATGGTCATACCTGCCGGAGCCGCGATGCCACGGTCGATGAGATCCGCCGGCATTCGCTCCATGATCTGGCTGAGGGGCGTTTCCAGCCAAACGATGACACTGTTTTCCTTCAAATGCTCCATGGCGTCCTCGTAGAGGACCATGCTGCCGCCGGTGGACACCACCGTGTTCGCCCGGTCCAGCTCCATGCCGACCTTTTCCTCGATCTTGAAAAATTTCTCCAGACCATCTTCCCGCAGGATCTCCGGCAGGGTCTTACCCGTGGCCTCCACGATCAGGTCATCCATATCTACAAAGGTGTAGTCCAGCCGCTGCGCCAGGGCGCGGCCCACCACGCTTTTGCCCGTGCCGGGCATTCCGATCAGTACGATGTTCTTCATAGCTTCATTCCAATCCGTTTACAATATTATCCGGCCTGTGGCCGTCGGCGATCCGCTCCGCGTTCCGCCACATGTGCAGGTGGCTGCGGCGGAAGCTGGCCTCCGTGATGCCGCCTAAGTGAGGTGCCAGCACCACCCGGTCGCAGGCGGGGGCCGGCATGGTCACCAGAGGGTTATCCACCGTCACCGGCTCCGGTGCCAGAGTATCCAGGCCTGCGCCGGCCAGTTTCCCCTCCATCAGCGCTTTCCGCAAGGCCAGGTTGTCCACAAGCTCGCCCCGGGCGGTGTTCACCAGATACGCCGTGGGCTTCATCCGGGCCAGGAAAGCCTCATCCACCATGTTCCGGGTCTCCTCCGTCACGGCGCAGTGGAGACTGATAATATCACAGGAGGCCGCCAGCTCCTCCAGGGTGGTATAGGTGACACCGCAGCGTTCTTCCTCCTCCCGGTCCCGGCGGTGCTTTGTATAGTAGTAGAGCTCGCAGCCAAAGGGCGCCAGCCGCACCGCCGTGGCCTTGGCGATATCGCCGAAGCCCACCAGGCCGATCCGGCAATCCGACAGCTCCCGAATGCCCTCAGTCATGCTGCGCTCCTTCATCTCCATCTGCCGCCCCTCACGGACGGCCCTGTCGCCGGGAATCTCCTGGCGCAGGAGCATGAGCATCAGCATGATGGCCTGCTCCGCCACAGCACCGGCGTTGCAGCCTTTATTGTTGCAGACGTATACGCCCTGCTCTCTGGCAGTCGCCAGGTCGATTTTGTCATAGGCTACACCTTCGGAATGAACCAGCTTCAGCCGGGGCATCCCGGTGATCAGTTCCGCCGGCACCGGCGTGATGGCGTCCACGAACAGAATGTCCGCATCCGCATCGTGGGCAAGGAGCTGCTCCACCGGGGTCTCCTTGTCCCGAAACACCAGCTCCTGCTGGCGGATAAAGGGCAGCCGCGGCAGGTATTTTTCATATCTGGCCTGGGCGCCCAAAATCAAAATTTTCATTTGTCATCGCTTCCTTGGCACAGTATTAATAACGGTATTATAGCAGGATGCGGACAAATGTCCACGGTCAAATCACACGAAAAAGCGCACGATTCCGATGCTGTGGCTGTCATCGGTGGCCTCCACAAGGGTCTTTGCGAAATCCGCTGCGCAAACTGTCGAATTTGTCAATTGCGTGTCCCATGCAAATTCGATACAATAGGTATGACCTTTCAATGGTAGTACCATTTTGATATTGTGATGAGGTGAATCGTATGAGCACTCAGCCCACCCAGTCCAAAACCATTCGTGCCCAGCTCCTCTCTGACATGAAGGACGGCGCCTACGCGGACTGCGAGCGTCTTCCCCGGGAAAGCGTTCTGGCGGAGAAGTTGGGCATCAGCCGCACGCAGCTGCGGGACATTCTGGCCTCCCTGGAGCGGGAGGGCTTCATTACCCGCCGCCACGGCGTGGGCACCATCATCAACCGCCATGTGCTGAATGTCCAGACCCGCATGGACATTGAGGAGGAGTTTCTGGACATGATCCGCGAGAGCGGCTTCGAGCCCGCCGTGGCCTATGTCCGCGTGACCGAGGGCACCGCTGACGAGGCCATCGCCTCCCGCCTGCACATTGAGGAGGGCACTTCCATCATCCGGGTATCCCGCCTGTGCACTGCCGACGGCCGCCCAGCCATTTACTGCGAGGACGTAATGGAAAAGGCACTGGCCAAGGGAAACTACACCCTCAAGGACCTGAAGCTCCCCATTTTCCACTTCCTCCAGCAGTTCTGCGGCATTAACCCCTACCTGGACCTGACGGACCTGCGCCCCGCGGCGGCAGATGCCGCCTTGGCGGAGATCTTCCAGGTTCCTGTCGGCACGCCGCTGCTGAACATGGACGAGGTGGACTTCGATATCGACGGCAAGCCCGTGTTCTGCTCCAACGAGTATTTTGCGGACGGTATTTTCCGCCTCACCGTTATGCGGAAAAAACTCTGACGAAAGTTTTACGGAAAGAAGGAGAACAAAGCAATGAAAAAAGTCGCTGTTATCATGGGCTCTGATTCCGATTGGCCTGTGGTCAAGGGGGCCTGCACCCAACTGGACGCCTTTGGCATCCCCTATGAGGCCCACATTCTCAGCGCCCACCGCACCCCTGCCGCCGCCGCGGAGTTTGCCAAAAACGCCCGCAAAAACGGCTTTGGCGTGCTGATCTGCGCCGCCGGCATGGCGGCCCACCTGGCCGGCGCTTTCGCCGGAAACTCCACCCTCCCCGTCATCGGCATCCCCATGAAGGGCGGCGCCATGGACGGGCTGGACGCATTGCTGGCTACGGTGCAGATGCCCAGCGGCATTCCTGTGGCTACCGTGGCCATCAACGGTGCCAAAAACGCCGCTGTCCTGGCGGCACAGATCCTGGCTGTCAGCGATGACACCCTGGCCGTCAGGCTGGACCAGGCCCGGGAGGACATGGCGCGGCAGATTGCCGATAAGGAAGCAACGCTTCAGGCGGAACTGAACAAGTGAACTCCAGTCCCCGATCTTTCCGGAGACACGCAGACAACATACATTTTAATTTGACATAGGAGGACAAACACCATGCAGAAGTTAGCGCAGATTTACGAAGGCAAGGCCAAGAAGGTCTACGCCACCGACGACCCCAACCTGGTCATCGTGGACTACAAGGACGATGCCACTGCCCTGGACGGCCTGAAGAAGGGCACCATCGTGGGCAAGGGCGTCATCAACAACCAGATGACCAACCGTCTGATGGTAAAGATGGAAAAGGCCGGCATCCCCACCCACTTCGTTCAGGAACTGAGTGAGCGGGAGACTTTGGTGAAGAAGGTCTCCATCGTACCCCTGGAGGTCATCATCCGCAACATCTCCGCCGGCCACTTTGCCTCCCGCTACGGAGTGGATGAGGGCATCGTGTTCGAGCAGCCCACCATTGAGTTCTCCTATAAAAACGATGATCTCCACGACCCCCTGCTGAATGAGTATCACGCCCTGGCCCTGAAGCTGGCTACCCGGGAGGAGATTGACCTCATCAAGAAGTATTCCTTCGCCGTCAACGATGTGCTCAAGGCCTTCTGGGCGGAGTGCGGCGTCACCCTGGTGGACTTCAAGCTGGAGTTCGGCAAAACTTCCGACGGGACCATCGTCCTGGCCGACGAAATCAGCCCCGACACCTGCCGCCTGTGGGATTCCAAGACCCATGAGAAGCTGGACAAGGACCGTTTCCGCCGGGACATGGGCGGTGTGGAAGACGCCTACGCCGAGATCATGAAGAGACTGCTGGCCCATGATGCAGACTGATCTGACCGCGCTCACCGAGCGCCACATCCACGAAGAATGCGGTGTCTTCGGCATTTATTCCAAAGCCACCGCCGACGTGGCCTCCATGGCCTATTACGCCCTGTACGCCCTTCAGCACCGGGGCCAGGAGAGCGCCGGCATCGTGGTAAACGACGACGGCCTGTTCACCTCCTACCGGGACGTGGGCCTTGTCAGCGAGGTGTTCCCCCAGGAGCGGCTCAAGTCCCTGGGCACCGGCAACATCGCCGTGGGTCACGTGCGCTACGGAACCACCGGCTCCGACAACAAACGCAACGTCCAGCCCATCCTGGTGAACCACTATAAGGGCCGCATGGCCCTGGCCCACAATGGGAACCTCACCAACTCCCATGAGCTGCGCCAGGAGCTGGAGAGTAAGGGTTCCATCTTCCACACCACCACCGATTCGGAGGTCATCTCCTACATCATCGTCCAGGAGCGGCTCCACGCCCCCTCCATCGAGGCCGCTGTCGCCGCCGCCATGGATAAGCTCGTGGGTGCCTATTCCCTGGTCATCTCCTCCCCCTCCAAGCTCATCGCCGTCCGGGACCCCCACGGCTTCCGTCCCCTGTGCATGGGCACACTCAAGGACGGCTCTGCGGTGTTCGCCTCTGAGTCCTGCGCCCTGGACGCCATCGGCGCCCAGTTCGAGCGGGACATTCTGCCCGGCGAGATCATGGTGGTGGACAAGAACGGCATCAAGTCCGACACCAGCCACTGCGGCAAGGCCCCCAAGAAGCTGTGCGTGTTTGAGTTCATCTACTTTGCCCGTCCCGACTCCGTCATTGACGGCTCCAGCGTCCACATCGCCCGCCAGCGGGCCGGCGCTTTCCTGGCTCTGGAGCACCCGGTCCAGGCGGATATCGTCATCGGTGTGCCTGACTCCGGCCTGGACGCCGCTCTGGGCTATTCCCGCCAGTCCGGCATTCCTTACGGCATGGGCTTTATCAAAAACAAGTATATCGGCCGCACTTTCATCTCTCCCACCCAGGCCATGCGGGAAAACGAGGTCAATATCAAGCTCAACCCCATCCGCTCCGTGGTGGAGGGCAAGCGGGTAGTCCTCATCGATGACTCCATCGTCCGGGGTACCACCTGCCGCCGGACCATCGACCTGCTGCGCAAGGCCGGCGCCCGGGAGATCCATATGCGGGTCAGCGCGCCGCCCTTTGTCTCCGAGTGCTACTACGGCACGGACATTGATGACAAGAACAAGCTCATCGCCAACCACCACACTGTGGAGGAGATCGCCGAGATCATCGGCGTGGACTCCCTGGGTTATCTCAGTCTGGACGATGTGGTGAAGCTGGCGGACAACACCGAATGCGGCTTTTGCACCGCGTGCTTCGGCGGCGGCTATCCCACCTCCATCCCCCAGGCTGGCGGCAAGGACCGCTTTGAGTGCAAGATCAGTGAAAGGACGAAAGCGTAATGCGTAGTTTTTCTGACAGCTATCGTGAGGCCGGCGTCAACATTGAGGCCGGCTATGAGGGCGTGAAGCTCATGAAAAAGCATGTGGAGCGCACCCTCATTTCCGGCGTCGTGTCCGATATCGGCGGCTTCGGCGGCCTGTTCGCCCCCAACCTGAGCGGCATGGCCGAGCCCGTCCTGGTCTCCGGCACCGACGGCGTGGGCACCAAGCTCCGCATCGCCCAGCTGCTGGACAAGCACGACACCGTGGGCATCGACTGCGTGGCCATGTGCGTCAACGACATCATCTGCTGCGGCGCCAAGCCCATCTTCTTCTTGGACTACATTGCCATCGGCAAAAATGAGCCGGAAAAGGTGGCCGCCATCGTCTCCGGCGTGGCGGAGGGCTGCGTCCAGTCCGGCTGCGCCCTCATCGGCGGCGAGACTGCCGAGCACCCCGGCATGATGGCCGCCGACGACTATGATCTGGCCGGCTTCTCCGTAGGGCTGGTGGACAAGGCCAAGGTGGTGGACCACTCCGCCATGAAGGCCGGCGATGTCATCATCGCCCTGCCCTCCTCCGGCATCCACTCCAACGGCTACTCCCTGGTGCGCAAGGTGTTCAACGTGGAGCACGCCAATCTGAACATGTACTCCGACGAACTGGGCCGCACCCTGGGTGAGGCACTGCTGGAGCCCACCCGCATCTATGTCAAACCCGTCCTGCGCTGCATGGAATCCGCCGCCGTCCGCGGCGTCAGTCACATCACCGGCGGCGGCTTCTTCGAGAACATCCCCCGCTGCCTGCCCGATGGCCTCACCGCCAAGATCGACAAGGCCGCCATCCAAACGCCCCCCATCTTCCACATGCTCCAGCATATGGGCGGCATTTCCGAGCACGATATGTTCAACACCTACAATATGGGTGTGGGCATGACCGTCATCGTGCCCAAGGAGGATGCGGATCGGGCCGTGGCCGCGCTGGACTGCGGGGCCTATGTCATCGGTGAAATCGTGGAAAGCGACGAGCGGGTGACCCTATGCTGAAAAAAGCCAATATCGCCGTGCTGGTCTCCGGCGGCGGCACCAACCTGGAAGCCCTGCTGAAGGCCCAGGAGGAGGGCCGCATCCCCCACGGGCAGATCGTTCTGGTCTGCGCCAGCAACGAAACGGCATACGCGCTGACCCGGGCCGCCAATCATGGCGTGCCCGGTGTCGCCATCCCCAGAAAGCAGATGAGTCAGGAGGCCTTTGAGGCCACTCTTTCCTTGAAACTGGCGGAATACAAGATCGATGTCATCATTCTGGCGGGCTTCCTCTCTATTTTGTCCGAGGGCTTTGTCCGCCAATGGCCGGACCGCATCCTCAATGTGCACCCCTCCCTCATCCCCTCCTTCTGCGGCAAGGGAATGTACGGCCTGAAGGTTCACGAGGCAGCCCTTCGTAAGGGCGTGAAGGTCACCGGCGCCACCGTGCATCTGGTGAACGAGATCCCTGACGGCGGCCGTATCCTGCTGCAAAAGGCCGTGGACATTCTTCCCGGCGACACGGATGAGATTCTCCAGCGCCGGGTCATGGAACAGGCGGAGTGGGTGCTGCTGCCCCAGGCCGCCGAAATGTTATGTAAACAAATTTCAGAAAGCTGAGGAACGTTTTCATGAACGAACTGGAACTGAAATATGGCTGCAACCCCAATCAAAAGCCCTCCCGTATCTTTATGAAGGATGGCTCCGACTTGCCCATCACGGTCCTGAACGGCAAGCCCGGATATATCAACTTCCTGGACGCTTTTAACTCCTGGCAGCTGGTCAAGGAGCTGAAGGCCGCCACCGGCCTGCCCTCCGCCGCCTCCTTCAAGCACGTTTCCCCCGCCGGTGCAGCCGTGGGCCTGCCTCTGAGCGACACTGACCGTAAAATTTACTTCGTGGAGGACGGCGCGGAGCTCTCCCCCATCGCCTGCGCCTATATCCGGGCCCGGGGTGCTGACCGGCTGTGCTCCTACGGTGACTGGGCGGCCCTCAGCGATGTGTGCGACGCCGCCACTGCCAATTATTTAAAAGCTGAGGTGTCCGACGGCGTCATTGCTCCCGGCTACACCGACGAGGCCCTGGAAATTCTAAAAACCAAGAAGAAAGGCAACTATAACGTGGTGCAGATCGACCCGGACTATATGCCCGCTCCCCAGGAGTACAAGGATGTGTTCGGCATCACCTTCCAGCAGGGCCGCAACAATTTCAAAATTGACGAGGAACTGTTGGGCAACATCGTCACAGAAAATCACGACCTGCCCCAGCAGGCAAAGATCGACATGATCGTCTCCCTCATCACCCTGAAGTACACCCAGTCCAACTCCGTGTGCTACGTAAAGGACGGTCAGGCCATCGGCGTGGGCGCTGGCCAGCAAAGCCGCATCCACTGCACGCGCCTGGCAGGCCAGAAGGCGGACAACTGGTACCTCCGCCAGCATCCCAAGGTCCTGGGGCTCCAGTTTGTGGATAACATCCGCCGCCCTGACCGGGACAATGCCATCGACATCTATACCTCTGATGAATATGAGGACATCCTTGCCGACGGCGTGTGGCAGAACACCTTCAAGGTGCGCCCCGAGGTCCTGACCGCCGAGGAGAAAAAGGCCTGGATCGCCACACAGTCCGGTGTGACCGTGGGCAGCGACGCTTTCTTCCCCTTCGGCGACAATGTGGAGCGTGCCCGCAAGTCCGGCGTGCAGTACATCGCCGAGCCCGGCGGTTCTATCCGGGATGACCATGTCATCGCCACCGCCAACAAGTACGGCATCACCATGTGCTTCACCGGCATGCGCCTTTTCCATCATTAAAGAACGGAGGCAGCTTCATGAATCTTCTGGTCGTCGGCGGCGGTGGCCGCGAGCACGCCATTATCAAAAAATTAAAAGAAAATCCCAACGTGGAGACCATCTATGCTCTGCCGGGCAACGGCGGCATTGCCCAGGACGCGGTGTGCGTCCCGTCGATTGACGCCAAGGGCATCCCCGCCATCGTGGACTTTGCCAAGTCCCACGCCATCGGCTTCGCCGTGGTGGCGCCGGACGATCCCCTGGCTCTGGGCTGCGTGGACCGGCTCCATGAAGCCGGCATCCCCTGCTTTGGCCCTGACGCCAAAGCCGCCCGCATTGAGGCCAGCAAGGTCTTTTCCAAGAACCTCATGAAAAAATACGGCATCCCCACCGCCGCCTACGAGGTGTTTGATGATCCCGCCAAGGCGCTGGAATACCTGCGCAGCGCCTCCTTCCCCATCGTCATCAAGGCCGACGGCCTGGCCCTGGGCAAGGGCGTGCTCATTCCCCGGAATCTGGAAGAAGCGGAGGCCGCTGTCAAGACCATCATGGAGGACAAGGCCTTCGGCGACTCCGGAAACGAGATCGTCATCGAGGAGTTCCTCACCGGCCCGGAGGTCAGCGTGCTGGCCTTCACTGACGGCACCGCCATCGCCCCCATGGTGTCCTCCATGGACCACAAGCGGGCCGGGGACAACGACACCGGCCTCAACACCGGCGGCATGGGCACCGTAGCGCCCAACCCCTACTATACCGCCGATGTGGCCCAGGTGTGCATGGACACCATTTTCCTGCCTACCCTGGCGGCCATGCGGGCGGAGGGCTGCCCCTTCAAGGGCTGTTTGTATTTCGGCCTCATGCTGACCCCCAACGGTCCCAAGGTCATTGAATACAACTGCCGTTTCGGCGACCCGGAGACCCAGGTGGTGCTGCCCCTGCTGAAAACAGACCTGCTGACAGTCATGCAGGCGGTGGAAAACGAGACCCTGGCGGACCTGGATGTGGAGTGGCACAGCGGTGCCGCCGCCTGCGTCATTCTGGCCTCCGGCGGCTATCCAAGCCACTACGAAAAGGGCAAGGTCATGACCTTCCCCGAGAGCCTGTCCGCCAATGTCACCCTCTATCACGCCGGCGACAAGCTGGCGGAGGATGGCCGGCTGGTCACCAGCGGCGGCCGGGTCCTGGGCGTCACCGCCACGGCCCCCACGCTGCAAAAGGCACTGGCGGACGCTTACGCCGCCGCGGAAACGGTGGCGTTTGACGGCAAATATATGCGCCATGACATCGGCCGACGGGCGCTGGCCGCAATGGAGGGATAAACACATGGTACGACGCATTTATGTGGAAAAAAAGCCAGCTCTCCGGCAGGAGGCCGCCGGCCTTTTGAATGAGCTGCGATCCCTGCTGGGTATCCCCTCCCTGACAGGGCTGCGGCTGCTGAACCGCTATGACGTGGAGGGCCTGGATGAGGAGACCTTCCAGCGAGCTGTGCATACGGTATTTTCCGAGCCCCAGGTGGATGACGCCACCGCCGCCCTGCCCGCCGAGGATGACATTGCCTTTGCTGTGGAGTACCTCCCCGGCCAGTTCGACCAGCGGGCGGACTCCGCCAGCCAATGCATCCAGCTGATGACCCAGGGAGACCGCCCCGCGGTCCGCACCGCCAAGGTCTATCTGCTCTCCGGCGACCTGACCCCCACTGATGTGGACAAGATCAAGCACTATGTCATCAACCCCGTGGAGGCCCGGGAGGCGGGCTTGGAGACGGTGGACACCCTGCAAATGGAGTACGCCGTTCCCACCTCCGTGGAGACTGTGGAGGGCTTTACCGCCATGGACGAGACGGCGCTGACAGCCCTGCTGGACAAGCTGGGCCTGGCCATGGACTTGGATGACCTGAAGTTCCTGCAGGCCCACTTCCGGAACGACGAGCACCGGGACCCCACCATCACCGAGATCCGCGTGGTGGACACCTACTGGTCCGATCACTGCCGCCACACCACCTTCTCCACCCACATCGACTCCGTGGAGATCCTGGACAAGGAGACCAAGGCTGCCTACGAGCGGTATCTGGCCGCTCGGGAGGAGGTCTACGGCAAGGAAAAGGCCGGTCTCCGGCCCCAGACTCTCATGGACATGGCCACCATTGGCGCCAAGACCCTGAAAAAGCGGGGCCTGCTTCAGAACCTGGACCAAAGCGAGGAGATCAACGCCTGCTCCATTCACGTCGCCGCCACGGTGGATGGTGAGGAACAGGACTGGCTGCTGATGTTCAAAAACGAGACCCACAACCATCCCACGGAGATCGAGCCCTTCGGCGGCGCCGCCACCTGCATCGGCGGCTGCATCCGGGACCCCCTGTCCGGCCGCGCCTATGTGTATCAGGCCATGCGCGTCACCGGCTGCGGCGACCCCCGCACGCCCGTGGCGGACACCATCCCCGGCAAGCTGCCCCAGCGGAAGCTGGCCCAGACGGCAGCCGCCGGCTACTCCTCCTACGGCAACCAGATCGGCCTTGCCACCGGTCAGGTCAGTGAAGTCTACCACCCCGGGTACGTTGCCAAGCACCTGGAAGTGGGCGCCGTGGTGGGCGCCGCTCCGGCGGAGAACGTGGTGCGGGAGCGCCCCGCCCCCGGCGACGTGGTCATTCTGCTGGGCGGCCGCACCGGCCGGGACGGCATCGGCGGCGCCACCGGCTCCTCCAAGAGCCATAACCGCAAGTCCCTGACCACCATGGCCTCCGAGGTCCAGAAGGGCAACGCCCCCGAGGAGCGGAAGATCCAGCGGCTGTTCCGGGACGGCAATGTCACCCGCCTCATCAAGCGCTGCAACGATTTCGGCGCCGGCGGCGTGTCTGTCGCCATCGGCGAGCTGGCCGACGGGCTGGAGATCGACCTGGACAAGGTCCGCAAGAAGTATGAGGGCCTGGACGGCACGGAGCTGGCCATCTCCGAGTCTCAGGAGCGCATGGCCGTGGTGGTAGCCGCCGAGGATGCCGCTTCCTTCATTGCCGCCGCGGAAAAGGAGAATCTGGAGGCCTATCAGGTGGCCGTGGTCACCGAAAGCCCGCGCATGGTCATGAAGTGGAACGGCGTCACCATTGTGGACCTGAGCCGTGCCTTCCTGGACACCAACGGCGCTGACAAGCACACTACCGTGTCTGTGGAGCAGAAGGACCGCTCCGCCCTGGGCGAGAGCGGCGTCACCTCCCTGCGGGAGACGGCTTCCAGCCTGAAATGCGCCTCCCGCCGGGGCCTTTCCGAGCGCTTCGACTCCACCATCGGCGCCGGCTCCGTGCTGATGCCCTTCGGCGGAAAGACACAGCGCACTCCCGCCCAGGCCATGGCCGCCCTGCTGCCGGTGCTGCCGGGCCAGGAGACGGAGGACTGCTCTGTCATGGCCTGGGGCTTTGACCCGGAGCAGATGTGCGTGGACCCCTATGTGGGTGCCTACCGCTCTGTCATCACCTCCGTTGCCAAACTGGTGGCCGCCGGCTGCGACTACCACGCCGCTTATCTCACCTTCCAGGAATACTTTGAAAAGCTCCGGGAGGAGCCTGACCGCTGGGGCAAGCCCTTCGCCGCCCTGCTGGGCGCCCTGGACGCCCAGCTGGACCTGGGCGTGGCCGCCATCGGCGGCAAGGACTCCATGTCCGGCTCCTTCCTGGACATGGATGTGCCCCCCACCCTCATCTCCTTCGCCATCGCCCCCTCCAAGGCCGGAAAAGTTCTGTCCCCCGAGTTCAAGGCGGCCGGCCATGGCGTATACGTCTTCCTGTGCGACGGCACCGCCGACGGCCAGCAGGCCGTGTGGGAATCCTTCCACGCCCTCAGCGAGGCCGGAAAGGTGTGCGCCGCCTGGGCCGTGGACAACAACCTGGCGGAGGCCGTTCTGAACATGTCCTTTGGCAACAACATCGGCTTTGCCGCCGACCGCGTGGGCGACATCTGGTACTCCAGCGCCATGCCCGGCGCCATCGTGGCGGAACTGACAGAGGAGATCTCCAGCGAATACGCCGTCCGCCTGGGTGCCACCACCCAGGAGCCCACCGTGGTCATCGGCGATGACCGCGCCTCCATCGAAGAATTGCTGGCTCTTAACGAAGGCGTGCTGGAGGATGTGTATCCCAACCGCACCTCCGCAGACAGCAGCCCCGTTCCCGTGCTGGAGGCTCCGGCCTTTACCCGTGCTGCTCCGAAGGTAGGCATTGCAAAGCCCAAGGTCCTCATTCCCGTGTTCCCCGGCACCAACTGCGAGTACGACAGTGCCCGGGCCGTGCTGCGGGCAGGCCTCACGCCGGAAATTCTGGTGGTGAACAACCAGTCCGCTCAGGGCGTGGCCGATTCCACCGCCCGCTTCGCGGAAGCCGCCCGCCAGAGCCAGATCATTTTCATTCCCGGCGGCTTCTCCGGGGGCGACGAACCGGACGGCTCCGGCAAGTTCATCACAGCCTTCTTCCGCAACCCCGCGGTCAAAGACGCTGCTCATGAACTTCTGAACAGCCGCGATGGCTTGATGCTGGGCATCTGCAACGGCTTCCAGGCTCTTATCAAGCTGGGTCTGGTGCCCTACGGCGAGATCATCGACACCGATGAGAACTGTCCCACCCTGAGCTATAATGTCATCGGCCGCCACCAGTCCAAGATCGTCCGCACCCGGGTGGCTGCCAACCGCTCTCCGTGGCTGGCGAAGATGCAGGTAGGCGATATTGTGAACGTCCCCATCTCCCACGGCGAGGGCCGCTTCCTCTGCCAGGAGGAGCTGCTCCGCAAGCTGGCGGAAAACGGTCAGATCGCCACCCAGTATGTGGACCTGAACGGTGCTCCCACCATGGATGTAGATTTCAACCCCAACGGTTCCGCCTGGGCCATCGAAGGCATTACTTCTCCCGATGGCCGCATCCTCGGCAAGATGGGTCACGCGGAGCGGGTAGGCCCTGGCCTGTACCGCAATGTTCCCGGTGACTATGACCTGCACCTGTTTGAGGCCGCCAAGGATTATTTTGCGATTTAAGTTGCTTTTCCGCATATTTGTGGTAACATAGTAAAAATACTTTTCAGAATATTTTGAAATGAGGTGGCCCCAATGGCTTATTTTTTCAAGGAACCTTCTCATACCTTTAGTGAATATCTGCTGGTTCCCGGTTACTCCTCCTCTGAGTGCATCCCCGCCAACGTCTCTCTCAAGACCCCGGTGGTGAAGTTCAAAAAGGGCGAGGAGTGCCCCCTGACCATGAACGTTCCCATGGTCTCTGCCGTCATGCAGTCCGTTTCCGGCGAGAAGATGGGCATCGCTCTGGCCAAGGAGGGCGGCATCGCTTTCATCTATGTTTCCCAGCCCATCGACCAGCAGGCCGAAATGGTCCGCAAGGTCAAAAACTATAAGGCCGGCTTCGTGTTCAGTGACTCCAACCTGCGCCTGGGCGACACCCTGGCGGATGTGCTGGCTTTGAAGGAGCGCACCGGCCACTCCACCATGGCCGTCACCGATGACGGCACCGGTATCGGCAAGCTGCTGGGCCTGGTCACCAGCCGGGACTACCGGGTCAGCCGCATGGACCCCTCCACCCCCGTCAGCCAGTTTATGACCCCTGTGGAGAAGATCATCTCCGCCCCCGAGGGCACCAGTCTGAAGGTGGCCAACGACATCATCTGGGACCATAAGCTCAATGCTCTGCCCATCGTCTCCGCCGACGGCCATCTGGTGAGCTTTGTGTTCCGCAAGGACTATGATTCTCACAAGGGCAACCCCCTGGAGCTGCTGGATTCTCAGAAGCGCTACGTGGTGGGCGCCGGTATCAACACCCGGGACTATGCCGAGCGGGTCCCCGCTTTGGTGGAGGCCGGCGTGGATGTGCTGGTCATTGACTCCTCCGAGGGCTATTCCGAGTGGCAGGCCCGTACCCTGAAGTGGATCCGGGACCACTACGGCGACACCGTGAAGGTGGGCGCCGGCAACGTGGTGGACGGTGAGGGCTTCCGCTTCTTGGCGGACGCCGGCGCCGACTTTGTGAAGATCGGTATCGGCGGCGGCTCCATCTGCATCACCCGGGAGACCAAGGGCATTGGCCGCGGCCAGGCCACCGCCGTCATCGACGTGGCCCAAGAGCGGGACAAATACTTTGAGGAGACCGGCGTATATGTGCCCATCTGCGCTGACGGCGGCATCGTCCAGGATTACCACATCACCCTGGCCTTGGCCATGGGCGCGGACTTCTGCATGCTGGGCCGCTACTTCTCCCGGTTTGACGAGTCCCCCACCAGCAAGGTCCTTATTGGCGGCAGCTACATGAAGGAATACTGGGGCGAGGGCAGCGCCCGTGCCCGAAACTGGCAGCGCTACGATCTGGGCGGCGCCGCAAAGCTGAGCTTTGAAGAGGGCGTGGATTCCTACGTTCCTTACGCCGGCGCCCTGGCCGACGGCATGGCCACCACCCTGGCCAAGGTCCGCTCCACCATGTGCAACTGCGGCGCTCTGACCATCCCCGAGCTGCGGGAGAAGGCCAAGCTGACCCTGGTGTCCTCTGTCTCCATCGTGGAAGGCGGCGCACACGATGTGTTGCTGAAGGATACCACTAACTCCGGCAACCGCAGCTGAAAACACCTCCCCTCATTCGGAGCAGTCCTTCCGGACTGCTCCGAATTTTTATTATTGAGTCGGGCAGGCAAAAGGCTTTTCGTGAAAGAATACAGCCAAAATTGACCGTTGTCAGGTGGTAGCCGCCGCCCCGGAGCCATGATGTTCTCTGGCCCCAGGCAAATTTTCTCTCTGTATTTTTGTTTATTTAATCGTTTTTCTTTTAATTTTTCCAAAAGGACTTGTATTTTTCCAGCAATGTCCTATAATGAAACTTATCCTACTCAAAACAGGAGTTAATGGACATCATGCGTCATACAAGACCTCGTATTTTAGTCGTCGGCAGCTTCGTTATGGACGTTATTGCCACTACGGAAAAAATTCCCGCTTCCGCCCAGACCGTATACGGAAAATCCTTTCATATGGCTCCCGGCGGCAAGGGTGCCAATCAAGCCCTCCAATGCGCCCGCCTGGGAGCGGACGTCACCATGATGGGCTGCGTGGGGGATGACCTGTTCGGTCAAACCCTGCTGGAAACGCCCCGTCAGGCCGGCGTGGATGTTAGCCATGTGCTGGTGCGCCAGGGCATCAGCTCCGGCGTGGGTCATGTGACCCTGGAGGTAACGGAGCACACCGCCCAAAACCGCATTGTGGTCATCCCCGGTGCCAATCGGACGCTGACCGTTTCAGAGGTGGACTGGATCCGGGAGGAGATCAGTTCCTACGACATGGTGCTGCTGCAGTTGGAAGTTCCCATTGAGGTAAACCGCGCCGTGGCCAGCTGGGCCAAGGCAGCCGGTGTGCCGGTGATGCTGAATCCCGCTCCCGCCACCGACCTGGATGACGAACTGCTGCGCCTTGTCACTTACCTGACCCCCAACGAGCAGGAGGCCTCCATGGAGACCGGCCTGCCCCTGCGGACAGAGGAAAGCGGCCTTTTGAAGGAGGCTGACCTCCAGGCCATTGCCAAGGCCCTGTGGGCCAAGGGGGTGGAGAACGTCATCATCACCCTGGGCGGACAGGGCTCTGCCGTGGTGGGCGCCGACTCCATTCAGTACATTCCCTGCGTCCACATGGACCATGTGGCGGACCCCACCGCTGCCGGCGATTCCTTTGTGGGCGCCCTGTCTGTGGGCCTGACCGTGGGACTCCCCCAGCGGGAGGCCCTGGCCTTCGCCAGCCACACGGCCGCCATCACCGTGTCCCGGATGGGCGCCATGCCCTCTTTGCCCACACTGGACGAGGTAGTGGCTCTGCTGCGGCAGCGGAATTACGACGGCTTCGACCTGTCCCTACTGGACACGCTGAACACATAAAACAGCCGCCGCGGTCATCTTCCGCGGCGGTTTCCCTTATAGACTCACTCTGGCGGCACCAATCAAATACTCATAGTTTTCTTTTTCAGTTTCCCAGCGCTTGGCAAAGAGCTGCTCGAGCCCTGCATTCTTTCTGATGCTTTGATCCTGTGAGACCGCTGCCGGAACTTCAATCCCGCAGATAGGAGGAAATTATCATGTCCCGGACCGTGCTCTGCTATGGAGATTCCAATACATATGGCTATGATCCCCGTTCCTTTTTGGGTGACCGCTACGCCAAGGACATCCGCTGGACCGGCATTTTGGACGGAACGTCGGACTGGTCCGTGACCTGCTGCGGCCAAAATGGCCGGGAGATCCCCACCCAGCCCCGCCAGTGGGAGCAGGTCCGGGAGCTTCTGCGGCAGGCGGACCCGGATGTGTGCGCAGTAATGCTGGGCAGCAATGACTTGCTCTGCCGTCCCGGCTTCACCGCCGAGCATGTGACCGCTCGGATGGAAGCGTTTCTCACCGCTTTGGCCCATCCCCGGACCTTACTCATCTCCCCGCCGGCCATGGTGCCGGGCTCTTGGGTAACAGAGGAGCGCCTGCTCACTGAGTCCGCCCGGCTTGCCGGCTGCTACGAGGCTCTGGCGCAAAAGCTGGGCTGTGCCTTTGCCGATGCTGAACGCTGGGAGATCGGTCTGACCTTTGACGGCGTCCATTTTTCAGAGGCCGGCCATAAGGCCTTTGCCCGGCACATTACCGAAACCCTGGACGTCCTTCTCCCCGCAAGTCCCGCCCATCTTCAACGCCCGTAAAAAAGGAGGCCGCCATGCATCCGATTGTCAGTATCATCGTTCCCGTATACAATGCGGAAAAGACCCTGGCCCGCTGTGTGGACAGCATTTTAAATCAGACCTATCAGGATTACGAGCTGCTGCTGGTCAACGACGGCAGCACGGACTCCTCCGGCGACCTGTGTGACAGTTACGCTGCCCAGGACTCCCGGGTGCGGGTGTTCCACAAGGAAAACGCCGGCGTCTCCAACGCCCGGAACCTGGCCCTTGCCCAAGCCAAGGGTAAATACCTCCAGTTTTTGGACAGCGATGACTGGATCACACCGGAGGCCACCCTCTCCCTGGTCCGGGCAGCGGAGGACCACCAGTGTGACCTGGTCATCTCGGATTTTTACCGGGTGGTGGGGGAACGGGTCTCCCACAAGGGGGACATCGACGAAGACTCCGTTCTTACCCGGGAGGAATACGCCGCTCATATGATGGAAAACCCTGCGGATTTTTACTATGGCGTTCTTTGGAACAAGCTCTACCGCCGGGAGATCGTGGAGGGCCGCAACCTGCGGATGGACCCGGAGATCAGCTGGTGCGAGGACTTCATGTTCAATTTGGAGTACATCCGCTATGCCCAGCGCTTTTATGCCCTCCAGGTCCCCATTTACTACTATGTAAAGACCAAGGGCTCCCTGGTGAACAGCCAGGGCCTCAGCATCTCCAAAACCGTCCGGATGAAGCTGACAGTCTTTGAGTATTACCAGCGGTTTTTCAAAACTGTCCTGGACGAGGAGGAGTATGAAAAAAGCCGCCTGAAGGTATATCGTTTCCTGGTGGACGCCGCCGGAGACGGTGCCGTGCCTCCCACCATTCTCCCCGGTTCCACCCGCCTTGGCAGCGAACGGCTTCAGGTCTCTCCGGATATTCTGGCGGGGGACAGTCCCCTTCACGACAGTTTCCGCCTGCAGAAGGTGCTGGACCGCCACCTGGAACTGGTGGCCTTGAAGCACGACCTGCCCCTGAAGGACACCCGGATTCTGCTGTACCTGTTCCATATGGGGCCCTCCATCTCCCGAAAGGACCTGGCAGACTTTGCAAACCAGTCCCGCAGCAGTGTCACACTTTCCTTGCAGCGGCTGTCTTCCCGGGAGCTGGTAAAGCTGGATGACCCCCGCAGGGAAGAACCCCGAAAGGAACCCACCCGGAAGGATGACCCGGAAAAAAAGCGTCTCTTCGTCACCTTCCTGCCGGCGGCAGATCCCATACTGGCAGATCTGGACGGTGCCTTGCAGGATGTACGGCAGGAGCTCCTGGCCGGTTTTACCAAAGAGGACGCAGAAGCCTGCCTTCAGTTTAACAGCCGGATTCAGGATAACATTCGAAAAGTGCTTTCATAAAATACCGCCGGGAAGCAGTTGCTTCCCGGCGGTATTTTATACAGGCTCATCCGTAAAGGATTCCTGTTTCACATGCTTGAAGGCGGAGCGGAACATCAGCACCACAAAGACGAGGAACACCACCATGGCCATGCCGGTGCCCTGCATGGCGCAGGCATCGTAAAAGCCGTGGAGCAGCACCGATGTGCCGTAGGCCCGCACCAGGCTCCACCGGCACCGCCGCCAGTCTCCCCAGGCCTCATACAGCTTAGCCCTGCCGTAAAACAAGCCCATAAACACCGCGAAGGACATGTGACCGGGAATGGCAAAAATGGCTCGGGGCAGCGCCACGGACAAGCCGTAATGCAGCACATACTGGATATTTTCAAACGCGGCAAAGCCCAGAGAGACAAACACCGCATACACAATGCCGTCAAAGCGGTAGTTGAAGTTGGGGTTCCGCCAGGTCCTGGCGTGCAGGAACAAAAATTTCGTTCCCTCCTCCACCAGGGCCACCACGAAAAAGGCAAACAAAACGGTATAAAGCGGGCTGCCGGGGTCTACCAGGCGGTACAGCACCGTCTCTCCCAGTCCCTCCAGCACACCGGAGCACAGTGCGGCGGCCACGCCCATCAGCAGCAGCGACGCCAGCAGCCCGGCGGGTTCCTTTTCCACCGCGTCGTGGCGGTAGATGTACCGCAGCAAGAACCAAGCCGGCAGAACCGCCGCCAGGATATAGACCGCCAGGATGTAAAACCCCGGCATGGCAAAAAAGAAGATGGGCATCTTCCCTCATTCCTCCTCTACATAGGTGAACCGTCGGGCCGTGACGCCGTCCCGGGTCACCTCTTCATTCCACATGGACGCCGGCCGCACCCAGATACCGTGGTCCCCGTACAGCGCCTGGTACACCACCATCGGCTCCCGGGTCTCCGAATGAGTGGCCGTGTACAGTACCCGGTACTCTTTTCCTTTGAAGTGGCGATAGCGGCCGGGCCGCACCGCGTCCTCTCCGCAGCGGCGGCTCATGGCGGCGTTGGTGTAGGTGCCATCCTGCGTGACCTCTCTGCCGAACCACTCCGGCGGCTGAAAGGCCAGCGCTTCCGCCTCTGTGGGGAACTCCACCTCCGCCATCACCAGCGGGGCGAAGGGCGGCGCGAACACATCCAGCTCATTGGTATAGGGACCGCAGGGGATACACCAGCGGTCCTTGGTGATGACCGTGCCGTCCGCCTTGGCCAGCAGGCGGCCGTAGGCCTCCGCTGTCAAGGGCATCTCCCGCTCCTCCCGGCTGAGGAGTCCAGGGCCCTTGCAGGTGAGCACATATTCCTCCCCGCTGCGGCGCACCCGCACCACAGGGTCCGTGGAAAGATACGCCTGTTGGATGCGCCGCCCGGGGTATTGCTCCAAATGCTCCGGCAGAGTTTCCACCAGGAATTTTCGTTCAATCTCCATGATGCTTCTCACTCCTCCACCCGAAGCCACGGGTTTTCCATTTCCGCGTCCTTCAGCACCCGAAAAAGGCTCCGGGCCACAGGGCCCAGTTTCTCCGCGAGTGCCTCCTGATTCGTCACCCGGAGGACCGTTTCCTCTCCCAGATCCGTCAGGCAGTCATACAGGGCGTCCAAGTTCCTGCCATACCACGCCGGCAAGGCCAGCTCCCGGGCCAGGGTATCGTGAAGCTCTTCCCGGGTGGAGATGGTGTCCCCATCCAACACCGCGATGCGCATGGTCATCCCTCCCCGTACAGCAGTTCAAAGGAGGCGTAGTGGTCCTCTGTATAATAAATAAGGCCGTCATTGGAGAACACGATACGCTTGGCGCCCCGGCTCTCCGCCCCCAATGTGTCGATGTCGCACTCCATGTAGGTGCGGCCCTCCGCCTCCGGCAGCAGGCCCTCATAGTTTCCAAAACGGCTGCCGCCGATGCATTTGCCCGGCGCATAGGGCTCCAGGGAGCCGCCGGGCCACCCCAGCTTTTGTGCCTCTTTTTTCGTGATGAAGTTATCAGGCAAATGGCCGTACAGATGCAGGTACAGGGCCACATCCTCCTTGGTGGTGTAGGCTCCGTCCTCCGGCAGCGCCGCTTCCCCGTCTTCCTGGGACTCCGGCGGTTCCTCCGGTGCCTGCGTTTCCTCCGCCGGGGCTGTCTGCTCCGCCGGCTGTGCCGTTTCCTGCTCCGCCGGCTGCGGAGACCGGGGCGTTTGGGTGCCGCCGCAGGCGGTCAAGGTCAAAGCCAGCACCAGGGCCAGCAGTCCCACCAGCCAGTTCTTTTTAAAAAGCTGTTTCATGATGGTTCTCCTTCGTATTGGTATCTCCAGTATACCGCGCCCATCAGGCTCTGGCAACAAAAAAGTGCCCTGTTTCCCAGGGCGCTTTCCAAATTCAGCGTTTTGGGGGGCATACGCTGTCCGCCAGAGCCATGGCCGCCTGTTCCACCTCGGTCCGCCGGGGCTTTTCCGGTACGGCGTCCACCTTTTTCGCAGGGCCTGTCCCATGGCGGGACAAGGCGGCACAGCACACAAACGCCAGCAGGCACGTAGCGCCCACTCGCCACACCAGCTGCGTCCTGGTGTCATACCCCTGCCACACGGTGGGCAGCACCAAGTCCGCAAGGCCCAGCACCAGCGCCGCCGTCAGGATGAACACCACATTTCCCGGCCGCAGGATCCGCTTCAGCGGCAGGTCCGGCAGGGCTGCTTTCACGGAAACGGCAAACACCGCCAGCAGCACCAGGGAAAGGCACAGCCAGCTGAACAAGCGTTCCACCACAGGCGCCGCCCCTCCCCAAAGGAGAGACAGGGCCGACAGCAAGACCCAGCCAAGTGCCCACAGCGGCACACCCACCAGCAGCCGCACCGCCGTCGGCAGGCTCCAGATCCAGTTCTTCAGCCGGGAGGCCGGTATGCCCCGCCGGGTCTCCTCCGCACCAGCGCCATCCCCGTCGTCTGATATGACCTCCACCACGGCGTCCGGTTCCGGCGTGTTCATCAGCTCCGCCGGGGTATCAAACAGGGTGCCGGTGACCATGCCGGCCGCCGCAGCTGTGGTGACCGCCGCCACCGCCGCCTTTTTCCGCTTGTTCATGATACCGCCCCCTTTTTCCGCCATTGTACCGCCATTTTTCACAAAAGGCAAGATTTTCCCACGGTCTTCTCTTTTGGGGAAAACTGTGATATGATACCCACCAGTAATTAAAGGAGCTGATCCCATGGAGCAGGAGCACAAGCGCCGTGTCCGCTACAAAGGCACCCATCCCCGCAGCTATCAGGAAAAGTACAAGGAGCTGAACCCGGAAAAATACCAGGCGGATGTGGCAAAGATCGTCCAAAGCGGCAAGACCCCCGCCGGGACCCACATTCCCATTATGGTGGAGGAAATTTTGAGCTTTCTCCAGATCCAGCCGGGGCAAACCGGTTACGATGCCACCCTGGGCTACGGCGGCCACACCCGGCGGATGCTGGAGGCCCTTCAGGGCCAGGGGCACCTGTATGCCACCGATGTGGACCCCATCGAATCGGAAAAGACCCGGAAGCGGCTGGTGGACCTGGGCTACGGCCCCGACATTCTCACTATCCGCCGCATGAACTTTGCCCAGGCGGACCAGGTGGCCCCCGGCGTGAAATTCGATTTTGTGTTGGCAGACCTGGGCGTCTCCTCCATGCAGATCGATAACCCGGAGCGAGGCTTCACTTTTAAATTCGACGGTCCTCTGGACCTGCGGCTGGACCCCTCGTCAGGCGTCCCCGCCGCCCAGCGGCTGCGGGAGCTGGATATGGAAGAGCTGACCGCCTTGCTGGTGGAAAATGCCGACGAGCCTTATGCGGAGGCCATCGCCAAAGCCGTCATGAAAGTGTTCAAATCCGGCGGGACCATCGAAACCACAAAACAGCTGGCTGCCGTCATTGAAGGCGCCCTCTCCTTTCTGCCCCAGCCGGAGCGGAAGGATGCCATAAAAAAGTCCTGCCAGCGGACCTTCCAGGCCCTCCGCATCGACGTGAACAGCGAATTTGAGGTTTTGTACAGCTTTTTGGAAAAGCTGCCCGATATTTTAAAGAGCGGCGGCAGGGCGGCCGTGCTGACCTTCCACTCCGGGGAGGACCGGCTGGTGAAGCAGGCCTTCCGCCAGTACCTGCGGCAGGGGATCTTTTCCGAGGCGGCCCAAGAGGTCATCCGCCCCTCCGCCCAGGAGTGCTTCCAAAATCCCAGAGCCCGGTCCACAAAGCTGCGCTGGGCCATCCGCGCGTAAAGGAGGAACCTCATGCTGCGGGACGAGACCATTGCCCGGGTGGTAAAATTCCGGGATGAGCGCAATTGGCGCCAGTTTCACACCCCCAAGGACCTGGCCATCTCCATGAGCCTGGAGGCGGCAGAACTTTTGGAGCTGTTTCAGTGGAGCGGCACGGACCTGGAGTGCCGGGACAAGCTGCCCCAGCTCAGGGAGGAGCTGGCGGATGTGCTGAGCTACTGCATTTTACTGGCGGATGTGTGTGGCCTGGATTTGGACGAGATCATGAACGAAAAGGTCACGAAAAACGAAGCCAAATACCCGGTGGAAAAGGCCTGGGGCAGCGCCGCCAAGTATACGCAGTTTTCCAAGTGAAGCGGCTTTCCCGGCGGCCATGTTGAAAAATCCGCATTTGTCTGCTATACTGATGTACGCCGTTGATACAGCTATGGAGAAAGGGTGGAGGTTTTGTCTGATTCCAACATTACAAAGCGGTCGCTGGCTTCCGCCTTGAAGGAACTGATGGAGGAGATGTCCTTCGCCAAGATCACCGTGGCTGATATCTGTGAAAAGTGCGACATGAACCGCAAGAGCTTTTACTACCACTTCCGGGACAAGTACGACCTCATCAACTGGATCTACGACACGGAATTCATCTCCGTGGCCCGCAGCAGGCAGTATGCCTCCGGCTGGGACCGCATCGCGGACCTATGCGCCTATTTTTACGAAAACCGGTGCTTTTACTGCAAGGTACTGGCCATTCAGGGGCAAAACTCCTTTTCCGACCACTTCCGTGAGCTCATTGCGCCTGTACTGGAGGAGGTCCTGCGGGACATTCTGCCGGAAAAAGATGTATTGGATTTCCACATCAATTTTTTCTCCGACGCTTTCATCTGCGCGCTGGAGCGGTGGCTGCGCAGTAAAAACAGTGTGCCTCCGGAGGAATTTATCGCCTTGCTCCGCTCCTGCTTTCAGATCGCCGCTGAGCGGAGCAAGGATTTTTAAATCCAATGAAAACAGCCTGTGGGGAATGCTCCCACAGGCTGTTTTGTTCATCCGTTGGTTTTCCTGGGAAAACTCCGCTTCAGCAGGGCTGAAAATCCTAGTGCAAAGGCGTTCTCCTCCGTTCCCTCCAGAAAGCCCCGGCTGTCCAGGGTGACGGTGCAGGGTGCTCCCGAAAGGACGCTGTCCACCATCTGGCCGTCCCGGACCGTCTCCCAAGGGATGGTGCGGTATGTTTGCCGCCTCCGCTGGGAAAGCACGGAACCATAGACCTGCTCTTGCGCCTGCGCCGGACACTCCCTGTCCGGCAGCAGCAGCGTCAGGGGTGCGTGGCAGTTTTCCGCCCAGCTGTACCACTCGCCGCCGGCGATATCTTCCGCCTCCGCCGCCCCGTAACGAATGGACAACGCATATAAAAACCGTTTTTCCCGCAGCAGGGCGCAGGCTTCCTCCGCCTGTTCTCCATAAGGCGCAAACACCAAATTGTGAACACTCTCCGCTTCCTCCGCCAATGCCGCCGTCACAAGCTCCCCGCCGCAGGCCAGCAGGAAAAAGCAGTCCGGGAAAGCCGCCGCCAAGTCGATGATCTCCTGGGGTTTCCCGTCCGGCAGCAGCAAGCAGCCGTGAGTCCCCAAGGTCCGGGCCTCCCCCAGCAGTCTCCGGTAGGCCTCTTTTTGGCCGGGATAGGTGCCGCTGTCCATGTGCAACGTCAAAAACCAAGGCACGTTGCAGTCCCTCTCCGCCTCTGCCGCCCGGATGGTTTTAGCTCCCCGGACAAACCCCTGATAGCCCAACGCCATGCCAAAATCCAGCAGCCGCTCCTCGTCCACATGGGCCAGCAGGTCCCGCAGCAGCGGATAATAGGCGCTTTGTTCATTGCACAGCATCTCCTGGGCCACGGTGAAGAAATTGCGCTGATAGCGGCCGTCGGAAAAATACAGCGCCATATCCACCAAATTTCGGATACTCCGCTCCGGCGCATCCTTCGCCTCCCGCAGCATTTTCCGGACAACGGTTCCGATCAGCACACGGGAAATATCTCGGGCCATACGTCCGCCCCCTTCCGAGTGTTTCTCACGTCTTTTACCAGTCTACCCGCATCCCCTTCCAGACGCAAGGGACAATTGTCCTCCAATGTCCCAAAAGGCTGTCAGCAAGCAGCGGCAAAATGGCGGCAGGTCCCAGACCTGCCGCCATTTATGATAGCAAGGCTTACCGCGGAGCTTCCCCGCCGATGACTACCTTTCTGCCGCCGTTTTCTTCGTACAGGCGGTGAGAGATGGAGAGGACCGTCCGGTGCAGAGATGCCGCCTTCAAGGCCGAAAGCACCTGTGTCTCAGTTTTGGAATCCAAGTTGGCGGTGATCTCGTCCAGCAGCAATAGCTTCGGCTCCAGGACAATGGCTCTGGCAATGGAGAGCAGCTGCAGCTGTCCCTGGGAGAACAGTCCCTCGCCGCAGGGGGTGTGGATACCCTCCGGCAGGCTTTGGACCGTATCCCAAAGGCCCACGGTGACGAGGGCCTTCCGTACCTGTTCCTCCGAGACCTGCGGGTCCTTCAGGGAGACCTGGTCGCCCACGGTGCCGGGGATCTGGCGGAATTGCTGCTCCACATAGCCGAACCAGCGCCGCTTTTCCGCCTCCGGGATGCCGGCGGGCGGCGTTCCGAACACCCGCACCTGCCCCGCCTCCGGTTCGTACAGGCCCAGGAGCAGCTTCACCAGGGTGCTCTTTCCGGCACCGGTACGCCCCGCCAAGAGGACGGACTCCCCCTCCTGTACAGTCAAATCAAAGTCCCGCAGGATCTCCCGTTCTCCCTTTCCATAGCTGAAGGAGACACCGGACAGTTGGACAGCTGGAACACCGGAAGGCACACGGTCCGGCGCCTTTGCGCTGTTTACCCGCTCCGGCCCCCGCAAAAATTCATTGATGCGGCGGACACCTGCTATGGCGGATTGGATATTCTGGATCTCCATGCCGACGCTTTCCAGAGGGTCGAAGAAACTGCCCACATAGGCGATGAGCGCAGCGGCGGTACCGGCGGACATTCCGAAAAACGACCGGACCGCGCCGCCCTGGGCGGAGGCCGCCATCACCACGCCAATGAGCAGCGCACTGACTGTGACGACGATGGGGGAATAGACGGCATCATAAAAATTGGATCGCTCCTGGGCGCGGTAGCCCTGCTCAATGGCGTCTCCGTAGCGCCGCTGCATATAGTCCTCCCGGTGGAATACCCGGATGGTGCGGATGTTTTTCAGGGTCTCCGGGATTTGCTGGTTCGTCCTGCCCACGGCTACGCGGCTTTCCAGCTGAGCCGCCAGCATCCGCTTTTGAAAGGCCCGGGTCATCCAGAACAGCAGCGGCGCCGCCGCCAGGAGCAGCAGCCCCAGGCCTTTGCTCCTGGTGAAAATGACCAACAGAATGCCGAGAAGCCTGCACACATCTGCCGCCATGCTGATGACTCCGGAGGCAAAGAGACTGTCCACGGTATTGACATCATTCACAAAGCGGGAGGCTGTCACACCAGGCTCTTTTTCGATGTAATAGGAAGCCGGAAGCCGCAGCAGCTTTGCACTCATGGCGGAGCGGATCCGGTGGGTCACCCGCTGGCCGAACACCGTGATGAGGCTCTCCTTGGCCGCGTCCAGCAGTCCGGAGGCCGCCACCAGCAAAAAGTATCCGGCGGCCAGGGAAACTGTCACCTGCCGCTGCTCCGCCAGGGCATCCACGATCCGCTCCAGGGCCAAAGGCGGCAGAAGCGCAAACAGCACGGAGCCAGCGATGGCCGCCAGCAGCAGCGCACTTAAAAGCTTGCTGCCACGGATGGTACCGCCGATGATCCGCGCCACGGAAGTTTCACTCCGCATTCGCCTTCGCCCCCTTTCTCTGGGATTCGTACAGCATCCGGTAACGTTCCTTCCCCTCCATCAGGCCATTGTGGGTGGAGGCCTGGACGGTGCCGTGCTCCATCCAAAGCACCTGGTCCAGCTTCGGGAACAGGGTGAGCCGGTGGGAGATCAGCAAAATGACGCTGTCTCTTCCCCATTGACGCAGATTCTCATAAATCCGCGCCTCCGTCTCCATATCCACCGCGGAAAACGGGTCGTCCAGGACCATGACCGGCCGCTTGTGGTACAAGGTCCGGGCTAGGGCGATGCGGGCCTGCTGGCCACCGGAAAGGCGGACACCGCCGCTGCCGATCCGGGTGCGGGGCCCATCCGGCAGCTCCGCCACTTCCCGGTCCATGCACACGGCCCGGAGGACTGGGGTGATATCTCCGGGCTTTCCCAGGCAGATGTTTTCTTCAACGGTACCGCTGAACAGCTCCGGCTGGTGACCCAAATAGCCCACCTGATTCCCCCAGTGCTCTCCTTCGAATGGAAACACCGTGTTTCCCAGGGCAATGCGCCCCTGATACGGCAGTTCCCCGGTGAACAGCCTGCCGAGCGTGGACTTTCCGCAGGCCACCTCTCCGGTGACACCCACGATCTGCCCCGGCTCCGCCTGGAAGGCCGCGTTCGTAAACAGGGGCTTCTGCCCGGGATACGCAAAGGAAAGTCCGGAGACCGCCAGCGGTGCCGGCGGAAGGAGAGGCTGCTCCACCTGTTCCGGCACGGAGGTCAGGTACGGCTGGATACGCCCCCAGGACACTCGGGCCTTCTGCACAGCGTTAAAGAGCTTCGCCGCCTTGGAGGATTTCACCGCCAGCTTTTTATAGCAGGAGAAAAACGTGGAAAACGCCGCCACATTCCAAACCGTCCAGCCGTTGCCCAGCACATTTTTACCGCCGAACCAGATGATCATCACCGTGCCCAGCATGGAGATCACCTGGTAGACCGGCTGCATGGCGTTTTCCCATACGTTGGCCATGACGGCCTTTCTTTCATAATCCGTCAAATGCGCTTCATAGGCGGCGTTCCGCGCCGCCTCTTGTCCGTACACCCGGTACGTCAGGCCGTTGGTGATCCGCTCCAGTGTGGCCGCGTTTAACCGCCCGCCGCTTTCCTTGCTGGCGGCGGCATTTCTGGTGACAATGCCCTTCAGCCGTTCCGCCAGGAAATACGCAATGGGCGGAAAGAGCATGGCAAGCAGCGTCAGCCGCCAATCGTAGGACAGCAGCATGACCAAATAAGCTATCATGACCACGCCGGTATCGAATACCTCCGTGGTGAATTTCCGCATTCCCTCCACGCAAGCATCCGCGTCGGCTATGAGCTTCGTCATCATGGCCCCGGCGCCCTCGTGCTCCGCCCGGTTCCCATACAGCAGGTTCCGGTACAGGGTCATTTTCATGTTTTTGCTGATGTTGTTGGCAAATTTCCGCACGTACAGCCGCTTGATGTAGCGCATGAACTGCACAAAGAGAATGGTCAGCACATAGCATATGGCCAGCCGCAGCATGGCGGCAGGAGTCCGGCGTCCCCCCAGAATGTCGCAGAGGTACTGCACCAGCTGCCCCTCAAACCAGGGGCCCGCCACCATACCGACGTTATAAAGGATACCTGTCACTGTCACCACCAGCAAAAGGGCCTTTTCCTTGCGAAAATAATAGCCGATCCGGCCAGTGTCCTCTTTTCCCGCCTTATGCACCTTCGCTCTCCCCCTCTTTTGCAAACAGCGCCGGCATATGGGGAAAACCGCTGCGACTCTCCTTCTTTGCCCGCAGGTACAGTGTGTTCAGCGTACCGGTAAAAGCCGCTTTCTCCTCCTCCGGCAGCTCCGCCAACAGCCACTCATAAAAGGTGGTCTCCACCGCCGCCTTAGAGGTCTTCAGCCGCTCCGCTTTCTCCGTGGCGTACAGCAGCTGACTTCGCCCATCCGCCGGGTTGCTCTCCCGCACCAGATACCCCTTCAGCTCCAGATTGGCCGTCCGCCGGGCCACCGCGCCCTTGTCCATATTCAGTTGGAGGCACGCCTCCTTTTGGGAAATTCCCGGGTGATGCCGTACCAGGTGGATGAGGTCCATCTCGCCGGAGCCGATGCCGCTGTCCTTCATGGTCCGGACGACCAGTTTATTCACTTCCCGGGCAATTTTCGTGATCTGCCGTTTGGATGCGTCCATATGCGTTCTCCTTGCCTTTCAGATAAAGATGAAGCATCAACTATTTTTGATGATACTACAACTATATAGTCCTGTCAATGACTCCCCAGCTTCAAGTCCACCTCTCCTGTCACGGAAGTTTTCCACCTCCCGGAGAACTGCGGAAGTTTCGATTGAAACAAATGTATCCACGATGTATAATCAATAAGAAGAAACTTGTCTTTTGCTGTATTCTTCTACTGCTATTTGTTGAAAGTGGGTTCTGCCATGCCGACCAGCGACTTGTAAACATTTGCATATACCTCCATCAAGGAAAAGCTCCTTCACTGCGATTATGAGCCCGGCTCGGTCCTCAACGAGACTGCGCTGTGCGAGGAATTGAAGATCAGCCGCACGCCTATTCGCGAGGCACTGAACAGGCTGTCTCAGGAAAACCTCATTCAGGTACTTCCCAAAAAGGGCATTCTGGTCTCGAACATCACCATCACGGATGTCCGGGAAATGTACCAGGCGAGAAAGCTCCTGGAGCCCTTCATCGTGAAAGAAGCCGGCCCCCGGCTCACGAAAAAGCGCCTGTTGGAATTCAAAAAGCGCTGTGAAAAGCCCATCCCCCCTACCCAAGTCTTTTTGCTGGGCGAGTTGGATACTGACCTTCATATGTACCTGGCCGCCAGCGGCGGCTGTGCCCCCCGCAGGAACACCACATAAGCCCAAATCACCGCCGCTATGCCGGAGAAAATCACCATGTAGACCTTGCGCCGCTTTGTCAGGTCCGAAAGGAAGCCGATCCCCGCGGCGCCGATCGCGATACCCACTGTCATCCAAGCGGTGTAGCCGGACGCTTCCACCGTGTCAATGCATACACATCCCGGATATAGGCGGTCCCAAAGGAGCCCGTCAGTGTCGTGACGGTGACGCGCAGCGCCGCGCAGATCAAAAACGGAGGCCAGTTGGCCCGGTTGGCCAGCACTCCCGCCAGATTTTGCAAGAGCCTCTGCTTTTTTCTTTTTTCTCCGTTCCGGCTGGTGCCGCTGGCGCCGCCACCGGCGGATACCCCTTCTCCTCCGGTGCGTTTCGGACGAACACAAACACCAGCGCCGCCATCACAACGGACAACACCGCGAAAAACGCAAAGGTCCCCCGCCATGTGAACTTTTCCACCAGCAGCCGCAGCGGCGTCTGCGCCAGAAGACTGCCCATATTGCCGATGAAAAACGTCAGCCCTGTGATCGTGGCAAACTCCTCCGCCCGAAACCACTTTGCCTGCACCTTCAACGTGGACAGGTAAGAGGCCGAGATCCCGATCCCGATCAGAAAGCGGCTGGCATATGCCAGCCGCAGCGTATTTGCCATGGAGAACATCATTGACCCCGCCGCCGTTAAAAGGCAGCCGGCTGTCACCGTCATCCGCAGGCCAATCGTGTCCACCAGGATGCCGGTGGGTACCTGCATGACCATATACGCGTAAAGCACCATGCTTCCCAGGTTCCCGAAGGACGCGGCCGTCAGTCCAAAGACCGCCGTCAGTTCCTCCTGCATAACGCCGGTGGCCAACCTGTGAAAATTTGCCAAAAAAATAACACAGAACTAAAAGTCCGTAAACCACCCAGCGGTACAGCGGCGTTTTCTGCTCCGCTCCCTTCGCCGGTGTCTGTACTGTTCCCCGCATAACGGTTCCCTCCGTTATATCGAATATTTATTAAATATCGTTTGTGTTTGTGTTGTATACAAAATTTATAAAAAAAACGACGCCGAGAGGAAAACCTCTCGGACGCCGTTGCCCTGAAGCTATGTCAAAAACAGCACAGCAGATGTCTCTTGTCAATCACTTTTTTCAAAAATCGACCAGAAGTTCTCCGGTTGCTTCCTCTTGCCGCGCAAGCCGCTCAAAGGCTCTTTTCCAGTCGCTCCGCCGCCGGCGCCAAGCCGTCGAAGCCCACACAGCGGCTTGGCTTTTCATTGACGGCCCGCTCCAGCAAGGGCTGCTCCCAGCTGGTCTCGTCCAGGCAATAATCCAGCGCCAGCACATCCTCCCAGGCGCGGTTGAGAAAGGCCACCTCCCGGCGGCCATGGGTCCTGGTAAGAATGCACGCTTCCGCGCGACACAGGTAAGCCTCCACTTCCGCCCGCGGCACTCCGGCAGCCAGGAAGCTCCGGCGCAGGCCCGCAAGAAATGTCTCCGTCAGCTCCGCCCACGCGGGTTCAGGCAGGTCGAACAGCACAAAGGTATACCGGCTGTGACAGTGCACCGCCAGCAGGCTCCGCCTCCCCCGGAGGTGGATGGTATGGACGTCCCAGCAAAAACGCCGGTCCGGCTCTGCGCCGCGAGGCGGCGCAGGCAGCTTTTGCTGCCGCTGCAGCGGAATGGTCAGACCCAGTTCCATGCTTGTTCCCCTTTTGGGCCGCAAAGCCCCGGTAAAGTTACAGTTTTTCGTCGCTTATGCTTAAAAGCTCGTCCGGTACAGCGGGAGCACATTGATGACCGGCTCCTCATAGGGGTGGACACGCTTCACCGCCTCCACCACCGCGTCCACCCGCTCCGTGGGACAGGTGACCTCCACCTTTAGTTCCGGCGCGGTGCAGACCTCTCCAATGGTCCCAAGATACGGTGCCGTTCCCTCCAGCGGCCGCCAACAGCCGGTGACCGGGCTGTAAGACAGGCAGCAGTCATACTGCCCGATATGTCCGGCATCCGCTTTCCACAGCGCCTCCCGCAAGACAGCCAGGTGGGATTCCGGGATAAAAATCTCCAGCTTGCAGTAACGAAACGCAGTCACAGGCGGCCTCCCAGCTCATCCAGACGGTCCAGGATCTCATCCGCCAAGTCCTCCAGCGTCTCATGTTGGTCGCCCCAGCTTTCGTATTCCTCGCTGTCCATGTTCTCCGGCTCCTGCTCATCCAGCAGGGCGATGCGTTCCCTGACGGTCTCCAAATACTCCCGGAGAGCCTCCCGGCTCATCTCACGCAAATCCGGCTCCTCCGCGTATTGGCTGAAATCGATTCGATGGGCCATATTGCCACCCCCTTGATCATGGTCTATTTCTGACGGCCGCTGTCCGGCCAGTTTATATCAGCTTTCCTCCGCAGCCGCATCACAGCAGATGCAAAACCAGCTTGACCAGGAAAATGGCCGCCAGCGCCCACAGGGCCGGGACATCCGTTTTCAATTGTTCCGCCCGCGCCTTCCAGTCCATATACTTTCTCCCTGTTGATGTGACGCCAGATGGCAGTCTCCATGCTGCGTCTCCTTATCCCAGCTGTCCCGGCAGCTTTTTCTTCTCCTTGGTCGGGAAATCCGCGTCAAAGGCGTCCACAGCGGCGTCCTCCACGCAGTATCCCTCCGGGTCCCTGTAAACGCCGGTAATGTCCCGCAGGAAGCCCTCTTTCAGTTCTTTCACCATAAAGAACGGAGCTTCTTCACTGCGGGGAACTCCATCATAATAAATACCCAGCCGGCTGCCGCTGAAAAAGCCGAACCGGTGATAATATCCGGGATCGCCGGTGATAGCCACGGCGCCGCAGCCCATCTTCTCCGCCAGGTCCAGTGTGTGGCGGATGAGCCGGCTCCCATAGCTCTTGCCCTGCTCCTCCGGCAAAACGCTGACCGGGCCGAAAATGAGGATGGGGACGGTGCGCCCATCGTCCCCGGTGATTTGCGCATAGCTGTACATGATGTGGGCCACGATCTTTCCCGCTTCCTCCACCACATAGTCCAGTTCCTTCACAAACTCCGGGCGGCTACGGTAACAATGCAGCACATAATGCTCCATACAGCCGGGACGGTACTTGTTCCAGAACGCCTCCCGGGTAAGATGCTCCACCTCGCGGTAATCTTTTGGTTCTTCCAGACGGATGATCACACTGACCAGCTTCCTTTCCATACTTCAGCAGTCTGCACCGTGCTTTGAGGCCCAACCATCAACGCTTGCTCTCCGCGAATACCCAAGCCTCTTTCAGCCACTCCAGCAATTCCTCATCGATTTGAGCTGCTTCCGAGATGAGCACATGGTTGGTCCAGCGGCCAGGGTATGGCTCCATGGACACGGCCGTCCGGGGGGGCTCCAGCGGATGAGAAAGCCCAATGGTCACCACGATGCAGTGCTCTGGCCAATTTTTCTTTCTGCGCAGCGGAAGGGACACAGCGCTGAAAAGATGCCTGTCGTAAAAGCTGATCTGGCTTTTTTGCACCTTGACAGACGCATCGGAAAAGATCTCCTCCATGCGCCGGAACAGCGTGTTGTACAGTTCCATCTCCAACGGCTTGCCGCTGAAGAAAGCCAAAACATTTGCCTCATAATACATAGGTGTTTTCATGGCAGCCTCCCTCCGTCATACGGTCAGTCCGGAATGACATACCGTATTTTTTCAGTATAGCACGGCACGCCCGATTCGTCGAGACACATTTCCAGAGCGGCAGCGCCTCAGTCACCGCGCCTGCTGATACCATTCCCATACCGCCGCCAGATTTTCTTCGCTGACGCGGCTGCCGCCGTGAAGCATCAGCTCCAGCATGGCGTCTTCATCGGGTGTGCGGTCCTGCTTCTCCGCCAGACCTTTGCCTGCTGTTTTGACCATGACAGTCATCATCAGCTTGTAAGCCCCCCGCAGGCGGGCCATATCAAAGCCGCCCTGCAAGGTAAAAACAGGCATGGATGCCGGCAGCGCATTGGCCTTGCGCAGCTCCTGCATCTGGGAACCGGTAGCACCCATTCCCACACCGCAGACCGCCGTCACGCGATAGCGTCTGGAGGCTTTGGCATATCCCTGCACCTTTCCGGCCATGAGCCAGCCAAAGTAAATCACAGCATTTCCCCGCGCCAGCTTCTCCATGGCCTCGTCAAGAGAATACACCGGGAGTCCCATCTTTTCCCCCAGCAGTTTGGCATATTGCTGTGTATAGCCCGTGTTCGATGTATATACGATTGCGTTTGGTTTCATAGATAATTCTCTCCTTCACCGTATATTCAAGGAGCAGATGCCGCCGCACCTGCCAGCTTGTCTCGCTTTTTTCCCTCCAGTTCCGCGCCGTAACAGAAAACCAAGGAGGCCAGGATCAATGCGATGCCCAGGGAAATGCTTGACAAATTGCTTCCATCCGGCAAGGCAGCCTGAGAAACATCAAACACCTCATAAAACAAAGCGGACAAAATCACCGCCACGAGCGGCAGCACGATGGTCCGGATCCCCAGGCGCTTGACCTGCTCCGCGCCCTCTTGGGTGAAGGGCGTGCCGTCCGCCTGCTCCTGTTTGAAATACCGGAACGCAAGCAAAAACAGGGTCCCGTCCGTCAAGGCAAACACCAGGTCGGACAGCAAAACACCCATCATCCGGTCCAGGCTGTCTGCCGCGGTCAAATATTGCAGCGTTTCCCGACTGGCTCCGATGACACTGCCGCCGGAATACCACGCAATGCCGCACAGAAGTCCGAGCACAGTGAGCCCGGCCCACACGAAGGAGAGAATCATGGCCACCTTGGAGATGATTTTAAATACCCGAAAGGTTTTTTGAAGCGTATCCAGACTGTTCATATACGTTGCTCCTTCTTTTTGATGCAGCGGCAAAGCTCCGCCGCTCAAGCGTGTTCCTGTTCCGGATTGCGGGGGATGATAATGGCGGCAATGATGTAGGCGAGGAAACCGCCGCACCCCATGGCGCAGGATATCACCCAGCCCAGACGGACCAGTGTTGGGTCAATACCGAAATACTCCGCGAGTCCGCCGCAGACACCGTCCACGATCTTGTTCTCATTGGATTTGTAAAGTCTGTTGTCCATCTTCCGTATCCTCCGTCGTTTTACACAGCTTTTCTTCTTTCACCTGAAAATGGCAGGCGGTAAAAAACATGCAGGACGCTCCCGCCCACAGGCTCCCGCTATACGCGGGCTCTCCGCACACCGCCATCAAGATACCGGAAACCGCCAACAGCGCACCCGCGTACATCAAAAGCCCGGACGCGAAATGCAGATCTTTTTTCATATCGCAATTCCTCCTGAAGTGTCTGATTGAGAAACAGGCTGCAAGCCCGTTTGGATACCGCTGTATTGCTGTACGTTTCCTATTCGCCCTGTTCCTGTTTTCATCCTTATTTTATGAGATCTCACGCCCATTCGATAGGTGCATTTTACAGGGGAATGTGTTCGTTTTCGATACAAAGAAAAACGGAGGCGCAGGGCCTCCGTTTAACAGGTATGCTATTCTCCTTTGGATCGCTTCCACCGGAATTCCTGAACAGGGCTTCCAAGCTCCTCTGTCAGCTTTCCCTCTGTAAAGCCCAGCCGTTTGTAAAATGCCCGGGCCGCCGCGCCCTCCGGAGCGCCCTCCCGGTAGGTGGTGACGGTGATCTCCCGGCCCGGCTCCAGAAAGGTCAGCATGTACTCCACCTTCTGTCCGGCAATGCCCCGCCGGCGATAGTCTGCATCCACCGCCAGGAAGCAGAGCATTTCCGCCTCCTTTGAAAACAGCAGCGCCCCCACCAGATGGTCTCCGTCCACAGCGCAGATGGCCTCGTCCCGTGCAATAAATGCCAGCACTGTCTCCCGGTGTTCCTCCATTGCCTCCCGGCTCTCCAGGCCGGGAAAGCTGCTTCGCACCTGCTCCACCAGCGCCAGCCAGCCGCCGGTGTCGCACACTTTCGCAAGTCTGACCTCCATCTTTATCTCCGATCCCTGCTTTCCGCACTGTCCAGGAAATCCCGCCGGTACTGGGCCGGCGTGACGCCCTCGCTTTTTTTAAACACCTTGGAGAACACCCGGTAGTCTCCGTAGCCGGACCGCTCCGCCACCTCCGCCACGGACAGGGGTGTGGAGAGCAGCAGCTTCTTCGCCTTCTCCATGCGGATATTGGTGAGATAGGCCAGGAAGCCCACGCCGATCTCATTTTTGAACAGCTGGCTGATATACTGGGGATTCAGATGAAACTGCTCCGCCAGGACAGAGAGGCTCACCTCCTCCGCCGTTTTCTCCGCCGATATGCGCACCTCCCCCCGGTAGCCTTTGTTTTTCAGGCCGTGGAGCAGGCTGTTTTCCACGATGGGCTGCAAAATGAAGTTGGGGACCTGAGCGCCCCCCAGGTCCGGATCAATGTCATATTCACAGCGAAGCTCCGGATAGCGGCAGCACATCAGCTCCATATAGGCCTCCAGCAGCTCCAGCTCGTCATCCAACGCCACCATCTGCCGGTCCACCTTCACGCTGAGCCGGAAGAAATCCACCAGCCGCATGAGGAGGTCCGCCACCTTTTTATCCCCGTTCAGCTGGGCCTGGATGCGGATGGCATCCAGCGTATTGTACAGAAAATGGGGATTCACTTGGCTTTTCAGGTACAGCATGGACATCTTCTGCTCCGTTAGCTCCGCCCGGAGGATGTCCGGGCTTTCCAGCGTCAGGTAAAACGCCAGCGTCATCAAGGTGATGCCCATGCCGCTGATGAGCCAGGTGTGGCGCAGCCCCTGTAGGGCGCAGACGGTGAACTCATGCACATCGCCGCACCGATGGCGAATTTCCGCTTCCGGTCGATGGCCCGCCAGTTGACCATCAGCAGCCCCGCGCACAACAGCAGATAAAAGGTCACGGCCCCGTAAGACATCATAACATACAGCCCGGCGGAGTAGTTCCCGGCTGGGATACACACGTACCGAATGGGCAGCAGGAAGCTGCCTATCAGCGCAGCCAGCAGGAACAGCTTCACTGCCGTGTCCAGACGCCTGGGCTTGCCGGTCTCCTCCTGCACCAGAATGGCGATGTACTGATAAAAAAGATAGATGACCAGCACCATGCTGCCGATAAACAGACGGTGGACGGCGTCGTTCAGGAATTGGGGCACCGTTTCCAGATGGTTCACCGTATAAACTGTGATTCCGTCCAACACCAGGTGCGCCATCACCGTTACCAGCAGCACGGAAAAGGTCCTGTGCAGCTGCGTATATTTCTTCTCCGCGGAAAAAAGATGTACGCCACAAACGCCAAAACCAGAAACAATGCGATCTCCATACGCAGCATACGCCCTCACCTCTTTCTCTCATTGTAGCCGGTATCCCGGTTTAAAAACAGGCAGATCATGCAGATGATTGTGTCAATTTTATAGGCACCGGGCATCAAAAGAAAAGCTCCCTCGGGAAAGCCCCACACGGTTTCTTTTTGCGGTGCGAGACCCATTGTTCATTATACATTATAGATGAATGGGCTCCGAATTACAAGGAAACCGCCATGCGCCCCAACCGCCATAAGTGCAAAAGCCATGTTTTGTTCCGCCGCAGCAGTAATTCTTTTTTATTTAAATCCATAAAAGTCTTGACCATCGCCTTTCTCTCGCAGTATTATAAAAAAACGGTTTTTTCCCATGCGGAAATAGTGCCGCAAATGCATAATCTTCCAGGCCATCATAAATAGCGCCGCAGCGGTCTGTGGAAAATGCAAAGCATTCTTTTACCTTACGAGGAGAGTTTTTATGGCAGCAGAGACAAAGAAAAAGAAACAAATGCCGCATGTATTCGTGATCTTGTTTTTCCTGGTAGCGGCAGCAGCCGTTCTTACCTGGGTGATCCCTGCAGGAGAGTTTGACTACGAGGCAGTCGATGTGAACGGTACGGTACGGAACCTGGTGGTCCCCGGTTCCTTCCATTATGTGGATAGCGGAAAGCACGCCACCCTGATTGATTTTCTGGGTTCCTTCCACAGAGGATTGATTTCGGGCGCGGATGTCATGATGCTGATTTTCATTGTGAACGGAGCCTTTTCCATGGTGATTAAGACGGGTGCCTTTAACTCTATGATGGGCGGCCTGCTTCGGAAGTTTGACGGCAAGGAAAAATTCCTGGTCCCCATTTTCTTCCTATTCTTTGCCATCTGCGCGTCCCTGTTCGGTATGTGGAACGACTTCAACGGCCTGATTCCTATCATGGTGGGCATGGGCATTGCATTGGGATATGACGCGATGTTCGGCTTCTCCATTATCCTTCTGGGTATCGGCGTGGGCTTTGCGGCCGCGCTGATGAATCCTTACACCATTGTGGTGGCCCAGTCCATCGCCGGTATTCCCGTTTATTCCGGCATGGGCGTCCGGGTGGCGATCTTTGTGGTGTTCAGCGCCGTGGCCATCTGGTGGATCTTCAGATACGGCAAAAAGATCAAGGCGGACCCTTCCAAGAGCCTGATGGCCGGGGAAGAAAGCCTGTTCTCCTTTGACAAGGAGGAGCTGAAAAAGCTCCCCATGGGAAAGAAGGAGATTGCCACGTTCCTGGTGATTCTGGCAAGCCTTGTGTGGATCTTCTACGGCTTCCTGCGTCAGGGCTGGGGCAACACCCAGCTCACAGGCGTCTTCCTTCTGATGGGCATTGTGGTGGCGCTGATCTACCACTGGAGCGCGGATAAGATCGCCAGGGAATTTATCAATGGCTGCAGGGACATTGTGTTCGGCGCCATGATCGTGGGTGTGGCCAAGGCGGTCCTCATCATCATGCAGGACGGCAAGATCATTGATACGATCATTTATTTCCTCTCCAGCCAGCTGGAGGGACTTCCCCCGGTTGTCTCCGCGCTGGGAATGCTGGTGATCCAGACCTTTATCAACTTCGTGATTCCCTCCGGCAGCGGCCAGGCTGCCACCATCATCCCCCTGATGGCGCCTCTGGGTGACCTGATGGGCCTGACCAGAGAGGTGACGGTGCTGACCTTCCAGTTCGGTGACGGCTTCTCCAACCTGCTCTGGCCTACTGCCAACATCGCCATCGGCTGCGGTATTGCCGGTGTTCCTTTGAACAAGTGGTGGAAATTCTTCCTCCCACTGTTCGGTATTTTCTTCGCGATTCAGGTGGTATTTGTAGTCAGTGCCGTACTGATCGGCTTTTGATGCGGCATTCGGAAAAGGACAATGCAGGATCGCCCCGGGCGGTCAGGGAGATTGACTGATATGAATTTACTGGACAAAGCACAGGCAATCCAAAAGGAAATCACGGAGATCCGCAGGCATCTGCACCGGTATCCGGAGCTTTCCGGGCAGGAATATGAAACCGAAAACTATATCTGCCAAAAGCTGGGGGAATGGGGAATTCCCTTTAAGCGAGGCGTGGCGGATACGGGCGTAGTCGCGCTGATTGAGGGCGGAAAAGCGGAGGCTTCCTCCGGCACCGTCGCGCTGCGGGCGGATATTGACGCGCTTCCCATGGAGGAGATCACAAGGCTTCCCTTTGCCTCCTGCCGCCCCGGCGTCATGCATTCCTGCGGGCATGACGGACACACGGCCATTGCTCTGGGAGCGGGAAAGCTGCTTTGGGACATGCGGAAGGACCTGAACGGCAATGTGAAGCTGTTTTTCCAGCCCGCGGAGGAGACCACCGGCGGAGCTCTGCGCATGATCCGCCAGGGTTGTTTGGAATCTCCCCGTGTTTCCCATGTCTTGGGCCTGCACATGGACCCGTCCCTCCCCTGCGGAGAGGTGGAATTCCGCCACGGAAAAATGATGGCCTCCTCCGACGAATTCACCATCCGGCTTACCGGACGGGGCTGTCACGGTGCCCACCCGGAAAAGGGCTGTGATGCGATCGCCATGGCAGCCCAGATCGTCACGGCATTGCAGACGGTCGTAAGCCGCAGCGTTTCGCCGGTGAATTCCGCGGTGGTCACTGTGGGAATGCTCCACGCAGGAACAGCGGGCAACGCCATTGCGCAGACGGCTGAGCTTACCGGCATCATACGCTGTCTGGACCCGCAGACCCGCAGCTTTCTGCAAAACCGGGTGCGGGAGATCACAGAGCATACCGCTCTTGCTTTCGGCGGCCGGGGCGAGCTGATCATCCGCCCCTCCTATTCCGCGCTGATCAATGACAACGCCGTGACGGATACCATGATCAGCGTGGCCTCTTCCCTGCTGGGGCCCGGTCATGTACACCGGATGGAGGCCCCGGACATGGGAACGGAGGATTTCTCCTTCTTTGCCCAGGAGCGGCCCTCCTGCTATTGGCATTTGGGCTGCGGTATTCCCGAACGAAAGATAAATTATGATATTCACAATCCCTCCTTCGAGCTGGATGAGAGCTGCCTTCCCATCGGAGCGGCTGTTCAGGCAGTGGGCGTTCTGGCTTTGCTGAACGAGGACGCAGCGGCCTTTGAGAATTCTTAACGGAAAATCCCACCGATAAAAACACACCATGTCCGTGAGCGGCAGCTTGCGGGCATGGTGCTTTTTATCATACCGACTGATTTTTCTGTGATTAGCCGGAACCGGGAGTTATCAGGAAGTTCAACATCAGTACGACAAACATCCTCAGAGAGAAGGTATCCGATACTCAAGGGGACGTTCACTCCACTATGCCGTGCTGTTTAAGAAACTTGCAGCTGGCATTGTAATTGCACGGGCATTCTTGCTACCCGTAAACGGGTCTGTGTATTCCTTCATCATCATCTGATCCATTATCTCATCCTCTACTAGCTGGTTGCGGATATACTCCTCTATTGCTTTCTTGTTCTTTCCTACCGTATCTACATAGTAACCGCGACACCAGAAGCGCCGGCCCCATACTTGTATTTGAGATTCGCATGACGATCGAATATCATGAGCGTACTTTTTCCCTTGAGATATCCC
>Ga0129311_1000182_pt1 | contig 58012 bp, 53 predicted proteins | sample Go1ome_FD_94435 | JGI IMG/M metagenome (GOLD analysis project Ga0129311, IMG submission 94435) | Western lowland gorrila individual fecal microbial communities from Wisconsin, USA - Go1022B metagenome | ecosystem: Host-associated > Mammals > Digestive system > Large intestine > Fecal | place... | reverse complement strand
TTGATGCGCTCGCCGATGACCCGCACGCCGTCCAGCCGCAGAGGCTCCGTGGCGGTGCAGACGAAGGGCATGGCATCATAGTGCCTCTTGGCCGGCGTTTTGCCCTCCAGTGCCGCTGCCACGGCCCGGATATAAGCCGGAGATGTGCCGCAGCAGCCGCCGAACAACGTGACGCCCAGGTCCAGGCAGGGGGCCAGGGCCGCAGCAAATGCCTCCGGGCCCATGTCGTAATGGCCGTCCACCGGGTCCGGCAGGCCCGCGTTGGGCTTGGCGATCACCGGCAGGCGGGTGTTTTCGCACAGTTCCTTCAGCATGGGAGCCAGCATGTCCGGCCCCAGGGAGCAGTTGAGGCCGATGGCGTCCGCTCCCAGGCCCTCCATGGTCCGGGCCATGGAGGCTACGGTACAGCCGGTGAAGGTGCGGCCCCGTGGCTCAAAGGACATGGTGACAAAGGCCGGCAGGTCCGTGTGCTCCTTTACCGCCAGCAGCGCCGCCTTGGCCTCATACAGGTCCGTCATGGTCTCAATGACCGCCAGGTCCGCTCCCGCCCGGGCGCCGGCCTCCGCCATCTCCCGGAACAGGTCGTAGGCCCGCTCAAAGGGCAGGCTGCCCATGGGCTCCAGCAGCTCTCCCAGGGGGCCGATGTCCAGAGCCACCAGGGCCCGGCTCCCCACGGCCTCCTTTGCCAGCTGCACCGCCGCCGTGACGACCTCCGTCACGGAGTGGCCGGTCCGCTCCAGCTTCAACCCGTTGGCTCCGAAGGTGTTCGTGTACACCACCTGGCTGCCGGCATCCACGTATTCCTCGTACACGGAACGCAGCAGCGCCGGCTCCGTCAGGTTCAGCAGCTCCGGCTGGCCGCCGGGGGACAGCCCCCGCTGCTGGAGCACGGTGCCCATGGCACCGTCCAGTATCACGATCTTATTTTGGATCCCCTCAAATCCCACAGTGCTTTCCTCCTTTGCGCAGGCGGCAGCTGGCCGCCATGGCGCAGTATGCGCAGCCCCGGACCCTGGCCATCTGCGGCCGGTCCGCGATGCCGATGACCGCCGTCACTGATTTCATCGGATTCATCAGGAAGCTGTCCGACACATGGATGCCCACCCGGCGTCCTGCGTCCAGGGCGGCGCAGACCGCCGGCTGGATATCAAAGGGCAGGTCTCCGTAGCCGGGGCTAAACCGGTCCGTGAGGAACAACCCCGGCAGGCGGACGCGGAGTTCCTCCTCCGCGGCGTTGCAGCCGCTCTCCACCCAGGCGCTGCCGCAGGCGTCCAGCATGACGGCCCGGCCCATGTCCCGGGCCTGTTCCTTTCGCAGCAGCGTGTCAAAGCCGGAGCCCAGGGTGCAGGCCAGCAGCGCTGCCCGGCGGCACTGGGCCAGCATGGTGGACGCTGTGGCTCCTGTCAATCGGACGCTGGTGCCCGCCAAACGGATGGCACTGTCCTCCCGGGCCAAGTCGAACACCCGGTACACATACCGGGGCTCCAGGGCGGCCGTCAGCTCCGACGCCACCTCCGTCAGCTGCTGCCGCAGGGTATCGTCCCCCTCCCCCGCGCCCAGATAGCGCATGGCCTCCATGATGTCCAGCTCCACGGTTTCACTTCCTTTGCATATTCTTTAATACTATAACTGGTTTTCAGTAAAATGTATAGCCTTTTCCCCGGAATTTTCGGAAAAAGAAGGGTGTGCCATCGGGCAACGCTTTCAAAAGCGGCCCCAAATTGTCTCCGCCAAAAGAAAAGGACATCCAAGGCTGGATGTCCTCATGTAGGGCTCCCGCCGGGACCCAGCCCTGCGGTCCCGGTGGGAAAGCGAAGAAAAAGTACGTCCGGCGTATGAAAAAAGCCCTAAGGCTTTTTTCATCGCCTTAGGACTTTTTCTGAGCTGGAGCGGGCAACGAGGCTCGAACTCGCTTCCCGGCATCCCACGAATGGCCTCCGGCCATTCGCAGGAACCCTGCCTCTCCTCTGATTGAATATGCGCTTCGCGCATGGGTGGAGGTAGCGAGTTCGCTTCTAACAAAAGAAAAAGGACATCCAAAGCTGGATGTCCTTTCTGCGTTGGAGCGGACAACGAGGCTCGAACTCGCTACCTCCACCTTGGCAAGGTGGCGCTCTACCAGATGAGCTATGCCCGCGGAACAAGGGTTATTTTAGCAAAGGAATGTTCCCTTGTCAAGTATTTATTTTTAGATTTTCAGAAATTTCTTCTTCCACCGTTTCCGGCTTCGGAGTTTCCGCCGCCGGCTCCGGCTGAGCGTCCAGTTCCGTTCCTTCCAGGACAAATTCGATGAGCCCCACCGTCTCCTCCGCCGGATAATAATAGACGCCCCAGGGCGGCGTGTCCGCCAGGCCGCGTTCTTCCCGCAGCTGGGCAACGATCTCCGCCACCCGCTCCCGGTCCTCTGCCCGCCAGTAGCCGATGCGCACCGCCAGTTCTGTCTGGCTGTTATCCAGTGCCGTTTCCAGCAAGCTGGACAGGGCCTCCGTGCTGGTGGCGTTCACCACCGCTTGGATCTGCTCCGCCGTACGGCGGTAGCTGATCTGGACGGACACCTCGTAATACCCCCGCTGGGCCTGGCTGGAGGAGGTGATGTACTCCACGGCGTAAGCGCCCATGGGGGTCTCCTGCTGGATCTCCGTGGTGGCCCGCTCCAGTGTCTCCGCCACCGTCATGTCATCCTTAAAATTATAAAGCCGGATGGTGGCGCTCTCCGTATGCTGGCCGATGAGCAGCAGCAGGTCGTTGACGATGTCCTGGTGGTTCTCCGCCCGGAGGGTATCCGCCGCCTCGCTCTCCCAGAATTTGCTGCTGTGTGGCTCCACAGTGCTGTACTGGCGCTCCAGAAGGGAGGCGCACCCCGTCAAAAGCAGCAGGGCGCACAAAGCGGCGGCAGTTTTCAGCTTTTTCACAGGGCACGCCTCCTTTCTGGCAATTTTAATAGCCCAGGTCCTCGTCCACCAGGACCACTTCCATCTCCATGCCCATCATGGTCTCCCACAATACCACCAGGCCCCGGCAGATACGCCCCGGGCTCTTGCAGTCATAGCAGCGGTCGCCCTTGACGGCGCAGGGGGTCTTGCAGTTCAGCCGCTGGGCGTTTTTCGGCGCGGCGATGTTCCGGGCCCGCCACAGGGCCTGGTCATAGGTAGGAGCCAGCTTGTTGCGGCCCACGACGAAGTACACCTTTTCATGGCCAAACAGGGTGCCGGCCACCCGGTTGCCGGCGCCGTCGATGTTGATAAGCTCGCCGGTCTCCGCCAGGCCGTTGACGGAGGTGATGTACACTTGGGCGTTCATGGCGGCGGTACGCTCTGCGGGGCCATTGGTCCAGTGCCAGTGCACCTCATTGTGGGAGGCCAGCAGGTCGTGCAGCCCCAGCTCCTGGACAGTCATGGAACCGCCGATGCCCACGCTTTTTCCGTCGATGGCGCCGTTCAGGTAGGCGGCGGTCTCCGCGCCGGTGGCAAAGGTCTTCACCGCAAAGCCCCGGTCCGCCAGGTTCTTCTGCACAGTTGCGAAGTCGGTCATTTATAACTCCTCCTTTTGATAATCGCCGAATCCCTCGCCCAGCACGTCATGGGCGTCGCAGACGATGAGAAAGGCGTTGGGGTCGATATCATGGACCGTGCGCTTGATCTGCACGATCTCCTTTTGCTTGAAGGCCACCAGCAGCACCTGCTTGGGCGCGCCGGTCCAGCCGCCCTCACCCTGGAGGATGGTGACGCCCCGGTTCTGCTGCCGCAGCAGGGCGTCGGCGATGGACCGCCAGCGGTCGGAAATGACGTAGGCCACCTTGGAGGTATCCAGGCCGTAAAGCACGGTATCCATGACCTTTGTGGATACGAAAATGGCCACCGCGCCGTACAGCGCCGCCTCCACCCGGCCAAACACCAGGGCCGCCAGCGCCAGCACGGTGCCGTCCGGCAGCAACATAAGCTTGCCCATGGGCAACCAGGGAAATTTCAGCTTTAAAAGCCGGGCCACGATATCCGTTCCGCCGGTGGTGGCACCCTGGGAGAACACCATGCCAAAACCCAGGCCCATGGCGGCGCCGCCGCAGAGGCAAGCCAGCATGGGGTCCATAGGTGGGAACTGCCACAGGGCGGCAATGGCGTCGATGGCCAAGGAGCTGATTGCCAGGGAGTACAGGGACGAGGCCAGCAGGTGCCAGCCGATGAACTTCCACCCCGCCAGAAACAGCGGGATATTCAGCACAAAGGCCAGCGTGCCCACGGAAAGCCCCGGGGCCAGGGCGTTGATGACCTGGGCAAGGCCGGTGATGCCGCCCATGGCCACCTGGTTGGCGGCGAAAAAGACGTCAAAGGCCAGGGCAAAAATGACGGAGCCCAGGGTGATGATGCCGTAGCTTTTCAGTTGTTTTTTCATAGGGTCTTCCAATGTCTCCTCAATCCAGCAGGTCCAGCTGCTTTTCCTCGGAATCCTCCTGCCGCAGCAGGGCGCCGGCGGCGGGCAGGGCCCGGACCCGGTAGCGGCTCAGGTGGGAGATGCCGCTCTCCTCCAGGGTCTTCACGGTGTCCAGGCGGTATTTGGGCTTCAGGTTCATGACCGCCACCCCCTGGGTGGTGCGGGTGGTCTTGGGAGCGAGCAGCGCCGTGTGGAAAATGAGGCAGCGGGGCTCCGTGGAATACACCGCCAGCTCACAGTCGCTGTCGATGCGGCGGATACAGGCCAGAGGCGCCTTGTCGGAGTAGGCGCCGGTGAGCTTGCGGCGGTTGGAGGTGGTCTGGTAGGCCTTGATCTCCACCCGGGCCGCCTTGCCGTTTTCAAAGAAGAACAGCAGGGCGCCGGAGTAGTCTCCCGGCAGCACGGCGAACACCACGTTCTCCCCGGCGTCCATATTCAGCTTGGCGGGCAGGTAATCGCCCAGGACGCTGGCCTTGGCGTCATCGAAGTCGCTGAGGCGGACCTTGTACACCTGGCACTTATCCGTGAAGAACATGACCTCCGCGGCATTGGTGGTCTCAAAGCTCTGGCGCAGGCCGTCGCCCTCTTTGTACTTCTGCTCGCTGTTCATGCGGAGGGAGGCGGGGGTGATCTTCTTGAAATACCCCTCCCTGGACAGGAAGATGCTGACGGGGTAATCCTCCACCGCCGTCTCCTCCTTGTACTCCTCCACCTCGTGGCCGTAGACGATGGCGGTACGGCGGGGCTCGCCGTACTTCTTCGCCACCGCCGTCAGTTCGTCCACGATGATCTTTTTCACCCGCTTGGGGCTGTTCAGGATGTCCTCCAGGTCGTCGATCTCGTCCTGCAGGGCCGCTGTCTCGTTGACCCGCTTGAGGATGTACTCTTTGTTGATGTTGCGCAGCTTGATCTCCGCCACGAATTCCGCCTGGACCTGGTCGATGCCGAAGCCGATCATCAGGTTGGGGATGACCTCGGCCTCCTCCTCGGTCTCGCGAATGATCTGGATGGCCTTGTCGATGTCCAGCAGAATGCGCTTGAGGCCCTTCAAAAGGTGCAGCTTTTCCTTGCGCTTGCCCAGGACAAAATAGGTCCGCCGCCGGACGGACTCCGTCCGCCAGGCGGTCCACTCCTCCAGCAGCTGCCGCACCCCCAGCACCCGGGGGCTGCCGGCGATGAGGACGTTGAAGTTGCAGGCAAAGGAATCCTCCAGGGGCGTTTGCTTGTAGAGCTTCATCATGAGCTTGTCCGGGTCCACGCCCCGTTTGAGGTCGATGGCCAGCTTCAGGCCGCTGAGGTCCGTCTCATCCCGCATGTCGGCGATCTCCTTGGCCTTGCCGGCCTTGATGAGCTCCGCCACCTTGTCCAGAATGGCCTCCACCGTTGTGGAGTAGGGGATCTCATAGATCTCGATCAGGTTTTCTTCCTTCACATAGCGGTACCGGGCCCGGACCCGGACGCTGCCCCGGCCGGTGTCGTAAATGTCCCGCAGGGCGGCGGGGTCGCAGATGAGCTCGCCGCCGGTGGGGAAGTCCGGCGCCAGCAGCGTCTCCGTCAGATCGCAGGCGGGATTTTTCAGGTAGGCAATGGTGGTGTCACAGACCTCCTTCAAATTGAAACCGCAGAATTGGGAGGCCATGCCCACGGCGATGCCGCTGTTGGCGGACACCAGGATGTTGGGAAAGGAGGTGGGCAGCAGGGCCGGCTCCTTCATGGTGTTGTCGTAGTTGTCCACAAAGTCCACGGTGTCGCTGTCAATGTCCCGGAACAGCTCCGCGCAGATGGAGGTGAGCTTGGCTTCCGTATACCGGGGCGCCGCCCAAGACATGTCCCGGGAATAGGACTTGCCGAAGTTGCCCTTGGAGTCCACAAAGGGAGTCAGCAGCGCGCCGTAGCCCTTGGAAAGGCGGACCATGGTGTCGTAAATGGCGGCGTCACCGTGGGGGTTGAGGCGCATGGTCTGGCCCACGATGTTGGCGGACTTTGTCCGGGCGCCGGTGAGCAGGCCCATTTTGTACATGGTGTACAGGAGCTTGCGGTGAGAGGGCTTGAAGCCGTCGATCTCCGGAATGGCCCGGGAGACGATGACGCTCATGGCGTAGGGCATGTAGTTGGTTTCCAGGGTGTCAGTGATGGGCTGCTCCACCACCTGGGCGTGAAGGCCCAGGACGTTGGGGTTATTGACTTTGGGGTGCCCCTCCTGGGGCTGCTTTTTCTTCGGCATACGTTTGGTTCCTTCTCGTCATGATTTCGCAGGGGACCGCGGAGACGGGATGTACCGTCTCCGCGGAACAGGGATATTACGCAAACAGCTCCGGCAAGGGGCTGCCGTTTTCCTCAAAGGGATACACAAAGGGGTCCTCTTCCTCATAGGGGGCGATGACCGTCTCCCCCGCCGGAGGCGCGGTGACAGGCCGGGCGGTGGTGGCGGCAACGGAGGCCGTGTAGCGCAGGTTCAGGTCAAACTGGTTTTTCAGCCGCAGCAGCACCTGCATGTTCACTCTCGTGGCGGAAACGCTGCCGGAGGCGTCCACCAGCACCACGTCGCCGCTGTCCTTGTTCTGCACCAGCACCCGGAAGGTGGCGTCGCCGGACTGGGCGATCTTCAGCTCCAGGTCCAGCTTTTCAAACTCGCTGGCCCACTGGGCGTACTCCTCGCCGCCCTCGGCGGCCAGGGCCGCCTCATAGTCCTCCTTATCGTAGCGGAGGACGCTGTATCCGCCGTTGGACTGGAAGCACTCATCGCCCACGACAGCGGCCAGCTCATCGGCTGCCTCCATCAGTTCTCCGTACACCAGCACCGGCGTACCGTATTTGGCGTAGGCCAGCTCGTTTTCGTACAGGGCGCCGCCCACGGTGGTGACGCCGGCACTCTCCAGCTCCGTCAGGGAGGTCACCGGCATTGCCAGCCAGCAGCCGTCGGCATAGGTACCGTAGGTCAGCTGAGAAAGGCCCGGCACCTTCATGTACAGCAGGCCGCCCTCGCCGTCATAGATGACCTCCAGCTGGGCGTCCTTCAGCGAAGCCGCCAGCTGGGCCAGGTCCTCGTAGTTCAGAATGCCCGCGGCCGCCATCAGCTTCGCCCAGTCCCCCAGCTTCAGCTTGGCGGTGAAGTTGACGGTGGTGCCGCTGGCCAGCAGCTCCATATCGGCGCTGAAGCGGTAGGTCTTGTTGCCGTTGATGGAGTCCAGCATGGTCAGGTCACCTTCCAGCTTGGCGGTGGTCTTGTAATGGTCCCCGGCGCCGCCGGATTGCATGGCTTTCAGGAAGCGGCCCAGCACGGTGAAGCGGCTGTCCAGCTCCGCCGTTATCTTGTCCCGCCGCAGGATGACCGCCGTGTCATAGGCCCCGTCCCACAAAACGTCGCAGCCCAGGGCCTCGGCGAAGAAACGGACGGGGATGTAGGTGCGGCCGTTTTTATAGTAACAGGGCACATCCATCCGGACGGTAGTCTCCGTGCCGTCGGCCAGGGTCATGAGGGCGGTGTCCCGGCCGTCCTTGAAGCGCATCGTCACGCCCTCCAGGCGGCACACCGCCTCGCCGTTTTCATACGTCACAGTGCCGCCGAAGGTCTCCAGCACCTGGCGGCAGGGCACCATGGTGCGGCCGTTCACCACCTCGGGCACCGCGTCGGGGAACTGCACATAGGTCCCGTCCACCATGACGCCCACCTGGCCGGCCACGCCGCCCAGCTGCGCCCGGGTCCTCTCCACCTCCTGGGCTTGCCAGTAGTCCCACCACTGGTCGTCCAGCCACTCCTCCAGCAGGCATTCCCGGAAGTCCTCCTCCGTCTCCAGGAGCCAGTCCTCCATGAACGCCTCCTTGGAGTCGTAATACTCCGCCTGCCAGCACTTACCGGAGTTCCAATAGTCGTCCGCGTCGAAAGCGGCGATCTCACCGGCCATGGAAGTCTCCCACGCCTCGCGGGCCAGGGCGTACTCCACCTGCTCCTGATAGGCGCTCTCGTCGCCGTCAAACCAGTACGCGATGCACTCCTCCCGGGAAGCAAAGCCATATTCCTGCCACAGGGGCGGGTCCGTGTCCTCCGCCGCCAGGGCGGGGACCGCCAGGGACAGTGCCAGCATCATCGCCAGCAATACCGCGGTCAGTCGTTTCATAGGGCACCTGCTTTCTTACATATTTTTCATTGCACGGAGGCCAGCAGGCTCTCCGCCGTCACACCGGGGACGCCGGTGATAGATTTTTTGAACATGGCGTCATCAAACAGCTCGCTGTAATTCTGCATCAGTTTTTTCACATAGGGGCCCCGGGTGACGGTCCACGGGTCCTTGGTCCCCACATCTTCCCTGGCCCACCAGTTGTAGCCGTCCAGGTAGTTCTCAAATGCCTCGTCCCAGCTTTTGAAGTTCTCCCGCAGCAGTGTGGCCGCCGGCTCCAGCAGGGCCAGGGCCTCGGGGTAGGTGAAATAGCCCGCCGCGTAGCCCCACTGGACCAGATTGCTCATGCGGAACAGATCCCAGCAGAGGATACCCCGCTCTCCCCACTTCTGCCCCAGCTGCTTGGTATAGGGGAACATATAGGCGTCCATGCCCTCCGCGTTTTTCAGCATTTCCCGGTACTCCGCCGCCGACATCCCCTCGATCATCGCCACATAGGACTGGAAGTCAGCGTTGTGTCCGGAATCGGTCATGCTGCACACCGTTTGAATGAGGCTCTCCCGGTCGGTGACGTCCCAGCTGTCCTCCAGGATGTACCGGGCCCACTCATAGGTGTAGACGGTCCCCACGGCGGAGGGCTTTCCGATGGCGTCCATGCCGTAGGAGAGGCCCCGGCCCTTGCCGCCGAACACCGTGGGCCTGCCGCCGTTGTTGACGGCGTTGAGGTAAGCGCCCATGGCCATGGCCCAGGGCTCCAGGTTGGTGTCTCCCGCCAGGGCCTTGTTCTCCGTGACAGCTGCGGTACGGCTCTCCGCCACCCATTGGATGCTCTGGCCGAACAGCTCCGACACGTACCGGGCGGGGATCATGGTCCGCCCATTTTCAATGTAGGGGGCGATGTCCATGGTAAAAGGCTGTCCGTTGACAGTGCAGGTCTTGCTGCCGATGGGCATGACGATCTCCACCCCCGCCCGGACGATACGGGCGGCCTTGAGGTCTTTGTCATAGGACACGTCGGCGCCCAACTGCTCCGCTAGGCACCGGACGGGGATCATGGTCCGGCCATTGACCACCCGGGCCAGATTCTCCGTATTCACCCAGTTGCCGTCCAGCGTCACGTTGGCCCGGGTCTTGGCGATTTCCGCCTCCGCCCGCTCCTGGGCGGTACGGGTGTCGATGGCGGCCCATTCCGCCTCCGTCACCACCTTTAGGGCGGAGCAGTCCCGGAACTGGTCCATGGTGTAGCCGGAGGCTTTTAAGAACTCCTCCAGTTCCAGGCCGGAAAAGACCTGGCTGGTGCCGGGCCGGCACTCCAGCAGCCTTGCCCGCTGATACCACAGGGTAAAGAGATAATACGTCTTGTCCGTCCGGCTGCCGCCCTCGTCCAGCCAACTGTCTTTAGCCAATCCAAAGTAGCGGCGGGTCCGGCTCGCCTGGCGCTGACTACCGGAATTTTCCGCATACTTCATGCCGATGAGACCCAGCTCAAACTGCAGTGACGCCGGGGCGTCGGTCTTTTCACCGATGTTCCAGTCCGTGTAAAGGTCTCCCGACTGGGGCGCCAAATTGCCCGCCGCCGCGTGGTCCCGCAGCCGCAGCACCGTCTCCCACGTTTCGCCGGTATAGGTGCTGTCCCCTTCGAATACCGCGTATTCCTCCGCCTTCACCCAAACAGGCGGTGTCGGCGCCGTCTCCGCCGCCAGGGCGGCGGGGACCAGGGTCAGGAGCATTAACAGAGAAAGTGCCAGGGAAATCCGTCGTTTCATCGTTGCATCCTCCCTTGTGTCTCATTCAATTTTATATGTGCATTTGTGAAAGATTCATCATTTCCGCGTTGCCGCAATCGCCGCGCCGGGAGCAGGGGTTACGAGATATCCGCCATCTCCAAGTACTTGTACCCGTTTTCCGCGATATGGTCCTTGCGTCCCTGGAGGTTGTCTCCCAACAGCAGGTCAAAAACCTGGGAGGTGCGCTCCACATCCTCCGGCATGACCCGGATGAGGCGGCGGGTGGCCGGGTTCATGGTGGTCAGCCACATCATGTCCGGGTCGTTCTCGCCCAGGCCCTTGGAGCGGTCGATCTTGTACTTCTTCCCCTCCAACTCCCGGACGATGTCGTTTTTCTCCTTATCGGAGTAGGCAAACCAGGTTTTTTCCCCGCAGTTGATCTCAAAAAGCGGGGTCTCCGCGATGTAGACGTAGCCCTCCCGGATGAGGGTGGGGGTCAGGCGGTACAGCATGGTCAAAATGAGGGTGCGGATCTGGAAGCCATCCACGTCGCCGTCGGTGCAGATGACCACCTTGTTCCACCGCAGGTTCCCCAGGTCGAAGGCGGCCATGTCCTTGACATGCTTGTTCTGGACCTCCACGCCGCAGCCCAGGACCTTGATGAGGTCCGTGATGATCTCGCTTTTGAAAATACGGGCGTAGTCCGCCTTCAGGCAGTTCAGGATTTTGCCCCGGACGGGCATGATGCCTTGGTATTCCGCGTCCCGGCTCAGCTTGACGCTGCCCAGGGCGGAGTCGCCCTCCACGATGTAGATCTCCCGCTTGTCCGGGTCCTTGGACCGGCAGTCCACGAATTTCTGGACCCGGTTGGCAATGTCGATGCTGCCGGAGAGCTTTTTCTTGATGTTCAGCCGGGCCTTTTCCGCCGTCTCCCGGCTGCGCTTGTTGATGAGGACCTGCTCGCCGATCTTCTCCGCGTCGAAGGGGTTCTCAATGAAATAGATCTCCAGGTTGGACCGCAGGAATTCCGTCATGGCCTCCTGGACAAATTTGTTGGTAATAGCCTTTTTCGTCTGGTTCTCGTAGGAGGTCTGAGTGGAGAAATTGTTGCTCACCAGCACGATGCAGTCCTCGATATCCGCCCAGGTGACCTTGCTCTCGCTCTTTTGGTACTTGCCCTGTTCCCGGAGATACTTGTCGATGGCGGAGACAAAAGCAGACTTGGTGGCCTTTTCCGGGCTGCCGCCGTGCTCCAGCCAGCTGGAGTTGTGGTAGTGCTCGATGACGTTCACCTTGTTGGAAAAACAGCAGGCAACGCTGAGCTTCACCTTGTATTCCGGCTTGTCCGCCCGGTCCCGGCCCCGCTTTTCCGCCTGCCAGAACACCGGGGCGGTGAGACTGCCCTCTCCGGCCAGCTCCGCCACATAGTCCTCGATGCCGTGCTCGTACAAAAACTCCGTTTCCTCGAACGTTCCCGGCTCCGCCTCGTTGCGGAAGCGGAAGGTGATGCCGGCGTTCACCACTGCCTGGCGCTTCATCACATCAGTGAAGTAGTCTGCCGGGATGGCGATGTCGGTAAATACGTCCAGGTCCGGCAGCCAGCGGGTGCGGGTGCCGGTCTTTTTGCTCTGGCTCTTGGGCAGGGGCTTTTTCTCTAGTTGGCCCACGATCTCGCCCCGCTCAAAGTGAAGGCTGTACTCCTGGCCGTCCCGCCAGACGGTGACATCCATGTACCGGGAGGCATACTGGGTGGCACAGGCGCCCAGGCCGTTGAGGCCCAGGGAATACTCGTAGTTGTCGCCGGAGACGTTGTCGTACTTGCCGCCGGCATACAGCTCGCAGTACACCAGCTCCCAGTTGTAGCGCTGCTCCTTCTCGTTCCAGTCCACGGGGCAGCCGCGGCCGGCATCCTCCACCTCAATGGAGCGGTCGGCGTAGCGGGTAACGGTGATCACCCGGCCATGGCCCTCCCGGGCCTCATCGATGGAGTTGGACAGGATCTCAAACACCGCATGCTCGCAGCCATCCAAACCGTCGGAGCCGAAAATGACGCCGGGCCGTTTCCGGACCCGGTCCGCACCCTTCAAGGACGAGATGCTGTCGTTGCCGTAATCTTGCTTCTTTGTTGCCATAGTTCCTCCGAAAAGGCAGAAACTGCCATGATTTCAATATGTCTTCATATTGTATCACACCCCTCCCCCAGGTTCAAGTGTCCGAAAAACGCGCCATCTGTTATCATTATGTAGGACCGGGGCACTGGGCGGACAGTTTCCGGGAAAGGGGTACACCCCGCTCTGTTTTTGTCAAAACTTTTCGCATAATAAAGCCATTCATTCACAGCGTCTGGCAGAATGCGCCACCTTGCGGCCCCGTTCCATGGATTTCGCGCAAAATGTTGTTGCGTAATTTTTTCCATAATCCATCCGCACCTTCATAATTTGTTCATATCACAGGGTTTTTCACATTTTCCACAAGGTTTTCCACGCCGTTATGTTAACTCGTTTTCACGAAAAAAATATACTGCTTTCACTTCAGGCAAAAACGCGGCGCCCGAAGGCGGGCGCCGCGTTTTTTCGCTGCCTATCCCATGAACATCAAGATCACGCCATAGATCACTGACGCCAGCGTGCCGAACACGATGACCGGCCCCGCGACCGTGAACATTTTGGCGGCCATGCCGGTGATGAAGCCCTCGCTTTTGAAGTCGATGGCCGGAGACACCACAGCGTTGGCAAAGCCCGTGATGGGCACCAGGGTGCCGGCGCCGCCGAAGCGAGCCAGCTTGTTGTAGACGTTCAGTCCCGTCAGCAGGGCCGACAAAAGCACCAGCGTACAGGAGGTCGCGGTGCCCGCCGCCTCCTTGTCCAGCCCCGCGCCGGCCCAGCCGTCCTGAATAGCCTGGCCCAGCACGCAGATAGCGCCGCCGATGATGAAGGCCAGGACCGTGTCCTTGACGATGGGAGACTTTTTCGCCTTGCTCTGCACATAGGCCTGATATTCCTTGGGTGACATATCCATTCCGCATCCCTCGCTTCCTGCCAGTAGGATTTCCCGAAAAAGGCAAATCATACGCTCTTGCAAAGGCGCCTCCGCCGGGGTACACTGGTAAGGATGTTCATACAAGGGAGGACCTGCCATGAAAGCCCCGCTGAAGCCCCTGGGCCTGTATATCCACATCCCCTTCTGCAAACAAAAATGCGTCTACTGCGACTTTTACTCCCTGCCCCGCAGCGAAAGCCGCATGGACGATTACGTGGACGCCCTATGCGCCCACCTCACTGAAACAGCCCCCTTCGCCGCCGGGCACCTGGTGGACACTGTCTATTTCGGCGGCGGCACTCCCAGTTACCTGGGGGAAAAGCGGCTGGTGAAAATTTTGAAAACCATTGCGAAGCGCTACCAGGTGTCCCGGGGCGCGGAGATCACCCTGGAGGCCAACCCCGACTCCGCTGGAGACCGGAAGGCCCTGAAAGCCCTGCGGAAGGTGGGCTTCAACCGCATCTCCCTGGGAATGCAGTCCGCCTGCGACGAGGAGCTTCAAAGCATTGGCCGGGTCCACACCATGGCCCAGGTGCGCCAGGCGGTGGAGGCCGCCCGAAAGGCCAAGTTTGACAACCTCTCCCTGGACCTCATCTACGGTCTGCCCGGCCAGACCCGCCAGCGCTGGATGGAAAATCTGGCCGCCGCCGTGGACCTGGCGCCGGAGCACCTAAGCTGCTATGGCCTGAAGGTGGAGGAGGGCACCCCCCTTTATGCCCGCCGGGACACCGCGGACCTTCCCGATGACGAGGCCCAGGCGGACATGTATCTGGACACCGTAGACTATCTGCTGCGCCACGGCTACAGGCAGTACGAGATCTCCAACTTTGCCCGGACGGGCCGGGAATCCCGCCACAATCTGAAATACTGGACCCTGGGAGAATACGCCGGCTTCGGCCCCGGTGCCCACTCGGACTTCGGCGGCGTCCGCTACGCCTACGAAAAAGACCTGGAGGGCTATATCCGGGGTGTCCGGGACCACACGCCCATGCTGTCGGAAAACGACCGCATCCCGGACCTGGACCGGGACACAGAGTGGGTGATGTTGGGGCTTCGGACCGTACAGGGTCTGGAGCCCCAGGAGTTCCAGCGCCGCTTCCGCCGCCGCTTCGACTGTTTTCTGCCTTTCCTGAGCCAGTGCGTCCAGGCGGGCTACGCCGTGGAGGAGGATGGCCGCTGGCATCTGACGCCCCGGGGCTTTTTGGTATCCAACCAGATCATCGGCGGCATGCTGGACGCCCTGGCGGAGGACAAGCGCCGCCGGGCGGAGGCCGCCGCCCGGGGCGACTTCCGGGTGGAGCTTCCCTGAACACCGCTTTCTTCATAAAAAACAGGCGCGTGCAAACCAGCACGCACCTGCTTTCTTACCGGACGATTTGGATGGCGTTCACCGGGCAGCCGTTGGCCGCGTCGAAGGTCCGGCTCTCCTGAGCCTTTTCTGGCTGGGCATACACGGTGGACACCTTCTCCACCACCCGGAACACGCCGGGCACCGCCGCCTGGCACATGCCGCAGCCGATACAGCGGCTGCCATCCACGGATACTCGCATAGGCTCCCCTCCTCAGTTTTTTCTCATTATAATATAACCTCTTTAAAAGCGCAAGGCGGCGCCGGGGAACCTTTTTCCCGCCAGCGCCGTCTTTTGAAGGGTGGAAATTTCCTGCCGGTCCAGATTTTTGTTTCCGCTTTGACATTTACTTTGTCCCCGCTTTGTGTTATTCTGATAAGACGTTTAAGACGTTATGTAGACCACCCACGGTTTCTTTGGAGGCAACCTATGAAAAAATTCCTGCGCCGCACCCTGTCGCTCCTGCTGAGCTTGAGCCTGGTGTCCTCCCTGGCGGTGACCGCCGCCGCATCGGAGGCACTGGGGGAAGACCTCACCAGTCAGGAGGCCCTTTTGAACCAGGAGACCCAGCTCTCCACCAACGTGTTCTGGAGCACCGCCTATTCGGACCTCCGGACGGAAAATCTCATTACATATGCGCCCAATGACGATGTGACTCCCATCGTCACCTACGGCGACACCCTCACCGCCTGCTCCACCCTCTCCACCGCCGCCAAGCGGCTGGAGAACGAGGGCTACCGGGTGGTTGCCGGCATTAACGGCGACTTTTTTAACTTCGGCACAGGCCTTCCCATCGGCCTGGTGGTAACGGACGGCCAGCTGCGCAGCAGCGACGGCGGTTACTACGCCATCGGTTTTCTGGAGGACGGCTCCGCCGTCCTGGGCAAGCCCGGCCTGAAGGTCACCGCGGACCTGGGCTACGAGGTGGATGACGGCTACGGCACTTTGACAAGGGTCGTCCGCCAGTTGTCCGGTGTCAACAAGGCCCGGGTCTCCTCCGGCGGCATCTACCTGTATACCTACGACTTCAATGCCAAGCACTCCACCGGCAACACGGAGCCAGGCGTGGACGTAATCTGCACCGTCGAGGGCGGGGAGCTGTCCATTGGCGGAGAGCTGGCCCTCACCGTGGAGCAGGTGGTGGAGGCCACCGCCGCCACCGCCATCGCCCCGGGCCAGGTGGTACTGTCCGTGAATCTCCAGTCCAACAGCTACTATATCGACGCCCTGCGGAACCTGCCGACAGGCTCCACCATCACCGTGACGGCGGAGGCCGCCGATGAGCGGTGGAACGAGGTGCGCTACGCCCTGGGCGCCCTGTACTCCCTGGTGGAGAACGGCGCCGTGGTGTCCGGTCTGCCCAGCGGCGCCGACCCCCGCACCGCCGTGGGCCAGAAGCGGGATGGCTCCTTGGTGTTTTACACCATTGACGGCCGAAAGTCCGGCCACTCCATCGGCGCCACCATGCAGCAGGTGGCCCAGCGGCTCATTGAGCTGGGCTGCGAGACGGCACTGTGCCTGGACGGCGGCGGCTCCACCACCCTCACCGTGACGGAGCCGGACGACACCGCTGCCCAGACCATCAACACCCCCTCCGGCGGCAGCGAGCGGTCCGTCAGCAACCAGATCTTCCTGGTGGCGGACAGCGAGCCCTCCGGCAAGCTGAGCCACTTCTATGTGAAGGCCGACAGTCAGTATGTCCTGGCGGGTAGCAAGGTGAACATCTCCGCCGCCGCCGTGGACACCAATTTCATCCCCATGGAGGACGAGCGGTTCTCCCTGGAGGCCGATGACGGCGAGCTGGACGGAAACGTGCTGCTGACGCCGGACTACGGCTGTGACATCACCGTGACTGCCGACCGCTGGGGCAAGACCGGCTCCACCGTGGTCCACGTCATCGAGACTCCCGATGATGTCGCCATCCGGGGCAGCGACAATTCCATCCTCACCTCCCTCACCGCCGCCCCCGGCTCCACCGTACAGCTGCGGGCCACCGCCGCTTACCAGCACCTGCCCCTGACGGCGGACCAGGATGCCTTCCGCTGGTCTGTGGACGGCGGCATCGGCACCATCACCGCCGACGGCCGCTTTACCGCCACCCCCGGTGCCGGCACCATCACCGTCTCCGCCGGCGGGCAGCGGGTCTCCATTCCCGTCACCGTGTCCAAGCTGGCACTGAACGTGGTGGAGGACTTTGAATCCGCCCGGACCATTTTTGACGGCCATTCCGCCGGCGGCCTCACCTTCAGCCGGACCACCGCCGCCGACGCCGTGAAGTACGGCCGCGCCGTGGGCAGGCTGGATTACACGCTGGACCTCAGCAATGGCTACGCGGCGGAATGGTATGCCGATGAACTGGCATCTATCAACAACCAGCTCTACACCAGCCTGACCATGTGGGTCCGTGGCGATGGCTCCGGCAACCAGCTGGAGCTGGTATACAGCGACAGCTTCGAAGACTATCTCACCAGGACCATCACCACCCTGGACTTTACCGGCTGGAAGCAGGTCTCCGTCTCCACCCAAGGCGAGTCTTTTGCCCTCCGGGGCTTCCGGGTCAGTGCCGGCGAGCCGGTCACCTATGACGATGGCTTCGGTACCATTATCGCGGAGTATCCCAATACCGCCCGGGCCGGCTCCGTTTATATTGACCAGATCGTGGCCTCCTACAACGGCATCATGGACAGCGAGGTCCCCACCGTCACCGCCTCCCTGGACAGTGGCAGCTGGACGGTCACCGGCACCGTCAGCGACGCTGTGGACGGCATCCTGGCCAAGAGCGCCGTCACCGTCACGTACAGCGGCGGCGCCAGCAAGGGCACTGCGAAGGACTTCACCTACAACACCTCCACCGGCAAATTTACCGTCGCCCTGCCGGAGAGTGCCGGGGAACACGGCGCCATGCGCATTACCGTCACCGCCCGGGACGCCTCCGGCAACATTGGCCGCGCCTCCGTGGATGTGGAGGCCGCCTCCTCCCAAGGCGTCACCCACGCCTTTACGGATGTGGACGGCTACTGGGGCGCCACCTACGCGGACTTCTTGTACAGCGCCGGCATCACCACCGGCTACGCCGACGGCACTTTCCGTCCCAATGACAACATCACCCGGGCCCAGTTCTCCGTCATGCTGTACCGCTATCTGGGTCTGGACGAGAGCAAGTACGCCGATGTGACGCTGCCCTTTGCGGACCTCAAGAGCATTCCCGACTACGCTCTGCCCGCCATCCGGGCGTTGTACACCGAGGGCATCATCAACGGCTCCACCGGCAAGGACGGGCGGCTGTACTTCAATCCTGGTGCCAGCCTGACCCGGGCCCAGGCGGCCACCATGATCGGCCGCACCCAGGAGAAGGGCTACGCCGCCGCGGCGCTCACCTTCTCTGATAGTACCAGCATCCCCTCCTACGCCGCCTATTACATCCAGACCATGGCGGCTCAGGGTATTATTGGCGGCTATGCCGACGGTACCTTCCGCCCCGGAAACAATATCACCCGGGGCCAGATGGCCAAGATCCTCTACAACCTGCTGTGACCCCGTGGAACGTCCCCGGCGCATACCGCGCCGGGGACGTTTTTCGCGGCATGTTCCCCGGCGGTTTGGAATATGCTGCCACGAGGCTTGCGGCAGGCAGTTTTTTCGACAGATTTCACCTTTTGACCGTTGTTCCGCCGGGAAGATGCTGCTATAATGGGTTTGTTTTTTTGAAAGGAGCTTCCCTATGCACGTATACACCACGGGCCAGTGGGTCCTGCTGTTTTTCTTTTACTGCTTCTGCGGCTGGGTATGGGAGAGCTGCTACGTCTCCCTCCGGCAGCGCCGCTGGGTGAACCGTGGCTTTCTTCACGGCCCGGTGCTGCCCATTTACGGCTCCGGTGCCATCATTATCCTGTTCGTCACGCTGCCGGTGGAAAATGACCTGCGGCTGGTGTGGCTTTTTGGAATGCTGGCCGCCACGGTGCTGGAATACGTCACCGGCGCCGTTATGGAGCGGCTGTTTCAGGTGCGCTATTGGGACTATTCCAAGCAAAAGTTTAACCTGAACGGCCATATCTGTCTGTCCAGCTCCATTGCCTGGGGCTTTTTCTCCATTTTCCTGGTGCGGTTCCTGCACCCGCCGGTGGGGCGGCTGCTGGCGGATGTACCCGCCTGGCTGGTGGACCCGGCGGCCATCGTGCTCACCGCCGTCTTCTCCGCCGATGTGGTCCGCTCCGTCCAGGATGCTCTGGACCTCAAGGAGATCCTCACCCGGGTGACGGAGGAGAACGAGGACCTGCGGCGGCTGGCCAAGCGGGCCGAGGTGGCCGCGGCCTTTGCCGAGGATGACCTGCGCAAATTCCGGGAGCGCACCGAGGTGGATAAGCTGCTGCTGCAGAAGCGGATTGAAGAAGAACTGGAGGAGCAGAGGAAGGCCCGGCAGGACCGGAAGCTCCACCGCCGGGAGGTGGCGGACAACGCCCTGCGCCGCCGCACCGCCGCCAAGCTGGAGGCCCTGCAAAACATCGCCGAAGTGCTGGAGGACGCCCGGGACCACCTGGAGGACGCCCGGGATCAGAGCAAGGAGCTGAGCGCCCAGACCCGAGCGGAGCTGGACGAGGCCATTGCGCGGCTCCACCGTTGGGAAAGCTCCATTCAAGCCCGGGGCACCCGGGTCTACCACCGCTCCCTGCGCATTCTGCGGGCCAACCCCTCCGCCCGTGTGCGGGCAGAGCTGGCCGAAGTGCTGGAGACTTTACGGAAACTGGGGGATTAACCGTCAAAAAAGGACTGCGGTGCATGTGCCGCAGTCCTTTTTCAGCTTCACGCCGTTTTCACGGCCGGTTCGGGGAATTTCAAAATTTTTCGGATAGCCACGGCATACACCAGAGCGCTGAGGATCGGGCCCAGCACATCGGAGATGGGCTCTGCGTAAAACACCGCTCTTGCGCCGAAGGCCGCCGGCAGGGAGAACAGCGCCGCGAAATACACGATCTTCCGGAAAGTGGACAGGGGCAGCGCCAGCTGCACCTGCCCCATACCTGTGAAGCCGTCCACCAGTTCATACTGGACGCCCAGGGGAATGATGGCCAGGGTGCACACACGAATGGCCTCCACCGCCTCCGCCGCCAGCTCCGGTGAGCGGGTGAACAGCCTCACAAACAGCGGTCCCGCCACTCGGGCCAGGACGAACAGCGCCGCCGTATAGATCACGCACAGCAGCGTGATGTACTTCTGTGCCTGGAGGATGCGGTCCCGGCGGCGGGCGCCGAAATTGAAGGCCAGAATGGTCTGGGTGCCGCCGGAGATGCCGCCCAGGGGCATGGTCACCACCAGCATGAAGCTCTGGGCAATGGTGGCGCAGGTGATGAGCCGGTCCCCCAGCTCCACCCCACCGTAGCGCTGAAGCACCGCGTTCATGGCGATGATCATCACGTTGTCCACGGCGATGATGAGGAAGGGCGTCAGGCCGGTGGCCAGGATACGGCCCATGCGCTTGATGGAATAGCCGCCGAAGGTGATGGGGATGGGCACCCGGCTGCCAAACAGTGTCCTCAGCACATACAGGCAGCTGGCCAACTGAGACAGCACCGTGGCCAGGGCCGCTCCCACCACACCCATGTCCAGGGCAAACATGAACACCGGGTCCAGCGCAATATTAATGGCCGCCCCCAGCACTACGGACACCATGCCCTTTTGGGCAAAGCCCTGGCAGATGATAAATTGGTTCAGCCCCAGGGACAGCAGATTGAACACCGTCCCCCACAGGTAGACGGTAAAATAGGCGATGGCGTAGGGAAGCGTCACCTCGCTGGCGCCGAAGGCCAGCAGCATAGGCCGCCGCAGGGCAAAGGCCGCCGCCATCAGTCCGGCGGCGGAGACACACAGCAGCAAAAAGCTGTCCGCCAGGATGTGGCGGGCTTCCTCTGTCCTGCCCGCCCCCATGCGGATGCTCATCAGCGGCGCGCCGCCGATGCCCACCAGGGAGGCAAAGGCGCCGATCATGGTGACCACCGGGCCGCAGACTCCCACGCCCGCCAGGGCCACATCGCCGATGCCGGGCAGATTGCTGATGTAAATGCGGTCCACGATGCTGTACAGCACACTGACGAACTGGGCCAGCATGCTGGGCAGGGCAATGCGCCACACCAGCCGTCCGATTGGGTCCCGGCCCAGGTCATTTTCCAGTTTCATATCCCAAAACGCCTCACACACAAAAAAAATCGGAGCCGCCCTCCCAAGGCGGCTCCCTCATTATATGCCATTTTTCGCCGTTTGCAAGAGCAATCATTCGCCCCGCAGGGCGGCCAGGATGTCCCGGTTCAAAGCGGTGCCCCGCCGGGAGCCCAGATACCCCACCCGGTACACCCGGCCGTCTGCAAAAATGTGGGCGGTGCCGTTGGAGACGAGGCTCTGGGCGCTGATATTATATAGGTGTACGGTATGGTCCGTACCGCCCTTGCCGTCGATGGCGTTTTCCCCGGTCAGGGTGTCCCAGCACAGGTGATAGGAATAGCCCTCCAGCACTTCCCGAAGGGCGGCACAGCCCTCCTCCATATCATACTGCTCGCTGCTGTCCATCCAGGGTCTCCCGTTCCGGACGCCGGAGACAACCACGCTGGCCGCCAGGCCCTGCTCCGCGTCAAAGGCCTTCGCCAGGGAGCGGGGCCACAGCATCCAGGCGGCAAACACCGCCACTGCCGCCAGGAGCACCGCCTTCTTTCGCCTCCCCACACTTCACACTCCCCTCAAATTGAAATCCGGCGTATACTCCTCTCTGGCCGAGGTCCGCTCCTGGGTGTAGCCGTTGGTGACGCCGCAGTTTTCCATGTACTCCACCGCGGCCCGGTACTCCGCCTTCGTCACGTGGCGGGCCAGGTTCCCCACGGCGCCGGGCTGGGGGGTGTACTGGCTCATGAGGGAAAACAGCACATCGCCGGGGCGGAAGGTGCCGGCCACCCAGTCGATGACCGCCTTCGTGTTTTCCAGCTCTCCCGGCAGCAGCAGGTGCCGGATGAGGACGCCCCGCGTCAGGCGGCCGTTTTCCATTTGGTACGGCCCCGTCTGGCGGAACATCTCCAAAATGGACGGCGCCGCCCAGTCAAAGTAGTCCTCCGCCGCTGAATATTTTTTCGCAGGACCCGGCAGGGCATATTTCAGGTCCGGCAGATACACCTGGACCTTTCCCTCCAGCAGCCGCAGCGTTTCAGGCTTTTCGTATCCCCCGCTGTTCCACACCACCGGCACCGGCCACGTCTCGTTCCCCAGGGCCTCCAGGATGACGGGGGTGAAATGGGTGGGTGTCACCAGGTCGATGCAGGCGCCGCCTTGGGCGATAAGCTCCCGAAAAATGTCCCGCAGCCGCGCCGCCGTGATGGGCCGGCCCAGGCCCTGCTGGGAGATGGGGAGGTTCTGGCAGAAGCAGCAGCGGAGATTGCAGCCGGTGAAAAACACGGTGCCGGCGCCCCTCTCCCCCACAAGGCAGGGCTCCTCCCACCGGTGGAGCATGGCCCGGGCCGCCACGGGGACGGAAGGCTCCCGGCAGAAGCCGCCGGCTGCCGTTTCCGTCCGCTCCGCCTGGCAGTTCCGGGGACAAAGTGTACAGATCATAGGCTGTTCACATCAAAGTCCGGGCCCAGGTCGCCGGCCCGCCAGTGCTTGCGGCAAAGGCCGATGTACTGGTCGTTGGCCCCCAGCACCACCTGGGCGCCCTCCTTGAGGACCTTGCCGCTGGCGTCGAACCGGGCGTTGAAAATGGCCTTTTTGCCGCACCAGCAGATGGTCTTGACCTCCTCCAGCTTGTCCGCCATGACGAGAAGGGCCTCGCTGCCGGGGAACAGGTCCCCCTTGAAGTCCGCCCGCAGGCCGTAGCAGATGACGGGGATGCCCAGGTCGTCCACGATGTATACCAGGTACATGACCTCCTCCTTGGTCAAAAACTGGGCCTCGTCCACGATGATGCAGGCATTCTGCTGCAACTCCATGATGGTGAGCGCTTGCAGCTCGTCAAAATAAATGCAGGGGTATTTCAGCCCGATGCGGGAGACCACCATGTGGTCTCCGTCCCGGGTGTCCAGACGGGGCTTCACTAGCAGCGTCTGCTGTCCCCGCTCCTCATAGTTGAAGCGGGTCATCAGGGCGTTGGCCGTTTTGCTGGAGCCCATGGCTCCGTATTTAAAATAAAGCTGTGCCATTGGTCAGTCTTCTCCCTCTCTCTTTAATCCTTACTTCGCCTGTTCCGCCTGCCGGCGGATCTGTGTATTTTCCTCGGTCTCCCGCTGTTCCTCCTCCGTCAGGCTAGGAGACGGCTCCGGAAGGTCTGCCACCAGCTTGCGGCAGCCTTGGCAGGCCCAGGCGGTCTGATAGGTGAACAGGGCGCCTTCGGTGTCCACCTGAACGGCACCCTCCGCGGCGGCAGCGCTGACCCACTTGGCCCAGGCATCAGGACGTCCCGGCGCCCACCAGATGCCCCGGTTGCCCATGAGATACCCCGTTTCCATCTCCTTCCCGCACCAGGGGCAGGTCATGGGCGGCAGAGGCTGCTCCTTCCGGGCCTTCTCCTCTTTCCGGGCCTCGTTCCAGGCTTTCAGGGAAGCCACCAGGTTCTCCGGCTCCTCATCCTGGTCCGGGTCTGCCGGGCTTACCGTCCCCACGGGCTTGGGCCTCATATCCCAGGGGTCCTCGCTTTTCTTCCAGAATGCCATGGTCAGTCCTCCTCGTCATTCCGGGCCTGCCAGATGTGCTCCTCAAAGGTCTCCCCGGTGCGTCCCGGAAGGAAGGAAATCGGTGCCGGGGTCTCCCGGCCATGACGCCAGCACCACAGCCACCGGAGGCACCACACCAGCTTCCGCAGCAAAAGCAGAAGCACCGCTACCAAAAGCAGGTTCAAACGTTCCATATCATTCCTTCTCCCCGGGCGGCTCCTCGTCCTTTACGTCCTCGTAGTCCACGGTGTACACCGGGCCGTCGAATTCCGGCTCCTTGGGAGCCTGATGCATGGCGGGGCCCTCCTCCCGGCGACGGCGCACCGCCAGCAGCAGCCGCCGCGCCAGCCACAGCACCACCAGCGGCCACAAAAACCGCAGCAGCACGAATACGATGTGAAACAGCCTCAAAGGCAGTCCCACCAGCAGTCCCATGTTGTTCTCCTTTCATTGCTCCAGGCTCTCCAGCTGCCGCTGTGCCTCCGCGTAATATTTGGCGAAGGCCGAAGGCACCGCGTGGGCCGCCAGACCAGCCCCGTCCACCCATACAAAGTCCGCCGGGCCTTCCCCGGCCACTTCCAGCGTGTATCCGGTCATGTGCCATTCCACATGGGTGAAAATATGCTTCGCCGACAGCTTGTTCTTCCAGTTTTTCGCCTCCAGTCCCCAGGCGGCCACCGCCGCTGGAGCGGAACCTTCCTCCAGAGCGCCCTCCACGTTGGGAAACTCCCACAGCCCCGCCAAAAGGCCCGTGCCGGGGCGGCGGCGCAGGGCGGCTCTCCCGTCCCGCAAGAGCAAAAACACCGTCTTTTCCTCCGCCCGCCGTGCCTTTTTTGCCGCCTTTACCGGCAGTGTTTCCGCCGTGCCCCGGGCCCGCCCCAGACACAGCGCCGCCACCGGGCACCCATCGCACTTGGGCGGACCATTGGGGGCGCACACGGTGGCCCCCAGCTCCATCATAGCTTGGTTGAACACCCGAATGTCCGCCGCCTCCCGGGGCATGGCTCCCTGGACCCGGGCCCGGACGGCCTTTTTCGTTTTCGGGTCCGCGATATCCGCATGGCAGTCCGTCAGCCGGGCGGCGACCCGCAGCACGTTGCCGTCCACCGCCGCCTCCCGTACGCCAAAGGCCGCCGAGGCGATGGCGCTGGCGGTATAGTCCCCGATGCCCGGCAGGGCCAGCAGGCCCTCGTAGGTATCTGGGAACCCTCCCAATTCCACAACGCGCCTGGCCGCCTTTTGGAGGTTCCGGGCCCGGCTGTAATAGCCCAGGCCCTCCCACAGCTTCAGGAGGCGGTCCTCCGGTGCCTCCGCCAAAGCTTCCACAGTGGGGAAGGCTGCCAAAAAGCGGGCATAGTAACCAAGGACCGCCGCCACACGGGTCTGCTGGAGCATGATCTCCGACACCCAGATGCGGTAGGGGTCCTCCGTCTTCCGCCAAGGCAGATCCCTGGCATTGGCCCGGTACCAGGGCAAAAGCGCCGCCGGCAGCCGGGCAAATATATTTTCCATTGTCAGCTCTTGTTGTTTCATGGTATGATTATACCATAAGGCGGGGGCGGTTCCCACCCCTCCTTTTATTTTTTTCAAAAACCTCTTGACCTTCCTCTTTCTGGAAGGTATACCATGTTCCCGAAAAGGGAGGTGAGTCCCTTGAAGATCAACGAAGTGGAGGCCCTGGTGGGCATCACGAAAAAGAACATCCGCTTTTATGAGGCGGAGGGCCTGCTCTGCCCCCGGCGGAACAGCGAAAACGGCTACCGGGACTACGGCGAGGCGGAGGTGGAGGTCCTGCGGCGCATCAAGCTCATGCGGAAGCTGGGCGTGCCGCTGGAGGAGATCCGCCAGATGCTAGACGGTGTCCACACGGTGGGAGACGGCATGCGCCGCCACCTGGTGACGCTGGAGCGGGACCAGAACAACATTCAGGAGGCCATCCGCCTCTGCTCCGGTCTCACGGACTGCCGGGAAAAACTGGAGAGCCTGGACGCCCAGGTTCTGCTGGAGCAGATGGAACGGCTGGAACAGGAGGGAACCACGTTTATGGACAAGCAAAAACAGGACATGAAGCGCAGGCGCTACGCGGCGCCGGTGATCGTCACAGTTTTGATGGCACTGCTGATGGCCGGACTCATCTGGCTGTTTCTCTGGGCCTTTGAGACAGACCCCGCCAGCGCGCCGCCGCTGCCGCTGCTGGCGCTGTTCATTGCCATCCCCGCTGCCGTGGCTTTTGGTGTGATCATCGCTCTGGTCCAGCGGATCCGGGAGATCAAAAAAGGAGAAGAAGATGATGCAAAACAATACTGACCACAAAGAACAGCGGCGCCGGGCCGCTGTTAAGACCACCGTCACCTGCGCCGTGGTGCTGGTGGTGGCAGCTATCGTGACCATTTGGGTCCAACGGGCCTTTTTCCCGGAGGGGGTGCTGGCCCGGATGATGCCCTACATGGCCCTGCTGTACGTTCTGCTTCTGCCGGCCCTGGCTATCAGCCTGCGGACGAAGCTGCGGCGGATCGATGAGCAGGAGGCTTGGGAAAAGCGCTGGGAAGAAACGGAACATAACGACGAGGAGGACGATGACGATGAAGATCCTGACGATTGAGACCATCCCCGGCCAAAGCTATGAAGCTTTGGACATCGTAAAGGGGACTGTGGTATACAGCAAAAACCTCGGCCGGGATTTCATGGCGGGCATGAAGGGCCTGGTGGGCGGCGAGATCGTGGGCTACACGGAGTTGCTCAACGAGGCCCGCCAGATTGCCACCAAGCGCATGGTGGACGCGGCGGAGGCCCTGGGCGCCGACGCCATCGTGGGTGCCCGGTACGCCTCCTCCTCCGTAATGCAGGGGGCCGCCGAGGTGGTGGCCTACGGCACGGCGGTGAAATTTCTGTGATGCGGGTGACATTTCTGGCCCACAGCGGTTTTTGGGTGGAGCTGGAGGAGCTTTGCCTCCTCTTTGACTGGTGGAAGGGGGTCCCGCCCCCTCTGCCACCGGAAAAGCCGCTGCTGGTATTCGCCAGCCACCGCCACGAAGACCACTTCAAGCCGGAGATCTTCGCGCTGGATGACGGTTCCCGTCCCGTCCGCTTTCTGCTGGGCAAGGACATCCGCCTGACGGAGCGGAACCGGGCCAACTGGGGCCTTTCGGGGGAGACCGCCGGACATTGCTTCTCTCTGGCAGGAAATGAAACCGCGACGCCGCTGCCCGGCGTCCGGGTGGAGACCTTCCCCTCCACCGACGAGGGGGTGGCCTTCCTGGTCACCGCCGGCGGCCAGACCATCTACCATGCCGGCGACCTCCACTGGTGGCACTGGGAGGGGGAGGACAAGGCCTGGAACCGGAACATGGAGACAAACTTCAAGCGGTATCTGGAACCCCTCCGGGACCGGCGGATAGACCTTGCCATGGTGCCCCTGGACCCCCGGCTGGAGGGTGCCTATGGCTGGGGCCTGGATTACTTTTTAAAGCTGGCAAGGCCCCGCCGGGTCCTGCCCATGCACCAATGGGGCGACTTCGCCCTGACAGAGCGGTTCTGCCGGGAGTATCCGGCAAAAGCCGGTCTTATCGTCCCCATCTCCCGGGAGGGAGAGTGTTTTACCTTTTGAAAGGAGCATATCCATGAAAATTGACGGCAATGAACTTGCCATCCGCCAAAACGACCTGGACCGGGAGGGCCGCCACAAGGAGGCCATGGCCCTCAAGCGGGAATTTCTGGAGCAGGTACGTCAATCCGGCGACCACTGTCCCTGTCAGGAGGCCTGCCCCCACCATGGCAACTGCTTTGAGTGCGTGACGCTCCACCGTGGCCACCGGGACCATCTGCCCATGTGCATGTGGGACATGGTGAACGAGCGGCTCCACAAGCTGTCCCTTTTGACAGAGGGGACCCTGCATACATACGAGACGCATTTAAAATGACCAAAGGCCTGTGACCGGCTCGTTTTGTGCTGTTTATAGCCATAAAAAGACCGGCTTCCGCAGTATGCGGAAGCCGGTCTTTTTATGCGCTTCTTCGCTTACAGCTTCAAAACCGCTGAGCGTCCCGGTTGCTTCCCAGGATAAAGAGCGTCTGGTATGTATAATAGCTCGGACACAGCACCCGTTCTTCCTTCAGAATTCTGGCGATCTGACTGGGGCCGTTTCCTGCGGCGCACATAGCGAAGATCCTGCGGACGATGGCTGCGGCTTCTTCATCCACTACCAGCTTTTTCGTCTCCGGGTCCTTCCGGTAGCCGTAAGGCGCTCTGGTCCCCAGCCGTTCCCCACGCTCGGCCTTTGCCTTGTTGACGGCCCGGATCTTGCGGCTGGTATCCCGCACGAACCACTCATTGAACAGATTCTTGAAGGGCATCAGGTCGTTGCTCTCGGCGCTGTCAGTGTCCACATTGTCGTTGATGGCAATGTAGCGGACGCCGAACATGGGAAAGCGTTCCTCAATGTAAAGCCCGGCATGCAGCTGATTGCGTCCCAGGCGGCTGAGGTCTTCTTGTGTCAAGTAGGGACTAAAAAAATATTGAGAATTTACAAGCCGTTCATAGGTGGACAACCACCCGTGAACGGCTTGCGCTTTCTCTATGCTCTTGTGCCGTTCTTTGTGCGACGCTTCTTATACGCTGCCGCAAATGTCTCCATCATCGGAGTGACCGGAAGCTCGTTGTCAGGCTTGGACAGATACTCGAACCGTATGCCATTCTCTCTGAACTTTCGCTCAAACCTCACGAAAGAGGAAGTGTCCCGGCTGATCCGTGAGGTGTCACGGGTAAGAATCGTGCCGATGCCCTGACGCTTGGCTTCATTCAGCAGGAAGTTCATGATGCCTTCCGTATGGACTCCGGAGATGCCGTCTGCCGCCACCGCAGCAGCAACTTCATAGTAGGGTTCAATAACACCAACCCATTCGTCCCAGGGAATGATCTCGTCCATAATCTCCAGAAATTCCTCCCGCTTCGTTTTCTTCTTGCGGAAGCTGTATTCCATGTCGGTAAGGGTTTCCTGCTTCATTGCTACGCACCACCATCGATTTGATGATGTCATGATACCATACTCGGAGCCTTTGTAGTAGTGCGGCTTAAATCAGAGGTTCCCTACCAGTTTCACCGGGCGAAAAACGGCCAGCAGGCAATCCTGGACGCGCTGTCCTGCCGCCCGGGCGTGATGCTGCTGGACCTGGGACTGCCGGATATGGACGGTATTGAACTCATCAAAAAAGTCCGCTTCTGGAGCAATATGCCCATTATCGTGGTGTCCGCCCGGTCCGACGACCCGGACAAGGTGACGGCTTTGGACGCTGGGGCGGACGATTACCTCACAAAGCCGTTCTCCGTGGACGAGCTGTTGGCCCGGCTGCGGGTAGCTTTGCGGCGGGTGCGGTATAACAGCCAGAAGACCTACGAGGCATTGACCCGGTACCAAAACGGCGGCTTGGTCATCGACTACGCTGCTGGATGCGCCTACCAGGACGGTCAGGAGCTGCATTTGACGCCTATTGAGTATAAACTACCAGGCCCATATTGGGGTGGGCTACCGGATGATCCAGTGCAACCGGGAAAGTGACGTATGAGCAGCGGCGCGGGACGCTCTCCCAGGCATCCCGCGCCTCAGCACTTTCCGCGAAGCGTTTCAATCTCCATTTTGGGCGGCAGTACGGTCTCAGAAAGGTCTTTTAAAAACTTTTCATTTTTTTCGCAAAGATTATTGACAAAGCCAGACACATCTGATATATTAATTTGTGCCCGTTGTGGCGTTGATTTGGCGGCATAGCTCAGTTGGCTAGAGCATGCGGTTCATACCCGCAGTGTCCCCGGTTCAAATCCAGGTGCCGCTACCAAATTCCATAAAGCGCCATCAGGCGCTTTATGGAATTCCCCCCAATGGCCCGTTGGTCAAGTGGTTAAGACACGGCCCTTTCACGGCTGTAACATGGGTTCGAATCCCGTACGGGTCACCATCCCATAAGACGCTGTGGCATCGCGGCGTCTTGTGGGTTTCAAAACCGAATATCCGTATGGAGGCTTAGCTCAGCTGGTTAGAGCGCCTGCTTCACACGCAGGAGGTCACTGGTTCGAGTCCAGTAGTCTCCACCAATCGGAATCCCTTGTAGTCATTGCACTGCAAGGGATTCCGACTTTTTATGCTCAATTTTATTGTCCACGATCCGTGGACAATTTCCTGGCTCGTGTTACAAAATATTGGGTGATTTTAGGCCTGTAGCTGTATGAAGCTGTACGACTTTTTAGGCGTAGCGGACGTTGATCTCCACATCCTCGGAAAGCAGCGGGTCTAACTGCCGCAGTTGATCGCGGACCTGGGCCTCGTTCATCTTCGGCGCATAGGTTCCTGCCAGCAGCTTCTCCGACGCATCGTTCACAGCTGTAGTCACGCCGGAAAACACCTCCGGAACCACGTGGGTATAGACGCCAAGCGTGGTGCTGACATCCCGGTGGCCCAGCAGCTTCTGCACGATTTTCGGGTTGATCTCCTGCTCCAACAGCATGGAGGCATAGGTGTGACGGAACCGGTGCAAGTTCAGTCCATCCGCCTCAAAGCCGTTCCGCTCCAGGAAGTGACGGTAGCTGGCCCGAAATCCCGAGTACGTCCGCATTTTCATGGTACGGGTGCTGACGAAGATAAAGCCCTCCGGCACCAACACCTTCAGTCCACCTTTCAGCGTTGCCACGTGGCGCATCCACTCCCGCAGCCGTGCCAGCACCAGATCCGGTGCCTGAATGACCCGCTGCGACGTCCGCGTCTTTGTGGCGCCCAGAGCATCTACCATTCTCTGGGTCTTGCCGTCCTCGTCAAAGGTCAGCTCCCGGGTCAGGGATTGCTGGATGGTGATGGTCTTGGCCTGAAAATCCACATGCTTCCACTGAAGGGCCAGCAGTTCACCGATTCGCATACCCGTCAGCATCAGCGTGGTGATAGCGGGGCTCATAATGGGATCCTCTGCGGCGGCTTTCAGCAGGGCTTCCCGCTGCGCGATTGGGATGACCTTATTCTCCCCCTCTCCGGCCTTCCGTAGCTGTCTGGGGAGCTTTGTGTTGCGTGCAGGATTGCTTTCCACCAGTCGAAGTTCCATGGCGTAATCGTACATTTGGATCAGTGCGCTGCGGATCAGGGAAATCGTCCGGTTGGACAGTTGCTTTTCCGATTGCAGCTGATACAGAAACGTTTGGACCTTCAGCGGTGTCACCGCATCCAGGGGGCAGTTGCCCAAGGCCGGAACGATGTGCAGCCGCTCGCTGGAATAATACAACTCCATGGTCCTGCTGCACACCTCATGCACCTTAAAGGTGGTGAGCCACTTGTGGAGAAAGTCTTTCAGGATCAGATCCTCTGAAAGCGGATGGGTCTCTTTATCCAGTTCTGTGGTCAGCGTCAGCGCCACCCAGCGGGCGGCTTCCTCCCGGGTGTTGGCATAGGTGTATTTCCGAATGGGCTTGCCATTGTCCGGCCGGTATCCGACAGTCACCTGGCCGACCCATTTTCCATCCTTGCGGCGGTAGACACTGCCCTCGTTTTTTCCTCGTCTGGTTACTTTAGGTTTGCGCGGCATAGTAAAAAATCCTCCTTTCGCCGCGCAGAGAAAATCATGGCTTCATGATACTCCCCGCGCGGCAAGCGGTCAATCGAACAAATTGTGAAATCTGGTGAGACAGGCAGTCAGTCAACGTCCGAAAGGTAGTCGATCAATGCCTGCTTGGGGATGCGGAGCTGCTTGCCGATGCGGATACTGCGGATCTTTCCACAGCGGATCAGCTCATAAGCCGTATTTCTCCCAATACCAAGGATGGGCATCAGGTCCTCTACCCGGAGGGTCAGAGGGAGTTCGTCAAAAGAGTGATAATTACTGCTCATGCTTGTCACCCTTTCTCACGGAGGCCAGATAGATATTGGTCACATCCGGCCGCTCATGGCCTAACAGACGGGAGACCTCAAAATGAGCGTCCAGAGGGCTCTTGCCGTTATTAACCAGCTCCTGGTACTTCTCCGCCGCGTAGGTATGGCGAAGCCCATGGAAAGTCATGGGGCGGTCAGAATCCACATCCCGCACTTCTTCCCGGTGCTTCATAATGAAAAATTGCAGATGGTTGATGGCCCGATCCGTGGGCATATCATCGGGCACCAGCAGCTTATGCCCTCGTGGCGTGCGCTCCAGCTGCTTCCGCATAGCGATGGCGATCTGCTCATTGATAGGGACAGTTCGCACCTTGCCGCCCTTGCCCTTGATGGTGATGGCGTTTTCCCGGAGCGCCCGCTCCGCCGTGGCGGTATCGATGCGGAAACACTCGTGGATACGAAGGCCAGCATACCGGGCTAAATAGAGAGCGAGAATGAAGTCATAGCGGTCAATAGCCAATGCCTTACCCAGCATCTTGTTGAACTCCGTCATGCTCCAGGTGCGGTCTGTTCCTCCGAAGCAGCGACGCTCCAGTTCCACGGCCAGTTCATCGTTGGTGGGAAGCCGGTACTTGGGGTTGCTCATTTTGTCATGGAAAAAGCGAATGGCCGCCAAATCTGTCTTGATGGTGCTGGGGGATTTGCCGCTCTCCTGCAACCAGAGGACATAGCTGGTCAGATGCTTGCCGCTGATGTTCTCCAGCTTTTGGAGCCGAAACTCATCCGCCAGATACGCGCAGAACCGCTTCATGGCTTCATAATAGCGTTCCTTGGTACGGAAACTGCCTTGCCGGTTATGTCGGACCAGCTTATCCAACTGGCTCACCAGGGACAGATAAATGCCTATGTTTTTAATGTTTCTTGCCATATCAAAATTCTCCTTGTCGATCATAGTTCGTCCAGATAGGCGCAGTTCACCCCTTGGCACATTCGTCTGTTTCCGCTTGATTTCCGAAGAAATTACAATAGCTCCGACAAACTACAATGCCGGAATCCCTTACAGCAGAAGCGCTCCAAAGTACGAAGCATCCCACTTGCGGAAGCCTGTCTCTTTTTGATTTTGAACCAGGTCAGTACGAATGCAGTATGGGGATATTCCCTGTTGCCGGGCCGAACGCCCGACAACAACCGCTGACACAACCGCTGAACTCGGCTGCAACCCGTGACAATGTGTCGCGGGTTACCTGTGTCGTTTGATCCGCCCGGCTGCGGATCGGGAATGTGCTGTTCCTGCGCTGCCGGAACCATGCTGTCACCATGGCGCACAGGTCGGGAGTCTGCCATACCCCCTGAGCGGTTTTCCTGCCGTACCGCTTCAACGGCTTTCCATGCTTTTTTATCAATTTGATCGACAAGTTACTTTCTCACCGGCATTCCTGCCGGGCCGTGGCTGGCAAATACCACAGCGGTTTCAGACGCGAAAAGACACGGAAAGAGGCTGCGCTTTCTGCGTGCAGTCATCCTTTTCGTGTCTTTCAAAATTCTCAGTTATTTAATTCTTACAGGTTATTCGGCCTAAAGAAACTCTGCGTGGCACAAATGGGTATAGCAGTCCCTTTGTCCACATTCAGCATACCGAAAAACCTCGGCTCACAACTTAGTAAGTCCCATAGGAGGGAAAACCATCTCTAATAAATCCAGTATCATCATACTGCAGCTGTCAGGAAGATTCAGCTATACCTAAATCTGCTTTCCTGGCCCAAAATGCTTCATTCAACCTGCCGGGATGCTTCGCATCCTCAGCTCACTTCTTAATAAGACCCATTCCGGGGAAGTTCGTCTAATAAAAACAGTGTCAGTTTACCACGTACACAGCGGGTTTGCTATGATGCCAGAATCTACGCGAGTTTCTGCACAGAAATTCTGCCATTGCGTATAACGTAGCCGATTTCCGACATATCATTTTGCTTACGTTATGCGTAGCCGTTATGTAATAGTTCTCATTCCTGCGTTTTTGATCGTCTACGTTATATGTTGATCCTCTGCCCTTCCTGCGAACACGGCAATGAGCAGACTACCCCCTTATTGCTTTCCATCCTCCCTAAAATGCTCCGCCCTAAGATACTTCGCCCTAAATACAGTCTCATTTTACCATCTGGCATGCGTCCTGTAAACTTGCGGTTGCCGCAAGGGAGAGATATGCAAAAAGGCCGTGATCACCTGCAGCGACCACAGCCTTCAACATTCATATAGCTTGATTGATTGCCATTTTTTCAGAGTTGCAATGATCATCATAGCATCTGGACGCACGATTCCCCTTAATCGGAATCATACATCACCAGCACTCCCGTACAATCCAAGCAACAAGTGTGCAATGCGAGTATTTCCTCGCTCACAGGAAAGACCTGCCCCCGCGATTTCAGCGAAGTACGCACATAGAATCAATTTCGCCTCCTTTATAACACAATATATTGTGTTTGTCAATATTTATAATCTATATTTAGTATTTTTCGATCTTTCAAATTACCTTCAGAACCCACGGCACGCTTCCCCCTTAACTTGCGTTTGCGCAGTAATGCGTATTAACACCGTATTGTTGGCGCATAAAAACTCTATACGTTTTAATTCCGTATTGTGGGAGTATTCTATTAATGATGAGCTTACACACTTTGGTGATTCGGAAACACTTAGTATGGAACAAGGCCCGGTACTCACGTAGAATAAGTACCGGGCCTTGTTGTAAATTCGGAGGATAGAGACAAGTCAACTTTTCTGCACGAAGCATGAAAAGAGGCACTGTCATAATACTTCGATTCCCTTTGCCTGATAGGAAGCCAGAACTGTGTGAGCTTGATCAAAGTCCTGCGGTGTATTGCAGTTCATTAAAAATTCTTCCGGCCCCGCATAATCAAATGTTGCCCAGTTCACTCTTGATTCCAAAGCCCGCATAGGCGCATTTCCTGCAGCCAGCAAGTCGTATGCGGCGCTGACAGTCTTGCGGTCATAAACGCCCAATAATGGCTCCTGAAAGTCACCGTGACGCAGTACAGTCACTCCGTCTCTATGCACCTGGCAGAGATGGTACAGCGCAGAAGGCGGGACAAGGGGTGTGTCTATGCGATTGAACCGCCGAGCGCTGAACGGCACACTCGGTGGTGTGAGAGGACGGGGCTAACCGCCCCTCCTACTCGATTGCTATAAATAAAATACTGCTATAACTAAAATTCTCTGAATCATCAGATAATTATGCCACTTCCTTGCATATCCTCCTCGTTATCGCTCTTGACATCCACTCATCCCATTTATTACTTCTGTCTATCTATTTTGGGGGCAAAATTCGAATGTTCTGCAGATGGAAAACACCCAGGAGCACACCGCAGATATCACGGTGCGCTCCTGGGTGAGGGAGAGAAGAAATTGTATATTTTAATTTGAAGTTTTCAGCACGATACACTTGACCTGGCTGAGTTCTTCCAGGGTATACCGGCCCCCTTCACGGCCCAAACCGCTCATTTTATATCCGCCGAAGGGTTGGTCACTGGTACGATAAGCGCCGGAGCCGCCTACTACACAAGTGCCGGCCTGAAGAGCCTTGGCTACCCTCAGCATGATAGACATATCCTTTCCAAGAACTCCTGAGGACAAACCATACATCGTGTGATTTGCCAGTTCAATCGCCTCCTCCACCGTCTGGTAGGGGAGAATAGACCAAACTGGGCCAAAGAGCTCCAGGTCCTGAGCAGCATCCATTTCCGGACAAATCTCCATCAGGGTCGGTTCGAAAAAAGCTCCGCCCAGGCTCCGTCCACCGTAAAGGATCTTGCCTCCCTGCTTCACACATAGCTCCAGATGAGCGGCCAGATCAGCCGCCGCCTTCTCGGAGATAAGGGGCCCGCAGGTAGTCTCTGGTGCGCGGGGATCGCCCACTACGATCTGCCGCAGCTTTTCTAGCAGTTTAGCGGTAAAAGCATCCTTCATAGATTGATGGACCAGAAAGCGCTTACCTGCGCAGCATGTCTGACCGCAGTTTCCAATTCGGGAATCAAAAGCTGACGATGCTGCCGCTTCCACGTCCGCATCAGGCAGAATGACCAGGGGGTCGTTTCCGCCCAACTCCAAATGGGTGCGGTGCAGATGTTCAGCGCAGGAACGGGCAATCTGAAGCCCCACCTGGGTACTTCCGGTAAGGTTCACCAATGCAACCCGGGGATCAGAGGTCAGCCATGCGCCGATTTTGGAACCGCTGCCCGTGATAATTTGGACGGCGTTCCCGGGAACCCCGCTTTCCAATAACAGCTGTGTACAGCGGATATCTGTCAGCGGTGTATCGGACGCCGGCTTGATAATGACCGCATTGCCCATGAGCAGCGCCGGGATGACCTTGTGCATATAGGCGTCAATGGGAAAGTTATACGGAAGGATACAGACGACGATGCCAAGGGGCTCCCGTACCGTCATCAGCAAGGCATTTTCTGTTCCGGCTCGGTTTTCCATTGGGAATGTCTCTCCTCCCAAAGTACGGGCCAGTTCTGTGTAATGCTCACCCAGCTCCAAGCTGCCGTCAATGCATCCGGCGGCAGCAGAAGTGAGCTTTCCCGTCTCCCGCTGCAGCAGCTCAATCAATTCATTCCGATGGTTCTGAAAAGCGTTCAGAAAATCACGAATGATGCGGATGCGCTGATGTAAAGGGTATGCTGCCCATTCAGCGGTACCCTTCTGGGCGCACGTCAGAGCCTCTTCTACATCTTCACGGGTAGCGGATGGAACCTCATCGATTATTTCCAGCGTGGCGGGGTCCAGAACGGCGAGTTTACCGCCGTCAGAAGCGTCCATGGGCCTTCCGCCGATCAACATTTTCATATGGAATCTCCTCTTGATTTGCCGCCGGAGATCGTTCCGGGCAGATTGCGCACAGACTCCCGGATAATGAGCCGGGGCTCCAGAACGATATTGACCGCGGCTTCCTTGTCCTGTTCTTCCTTTTCACTCTCTTGCAACCGCCGGATCAGCAGTTGGCAAGCCTCATCGGCGAGCTGCTGCGAAGGCGTATCCACTGTTGTCATACGGGGATAGGAGGCTTCGGTAAACAACATGTTATCATATCCGATCACGGAGACGTCTTCCGGCACCTGGAATCCAAGGTCCAGCAGGCCGCGAATCACACCAAATGCCATGAGATCATAATAGCAGGCAATGGCAGTGATCTTGCTGCAGCGGTGCATCAGCGTCTGTGCGGCGTGCATACCTGCGTGGTAATAATGTCCGGTGGCGTTTACCACCAGTCCCTCATCATAAGGAAGTCCATTGTCCCGCAGGGCATCCATATAGCCCTGTAGCTGTGCTTTGGAGTGAGACTGCTGCGTCATGCGGTCCACATATCCGATATGCGTATGGCCTTTTCGAATCAGGTAACTGATGGCAAGATACTCGCCTTTGTAGTTGTCAGCAGTCACTATATCCGCTTTTAAGTCCGGAAGCGCGCGGTCCAGCAGGATAACAGGCTTTGAGCGGGAGATCTCCTCCAACTTCGGGCAGTGGTCAGCGGAAGGAATCGCCAGTACCGCGTCTACCCGTTTCATCATCATGGCACTCAAAGCCCGGTCCTCTACATCCGGATCGTAGTGGCTGTTGCAGATGATCAAATTGAACCCCTGTTCAAACAGATTACCCTGGATCCGATCTACCAGACGGGCGAAGGTCTCATTTTCGATAGTGGGAATCAGAAGCCCGACCGTATAGGTCTTTTTGGAACGCAGACCGCTGCTGACCTGGTTGGGATAATAATTCAGCCGCTCAATAGACTCCCGCACTTTCCGTGCGACAGGTTCCCGCACTTTCTTTGAGTTGTTGATAACATGGGAAACGGTCGCAATAGACACACCGGCATCCGTCGCGACATCTCTGATCGTGACGCTCATTCCTTCTTCATCCAAACCTTTCCTTTAATCATTATCAGAGAGATGGAGATGTCGTCATCAAACAAGAGAATATCCGCGTCCATACCGGGGGCAATGCTGCCAAGCCGATGGTCTACTCCCAGCACGCGAGCCGGGGTAACGGTCATCATTTTCACGGCGTCCGCCAGCGGAACATCCGCCTTGTGATACATCGTACGAACCAGGCGATCTGCAGTAGCAATGCTTCCGCCAAAACTGGTTTTTCCCGGCATATAGGCTACGCCGTCTTCGATAATGACACGCTGCCCGTTTTTCAGGCTTCCCAGAATGCTTTCACTGACATCGGTCCCGGCGGCCCGCATGGAATCCGTCACCAGGCAGATACGATCGGCCCCCTTCACCTTATAGATGAGCTTCAGCAGAGATGGGGGCAGATGGCAGCCGTCGGCAATGATTTCCACAGTCAGGTCGTCAAAACAAAAGCCACTCTCTGCAACTCCAAGATACATCTTTGCATCCCTGCGTGTCAATCGTGACATGCCATTAAAGTAGTGTGTAATCATGCTGTAACCGTTTTCAACGGCTAATTCCACGTCTTCATACACGGCATTGGAGTGTCCAATAGAACCGATGATGCCGTTGGACTTCATCCAGCGCCCCATCTCCTGGGCACCGGGCAGCTCTGGGGCCACGGACCAGATCTTGATGGATGGGCAGTTGGCGTAGATCCGTTCGTACTCTTCCCGGGTGGGCGCCTTGATATAGCGTTTATCCTGAGCGGCGTTCTGTTCAGGAGAGAAATAAGGCCCTTCCAGATGGGAGCCTAAAATCTCCGGCATATTCTCTTTGATCTGTGCCGCCCGATCAATATTGGCCAAATTCTCAAACAGTTCTTCATCCTGAGAAGAGAGTGTGGTTGGCAGCAAAGCCGTGGTCCCGTGAGACAGGTGGGTCCTGCAGGCGTTGACAATGGCATCGACAGAGCCGTCCATAAAATCATACCCTCCGGCACCGTGGGTATGCAGTTCGATAAATCCCGGGGAGAGATACCGTCCCTGGACATCGATGACCGTGTCGCCGGGATAGATCCCGGCTTCACTCTTGCCGAATACGACCTCTTTAATGGTGCTGTCCTCCACAACAACGGAGCCTTCTATCTTTCGGAATGGGGTCAGAATCACTGCATTTTTGAAAACGGTACGCATGAAAATCAACTCCTCAGTTTGCCAACAGCGCCGCGGAGGCGTCGTCGATGTACAAGACCGCATCTTTGTGCAGACGGGCCGCGGTACTGGGAACATCCAGGCAGATGGGACCCTCCAGGACCTTTTGGATGATTTCCTTCTTGGTCTCGCTGGGGGCAGTGATGATCAGATGGGGAGCCCGAAGCAAGGCCGGGAAGGTCAGGGTCATGGCACTGGCAGGGACCTCATCCAGTGTATTAAACCAGCCGTCTCTAACCTGCTGATAACGGCACACATCATCCAGGCAGTCATTGACCTTCACCATCAGCGGATCAAAGAAGTCCGCCAGATAGGGATCATTAAAGGCCATGTGGCCGTTTTCGCCGATGCCTGCAAAGGTGATATCCGTAGGATATTCCGCCAACAGGCGGCTGTAACGGCAGCACTCTTCCCCAATATCGCTGGCAGCACCATTGAGATAGTGGATACTCTTCAGGTTCAGGTGGCAGAAAAAGTTCTCCCGCAGGTAATTGGCGAAAGAGGCTTTATGCTCGATGTCGATGCCGATGTATTCGTCCATATGGAAGGCATTGACACGGCTCCAATCAACATCCTCCTTCAAGAGCGAAGTCAGAACATCCATCTGCGAAGGGGACGAGGCGAAAATCAAGTTTGCTTCGCCCTTTTCCGAGATCGTCTGGCGAATCAATGCGGCCGCATACTCGGCGCCGGCCGCCCCCATTTCCGCGCGGGTCGGGTAACAGCGTACTCTCAAGAGATCGACATTGAATTCTTTATGCATATCCACATTCCTTTCCATGTGCAGTTCTTTTGACAGGTGCTGCACAAGTTAGCAGCGTTTTACAGCGACAGCTCCAGCATAGCAACAATATCATCGTGCGCCAGAGGACGCAACGTGACACCCATGCAGTATGCCATAGAACTGCAGGCAACATCAGCGATCAAACCGATCTGGTCCTCCCGAACGCCCAACTCGCCCAGATGTGTCTCCATACCGGCATCCTTCAGGAATTGTTCCATCAGCACCGGTGACTGTCTGGCGGCCTCTTCATCCGACAGCGTTGGATCCGCTCCCAGAATACGGGCAACGCGGGCATACCTGGCATGGTCAGCCTCACAGGTGTACTGCATAAAAGCTACCGCAGCAATGGAGAGGGCACGACCGTGGGGGATATCCGTAACGCCGCTAATGGAATGGCCCATGGCGTGAAGGCCACAGGTAGCGGCGAACACAATGGCAATGCCGCCCAAGGTGTTGGCCCATGCCATCTGGCTCCGGGCCTCCCGGTCTCCGGGATTTTCCAGGACCTTGGGAAGATACTCTACCACAATTCGCATGGCTTCCAGCGCCACCATGTCGGTGTAAGGTGTTGCCACAGTGGAGAGATAGGCTTCCATCGCGTGGAAAAATACATCTACACCGGTCTGGGCGGTGACCCGCCTGGGTACAGAAAGCATCAGTTCTGGGTCGATGATGGAAGCCACCGGCATCATACAGGCACAGCCCAGGCCAGGTTTTTCATGGGTAGTGGTGTTTGTGACCACTGCAAAGTAGGTGGCCTCAGATCCGGTGCCGGCGGTGGTGGTAACACAGATGCAGGGGTCCGTCTCCGTCAGTTGCTCGGTATAGCGGGGCTGGCCGGGCATGTAGTCCATGACCACGCCGCCGTTGTGGGCGATCATGGCGATGGCCTTAGCGGCATCCATGGCGCTTCCACCACCCAAGCCGATGGTCATCTGACAACCGGTGTCCCGATAAACCCGGACACCATGGTCCACATTGTAATCTTTTGGATTCTGCTCAATTTCGGAGAAAACCTCGTAGGCAACACCAGCATCCTTCAGAGAGGTCAGCGCTTTTTCCAGAATACCAAAATTTTTCATATCGTCACCTGTGGTGACGACCATAGCTTTTTCTCCATACTGACGGGCAGTCTCACCTAACCGCCGGATCGTTCCTTCACCGAAGATGAGCTTAGTAGGGAAATAGGTATCAAAGCATTTCATAAATAGTATCCTTCCTTTTTTAACGCTGGATCACCAGAGTGTGTATCCGCCATCCACAGTGATAACCGTTCCCTGCATATAACTGGCTGCCGGGGAACACAGAAGAAGTAGCGCCCCCCAGAGCTCCTCAGGTTCGCCCAGCCTATGCATGGGAATCATATCCAGGACCTTTTGTTCAAAGGTGGGGTCCGCAGCAAAGAACTCCCGGTTGGGCTGTGTGCCGTAATAACCGGGGCAAATAGCATTCACCGAGATGCCATCCCTTGCCCACTCCACAGCCAGGGTCTTGGTAAGCATGGACACGGCAGCCTTGGATACTTCATAAGAGCCGCCGTACACACCGCGGTTCACAATCAGCGCGGACATGGAGGAGATATTTACGATGCGGCCCTTTTTCTGCGCCCGCATGACGGCTCCCACCTCCTGACACATCATCAGGGTCCCAATAACGTTAGGGTGCATGACGGCATCAAACTCCTCCGGGGTGGTATCCTGAGGAGGCTTGTTGTTGCGCATGGCGGCAGCGTTGTTGACCAAAATGTCAATTTTCCCGTATATTTCCATGCATTGGGCCACAGCTTGCCGGATATCTGCCTGGCTGGAAATATCCGCGGTACACCAGCGGCAGCGGACCCCGTAGCGTGTCTGGATGTCCTGGCTCACACGGATCAGTCCTTCCTCCCTGCGCGCGATCAAAAACAAGTCGGCACCGGCCTGCGCCAGGGCGTGGGCAAAGCTTTCCCCCAGTCCTTTGCTGGCGCCGGTGATCACGGCAATTTCTCCGTGCAAATCAAACAGCCGCATTTCATTGCTCCTTTCTGCATCTCTGGCCGACGGACCGCCGGATGGTCATTTTCCTTCAAAATACTCAAACATAGTACCGATACAGGCAGAGTAATCCATCTTCCCCTTTCCATCCCGAATGGCCGTGCGAAGCATGGCCAGTTCGCCGTCCAATGCAAAGGCGGGAACCTGGAACTTTTCAAACAGATTCCGGCAGTAGGTCAGATCCTTATGAGCCAGTTCCAGGGCAAAGGCCATGTCATAGGTGCGGTCGATCATCTTGGGAACATAGAAATTCATAGTACCGCAGCCCATGCCGGTAGTCATCAGCAGTTCAAACAGCTGGTGCATATCCAGTCCCATCTTATCCGCCAAGGGGAACGCCATAGCGTAGATGTTTACGTAGGTCATGGCCACAAAGTTAAACAGGATCTTGGCTGTGTGGCCGTTTCCGCTGCCGCCCAGATTTGGATAGCGGTCAGCAAAGCAGGCTACAATAGGCGCCAGACGCTCATGTTGCTCCGGATCACCTCCGAACAGTGCCATCAGCCCGGCTCGCGCCGCGTCGGCAGGAGCACCGGAGATTGCCAGATCGACCAGCACGCCACCGGCTTCTTTAAAACGCGCGTAGAATTCCCGGGTGGTCTCCGGATAACTGGTGGAGGTATCAACCACGGTTTTACCCATCACACCGTGATCGAGATAGCTTTCCAGAATAGGCACCACCTGCTTGGACGCAGGCAGAGACAGAAATACAATGTCGCTGTTGTCCAGGACCTCGATGGCATCGCCTGCAATGGCCGCCTTGCCCCTGAAGCTCTCCAATGCCTTTTCGCTTAAATCAAATACAGTAACAGCATTTCCTTTCTCCACCAGGGCGTGGCAGATTGCACCGCCCATGTTGCCAAGTCCAATAAAGCCAAGTTTCTCCATAACCATCAGCCTCCTTCTTGAGCAAAAAAAGTTCAAAAATTGCGAAAATTAGCGCGTGTTGAATTAAACGTTTAACCTTTTAGCGTAAATAGTATATCACACTTATTTTCAAAATTAAATCATATATATTGCACAAATCATTTTTTATAATATATATAAATTGACGTTTTGAATATTTTTCTTCGGATTGTATTGACATATTTAAAAAATGGAAATATACTAAATTAAACGTTTAACCTTTGCAAGACGTTTTCTCCGCAAGCTGCGGCATCGGAAAGCTTTCTCACGCCGCAGTTCCCCCGCACAGCACATCCCGGACATGTATGTATTATAGGAAAGAAAGGGAGGCAAATTCATGAGACTAGCAGTACTTGATTGGGTAATCATCGCAGTATTCGTTGCTTTTATCACCCTGATTGGTTTCCTCGCTTCCAGAAAGGCTGCCGGCAAAAAGGAGGAGCTCCTGGTAGCCGGCCGAAATGTTGGCATGTACGTGATGCTGGCTTCTGTTGTAGCCGGCGAGTGGGGCGCTATCACCATGGTATACCAGGCGGAGGCCGGTTACGTGAACGGCTTGTCCGCCCTGTTCCTTGGTATCGTGATTGTCGTCGGCTCCGTCCTGGCCGGTATGGGCGGCTGGTTCTCCGTGTGGGTCCGCCGCGTGAAGATCATGACCATTCCCGAACTGATGGAGTTCCGCTACGGCAGAGCTGCCCGCGCCATTGCAGGCATCGCCATGGTGGCAGCATTCCTGGTTATGTTGGGTACTTTCCTGCAGGGCCTCGGCAATATGTTTGGCGTATTTCTGGGCAGAGATCCCAAGATCGTTATGATTCTTATGCTGGCTCTGGCCCTGGTCTATACCATGACCGGCGGCATGTGGTCCGTCGTTCTGACAGACTTGGTCCAGTTCCTGATCCTGGGTCTGGTGATTCCTCTGTGCAGCATTTTGGCCATTCGTTATGTCGGCGGCTGGGACGCGCTGTATAACGGTGTTTATGCCGCTCTGGGCGAGGCCGGCGTGAATCCCGTGGTCTGCTATGGAATGCCTACCATTATTTATCAGATCATTTACTTCTTCATCGCCATGGCCGTGTATCCCACGTCCCTGACCCGTGTGTGCGCCTGCCGATCTGTCCGCGAGGGCTATAAGGGCTCCACTTTGGGTTACTCCTCCTTCCTGGCCCGCGCAGTGTTCCCCGTGATCGTGGGAGCCGCCGGCCTGATCATTGTTCCCAACCTGCCCAGCGGTATCACCGCCTATGCGGAAACCATGATGGTCATCGTCCCCACCGGCGTCCTGGGTCTGATCGTTGCCGGTATGCTGTCTGCTTTCATGTCCACCGCCGATACTTATTACATGACTTGCGCATCTATGATCCCGCAGGACGTGATCGCTCCCCTGCTGCCCAAGGGTAAGAAGCTCTCTGATAAGCAGATCGCTCTGCTGATCCGCCTGGGCATCCTGTTGACCGCTCTGTGCGCCCTGTATGTTGCCTACTTCTATCAGGGCGGCATGATCTACTGGGTCGTGAAGCTGGCTGAGCTGATGTTCGTCTCCGGTGTGGCCGTGGCGTTCTTCTTCGGCATGTATTGGAAGAAGGCCAACCAGTATGGCGCCTGCGCCGCTCTGGTGGGTGGTCTGGCCGGTGCCGCCATCACCAACTATGGCCTGGGCCTGCCTGCGCATCTTGTGTTTTATTGGGCCATGGGCGCTTCCATCGCCGGTATGGTGGTAGTTTCCCTCCTGACTCAAAAGCAGTGCCCACCCAAGGAAATTGTTGGTGTTTACCGTGAGCGCCGTGCTCTGGCCAACGGCAATGACTGATTTGTAAATCGGCAAAATCAATCCCGTTCCACAAACTCGTAGCGTAGCCCTTGGAGAGGGGCTTTAATAACTACTACTCTATCATACAAGGAAGGTACGAATATGAACTGGAGCACAATCCACGCCCTGACTCTGGGGCTTTCCTTTGGTACGTTCGGGTTCCTGTACTTGCTGGTTTTGATTAAAGGTGTTCCTGAGGCCCTGAAGACCATGAAAGAAAACCACAAAAAAGAAGACTGATTTCATTTGCGATACGGAGAATGATATGCTGATTGTCCATGCCGCCGCAGAGCTGGAACCCGCACTGCGGTCACTGATGAAGACACACCATTTAAAAACCCTTCCGGATACTGTCAAGGAAGTGTACCGTCCTTTTTGGCTGGGAAAGGTGTATTACCAGGCCGAAGACCGCGGCAAGCAGCCCGTTGCGGGCACTGTGGTCTTTCTGGCCGATGCCAGAATCCTGACCTGGAGCATCATCGGTGCGTATCAGCACCAGGCTATTGAAAGCGTGCTGGACCTGCGGAGTCATCAGGTTGATTTTGTCGTCAGCGAACAGATCCCCCCTGATGGCGCAGAGATATTGGAGCCATTGCTGACCCAGGCGGAGCTTTCCACAAAGTCGAGGCTCCTCTCCTCGAGGCGTCTGCTGGCTCGCACGATGAAACTGGGAAAAGTCCAATTTGAGGATGATGTGGAGTACCATCTGATCTACCGCCCGTATTGGGAGGTAGAATTCCCGAATCGGCGGGGTGATATGGATGTGGCCCTGATTGGCCGGGACAATATTCTTGTACGCAAGCGGTAACAGAATCAGACGCAAACGAGTAAAAGGAGGAAGTATTTATGCAGATTGGACTGCTAGTAGGTATTATCGCAACAGCCATCGCCATCGTTGTAGTCGGTTTTTTCCCGCCCGAGAGTCTGAAGAAATAACTTACGAATACTGAATTTAGGAGGTTACGCGTTATGACGACAATCCTGATTGGTGTGGTCCTCGGCGTTGCCGCAGAAATTGGCCTCTGGGTATTCTGTGATTGGTTTATCCGGGCAAAAAATCTTGAGGACATAGAGGATTCCTAAGCGCAGCCATGCTCACATTTCAGGCCGCTGAGCAGGAGCAGAGTATTCAGGGCAATGGGCTTGTTCTAACCATGGTCCATGCCGGAACTTGCAGAGATTTATTCAGTGAATGAGATACCGCCGTATAGGAGTAAAACTCCTATACGGCGGTATCTATCAGCAGTCGGCATGCCGCCATCGCAGGCACAGTTTACCGGCTTCGCGGAACCCTGCATGGTTTTAATTGGATATGCGGCATGAAATCCTGTTGCTTGTGATACCTCTTTGCCCTTCACACCCTCAGCACGTAGTTCAAGTGCTTTTAATCTGGCGTCCACACGTTTGTCCTTATTTACTCTGCGAGCCTCTTTTATTGCTTCTATTTCTTCATTGCTGAATCTGTATTTGCAAGCCATTTTCATCACCCAGTACAGTATAGCATATCTCCGAACCTTTCTAAATGATTTTATCAGATTTTAGTATAAGTTACCGTGAAGGCTCTTTCTGGCAGTGATAAAAATACCAAAATCAAGATGCAAAATATGCCCGGCTCATCGGTGGGATACCATTAATGAGCCAGTCATTGATTTTCTCTGTGCGGCAGCAAAATATTGATTGATCGTTACTTATATTAGGTAGTAACTGGAAGTGTTTTTTGTCGGGCGCACAATTGCTGTAAAAGTCAAAGTACATACAGTTTCGGCACTTTTCGCTCCCACAAATGACTGTGCCACAAGTGGCCGGACGCTTACGGTTACCTGCGCCAAAATCCCCGCATTTCTTCACACGCATGAGGCCACTGGTTCGAGTCCAGTAGTCTCCACCAGAAATCACCGGAATCGCTTGATTCCGGTGATTTTCTTTCGTAATCCGCAATTTTTTATGGCACTTAATTTTTGCCGTTTCTTCAAGACTCACACGCTGACCCACACGGGAGCTTAAACTGTACCCAAGAAAATGGACACGAGATTTTGACCCATGGCCCCGTTCGGCGGACACGCATTTGACCCATAAATTCAGTATCATCATACTGCGGTCGCCAGGCAGATTCAGCTATACCTAAATCTGCTTTCCTGGCAAAAAACTTGATTCAGCCTGCCTGGATGCTCCGCATCCGCAGCTCGCTACTTAACAAGGCCCATTCCGGGGAAGTTCATCTAATAAATACAGTGCCAGTTTACCATGCCGGAAGCAAGGTGTATACGACACCTAAATCTAGTCGAGTTTCTGCACGGAAGTGCAGTTTTTACGCATAACGTAGGCGGTTGCTGACATACCCGCGGACACGGAGATGGGCAGACTACCCCCTTGTCACTTTCCATTCTCCCTAAAATACTCCGCCCTAAGATACTTCGCCCTAAATACAGCTTTATTTTACCATCCGGCTTGGGTCCTGTAAACTTGCGGTTGCCGCAAGGGAGAGATATACAAAAAGGCCGTGACCGCCCACAGCGACCACAGCCTTCAACATTTATATAGCTTGCTTGCCAGATTTTCAGAGTTGCAATGATCACCATAGCGACCGGACGCACGATCCCCTAACTCAGAACCGCGCATCGACAGCACTCACGTACAATCCAGGCAACAAGTGTGCAATGCGAGTATTTCCTCGCTCACAGGAAAACCTGCCCCCGCAATCTCAGCGGAGTACGCACATAGAATCAATTACAGTCTCTTTATAACGCAATATATTGTATGTGCCAATATAAAATATCTATATTTAGCGTTGTTTCGATTATTCAAGTTGCCTTCAGAATATATTGCCAAACTTCCCCTTAACTTGCGTTTTCATAGTAATGCGTATTAAGATCGTATTATTGGCGTATAGAAGTTCTATGCGTATTAGCTCCGTATTGTGAGAGTATTAGCTATCAGTAATACGGAAGAAGGCGTAGTTGCCATCTACTATCGTGCTGCTCAGGAACTGTGCCAAACTCTTTCATATAGTAGGAACGAAGTCCAGTGTGTCTGCCAATTGGCAGTATGGATGAAATCTTCATAAGAGGCAGGCACAATTATAGAAAGGTACAGTTTGAAAAGAAATGTGCTATTTCATGAACGCGTCAAAGGTGCTTATCAGGATTCAGATTTCTGCGCTTTCATAATGACCTTCAATCGGTGTACGATCTGGCCGCTTTTTAGTTCCTCAAGATCGATGACAGCAATACCAAGCTGAGCGGCGCGGTGCCGGGCGGCTGCATTACAGGGTTCCGTGCTGATGATCGCAGCTTTCGCGCCCTTGCCTCCGAATCGATCCCGAAGGATCGCAAGTTCATTGAGGGTCTCGGTCTTGATATCGCAGGCCTTGCAGCTGAGAAACAGAGGGATGACACCGCGTACGGCCATGACATCGATCTCATTGGAAACGCTGCCGTGTCCTACCGTGTCATCCCAACGTACAACTGCGCTGCTGATCACATCGTTGAAGATACCGGTATCGATGCAGGCCTTGTAAGCGTACAGCTCCAAAACGCTGCCGACATCACGAAGCCATGCTCTGGTATTCTGATCCCGGAAGCGGAAGGAGACCGACTCATCCCGCACGATCGTGAGGTCCTGGATAAAGTGGATCCGTGCAAGCTCCTGCAGAGCAGCTTCATTGGCGGAATTTCTGGCACCGCGATCGCCTTTTACGGTGTAGTTCCCTTGGACGAACAGTGGGGGTATCTGACCGTATTCTGAAGGAGATATTCTTTGGATATAGGAAATAATATCCGTCCAATCACGCCGGAAGCGCAGAAAGCACGAAAAGAAGGGATCAAAATCATTCAGATACTTGGAGAGGACCCCATTATCCACACGTCCAGGGAGCAGTGTTCCGCCTGCCATTAAGAAAAAGTCCTCTACGGAATAGGAGAGGTCACAGTACAGGTCATCGGCAAAACCGGCGCCCGAAATGTCGTAGAAACGATTCTTTTTTCGGGAGTAGGTGAATGCAGGGGCGCCTGTCTGAGCAGTGAACATACCCGCGGCAAACAGCGCGGCATCGCTGCCACCGGTGACATCCAGCGCGCAGTCCGGGTATTTCTCACCAATGGCAAGCAGCTGGCGAAGGATGCGGTCTGCCTTAAATAAGCTTGTCTCCATAAAGACGAGTTCAGGCGTCCAGCCGCGGCGGCGGAAAAAGGCTTTTAGTTTCTCCTGCCGCTTTCGATCCTGCGCAATTTCGCCGGGGCAGAGATAGATAATACGTTGGGGGCGGAACATATCTGGAGCCAGAATATTTTCAATGGCACGTTCATCATACAGCTCAATTAATGTGTCCATCGCATGTTCCACCCTTCCTCATTTTCTCAATTATACATTTTTCCGCAGTGATTATCAACTCTGTTAAAGACAGCATTCTGCTCCTCCATCCCGGTTTTTCGGGCAGCAGTTTATTTTCTGAGTATCCTGCGCCGCATCAATAGGAAAATCTCTCCCTGCTACTTGATAATTTACCTGATATGGGTTAATATAATTTTCATAATACCCGTTTTGTATCTATAAATTTTCCGTGCAATACAGCATTTCTGCCGAGATAGGGTTGCGTCCAGATTTTTGAGCGTTTTCTGGATGTTGTTGGTACAATGGAAGGAACACGAATTTGGGAGACGCACCATGAGAAAAAAGATGCAGTTGACCCGGCGGGAAATGAAGAAGTTTGAAGCCTATCTTCGGCACGATGAGCGGGAACCGGCCACCATCGAGGCGTACCTGCGCTCTTTGCGGAAGTTCGCGGAATGGGCGGATGGCCGGGCGGTCACCAAAGAGCTGGCGGCGGCGTGGAAAGCGGAGCTGGTGGAAGCTGGCTACTGCCCGGTGTCGGTGAATGCCATGCTGGCGGCGGTGAACAAACTCTTCGCCTGCATGGGACGGGAGGACTGTAAAGTCAAGTACCTGAAACTTCAGCGCCGGATGTTCCGGAAACCGGAGCGGGAGCTGACAAAAGCGGAGTATCTGCGCCTGGTCCAGGCGGCACATGAGAGGGGGGGCCTGCGTCTGGAGCTGCTGCTGGAGACCATCTGCGCCACCGGTATCCGGGTCAGCGAGGTGAAATACATCACGGTGGAGGCGGTCCGTTCCGGGGCGGCAGAGATCGCGCTGAAGGGGAAGAACCGTACCATCCTGCTGCCCAACCGCCTGTGCCGCAAGCTGCAGAAATATGCCAGACAACAAAAAATCGCCTCGGGTGAGATCTTCATCACCCAAAGCGGTATGGGAATGGACCGGAAAGAGATCTGGGCCGAAAAGAAAAAGCCGTGCAGACCGGCAGGCGTGGAGCGGGGGAAAGTATATCCCCATAACCTGCGCAGCCTGGTTGCCCAGTCGTTTTACAGCGCCTGTCACGACGTGGTGCGGCTGGCGGACGTGCTGGGCTACAGCAGTATCGAGACAACACGAATCTATCTCCTGTCCACGGGAAAAGAGTACATCCGGCAGCTGGACAAATTAGGATTGGTACAGTAACGGCATAATTATTGTTTTGTATCTTTTCTCTGCTGATCGTGCCTAATTTAGCAATAAAATAAGCTCTGCAAGAAACTTGCAGAGCGAAAAGTTGCAAAACAAACTTGGGTCGGTTTCAAATCAACGAGATCGACCCTGATCGCGCATCCGGAGATGGCCTATAACACTTGCCTTTTTTATGGGGAAGTGTTATCTTTATTGTGTATTTTTGAAAGAATTTATCCATCATACCGCTAAACAATAATTATGTCCTAACGGAACAGGGAGGAACCATGGGGCGGCTGAAAACAGAGGCGATCAAAATTTCACCGGCGCTGCTCCACCGGACGCCTGACGCCGCGGAGCTGACGCCTGACATTCTGGCGGATTACGGCGCCCGGATGCGGCAGCAGGGACGGCGGGAGGACGGCGTGCGGAACTGCGAGAAGGTCCTGCGCCAGTTTTACGACGCGCTCCCTGCGGACAAGGCCGTCACCAAAAACAGCCTGCCGGCCTGGCGGGAGCAGCTGCTGTCGGAAAACTACGCCATTCGCTCTGTGAACAGCAAGGTCTCCATGGTGAACGCCCTGCTGGAGAGCATGGGCTGCCGGGACTTTCAGGTGACTCGCCAGCTTCTCCCAGAGGAGTTTGAGGCCCCGGAGTTGACCCGGCGGGAGTACGTCCGGATGCTCCAGACGGCGCGGTCCCTGGAAGACGAGCGGGGCTATGTGCTGACGAAGCTGTTTGCCACCACCGGCATCGCGGTCCTGGACATCCCGTCCGTGACAGCGGAGGCGGTGTGGTCGGGGCAGCTGCCCATCCGGTCCGGCAAAAAGACGGAGATCATCCGGTTCCCGGCCAGCCTGCAGGAGGACCTGCTGCGGTACGCGGCTGACAATGGCCGCACCACCGGTATGATCTTTACCAAGAAGAACGGGACCCCCATTGAGCGGACGCAGGTGAGCCTGTATATCCAGAAGCTGGCCCAGGCGGCGCAGGTGCCTGCGGAAAAGGGCAACATCCGCGCCCTGCGGCAGCTGTATAAGACGACGATCTCCGGGATCGAGGCCAACTTTGACCTGTTGATCCGCCAGGCCTACGAGCGGCAGTTGGAGACCGAGCAACTCAGCGTGGGGTGGGAATGATGGAGAATCAGCTTTTGGTCTCGGTCATTATGGGCGTATATAACGGTGCCGCCACGCTGGAACAGGCCGTCCGATCCGTATTGAACCAGACCTATCAGAATATTGAATTTATCATCTGCGATGATGCCTCTACAGATGGCACATGGGAGCGGCTGCAGACCTTGGCACAGCGGGACTCCCGGATCCGTCTGGTCCGGAACACCCGCAATCAGGGCGCCGGAGGCGCGCGGAATCGCTGCCTGGAGCAAGCTAGGGGCGGCTATATTGCGCTGATGGATGCCGATGATATCTCCATGCCGACCAGATTGGAGAAGCAGGTTGAGGCGCTGAGGAATACTCCGGGACTGTCCTTTGTTGGAACCAAGGGACAGTTTTTTACGGAGCAGCCGGGGGACCTGCAGAAGTGCTACTGGTTTGTGGCCGAGCCCGGGAAAGAAGACTTCCTGATGACCCTGCCCTTTGTACACGCCTCCCTGATGTTCCGGGCGGAGGTCCTGCGGGAGCTGGGCGGATACAGTGGAAAACGCTATGTAAAGCGGTCGGAAGACTATGATCTGCTGATGCGGGCATACGCCAGAGGCTTTCAGGGGATCAATCTGTCGGATCCGCTGTATGGGATCCGCCTGGATGCGGGGACTTACCAGCGCCGGAAATACCGCTACCGGTTCCATGAGTGCGCTGTAAAGTGGGTCGGTTTTACCAGGATGGGACTGATGCCCCGGGGCATCCCCTTCGCCGTCAAGCCGCTGATCGTGGGGCTGCTGCCGGTAGGGCTTTTGAATCGGCTGAAAGAGAAATACTATGGCCAATAGGAGAAGGATCCATGGAGTTTGACTATACAAAAGAGCCTGGGCGGGAGCTGTTTCAGCGGGGCCTGAACCATGAGGGAACACCGCTGGTCAGTATCATTACGCCGTACTACAACGCGGGGAAGTACTTTGAGCAGACGTTCAACTGCGTCATGAACCAGACGTTTCCCTGGTTTGAGTGGATCATCGTGGACGATGGCAGCACAGACGAAAGCTCCGTGGAGCTGCTGAAGCGTCTGGCCGCGGCGGATGAGCGGATCATTCTCAAAAGACAGGCCAACGGCGGACAGTCTGCCGCCCGAAACGCCGGGATCAAAGCCGGCACCACCGAGATCGTCGTGCCACTGGATGCGGATGACCTGATTTGCCCCACGTTTTTGGAGGAACTGTATTTCGCGCTGGCCAAACATCCGGAGACTGCCTGGGCCTATACGGACAGTGTGGGCTTCGGCGCACAGGAGTATCTCTGGCGGCAGCCGTTTTCGGCTTCCCGCATGAAAAGCGAAAACATTCTGGTCTGCACGGCTGCCATCCGGAAGCAGTGGCTGGAGAAGGTGGGCGGCTATGAAGTATCCGACCGCCATTATGATGAAGACTGGCACCTGTGGCTGAAGCTGCTGTCCCAGGACGCGGCCCCGGTGCATCTGAGCGGCCTGGGGTTCTGGTACCGCCGGAGCGCAGACGGGATGCAGCAGAGCGTGCTGCGGGACCGTGTGCTGCGGGAGGCTTCTAAGAAAAAAATCGAAGAAGCCGGGAAAAATGTTGACACATCGGTCACCGCGAAAGCGTTCCCATGCAGCAGCGCCCCCGGCGGATACTTCGTGCCGAAGCGGTCCGATTGGGACCGCAAGGTGTTCAAGAGCCACGATAAGCTCCGTGTGATGATGCTCTTACCCTGGATGGAGATGGGCGGCGCGGACCTGTTCAACCTGGATGTCTGCCGGAAGATCGACAAGAGCCGGTTTGAGGTCAGCATCCTCACCACCGTACCAAGCGAGCAGAGCTGGCGGCAGTGGTTCGAGGAGTATGTGACGGACATCTTCGACCTGCCCAGCTTTCTGGAGCCGAAGGACTTCCCGGAATTTATCAGCTATTTCATCCAGTCCCGGGAAGTGGACGTGCTGTTCCTGAGCAACTCTTATGACGGCTATTATCTGGTGCCCTGGCTGCGGAAAGAGTTTCCGGACCTGGCCATCATCGACTATGTCCACATGGAGGAATGGTACTGGCGAAATGGCGGCTATGCCCGCACATCCGGCGCCATGGGCGAGGTGCTGGAAAAGACCTATGTCTGCAACGAGCGGACCCGCCGGGTGCTGATCCGGGACTTTGACCGGAAGCCGGAGAGTGTGGAGACGCTGTATATCGGCGTGGATCAGGAGCAGTATGACGCGTCGAAGGTGGAGAGCGGTCTGGCCCGAAAAGAACTGGGCATCGGGGAGGATCGGCCCATCGTGCTGTTCCCCTGCCGTATCCATCCCCAGAAGCGTCCGTTCCTGATGCTGGAGATCGCGAAAGAGGCCAGAAAGCGGCAGCCTGAGATTGCCTTCGTGGTAGTGGGCGACGGTCCCCAGTTTGAGGAACTGAAGATCGCCATCCGGCGGGACGGTCTGGAGGAGACGGTCTACCTGGCAGGGCGGCAGAAGGAGATGCGGCCCTATTACAGGGACAGCGCCATGACTCTGATCTGCTCGCTGAAGGAGGGCCTTGCCCTGACGGCCTACGAATCGTTGTCCATGGGGAAACCGGTGGTCACGTCGGACGTGGGCGGCCAGGCGGAACTGATCGACAGTACGGTGGGCCGGGTCCTGCCGCTGCTGCAGAGTGAGGCGGAGGAGCTGGACAGCCGGGCGTTCGCGGCGGAGGAAGTCCGGCAGTACGCCGATGCCATCGTGGAACTGCTGGGAGACCCTGCTGCCTATGAGAAAATGTGCGCCGCCTGCCGGCGAAAGATCGAGGAGGGCTTTTCCTCCCAGATCATGATCCGGAAGCTGGAGCATATCTTTGAGGACCTGGCGCGTGACCCGGCGGCCATGGGAAAGCGGAGAGCCGCTTCGGCGGAGCTGGGGCGTTATTCGCGGGTGTGCAATGAATTACCCACGCTGATGGCGGAGATCGACGCCTATGAGTTCATGTATAAGAACGCGTATGCGCCGGATATGAAAAATGAGCTGATGCGCATTGCCAACTCGAAGTGGGGCCGCCGTGCCATCAAGCTGGCGTTCAAACTGAAGCTGAATAAAATGTTTCGGTAATATCAATGTGTGTCAAGATATTGAGGCAGCTGCCTTATTAAATCAGGAGTAGTTATGGAGAAATATACGCCGAAGATTACCGTCATCATTCCAATCTATAACGTCGAAAACTATCTGCATGAGGCTCTTTTCAGCGCAGTTAGCCAAACACTGAAAGATATCGAGATTATTTGTATTGATGATTGCTCGACAGATAAGTCCAAAGAAATCCTGAAAAAGTTTTGTGACACAGATGAACGGATTCGCTACATTGAGCACAACAGCAATATGGGAGTAGGGTTCTCACGTAAAGAGGGCGTCCTGGCCGCAACCGGCGAATTCATCATGTTTTTAGACGGTGATGACTGTCTAGACATCAATGCGTGCAAAAAATGCTATCACGAGATGAAAAAAGAACCGGTAGATATCTTACAGTTTGGAACGGTGATCGTACCGGCAGGAAACGTAGATAAGGATGAGGTACAGGCTGTTCAGCCGTTCTTTTCCCCACATCTGGAATGTCTGAGAGGAACTGCGGGCGGATATTTGGACGATATCTGCTTTGCACAAGAAAAATTCGGATTTTCCTTGTGGAACAAGGCCTATCGCAGAGATATCCTCCAGAAAGCGGTAGAATACTATGAAGATGAACGCTTTGATATTGCGGAAGATCTATATTTATTCTTTTTGATCGCGTTTTTCTCTGGTTCGTACCGTGGAATCGGGACGAATTGCTATTACTACCGGTTAGGAGCCGGGATTACCGGAGGAAAGCGAACAATTACAGATCGACGTTTTCGGGATAAGGCGAGACAGGGGAAGATTTTGTCCCATATAGAGCAGTTTGCGGAGCGATTCGACCCGTCAGGAAATACGGAGGACGCAATCGAAGCAATCCGGGACAGATTTGTTTCCGACGTGATCTACAATTGGCTGTATTGCGGAGAGAATCTCGATAAAAGGCTTGCAATGGATTGTATCCTTGAGAACTTTGATCGGGCGCTTATCCTGAGCAAACTCTTGGGCTATTACTATTCCGACGATATGCTGAAAAAGAAAATCATAGACGGATGTACGGGTCTACAGACTGCTCACCGATGCAAAGAAGGTATAAAGACTATTGGCACGTTCTACTTCAGGATTGGAAACGGCGGCGTGGAACGCACGGTGGCAAAGCTAGTATCCATATGGACAGCATCCGGCTATCGGGTAGTTCTGTTCACAGATGAAGTACCTTCTCCGACTGATTATACATATCCGGATAGTGTGATCCGCATCATTATGCCCAAGATTGAAAACGGCTCTGAAAAAGAGATCAAAGAGCGGATTCTGTATCTGCAGGATATGCTGTTTCGGTATCATGTGGACGTGATGGTGTATCACGCCTGGTTTTGGAAATATCTTGCAGTCGATCTTGCGGCGGCGAAAGCAATGGGCGTTCCGTTTATCGTTCATACACACAGTTTCTTTGGCCACGGACTGAAAAGCCCCGTTGCGGAAGACGCGGCTAACAGTCTTTTGATCAATAGGCTATATAGGCTTTGCGATGCCGTCATCACTCTGACGGAAACAGATCGCAGTTGGTGGAGCGTGGTGCATGGCAGAGTCTATAAGACTATCAATCCCCTTCCGTTTGAAATCGGTCCGATTGAAGTTGGCAAACTGAATGGCCCGAATATCCTGTGGGTGGGTCGGATTTCCTGGGAAAAACAGCCGCTGGATGCCTTAAAGATCCTGAAAGAGATCGTGGATTCTGGCATCGAGGCGAAAATGCAATTCCTCGGGAAAAGCGACAATAAAGATTATGAAAGAGAGTTTCTGAATACGATTGAAGACCTAGGCCTTTCTCAATATGTGGAACTCCTTGGCTATCATACAGATGTTGGCGAGTACTACAAAAACGCAAGTGTGTATCTTTGTACATCTGAATATGAAGGGTTTCTAATGACATTGGCGGAGAGTAAGGCATACGGAATACCGGCTGTTCTCTATGACCTGCCAAATCTAGATATGGTACGAGATGGGCGAGGAATGTGCATCGTTGAGCCTGGTAATATTCGGGGAGCGGCAGAGTCGATCATAGCACTTCTTGGTGATGAACAAAAGCGGAAAGAACTGGGCAAAGATGCCAGGAAGAGCATCGAAGATATGTATTCCTTTGATATTGCCGCACTATGGGACCAGGTTTTTTACGATGTGATATCTGACCGGGTAAATTCTGAAACTGTTCCGGGCCATACCCCGTTGAATACTGCAATTCAAATGATGCTCGATTTTTCGGAAAAGGGTATTAAAGCAAGAGAACACGAGCGGACTTGGTGGATGCAGCAGACAGTTGGAAAAGCTTCTGTACAGGAGTCAGAATACATGACAAGAATTTCCAACAGAGATTACGTTTTGAGAATGTATCAGAATGGCGAAATCGGATTCCGATATATCGTCAAATATGCGATCGCATGGCTGAAGTATAAACTGACGGGCAAAAAATGATGCCACGGAGTGAGAAAGACAACGATGATACAAAAGCTGAAAAAATACCAGTTCCTGTTTGAGGAACTGGTAAAGCGCGATTTCAAGAAAAAGTACAAAAGAACTGTGCTGGGCATGGCGTGGAGCCTGCTCTCCCCGCTGCTGACGCTGCTGGTGATGCGGCTGGTGTTCACCCGGTTTTTCGGCGCCACGATGGAGCACTATACCACCTATCTGTTCTGCGGCAACCTGATCTTTGCCTGCTTTAGTGAGTCCACCGCCCTGGGGATGACGTCCCTGCTAGAAAACGCGGATATCTTCTCCAAGGTCAACGTGCCGAAGTACCTGTTCCTGCTGTCCAAGAACATCCAGGGACTGATCAACTTTGGGCTGACGTTGTGCGTGTTTTTCCTGTTCTGTGTTCTGGATGGCATCACCTTTACTTGGAAGCTCATCCTGCTGGTGTATCCGGTCTGCTGCCTGATCCTGCTCAACATCGGCGTTGGACTGATCCTGTCGGCGCTGTTCATGTTTTTCCGGGACATCCAGTACCTCTGGTCTGTGTTCACTCAGCTTCTGATGTATATGTCCGCGATTTTTTACACCATCGACCAATACACCTATACGGTCCAGTGCCTGTTTCTGCTCAACCCGGTCTACCTGTTCATCCGCTATTTCCGGAAGATCGTCATCGATGCTACGATCCCTACTGTGTGGTTCCACCTGCTGATGCTGGCGGATGTGGTGATCGTGCTGGCTCTGGGCTGCTGGATGTACAAGAAGTACAATCACAAGTTCCTGTACTATATCTGACGGAGGACATGATGGAAGTTTTAAAACTGGAAAATGTCTCCATCCGGTATATGACAGGAGACTTCAAGGACATCGGCCTGAAGGAATATGTGGTCCGCCGTCTGAAGCGGAATTACCACGTTTCGGAATTCTGGGCGGACCGGAACATCAGCTTTTCTTTGGAGCAGGGCGATATGCTGGGAATCATCGGCACCAACGGCGCCGGGAAGAGCACGCTGCTGAAGGCGATCTCCGGGATCATGGAGCCGACGGAGGGAACGGTGGAGCGGAGGGGAAATATCGCTGCCCTGTTGGAACTGGCCTCCGGCTTCGACGGTGATTTGACCGTGCGGGAAAACACTTACCTGCGGGGCGCCATGCTGGGGTACACCCGGAAGTTTATGGACAAAATGTACGACCAAATCATCGAGTTTTCCGGCCTCGAGGAGTTCCAGGACCGCCAGTTCAAGCATCTATCCTCCGGCATGAAGTCCAGGCTGGCGTTCTCCATCGCCAGTCTGGTGGATCCGGATATCCTGATCCTGGACGAGGTCCTTTCTGTGGGCGACGGCGCGTTCAAAAAGAAAAGCGAGGCCAAAATGCGGGAAATCATCGCTGGTGGCGCCACAACGATCTTAGTCTCCCACTCCCTGGCACAGGTGCGAGAGATGTGCAACAAGGTGCTGTGGCTGGACAAGGGCCGGCAGATCGCCTTCGGAGATGCAGAAGTGATCTGCGACAGGTATCAGCAGTTTTTGGATGGAGGAATAATTTTAGAGTGATTTCTCCTCATGGAAGATATGACACACATAAGGAGCTAACTATGAGGTCGGTATCAAATCGGATGCTTGGAATCATTGGCATCTCATATCTATTGATCATGATTTACATCAATGTGATGGTCATGATCGTTTCTCCCAATATGGACTACCCCTGCAAAAGAGAGATTGTACATCTATCTATTTTTGCTGTTGCCTTGGTATGTGTTTTGGGAGCAGTGACCGTTTTGCAGAGTAGATACGTACGGTCAAAACGTATGAAGCTGAACGAAAAAACGGCACAAAAGATCGTGACCTATGGCTGCATCATTTTCTGCATGCTCCAGATCTATATGTGAACTGCTACCCGTCAAGAGGACAGTGAAAAAATATAAAGGTTTCTTGGCCAGCAGCCATGTGCTGCTGGCCGCTTTTTATGCAGCGAGACAACGCTCATGCTTTTCCATCGGTGTTAACAC
>Ga0129311_1000180_pt1 | contig 58551 bp, 54 predicted proteins | sample Go1ome_FD_94435 | JGI IMG/M metagenome (GOLD analysis project Ga0129311, IMG submission 94435) | Western lowland gorrila individual fecal microbial communities from Wisconsin, USA - Go1022B metagenome | ecosystem: Host-associated > Mammals > Digestive system > Large intestine > Fecal | place... | reverse complement strand
GTAGGTCTGCGCACTTGCTGCGCTGACCGTAAGAAAACATAGGCTGGAAGGCAAAAATCCCATCAGCGAAGCTGATCTGGAATGGATTTTTGCACGTAACTATGAAGGTACTGAATAGTTACCCGGCGGGGAAAATAAAAAGGATCTGGTGGTGGAAAAGCAGAGGGAGAGAGTGGCGGACAGGAAATGAAATCAGGGCGGTTGTCAGAATGCAAATCATATAGAGATGGTAGGAAATATAGAGTCAGGATTGACAAGCACTGTGAAATCATGGATAATAGGTTTCAAGACTGCGCCAGCCGCCTGCCATATTGTATGGAAGGATATGGCAGTATTAGAAGACCGGGATAGCTGCGCAGAGAGTAAAAATGGAAGGAAACGTGTTCATGGAACAGTGGAACGAATACCTGGAAGTCCTGGCATCCAAGGCACCGACTCCGGGAGGCGGAAGCGCGGCGGCGGTTTACGGCGCAATCGGAACGGCTCTCGGCGAGATGGTGGGGAACCTGACTTCGGGAAAGAAGAAGTTTGCGATATATGAGGAAGATGTCCAGAAGATCCTTGCGAGACTTGGCGGGGCGAGAATGGATTTTATCCGGCTTGAGAAGGCGGACGAGCAGGCGTTTCAGCCACTCTCGGAGGTCTACCGCATGAAGGCGGAGACGGACGAGGAGAAAAAAGCAAAGGAAGAGCGGATGGAAGAGTGCCTGAAAGCTGCTGCGCAGGTTCCGATGGAAGTCATGGAGCGGGCGGTCAGCGTGATGGATGATATCGAGTTTCTGGCATTGAACGGCAGCCGGCTTGCGGTCAGCGACGCCGGAGTCGGGATCCAGGGAATCCGTTCGGCGCTTCTCGGCGCGGTCATGAGCGTGTATATCAATACGAAGATGATGAAGGACCGGGAGTATGCCGAAGCAGTGAACCAGCAGGCGGAACTTCTTATAAAGAAGGGAACAGAACAGGCAGACCGGATCTACGAGATTGTGTTAAAGGCGGTAAGAGGATGATTACATTAAAGGGAGCAGAGGTTTCTGCAAAGATCAAGGAACAGGTTCTTTCCATGAACCAGGAATTAAACGGATATGTGCCGACAGCGGCCATCGTCCGGATCGGGGAGCGCCCGGATGACCTCTCCTACGAGAGAAATGTCATGAAACGCATTGCGGCATATGGAATGGAAGCGAAGTCTTTTGCATATCCGGCGGATATCAGTGAGGAAGAGTTCTTTGCGGAATTCCAGAAGATCAATGATGATGAGACGATCGACGGGATCCTGTTATTCCGTCCGCTTCCGAAGCACATCAATGAAAAGCGCGCCGAGGCGATGATCCGTCCGGAAAAGGATCTCGACGGGATCTGCGCGGTCAATACGGCAAAGGTGTTTGCCGGTGAGAAAGATGGATTTGCTCCGTGTACGGCGGAGGCGGTTATTGAGGTCCTGAAGGCATTCGACCTTCCGATCACCGGAAAACGCGTGGTGATCGTGGGACGCAGCATGGTAGTCGGACGTCCGCTGTCCATGCTGATGTTAAAGGAAAATGCGACGGTGACGATCTGCCATACGAAGACCGAGAATCTGAAGGCTGTCTGCCAGGAGGCGGATATCCTCGTTGCGGCAGCAGGAAAGGCGAAGATGCTGGATGCGTCATTCTTAAAAGAGGGAGCTGTCCTCATCGATGTCGGGATCAATGTGGATGAGAACGGAAAACTCTGCGGAGACGTCCTCTGGGATGGTCTGGAAGAAAAGGCATCCGCGGCGACACCGGTGCCGGGCGGCGTCGGTGCTGTGACGACGGCGGTGCTGGCGAAACATCTGGCGCAGGCGGCGTGCAGAAAGAGAAAATAAACGTAGGACCGACAGCACGAGGTCTCGCGCAGGCGCGGACTTTGGCTCGTTGTTCGTGTAAATAAAAAATGGAAAAAATTCTCATTTTTCCGCATAAAGCGGCATAAATAAAGGAAAGAGGACCACCGACCCAGCACATCGGCGGTCCTCTTTTCTTGACAGAATTTTGGATAAGAGGTAGGATATTACTACAAATGAGTTAGCAATAACTAATCCTATACTTGTTCAAAAAGCAAATTGCATTTTCTGCACGGCAGAATGAAACAAAAGGTGTGCTGAGGCAGATCGTATTTCATGCATGCGAATCTCACAAATTCTTTTCTGACAGATAGGATAGGCGGGGAGAAGATCTGCGAACGAATGGATAAAGGACAGTGTGTGCGATCCGAAATGCAGTTATGAAAACATGGGTTAGCTGAAACTAATTTCAATACCAGGGATGGTGAGGAAAGGAGAAAGGTCATGAAAAAGCAGAAAACGCTTGCAGTTCTGTTAAGTGCGGCGATGGTTGCCGGAGCGATTCCGACAGCAGCGCTTGCGGAAGTGGTGGGAAGTAATTCTGATTCCGGTGTGAAGGCAGCGGAGCTGAGTGAAGATCAGGAGATTGAGGAACAGAATGAAAATTCTGAGGATGAAACTGGTTCCGGATATGTATTGATGAATGTGCCGTATGATGAGGTATATAGGAATGACATTAAAAATGATAAAAAAGTAGATGCTGTCTCATCTGCGACAATGAAAAAAACGAAAAAAAAGACTGTAGTAAATGGCACTTATCATTCAAATGATGGAAGAGAGATCAAAGGAGCGATCATTCCGGTAAAGGTAGATAATTTGTCTCTTTTAAATGGATTTAAGAGGGTTTCAGCGTCCAATGCGGAAAAGGTTACTGTCGCCTCGGCAAGTGATTCTACCTATAATGATAATCTGTTTGATGAGGAAGAGGACTATACATATGCTGTACTTCCGAACGGTTATACGCCGAAGGTTTATAAGGAACTAATAAGGCTTGATGAGAATGGAAAGCCGGAATTCAGTGAGTTCCAGGGCCAGGGTGAGGAACAGGAAGTCGATACTACTGCAACGATCGTTGCCTGCTCCGGACGGTACCAGCCTGGAAAGAAAGAAAACAAGCCATATCATGGCGACTATGAGATTACGATTCAGGATTATCAGGAGCTGATTGCGTCTTCCAGCAACGCAGTCTATGAGGTGGTTTTAGATACGAAAGAGGGGGCCAGCTACGGGCTTCGCCTTCTTGAAAACACATTCCTTAAAAAAGGAGAGCTGGGATTCTCAACCGGTTTCACAACAAAGAGCAAAGGCTGCGATTTGAAGCCGGATCATTATAAATCGCTTATCGGAAAAACGATCACCGGAATCCGCTTCGTAACGGAAAATGGAATTTTTGTGATCCCGACAGATTTGAAGGTCGAGGAACAGGAAATCTATGCGCTGATGAACATTCCGTATGACGAGCTTTACAAGAATGATCTGAAGCAGAATGAGATTCCGGTGGATGCGATGACATCTGCAACGTATCAGAAGACACGTACAAAATCACTGTCGAATGGATCTTACCATAAGAATTCAGACGGATCGAAGATCGACGGAGTTACATTCCCGGTTAAACTGATGGTAAATTCTGATGCGGACCTTAAGGACCTGACCCACGTAGGAGATGGCAGCAAGGAGCTGACGATCACAACAACCCTTCGCGGAAAACAGCAGACAAACACATACAAAGGAAGAGACACCTTATTTGAGAACGGTACCTATGCGTATTATGTTTTAAGCCCGGAGGAAAAACCGGACTTTTATAAAGAAGTTACCGTTGGAGAAGATGGGAAATTTGAGTTCTCTGAGACAAAATTCCAGGATGGAAAGTCCGCTGAAAAATCAAAAGCAACCGCAGAGATCACGACAAAGACGACACGCGGAGATTACCAGATCAATGTGAGCGGACTTGACGAGTCTGTGACAAACAGTTCGATCTATGAAGTGATTCTTGAGACAAAGGACGGAAAGAGCTATGGTCTCCGCCATCTCGAAAATATCTGGCGCGGAAACGAGCTTGGAATTTACACCGGATATACAAAAGAGAGCCATGGCGTCGATGCCAGCGTGGAGCCGTACAAGGATATCATGGGAAAGACCATCGATAAGATCACATACCTCACAAGCGCAGGCGCTTATGAGATTGACACGGATCTTTATGTACCGATGAAGGATGGCACACAGGCTGAAGTGGCTGACGGAAAGTCCGGAAACGGATCTGTCGCTGTTACGGTGAAACTTCCGGAAAGATTTGATCCGGAGTATCAGGTCACGGGACTGAAGACATCCTTTGCAGACGGAGCGCTCACTTATACAGACGCAATGCCTGGAAAGTATGCCCTTACAATCTCTGATAAGAATGAAAAATGGGCAGATATCGAGGCAGATTTTGTACTCAGCAGCGATACGAATCCTGCATACTATAACAGGGATTACAGTGCACCGGCAGTCATCAAAAAAGGCTCTGCAGATGAAGCTGATTTCGCGAACTACTTAAAGAACATCACAAAGGTATCGGTCAACGGTAAGGAATATGCGGCATCCGGAAAAGGCGCTGCGGTGATCGTAAAGAGTGACGGAACGATCGATCTTGCAAACAGCAGTGTATTTGATGGCAAAGAGCCATATACGGTCGTTGTAACATCCACAGGATATCCGGATCTGACTTTCGAGATCAAGCAAGTGACTTACGACAGCAGTGATTCGGATAGCGGAGAATCCGGAGAACCGGCAGGCTCTTCTTCAAAGAAGAAAAATACATCTGCTTCTGATGGAATGACGGCAGGAAGCTGGAGCCAGGATGCAGCGGGAAACTGGTACTTTAAGAATGCCGCAAACGGAAAGAATCTTGTATCTGCATGGGCACATATTGAGAATCCATATGCAGGCGCAGGACAGCCGAAGGATTCCTGGTTCCATTTCGATGCAAATGGTGTCATGCAGACAGGCTGGTTTAAAGATAGCGATGGAAGATGGTACTTCTTTAATCCGGTTTCTGACAGCACACTTGGAAGAATGATGACCGGATGGAACTGGATCAAAGGAAATGACGGCAAGCTTCGCTGCTATTATTTCGAGGAGATCTCCAACGGACACCGCGGAGCCATGTATTCCGGAACGACAACTCCGGACGGTTATACGGTTGATGCGGACGGTGCATGGACAGTAAACGGAATCGTTGTGACAAGATAAAAATTGGCATGTAAAAGCCGGTATAAAAACCTCCTGATCATGGAATCCTAAGGGAAACATGGTTTCAGGAGGTTTTTATATGTGGGGAATTCTGGTGGCATTGCTTTCTGGGGCGCTTATGAGCCTGCAGGGGATCTTTAATACGGAGGTGACGAAGCAGAGCAGTATCTGGGCGGCGGCTGGGTGGGTGCAGTTGACAGCGTTTGTGACCTGCGTGGTTTTATATTTCGTTACCGGGCGTGGGGAGATCTGGGGGATGTTCTCCATCGACCGGAAATATATGCTTCTCGGCGGTGTCATGGGCGCGTTCATCACCTGGACCGTGATAAAAAGCATGGACGGTCTGGGACCGGCTAAAGCGACGCTGCTCATTGTTGTGACCCAGATATTAGTCTCCTATATTGCTGAGGTATTTGGGCTTTTCGGCGTCGAGAAAGCAGCATTTGAGTGGCGGAAGCTTATTGGTGCGGCGCTGGCGATTGCGGGGATCGTGGTGTTTCGGTGGTAGCGCGGCGCAGGGCGTCTTGAAAATGGGCGAAGGTATCTGTGGTGGCAGCCGTTTCTACGAGATCTATGCGCTCGTCAGAGGTGAGGTATCTAATTGTGGGTGAGGCGAGTTCTCCTGCCTTTTTGCCGAAGCGTGAGACAATGATTTTCATGAGCATTTTATAGCTAGTTTCATCATTGCCTTGGGATATACCCTGGGAGAGACCCTTTGCTTCCCTTTCTGCTAACCAAATATCCATCGCCTTGCACATATTTATCTTTCCTCCTTTTGTCTGCATCATACTGTCACTGATGTCCGCACTTGGAATTGTGCTCAAGTTCATACCTCCTTTGCGCAGGAGTCAGAACATGCAAAGTGGACAACATTATCAGCCATCTTCCAATGAATCTCGGATTCTCCTGCTTTTAAATTGATTGAAAATAGGTAAAGGATATAAAAGCAATGAAGTTCCGAAATGTGAAAAGACGGATCGTAGTCCGGATAGAAACTTAGAAAATATGCTTTTATAGGATTATGTGTAACTGTTCAGCAGGTCTGCGCACTTGCTGCGCTGCCCGTAAGAAAACATAGGCTGGAAGGCAAAAATCCCGTCAGCGAAGCTGATCTGGAATAGATTTTGCGCGTAACTATGAAGCTACTGAATAGTTTACGATTTTGTGTGGATATCGTATCACAGGATATGCGGGATAGCAAGGTAGTCTGGTATATAAAATTATAAAAAATTTCGAAACTATGAGGAATTTTGCAGCGCGGGGAAAATATATAGGCATGGGAGAAGCGTGTTGCTTCGGAATAGCACTGATATGAAAATTTTAAAACGATAATGCGAGAAGTTTAAAAAAATTAAATATATAATTTAAAATAAATAAAATCATATTGACAAACTAGGAAATAGGGGTTATTATAGCGCCATCGGATTCGAACAGAGCGTTTAGACGATGAGGAAACATTGGACTGCAGGATAGCAGGCGGTCGGAAAGGAGATACAGGTATGGGAAATGCGGGAAGAAATAACATGAACAATATGTGTTGTTGTTGCTGTTGTATGTGTATTTCCGGGCGTTTTTTACGGCCAGGTGCTTTGTTGTGCAGCCAGGTACCTGTATACAGAAAGTAGTTTCCTGTTAATGCCAGAAAATACGCCCGGAAGTGTAAAAGCTTCCGGGCTTTTTATTTACGCGGAGAATCACAGAGACCGCGAAAACTTGAGAAGTCCTAAAATCGCGCTTCTCAGATGGGGAGGAAGAAACATTGATCCAGATCGAACATGTAAGCAAAACCTTTTCCGGGAAATACGGAACCGTCCACGCTCTGGATGACGTGAGTATCCATGTGGAAAAGGGTGATATCTGCGGTATCATAGGGTTTTCCGGAGCCGGAAAGTCCACATTGATCCGCCTGGTAAATGGTCTTGAGACGGCGGACAGAGGAAAAGTCACTGTCTGTGGAAAGGAGCTTTCCACATTGAAGAAGCCGGAACTTCGGGCGCTGAGAAGAAAGATCGGAATGGTATTCCAGCAGTTCAACTTACTGGAATCCAAGACGGTGTACCACAACATTGCGCTTCCGCTGATCCTTGCAAAGACTCCGAAGGCGGAGATCGACAAGAAGGTTAAGGAAGTATTAAAGATCGTTGAGCTGGAGGACAAGAAAGACACCTACATCAGTCAGCTCTCCGGAGGACAGAAACAGCGTGTGGGAATCGCGAGAGCGCTGACCACCGACCCGGAACTTCTTCTCTGCGATGAGGCTACAAGCGCCCTGGACCCGCAGACAACGGAATCGATTTTAAAGCTTTTAAAGAAGATCAACCATAAAATGGGCGTCACGATCCTTCTCATCACCCACCAGATGCAGGTCGTCCAGATGATCTGCAACAAGGTAGCGGTCATGGAGAGCGGAAAGATCGTGGAATCCGGCAGCGTACTGGAGGTCTTTGGATCCCCGAAGATGCCGGTGACAAAGCGGTTCGTTCAGACGGTCATCCGGGACCAGATTCCGGACAGCATCATAAGCCTAGTGAAGGAACAGAAAGAAAACTTCCGTGTGGACCGCCTGAAATTCATTGGTTCCAGCGTAAAGCGCCCTGTGATCTCTGATATCTGCAAGACAGAGGGCGTCGTGGTCAACATCCTTGGCGCGGCGGTCCAGGAACTGGAGGACAGCGTCATGTGCGTCTTTATCTTACAGCTCATCGGCGATGATGAGAACATCGAAAAGGCGGAAGCGGAGATCGACAAGAACGGCGTTTTAAGAGAACGACTGGAGGTGGAGTAAGATGGAAGAACTCATGAAAACAAAGATCTTTAAGGTCACGGTGGAGCGTCTGCTGTTGAACGGCGGACAGACTCTTTACATGGTTGGATGGTCACTTCTCATCGGAACGATCATCGGAATGATCCTGGCACTGATCCTGATGCTCTGCAGAAAAGGCGGATTGGTGGAGAACCGACCGTTATATATGATCGTCAGCGCCTACATCAATGTGGTGCGAAGCATCCCCTTTGTTATTCTTCTTGTAACGATCATGCCGATCACCCGCGCTATTGTCGGTACGACCATCGGAAGCACGGCAGCGTTGGTGCCGTTAGTAGTTTACATAAGTCCGTACCTTGCAAGGCTGATGGAGAACAGCCTGCTTGAGATCGATCCAGGAATCCTGGAGGCGGCTGAGGCCATGGGCGCGACAACATGGCAGGTCATCCGATATTTCCTGGTTCCTGAGACATTAGGTTCCATGGTGCTTGCACTGACAACGGGAACCATCGGACTTCTTGGAGCGTCTGCAATGGCCGGATATGTCGGTGGCGGCGGAGTTGGAGATTTGGCATTGACATACGGTTATGAAAAGATGAACACACCGCTCATGATCCTCACAGTTGTGATTTTGGTGGTTCTGGTACAGCTGTTGCAGATTCTCGGAAATACGATTTCCAGCAAGTTAAGACAGCATAAATAAAGATCTTTGTAACTGTTCAGTACCCTCACAGTTACGCGCAAAAATCCATTCCAAATCGGCTGCGCCGATAGGATTTTTGCCTTCCAGCCTAATTTTTCTTACGGTCAGCGCAGTAAATGCGCAGACCTACTGATCAGTTACAGATCTTTCATATATTTACAGGCGGTCACCCCACGACTCCCTGTAAATTAAGAAAATAAAAAAGAAAGGTGCGGCTGCCCGCAAAAAATGCGACATAAAAGGGCAGGCGTGAGAGGAGAGAAAATTATGAGAAAAGCAATTGCAGGAGTACTTATGGGAGCAGCAGTGTTAAGTCTTGCGGCATGCGGAAAGAGCGACACCGCGCAGACAACAGCGGCACAGGCTGCAGAGAGCGCAGACACGCAGGCAGACAGCACAGCGGCTGACACTGGAGACAAGAGAGAGATCGTCTACGGAAAATCCCAGGGACCGTACACAGAGCTCTTTGAGGCTGCCATCGTTCCGATTCTTGAAAAAGAGGGATACACCGTAAAGGGCGTGGACTTCTCCGATCTTCAGACAGCTGACATCGGATTAAACGACGGCGATGTAGATGTCAACGTGGAGCAGCACACCGCATACGCTGAGAACTTCAACGCAAACTACAATGCGGATCTTGTACCGATCAGCCCGATCCCGACCGTACCGGCTGGCGTATATTCCACAAAATACACATCTGTTGATGAGATCCCGGACGGCGCGAAGGTCGCAGTTCCGAACGATGCCTCCAACACCGCAAGATGCTACCTGATGCTTCAGAAGATCGGCTGGATCAAACTTGCCGATGATGTGGATCCGTCCGCAGTTACCCAGGATGACATCGTTGAAAATCCGCACAACATCGAGTTCACAGAGATGAAGAGCTTAACGATCCCGGCAGCGATCCAGGACTTTGACTATGTGGCAATCACTGGCAGCGTTGTATACAACGCAGGCATCGACCCATCCACGGCTCTCGCAACTGAGGATATCCAGGATCACCTGGTACTTCAGGTCGTTGTGAAGGAAGAGAACAAGGACGCAGAGTGGGCAAAGGCGATCGTGGACGCTTATCATTCTGACGAGTTCAAGCAGTACATGGAAGAGAACAATGACGGATTATGGTGGATCCCGGACGAGTTAAAATAAGATTGGAAGCTTATTGAACGATCAGGAAAATAGTTGATGAAAAAGGTTCTTCAGCACTGGAATATAAATTCCGGTATCGAAGAACCTTTTTAGGTAGTGGTATTAAAATTATTTATACAGTTTCAGATTCGCCTTTCTGCAGCATCTTCGTAACCTTCTTCACGCAGTAAAAGCATGTCGGCGCGATATAGCAGCAGGCGGTGACCCATGCGGTCTGGTCGGCGAAGCAGATGGCGTTGTAGCCGAAGCTGCTGACAAAGCAGAGGCTGACGATGGTGCGGGCAAACATTTCTGTCACGCCGGAGAAGAATGCTCTTCCAGAGAAGCCGAGTCCCTGCGTCACCATTCTGGTGATATTTAAAACTCCAAGTGTCCAGTAGAAGAATCCCATGCAACGCAGATACTGTGCGGAGGCGTCGAGAACGCCTGCAGCATCCTTGCTCACGAAGATCATGGACAGCGGCCGTCCGAGGAAGATCAGGACCATTCCGGCGAAAATTCCGTAGCTGATCCCCAGTGCGATTCCCTCTTTCAGGCCCTTTTTGATCCGGTCAGCCTGGCCGGCACCGAGGTTCTGGCTGCAGAAGACGGACACGGCGGTTCCGATGGCATCAAAGGGACATAAGGTAAACTGCTTTAACTTGACGCCTGCGGTGAAACCGGAGACGTAGTCGCCGCCCAGACCGTTGTTGGCGGACTGCATGACCATGCTGCCGATGGCGGTGATGGAGAACTGGAGTCCTGTCGGAAGTCCCATCTGGAGAAGTTCAACGACCGCATCCTTTTTCAGCACCCGGTTTTCCTTCGTGAGCCATAAAATCTTCATGCGGCGGACGATGACAAACAGGCAGAGGATTCCACTGATGGCCTGGGAAGCGATAGTCGCGAAAGCGGCTCCGGCACATCCCCATCCTGCGACAACGATGAAAAAGAGGTCCAGGAAGATATTTAACACCGCGGAAAATGCCAGGAACATAAACGGTGTCCGGCTGTCACCGACGGCACGCAGGATGCTGGATAAATAGTTATAAAGGAGTGTGAACGGGATCCCGAGGAAAATGATCATCAGGTATGTATACGCATTCGCGTAGATGTCACTCTGGACGGAGAGCATGTGCAGGATCCACGGGCAGAGCATCGCGCAGAGCGTCGTCACGATGACGGCGATCACCGCGGTAAGGACGGCACCGTTAAAGATAAAGTCCCGCATGCGCTTGTGGTCTCCAGCACCGAAATATTTTGCCACTGGGATACCGAAGCCGGTACAGCTTCCCATACAGAAGCCAAGGACGAGAAACTGCACGCTGGTGCTGGCTCCGACGCTGGCTAACGCCTGGGCTCCCAGAACCTGACCGACGATGGCGGCATCGATAATGTTGTATGTCTGCTGCAGGAGATTTCCTATTAAAAGGGGCAGTGCAAACTGCAGCATGGACCGTAACGGGCTGCCCTTGATCATGGAAGTTGCCATAATATGAACCTTCTTTCAAAATTTCAAAGGTAACGATTCAGTACCTTCATAGTTACGGGCAAAAATCCATTCCAAATCGGCTGCGCCGATGGTATTTTTGACTTCCAGCCTATGTTTTCTTACGGTCAGCGCAGAAAGCGCGCGGACCTACTGAACAGTTGCTCTTAAAGTGAAAATTCAGCCATGTGGAAAGCGGCGTATTGCTGAACATTTACAGTAAAAAAAATAAACACAGCTGCGAATGGTCCTGTCAGCTGCAAATGAGCATAAAATATATTATCACAGAGAACAAAATTTGTATACAGGCATGTCTGACAAAATAAAATGGAAGATTTTCACGGGGGATGTTCAGAATTTAAATAAAAACAGGAAGAAATCATTACATGTTTAAGGAAACAACTTGACGGGAGGGAAAATCTGGTGTATGATTTGACACAACAAGAACAATTAAATAAACAGAGCCGGAAGGCCAGCGTGATTTCAAATAGGAAATTCAGAGAACAGGTCTGAACTTCCTATTTTTTTGATTCAGTGAAAATTTAATTCGTGCAGGTTCTATCCATTTTAAGGTTCTGGACAAGGAGGAAATAAGATGAGAAAAGGTTATGTATACGCAATGATGGCTGTAATTGCAGCGATGACAGTATCCGGATGTTCTTCCTCTTCTTCCGCACCGGCGTCTGGTGCAGCGGAGACTAAGACCGAGGCGGCGGCTTCCGCTGATGGCGGCAGTGCGGCAGCAGATGTAACGGCTGCGGTCGATACGATCAAATTCGGCCTGGTAGCTCCGCTTTCCGGAGATAACGGCGCGTACGGCACTAAGCAGGAAAAAGGTTATGAGCTGGCACTGGAAGAGATCAATGCGGCAGGCGGTGTGTTGGGTGCAAAGCTGGAACTGGAAACTTATGATGATGGCGGTGACGCATCCACAGCAGCCAATGGTGCGCAGAAGTTTGCGGATGACGATTCCATCATGGCGATCGGCGGTTCCTGCCTTACCTCCTGTACAGCGGCAATGCTTCCAATTACAGGTGACGCGGAGATGGCCCAGCTGGTAGTAAGTTCCAGCGCGAAATCCCTCACAGGGATCAGCGATTATTTCTTCCGTATGGCAGTTCAGGACGCGGCAGTTGGTCCTCAGATCGCAAACCAGTTCACGAAAATGGGAAAAACAAAAGCGGTTACTCTGTACTGCAACAACGATTACGGCTCTGGCTTAAAGGACAGCTTCAACGCCCAGTTTGAGGCAAACGGTGGACAGATTCTGAATTCCATTCCTTATCAGGCAACCGACCAGGATTTCGCGGCGATCCTCACAACCGTAAAGAGCCTGGATCCGGACTGCATTGCTCTCTGTGGAACCACAACAGACGGCGCCCTCATTATCAAACAGGCAAGACAGATGGGAATCGAGGCGGAGATCATGGGACAGCCTGGACTTTACAGCCAGAATGTCATCGACATCGCAGGAGATGCATCTGAAGGCCTGCTCTGCAGCGGAGTATTCGTAGCGGATGGTGCGGACGAGAAGGGACAGGAATTTGTAACAAAATACGGTGAGAAGTACAACGGCGAAGTTCCAGACGGTTTTGCTGCATTAGCATATGACCAGATGTATGTTTTAGCAGATGCGGCAGAGAGAGCAATGGAAGCAAACGACGGAGAACTCACAAGACAGACTCTCGCCGATGCATTAAAAGAAACAAACTATGAAGGTGTTACCGGTACCGTCAACTTTGATGAAAACGGTGACTGGGTAAGAGATTACCTGACATTGACCGTAAAAGACGGAAAATACGTTTTATATGCGGAGTAATTCTTCGAAAAAATATTAAGATAAAAGATAACTGTTCAGCTGGTCTGTGCACTTGCCGCTCTGACCGTAAGAAAACATAGGCTGGAAAGCAAAAATCCTATCGGCGCAGCCGATTTGGAATGGATTTCTGCACATAACGATGCAGGTACTGAATAGTTACGATGAAAACGTACAGGTGGTGACAATATGTTGGTATTTTTGCAGCAGGTTATAAATGGTCTGGCGCAGGGAGGTATCTACTCCCTGATCGCCATCGGCTGGACAACGGTATTTGGAATCGTAGGAGTCATTAACTGGACCCACGGAGAAGTCTACATGCTGGGCGCGTATACCGGTTATTTTGTGACGACGTATCTTGGTCTTCCGATGATTCCGGCGCTCCTCATTTCGATGGCAGCCGGTGCCCTGATCGCGATGGCCGTAGACCAGTTTGGCTATAAGCCATTGAGAAAAAAAGGCGTTCTGGCAGCGACCGGATTTATTACCGCGTTAGGTATCTCCACGATCCTGCGCTACACGGCCAACGCCGTATTTACGGTAAACCCGAAGGCATACCCGGAGCTTGTAGAGCAGAAGCTGATCACCATCTGTACGATCTCAGGACAGCCGTTGACGATCAGTTCCCTTCATTTATATATCCTGATCGGAACGATCATTATCATGGTGTGTCTGGAACTCTTTATCAAACATACGCTGACAGGAAAGGCCATGCTGGCAGCATCCCAGGACATGCAGACCTTAGGCCTCATGGGCGTCAACGCGGAAAAGCTGATCAAGGTCACATTTGCCATCAGCGGTGCTCTCGGAGCGGCAGCCGGTTTCTTTATCGGAACGATCTACGCGATCAACCCGACGATGGGAGCTCTTGCCGGATTGAAGGGATGGTCCTGCGCGATCCTCGGCGGAATCGGAAGTATCACGGGTTCCCTGGTTGGTGGAATTATCCTCGGAATCGTAGAGAACCTGACAGCCGGATTTATCTCTACGGGCTATAAGGATGCCATCGGATTTGCGGTGATGATCCTGGTACTTCTCATTAAGCCGTCAGGACTTATGGGATACAAATTTGAAGAGAAGGTTTAAGGAGGCAGCTTATGAAAAGAGAACGTTTTTTGGGAAAAAACGGAAAAACTGCCTTTCTTGGATCGGCGGTACTTGTTTTACTGATCTGTTACATAGATAAATTTCATGGCGGGAGTGCCTGGATCCCTACTTATTTTCAGCATGTGCTTGTCAACTGTCTCATTGCGGCAATTCTGGCACTTGGACTCAATTTTGTGTCCGGATACCTGGGTCAGACTTCCCTGGGACATGCAGCATTTTACGGAATCGGTGCCTATACAACGGCGGTATTATTAAAATATACCGGCCTGAATTTCTGGATCACGATCCCCATCGGACTTCTTCTGGCAGCCCTCATTTCGATCCCTCTGGCGATGGCTTCCCTCCGCGTGAAGGGACAGTTCCTGATCGTCATCACCTATGCGTTCTGTGAGATCCTTCGTTTTGTTGCCATCAATACAGCGGCATTAGGTGGGACCGCCGGAATTCCGGGATTGAAATCTCCGGAGATCTTCGGAATCAAGATCACAAAGCTGGCATCCACCAGCAAGGGCGGTTATATTCTGATCCTGTTTCTGATCACGGCAGCGGTTGCGTTTTTCGCATGGAAAACAGAGCACTCAAGAATCGGCTATGCCTTTTCTGCGATCCGTGAGGATGAGATCGCGGCGGTTGCCATGGGCATCAACACCAGATATTATAAGATCCTTGCAATGGTGATCTCAGCAGTGATCTGCAGCATCGCGGGAAGCTTCCAGGCGGTGTTCGCCAGCATGGTGAGCCCGGAGCTCTTAAACGCGACCAAGTCTATTTCCATATTCACCATGGTAGTCATCGGCGGAAGACGGAGCATCAAGGGCATGATCCTCGGCGGTATCCTTCTTACGATCCTGCCGGAGCTGTTCCACTCAGTAAAAGATATTGCTGGACTTCCATTTGACCCGTGGATGATTCTTTACGGCTTCCTTCTTGTATTCATGATGCGTTTCAGACCGCAGGGTATCTGGGGGGCAGACAAAAAGGAAACAGTTCAGACGGAAGAGGAGTGATGGATATGCTGCTTGAGACAAGAAAAGTGACAAAAGTATTCGGCGGACTTCACGCCAACAGTGAGATCGATTTTTCCATCAATGAGGGCGAGATCGTTGCCATCATTGGACCGAACGGTTCTGGAAAGACCACATTCTACAATGTCCTCACTGGAATCTCGCCTGCAACCAGCGGAGAGATCATTTTTAAAGGAAAAAATATCGAGAAAATGCAGCCGGAGGCCATTACCCGTCTCGGAATGGCGCGCACATTTCAGAATATCCGTCTTTTTGGAAACATGACGGTGGCGGAAAATATCATTATCGCCCGCCATTGCCGCAGAAAGAGTGGAATCTGGGATTCCCTGATCGGAAGTACAAGATTGAAGAAGGAAGAGGCTGAAAACCAGGAATACATAGAAAAATGCCTGAAATATGTGGGCATCTATGATAAGAAAGACTGGCTGGCAAAAAATCTTCCCTACGGCATGCAGCGCCGCCTGGAGATCGCCAGAGTGCTGGCGACAGAGCCGAGCCTGATCCTATTGGACGAACCGGCGGCGGGAATGAACCCGCATGAGAAAGACGAATTAGTGGAGATCATCAACCGCCTGAAAGCGGAGAAATATTCCATCATCCTCATTGAACATGCCATGCGTATGGTCATGAACATTGCGGACCGCGTGGTCGTGTTTGACCACGGACAGAAGATCGCGGAGGGACTGCCCCAGGACGTCAAGAATGATCCTGTTGTCATTGAGTCCTATCTGGGAAAGGGGGCATCCGCAAATGGCAATGCTTGATGTAAAAGACCTGGATGTATATTACGGCAAGATCCATGCAATCAAAAAGATCAGCCTTTCAGTGGAAAAAGGAGAGTTAGTCGCCCTGATCGGGGCGAATGGAGCCGGAAAGACCTCCCTCCTGACCGCCATCATGGATCAGATCCCGTCCACCGGAGAGATTACCTTTGAGGGACAGCCAATCCACGGAACCGGCACCATGGAGATCGTGAGAAGCGGTATGACAATGGTCCCGGAGGGAAGAAGAGTTTTCCCGAGAACATCGGTTATGGATAACCTGCTTTTAGGTGCTTACAGCCGGAAAGATAAGGAAAACGTAAAAGCGGACTTAAATAAGATCTTCGAGATGTTCCCGAGACTGGCAGAGCGAAAAAATCAGCTGGCTGGAACGCTGTCCGGCGGTGAGCAGCAGATGCTGGCCATGGGACGCGCCCTGATGTCGAGACCGAGGCTCCTGCTTTTAGACGAGCCCTCCATGGGACTTTCTCCCCGCCTTGTGGATCAGGTGTTTGATACCATTGTCTCCATCAACAAGTCGGGAACGACGATCATGCTGGTAGAGCAGAATGCGAACCAGGCTTTGAGGATCGCAAAGAGAGGCTATGTGATCGAGACGGGCGAGATCGTTCTCTCCGACGATGCGGATAAACTGCTGTCCAATCCGCAGGTGAAAGAGGCATATCTGGGCGGCTGATGTTGGTGCTTCGCATTCCAAGTGCTGTGAAAGTTAACTAATAAATGAAAAATGGTTGACTTTCACAGCGCTTTTTTATATAATTGTGAACTATAATGCGAAGTAAAAGTTTACAATCGCAACATGAGAATTCAGAGAAAAAATCCGGAAGACGGACCAGGACCAGAGATCAAGGTCCGGATGACGGAAACGGCGGTTGCACATAAAAATCAGAAAAATAAGGAGAATACTATGGACGCACTGACACTGGCACAGGAAATTATCGACGGAAGAAGAATTACAAGAGAGGATGACTTAAATTTCTTTCTGACATGCGATCTGAAGGAGCTCTGTGAGGGCGCAGACCGGATCCGCAAGGCATGTGTGGGAGATAAGGTTGATCTCTGTTCCATCATCAACGGACGGAGCGGACGATGTCCAGAGGACTGCAAGTACTGCGCACAGTCAGCACACCATCACACAAGCTGTGAGGTCTATGATTTCCTTCCGGAAGAAGAGATCGTAAAGATGTGTCACGTCCATGAGGAAGAGGGCGTTGACCGTTTCTCCATCGTTACATCAGGAAGAGCATTGACGGGGGAGGAGTTCGATAAAGCGATCCACGCCTACGAGACTATGAAAAAGGAATGCAAGATCGACCTCTGCGCGTCCATGGGCTTTGTGACCGCGGAACAGCTTCACCGTCTCCATGAAGCAGGTGTCACAAGCTACCACCACAATATCGAGACATCCAGAAGAAACTTCCCGAACATCTGCACGACCCATACATACGACATGAAGATCAACACCTTAAAGATGATCAAGGCAGAGGGGATGTGCGCATGTTCCGGAGGCATCATCGGAATGGGTGAGACATGGGAGGACCGCCTCGACATGGCAGTGAGCCTTGCGGAGCTTGGAATCGATTCCATTCCGTTAAATGCCTTGATGCCGATCCCGGGAACTCCGCTGGAGCATCTGGAGAGAATCTCTGAGGACGATATTCTCCGCACCATCGCATTCTTCCGATATATCAACCCGGAGGCAAACATCCGCCTTGGCGCAGGCCGCGCGCTGCTCACAAACGATGGTGAGACCGCATTCTGCTCCGGCGCGTCCGCGACAATTACCGGCAACATGCTGACAACGGTTGCATGCGCGACGATCCGCAGCGATAAGAAGATGCTGAAAGGTCTTGGAAGAGATGTGACACCGGAGTATATGAAAGAAAATTAAGAGAAATAACAAGGTTATATATAAAAAAGGCAGAAATGAGAGGTTCCATTTCTGCCTTTTTTCGTACCATTCTTTAAACCCATCCACTGTGAGCCGGTCGCTGAGGTCCTGGATGGATCTCGACGTGGACTCCATGATCTGTTCCGGAGTCTTTCTTTTTCAAATTCTGCCGGATCGGATTTTACAGATATGTATCAGGCACCGAGGATCTCGCTCAATGTCTTTACAAAGAAGATCACCAGAACCACCAGCATCAACGGTTTTACAAACTTTGCGCCGCCCTTGTCGAAACAGCGTGTTCCGAGATAATTTCCGGCGATGCTGAAGATACCGGCAACGAGGCCAAGAAGGAAAATTACTTTTCCGTTCATGAGGTAGACTGCCAGAGCTGTCAGGTTCGTTGTCAGGTTGATGGCTTTTGTGATTCCGTTGGCTTCCTTCAGTCCCATGTGGGCAACTCCGGTGAGGAGGAGCAGCAGGAATGTTCCGGTTCCGGGACCGTAAAAGCCGTCGTAGATGCCGATGATGAAGGCGATCAGAGCGCTGAAAAGAATCATCTTGCGGACCGGGAAAGACTCTTTTTCTCCCACGAAGGGTTTTCCAAATGTGAGATAGAGGGCGGTACAGGGCAGGATCACGAGAATCAGGCGCTTAAAATAATAATCGTCTAACCGCAGAGCAAGTTTTGCACCGAGAGAGGAACCGATGAGAGCTGTAACGATACAGAGAAGCGCATTCTTCCAGGCAATATAACCGTTTTTCGCAAAGCGAGCTGTTGCCAGTGTGGTTCCCATTCCGGAGCTTAATTTGTTTGTTCCGATGGCAAAATGGACCGGAAGTCCGGCAATCAGATAAGCCGGGAGTGAGATCAGGCCGCCGCCTCCGGCAACCGCATCGACGAAACCGGCGAGAAATACCAGCGGGCAGACGATCAGAAAGTGCATCAGATGTAATTCCATAGCAGTAATTCCCCTTAAGTATGATAAAATTGAACGTGCTGTTTTCGCTTCCAGTGCAGTGAAACCGATTTTGCACGCTTTTCGCCAAATATAGCATAATTTTAAAGAAATTGCAATGAAAGCAGGTGGGCGGAGCGTGAAATATCTGGCGGGGAGAGAGCCAGAGAACGGTTGATTTGGCATCGTGTACGCTCAGTGAGAGAAGGAGAATACGAGGCTTGAGAAAAAATCGGACTGAGGTTATAATGGAGAGCGTACATAACAAAAATGACCTTGTTTTTATAGGGCTGATTCGGTAAAATAGAGACAGGCAGAACGATCCCCCTGAAAATATTCAGGAGGGAATATCATGAAAGAAAATAAGAAGAAAATTTTGACGGCCGCGGCTTTCTTAATCGCAGCCGGACTTGTGTTTGGGATGACGAGAAGCCGGAGTGGAGTCCAGAAGCTGAATGAATCCGGGGCGGTCGTTATGAGCGGATCACTGGATACAGATGGGAACATCAGCTGGGAGAAAAACGGCTCTGCAAAAAGTGACGGCCTGCCGCAGGGGGCTTCTGGAAGCGGTACCGGAAATCAGAAGCTTCAGGAGCCGGTCAGGGGCGAAAATGGCAGTGTACAGGGAGAAAGTACCGTGGAGACGCAGGGACATGTGGAAAATTCTGAAAAATCCGGAGTTTATGTGTATATCTGCGGAGAGGTGGCAGCCCCAGGTGTGTATGAGCTTTCGGAGGACAGCCGGATCTACGAGGCAGTGGATGCCGCCGGGGGATTTACGGAGAACGCGGCGAGGGAGAGTGTGAATCTCGCCTCAAAAGTTTCTGATGGCATGCAGATCACGATCCACAATAAGGAAGAGGCCGCGTCGCTTCTGGCGGGCAGCGGGGCTGTAGGAGGAAACAACGGTCAGGGTGGAACTTCCGGTTCCGGGATTGTGAACCTGAACACGGCGACAAAAGAGGAGCTGATGACCTTAAAGGGCATTGGGGAGGCGAAAGCCGAGGATATTATCCGCTACCGCGAAAAGAGCGGAGGTTTTAAGAGAATCGAGGATATCATGAAGATTTCTGGAATTAAAGAAGCTGGATTTCAGAAAATCAAGGATGATATTACGGTATAAAAAGATGAAATAGTTTTCACGATTGTGAATGCCCTAAAACATTATAAGCTTTCGCATTTTAAGGAAAACATATAATTTATGTTAATTATGATATTTGAAAACACAGGAAACATGAATTAGGTCATAGACATAAGAAAAGCAGCAGGAGAGGACCTGCGCATTACAGCATAACGTGGAGGAGAGAAATGGCAAGAGTTCTGGTAGTTGATGATGAAAAACTGATCGTGAAGGGAATCCGCTTCAGTCTGGAACAGGATGGATATGAGGTGGACTGTGCTTATGACGGTGATGAGGCGATCGAGAGGGCAAAAGAACGGGAGTATGACGTGGTTCTTTTGGATGTCATGCTTCCGGGACACGATGGATTCGAGGTCTGCCAGACGATCCGTGAGTTTTCCGAGATGCCGATCATCATGCTGACGGCAAAAGGCGATGATATGGATAAGATCCTGGGACTGGAGTACGGCGCTGACGATTATATCACGAAACCGTTCAATATCCTGGAAGTAAAAGCGCGGATCAAGGCGATCATCCGCAGAAATAATAAGAAGAGCGGCGCCGCGAAACGCCAGGAGTCCAGCGTAGTCACAGAGGGCGACTTAAAGCTTGACAGGGAGAGTCGCAGAGTCTTCATTAAAGATAAGGAGATCAACCTGACTGCGAAGGAATTCGACCTGCTGGAACTTCTTGTCACAAATCCGAATAAGGTCTACAGCCGCGAGTCCCTGCTTGAGTATGTATGGGGAAACAAGGCCATGGTAAACGGGGATGTCCGTACGGTGGATGTGCATGTGAGAAGACTGCGTGAAAAAATTGAGCCTAGCCCGAGTGATCCGAAGTATGTTCACACGAAGTGGGGAGTGGGCTACTTCTTCCGTGCATAGCAATGAGCAGTGCAAGATCGACTGGCGGAATTATGGTGTTGTGCTTGTACATAAGCCATAATTTTGACAGTTGATCTTATAGGGCGAATGCCCGCGAGCCTGGAGTTGGGGCTTGCCCCAATTCCAGGCTCTACTGTGGACTAGCCAGCAAACTTAATTGAACTAAAAGGAGAAATTTTCTATGACATACACAATTCGCCCAGTCCGCCCGACGGACCTTGCGGCAGTTACTGAGGTGGAAGCAATCTGCTTCCCGGCGGCGGAAGCCGCAACAGAGGAATCTTTTAAGGCCCGTATCGCGGCATTCCCGGAGTGCTTTTTTGTTGCGGAAACGGACGGAAAGATCATAGGCTTCATCAATGGCTGCGCCACAGATTCCAAAACGATCTGTGACGAGATGTACGAAAATTCCGCCTGCCACAGGCCGGACGGCGCATACCAGTCTATTTTTGGACTGGATGTGATCCCGGACTACCGCTGCCAGGGAATCGCGGCGGCGCTCATGGATCACATGATCGAAGATGCGAAAAATAAGGGAAGAAAGGGCCTGATTCTCACCTGCAAGGACCGTCTGATCCACTATTACGCGAAATTTGGATACAAAAACATGGGCGTTTCCGAGTCTGTCCACGGCGGAGCAGTCTGGTACGACATGATCCTGGAATTTGGGGATCAGAAATCATGAAGGTCACATTGATCACAGTCGGAAAGGTCAAGGAAAAGTTCTTTCAGGACGCCATCGCGGAATATTCCAAGCGCCTGAGCCGGTACTGTAAGCTGGAGATCGTTCAGGTGGCGGACGAAAAGACGCCGGATGGGGCCAGCGAAGCGGTGGAGACGCAGATCAAGGAGAAAGAGGGCGAGCGGATTCTGTCTAACATCAAGGATGGCAGCTTCGTCATTGCCCTTGCGATCAATGGAAACATGCTGGATTCTGAGGAACTTGCGGCAAAAATAGAAAAATGGGGTGTGTCGGGGATCAGCCAGATCGTGTTTATCATCGGCGGATCTTTAGGACTTTCCAACCAGGTCCTGGCACGGGCCGACTATAAACTGAGCTTTTCAAAGATGACATTCCCGCACCAGCTCATGCGGGTCATTCTCCTGGAACAGATCTACCGGAGTTACCGGATCATCCAGGGAGAACCATATCATAAGTAAAAAATGGGGACTTGGCAAGGAGGCAAAACGAGTGACAGAGGAACAGAAAGCGGGGAAGATCTTTCTTTTCTGCAAGGAATCTTCACAGGAGCGGATCATGAAGTGCCTGCGGGACGCCTTTGACGTTCCGGGCAGCGCACATGATACAGGATTGGAACTTCACAATGGGAATCTGAATGTGACGCTCAGGATCTACTGCGAGAGCGCGGGCGGCGAGGAGCAGGAGCTGGTCCGAAGCTGGTCTGACCGGGCGAGAGGCCACTTTTCCAGGGTCGAGACCGCGGTGGTGGATGTGAAGACGAACCTTCTCTATCAGCTGGAAGGAACCGAGAGTATCGTTTCGGTGGACTATGTGTTCGAGGGGGAAGAGTCCGAATTCCTGACAGAAGAAGAGGAGGCCGCGAAGAGAAATATGGAGCAGACACTGTTTCGTGTTCTTTCCGATCTTCGCGCGGTCATGGCGTTCAGGGGAGAAAAAAGGGGATTTTACTGCCTGGATGCGTCCGGCATGGAGAAGCTGATCCTGGACGGAAACGGAAACAGTGAGATGGAGCGGTTTCTGCCATATAAAGCGGTGGGCTATGTTCCGGGAAATGAGATCGAGACGGAACAGTTGAACCGCAGGGAGAAGAACCGGAGAGAGTTTGAGGCGCGGGGTGTGTATGTTCCGGTATTTTACCCGCTTTTGGAGACGGAGGCGGAGGCAGACTGCCGGACACCATATGAGATCGCGGCGAGAGCGGTGGCGCTCATGCTGGTGGCGGTATTTTCTGAGGCCATGCTGGCGAAAAAGATGAGCCAGAAAGAGGCATTGGAATTCATCCAGAGGCGGATCAACGAGTTTGGGGCGGATGATTTCTTCTCCCTGAAGGAGTGGAATTACCTGCACAACGAGGATCCGAAAGAATCAGAGAAGATATCCTATTCCTGGCAGTACGAGAATCTGTATGTGATGGAGTGGGCGCTGGGACTGATCGACGGGCCGTTAGATTTCCCGGATCACTTCTGCGCAGTGGCGGAGGCGGCGCAGCTTCTGACAGCCTTTCACTCCATGAGGGAGATCCTGGAGGCGGCGAAGCCGAGGAGCGCGAAGGAACTTCTCGATGCCTGCGATATGATCTTCTGCCTGGACTGGGCATGCACCGATACGAGGATGCGGGATCTGCCCGCGCCTGCGGGAATGGACGGAGGCGTGGTCTTTGAGCGCCATAAAGCGTTAAACTGGCTCGTGGGAGCCGGGGAGAAGGCAGACTGGGACCATGTGCCGGTGGATACGTGAGGAGATAAAGCACAGTAACAAAACACATCATGGAGAGATCTATGGTGTGTTTTTTAGTTGCATTTATAACTGTTCAGCAGGTCTGCGCACTTGCTGCGCTGACCGTAAGATAACATAAGCTGGAAGGCAAAAATCCCATCGGCGCAGCTGATCTGGAATGGATTTTTGCAAGTAACTATGAAGGTACTGAATAGTTACTTGCATTTTTAAACGTAGTGTAGTATAATTACGTCACTTTGAAAAAGACAAATGTCCATGGCTCACGGTCATGGGAGAATAAAAGAGAAGACTGACGGATGTCTGCAGTTACGAATGCGGCTATGCCAGGGATAGAGGAGATACGAACCATGGGAGAGAGAAATGTGATCAAGGCGGCGCTTCTCGGCGCTGGAACGGTTGGAAGCGGCGTGTATGCCCTCGCCGAGATGTTAAAAGATGAGATGTTCCAGAAGACCGGTGCCAGCCTGGAAATTAAGAAGGTTCTGGTGCGGAACACAAAGAAGGACCGCCCGGGGATCCCGAAGGAGATTATGACGGACAACTGGCAGGAGATCCTGGAAGATGAGGAGATCCAGCTTGTGATCGAGCTCATGGGTGGCGTGGAACCGGCGAGAACCTATATCGTGCAGGCCCTGGAAGCCGGAAAACAGGTGGTCACCGCCAACAAGGACGTGCTCGCGGAGCATGGACAGGAGATCCTGTCACTGGCGGAAAACAACGGCTGCGATATCCAGTTTGAGGCGGCAGTCGCAGGCGCGATCCCGATCATCCGCCCGTTAAAGCAGAGCCTCGCAGGCAGCATGTTGACAGAGATCATGGGAATCGTAAACGGAACCACGAACTACATTCTGACAAAGATGTCGGAAGAGGGGATGGATTACAAGGAAGCGCTGGCAAAGGCCACAGAGCTTGGATACGCGGAGGCAGATCCGACGGCGGACGTGGAAGGCTACGACGCGGGACGAAAGATTGCGATCATGTCCTCCCTGGCGTTCAACTCCAAGGTGACCTTCAGCGATGTCTATATGGAAGGGATCACGAAGATCACTTCCGATGATATCCGCTACGCGAAGGAATTCGGCTATGTGATCAAGCTTCTCGGCGTTACAAAGCTGGTGGACGGTAAGATCGAGGTCAAGGTCCATCCGATGCTGATTCCGGAACAGCACCCGCTTGCAACAGTCCGTGACTCCTTCAACGCGGTGTTCGTACACGGCGAGGCCTGCGATGATGCGATGTTCATGGGACGCGGCGCAGGAAAGATGCCGACGGCCAGCGCTGTTATGGGTGATATCATCATTGTCATGAGAAATATCGTTCACGACAACTGTGGATGGAACGGCGGCGTGGCATACAAGAATTATCCGGTGAAGCCGATCGAGGAGACGAGATCGAGATATTTCCTCCGCCTTCAGGTCGCAGATAAGCCGGGCGCCCTCGCAAACATTGCGGGCGTTCTCGGAAACAACGATGTCAGCATCGCCCAGGTCGTTCAGAAACGCGCGAGGGATGGTATTGCGGAGCTTGTTGTGATCACAGATTCCGTTCTGGAGCGTCATTTCAACGATGCGCTGATGATCGTGAAGGGCATGTCCGTGCTGCGTGAGGTGTCCGGAATTATCAGGGTTTACGGGGATTAACAGCCGGTATTTGAAATAATGGAATTAGAAAGCATATCTGTCTGGTCAGGTGAAACTGACTGGGTGGATGTGCTTTTTTATTTTCCAGAAAATATCATAAAAAAACGTAGGAGTCATATATTGTATCAATTCCGGGACAGGCAGAAAGGAGTGCAATATGAATGCGGAAATTTTCGAACAGATGTTGAGAAATGCGGTTTCAGATATGAAAATGATCCGTGAGATCAGAATCCGCGCGGGGAAAACAGTGATGATATATACGGATACCGGGGAAAAGGAAACCGAAATCCTTGCAGACCAGGAGCTGATCCGCGGGATCATTGAGATCTGTTCCAGGCATTCGCTGTACGCCTATGAGCGGGAGATCAGCCAGGGATTTCTCACGATCCGAGGGGGACACCGTGTGGGAATCGCAGGGAAAGCGGTGGTGGAGGACGGACATGTGAGGACGGTCCGGGATCTCTCATCTTTAAATATCCGCGTTGCCCATGAGGTAAAGGGCTGCGCAAAAAACGTGCTGCCGTACCTGATGGATGGGGAAACATTTCTGGACACGCTTTTGATCTCCCCGCCGGGAGCAGGAAAGACAACACTTTTGAGGGACCTGATCCGGGAACTTTCATACGGGGGAACATGGGGAGCGGGGAAGAATGTGTCCGTGGTGGACGAGCGTTCGGAGATCGCAGCGTGTTTTGGAGGAATTGCCCAGTGTGACCTGGGGCCTAGGACCGACGTGATGGACGGGTGCCCTAAGTCTGAGGGAATGCTCATGATGCTGCGCTCCATGGCACCCCAGGTGCTGGCGGTGGATGAGGCAGGAGGGGAAGGCGAGATCCTGGCGATGAAGTATGGGATGAACTGCGGGTGCAGGATCCTGGCGACGGTCCATGGTGCAGATGTTGGGGATATCATGAAGCGGCCGGCGTGGCGGGAACTGGCGGAAGAGAAGGTGTTTTCCAGATATGTGGTTCTTTCAGGAGTTCCGGGACCGGGAACGATAGTGGGAATTTATGATGTGAATTTTCAGCGAATGGATAAAAGAAATTAAGGTTTAAACAAGACATAGATCGTGAGTGGACGGGGGATGAGACATGAAATATTTAGGACTCTTGTGCATGGCGGCAGCGGTGGTAGCTGGAGGTTTTCTGCTGGCGGGGGAGTGGGAGATGCGGGTAAAGATGCTTGGAATCTTCCGACAGATGGCGGTCTATCTGAAGGCGCGGATCCTGTACTCCAACGAGACGCTGCCGGAGGCGCTAAAGGAGATCGGCAGCCGGTTTTCAGACGGGAATTCCGGGATGGCGGCGGAGGCAGGACTCTTTTTTCTACGGGTGGAAAAGCGGATGGAGGAAGAAGCTGGGAAGCCGTTTGCCGAGATATGGAAGGAAGAGATGGAAAAATTTCCGGACGATCTTCCTTTAAGAAAACAGGATCTTGAAGCACTTCAGGCACTGGGGGAAAATCTCGGTTACGCGGACAAAAAGACCCAGGAGCGGACAATCCTGTTCTATCTGGAACAGGCGGATGACTCTCTGGCGTTCCTAAAGAAGGAAATGGAGAGCCGGACAAAGCTGTACCGGTCTCTCGGAATGGCGGCAGGACTTTTTATTCTGGTACTCTTTGCGTAAGGGGGAGACTATGGGTGTAAATCTGATATTTAAGATCGCGGCGGTGGGGATCCTGGTGTCGGTGATGTGTCAGGTGTTGAAGCACAGCGGGCGCGAGGACCAGGCGTTTCTCACGAGTCTCGCAGGATTGATCCTGGTGCTGTTTTGGATCGTGCCGTATATCTATGATCTGTTTGAGACAATTAAAAATCTGTTTTCGCTGTGAAAGGAGAGAGTTATGGCGGTAGTTCAGGCGGCGCTTCTGGGGCTTACGGCAGTTTTGCTTGCGGCGCAGTTAAAACCTCTGAAGCCGGAGTACGCGGTGTACCTGGTTCTGGCGGCATCCATCGGAGTCGGATTTCTTGGTTTGGCAAGACTGGATGTGCTTTTGGACACCCTGCGGGAGATAGGAAACGGGATCAGGATCCGGCATGTGTATCTGGCGGCGTTACTCAAGATGGCGGGAATCACATATATCGCAGAGTTCACGTCGGGGATCTGCAAGGATGCCGGATACTCTGCGGTGGGGACTCAGGTGGAGATGGTTGGGAAGCTGGCGATCCTCGCGGTGAGCGCGCCGGTGGTGCTGTCGCTGGTGGAGACATTGAAGGTGTTTATGGAATGAGATGGAAGAGAAATGTATTTCTGATGCTGGGGCTTGTTATGGGGATATTCTGGGGAATCAGACAGAGTGAGGCTACAGCGTTTGCCGCAGAGCAGACCGGTTTCAGACAGAAAACAGGGCGGCAGGCTGGATTGTGGACAATTCCGATACCAACAGCGGAAACAGTGGATTTCGGGCAGAGAGCGGAACTGCAGCAGGATGATGAGATAGCAGATATTGACGTTACAGAAATCCAGGAGTATTTAGACCAGATCGGCGGTGATGATACGGCGGGACTTACATTCCGGGACTTAATGGACATGATCCGGAAAGGTGATGCGGAGAACGTCTTCTTATATGGAAAGGACAGGATCGTCTCCGCACTGTTCTCGGAGATTCGGACAAACACCTCGTTTTTAGCGGAAATCCTGATTCTGTCCCTGTGCGGGGCGGCATGTTCCGGCTTTTTCGGAATTTTCGGTTCCAGCCAGTTGTCGGAGACGGGGGCCTACGTGATCTGTATCTGCGTGCAGACATTCCTGGCGGCGAGCTTTTTTGCCAGTATTCGCATCGCAGAGGAGACCACAGGGGATATCTTAGGGTTCATGAAGGTTCTGCTCCCGGCATATTTCCTTGCAGTGACTATGGCGGGTGGGGCGGTGACATCGGCATCGGTCTGCGGATTCACGCTGGGGGCCATTGGCGTGATCCAGGCGGTGGTCTCGGGATTCCTTTTGCCGATCATGAAGCTCTACATGGTGCTCTCCCTGGTGGGAAATCTGTTCCGGGAAGAAATGTTCTCGGTGATGACGGAGTTCCTGGGAAAAGTCGTGGGGTGGACCGTGAAGACCATGTTCGGTATCGTTGTGGGATTTCACCTGATCCAGGGGCTGGTTCTGCCCCAGGCGGATGCCATGAAAAACGCGGCGGTCGTGCGGACTATCGAGGCGGTTCCGGGAATCGGCGCAGGGGCCGGGGCGGTGTCAAATCTTCTGATGGGATCGGCGGTTCTTATAAAGAACACGGCGGGTGCCGCGGCGGTGGCGGTCCTGATCTTTCTGGCGTCGGTACCTATGGTGAAGCTGGCGGTGCTCATGGCGCTCTACTATCTGGCAGCGGCTGTGATGCAGCCTGTTTGTGATAAGCGGCTGGCTGCATGCATGGCGCAGAATGCCGTGGGGCATGGGATGTTACTCGAAATCGTCGGGTATTCGCTGGCGTTGTTTGCGGTGACCATCGCAGTGATCAGTTATTCTACGAATGCGGTGTACTATGCGGGATGAGTTGTTGTCACACTGCGTATTATCAAGGTGGCTGTGCAAAATGTGAACAGCAGCGGAGAAGTGGAGGAGCGGCATGACAGCGATTGAAAACTGGGTAAAAGACATCGTTTTTTACATGATCTTCGTGACCATGGTCATGAATCTTCTGCCGGATCCGAAATATGAAAAGTACCTGCGGCTGTTTGCCGGGGCGGTTATGATCCTGCTGGCTTTTGGGCCGCTTGCACGGATCACGGGGATGGAGACAGCGATAGCGGGCATGTTTGAGAAGATCATCTTTGAGGACGATGTGCGGACGCTGAAGGAGGAACTTGGAGCCGTGGATGAGAGGCGGATCGCAGGATTTTATGAGCGGTACCGGGCGGCGGTGGAGTCGGATATCCGGACTATGGCAGAGAGTGATGGGCTGGAATGCGTGAGCGTATCGGCCCGGGTGGCGGATGCCGGGAATCTCAGCCATGTAAAGTTAGTGGTCCGGGGAGAGCGGAATCAGGCAGGAGCGGAGATCGCTTCGGTCAGAAGGAAGATAGGAGCTTATTATGGAGTGGAAGAACGGGACATTGAGGTCGATGTTGAAAGGGAATAAGGAGAAGGTGATTTTTCTATTCTGTTCCGGGCTGCTGCTGTTTGTGATCTCACTGCCGAATGGGAAGACAACGGATTCCGGATTGAGAGCTGGAACGGTGGAGGTGATCGCGGATGTCAGCGGGGACGATGAGAGCACTGCGTTGGAAGATGCCGGGGAGGAAGCAGCGGCAAAGGAGGAGAGCGGTTCTTACGAGGAGAAGTTGGAGCGGCGGATCCGGGAACTATTAAAGAGTGTGGATGGCGTTGGGGAGGCGGATGTGATGGTGGTGTTGAAATCTTCGGAGGAGAGGATCTGGCATGTGGATAAGAGCAGCACATCCTCAGTGACGGAGGAGAGCGGGAGCAGCTCCGGGAGTTCGCGGATCACAAAGGAGGAGAACCAGTCGGAGAGCACGGTGCTTGACGGGAAGAGCCAGTCACCGGTGATGGAGAAGGAAGTGAAACCGGAGATCTCCGGTGTAGTCATCAGCGCGGACGGCGGCGGAAGTGCGGTGATCCGGGCAGAGATCTCGGAGGCGATGGAGGCGCTTTTAGGACTTCCGGCGAATAAGATCAAGGTGATGAAGCGGGCGGTGAAATAACCGCATATTTCATGCTGGGAATCATAGAATGGAAGTATGAAAGTATGGGAAAGAAGGAGTTTTGCGATGAAACGGATCTTCAGAAGAAATCAGATCATTATCACGACGCTGGCAGTCATGATCGCGGCAGCGGGATACCTGAATTACTCGTCGAAGAAGGAAGTGGCGGGGGCAGAGGTGTACGAGGCGGGGATGATGGATATTTCCGATTCGGACATTCTGGCGGAGAATCAGGCGAAGAATGAGGTGGATGATGGAAAGCTCAAGGAAATTGCGAGTCTTGATGGGGATGGAGAGGAACTTTTGCCCGATGGAAATGAGGTGGCGGCGGTGCCTGAGAGTGCGGAATCTGCTGGTGCAGAAGTTTCCGGGCAGGAGACAGCGGCTGCGGGAATCGAGAATCCGGGTGAGGCGGTGCTCACCGGCGGAACAGGGATCTCCGAGTACATAGCTGGCGTCCAACTTGGCAGGGAGCAGATCCGGGCAAAGAATAAGGAAACTCTGATGCAGATCATCAACAGTGACCAGATCTCGGAGGAGGAGAAGCAGACGGCGATCCAGAACCTCATCGGGATGACGGAGATTTCGGAAAAGGAGAACGCGGCGGAGACGCTTTTAAAGGCAAAAGGCTTTGTGGACCCGGTTGTCAGCATCACGGACGGAAAGGTGGACGTCGTGGTGAATGCGGCATCGCTCTCGGATCAGGAGCGGGCGCAGATCGAGGATATCGTGAAGAGAAAGACGGAGATCGGTGCGGACGGGATTGTGATCACGCTGCTGGATGTGGATGAGTGATAAGGACGATGGTGCCGGGATATTGGCGTAAAGTGGTATGGTCCCCGGTATCTCTGTCGGCAGGCGCAAAGTGTGATAAAAAGAACTATGCAAAGAGAGGAGAAAATGGTATAATAATTATATCTTTGATATACAGGAGGTAATTATTGTGGCAGCGGAAACAGAGAGAAGCAGTCATAAGGTTTATGAGAAGGACAAAATTGGAGAAGTCCAGATTGCGGATGAAGTCGTGGCAATTATTGCCGGCCTGGCAGCAACTGAGGTTGACGGTGTGGATTCCATGGCGGGAAATATTACGAACGAGCTGGTTGGAAAGCTTGGAATGAAGAACCTTTCCAAAGGCGTTAAGGTGGAAGTTACGGAGGAGCATGTAAGCGTGAATATGGCTCTGAATCTGAAATATGGATATAGTATTCCGGACGTCTGCGAGAAGGTGCAGGAGAAGGTTAAGAACGCGATCGAGAACATGACGGGACTTACGGTACTTGATGTGAATATTAAGATTGCCGGGGTCAGCCTGGAAGAAAAGTAAAGATTGTGACTGCGTGAGGGCAGGATTCCCGGGAGGCTGGGGGTCCTGTCCTTTTTTTGGTTGCTTCAACTTGGTGGGGGCGAGCGGGCGGGGCGGCAGCTGCGGGCTGATGGGATCCCGTGGGGGATGCACTACGGCTCGCGGAGGAATGCTAAGGGCGAGGAAACCGCAGCACAACTCGCTTCGCTCAAACAAGTGCCGCGGCTCCCTCAACGCATTCCCCCGCTCCCCAAGTGCATCCATCCCCCGGGATCCAGGCGCCCGCATCTGCCGCCCCGCCCGCTCGCCTGCGAAGTATGTTGGTCCCGTCAGGGGCTGGGGGACGCTGCGCTGCCCCCAGCGAAAGGGGTGGGGATGGAATGCAAGTGCCGGATTATAATCGGAATGTGCCGGATAGAGCTGGAAAGGTGCGGGATACTACCAGGAATGTGCCGGGGACTAACAGAAACGTGTTAGATACCGCAGGATGATGAATAGAAAGAATGAGTCTATTCTATTTCTATTGTGTAGTTATAGCTGTAAGTATGGACATAAAGCGTGTCATCCTGGTATACGAGGAGATCGGGCTGTTTTTTTAGAGCCAGGCGGGAGCGGACTTCGCCAGTGTGGAGATCGAGCTGATAGAGGTAATCGTTCTCGGAGGTGAAGCCATATCCGCAGATGATCACATCGTCTTTTACGATAAAGTTCATGGAGTTACAGGTCTGGTCAGCGCTTCTCCAGAGGAGTTTGTCGTTTTCCAGATCATAGGCGAACATGAAGCAGGTATCCGGCTGGGCGTAGCCGTTTGTCACGCTGGCTCCGTAGAAGATTCCGTCCTTCAGACAGGCATTGTTTCCGTTAATGTACCATTTGTCAGTGGGATAGGTTAAGACATACAGGCAGTTTCCGGTACCGCTTTCGTAAATATAAAGTTCTTCGCCGGACCAGAGGTACTGGTAGTTGTCATCATAAAAGCTGTTCCAGTCGGTGCCGATCATTGGGAGGGATAATCCTTTACTGTCGTACCATTCGTTTGCAGAATTGGTACCGTTTTCTTCTTCGGATACGATCTTTAAATCAAAAGGAGCGGCGGCATCACTGGTGGGATGTGTCTCCCTGGCTGTGGACAGGCCGATGGTAATGTATTTTGTCTCAGGAGCCGTATTTTCGGTGTCAGTATTGGCAGCAGGGCTGGTTTCTGTTTTCATATCGGTTTCAGAGCTGTCTTCTGCCACTGTTTTCGTGTCAGATTCAGAGGTGCTTTCTGACTCTGTTTCCACCGCCGTTTTTAATTCGACTTCGGAAGTATGTACGGCTGTTTCTGTGGAAACTTCCTTCGAAATATTATTTTTATTGCCGCATCCGGTTAATAGCATGCACAGGATGATGAGCGGCAGGTATTTTACTTTGTTCATTGTATTATTTTCCTTTCTGAGGTAAGTTTGGAATTCTGAAGGGATCAGAAAGAGTATACCATACCACAAGGATAAAAAAAACATCTCTCACATAAGGACTTGTGAAAATATACATTTTCATGTATAATCCTAAATTAGGAGTACTCTGTTCTGCGCTCACATCTGCAGAAGCTGCAAAAGGCAGCTTTTCCGGAAGCATGGCGGCAAAAAGAGCAGTTCAGAGATTGACAATCAGAGCAGCACGGACTGTCGGAAAAGCCCGTCGGCCCGTTCAGATAAACGGAGGTAGAAAAGTGACCAGAAGGGAAGCCAGAGAACATTGTTTTAAGATGCTGTTCTGCCAGGATTTTTACCCGGCAGAGGAGAAGGAAGAGCAGTTAGAGAGATATTTTGAAGCGCCGAAGGAGGATGTGACCGGCGAAGACGGAAAAGATGAGATCCTTCATGATCCGTTTGAGAAAGAAGAGGACCGCGCATATCTCGAAAAACGCGTCGAGAAGATCATGGAACTGATCCCGGAGATCGATGAAAAGATTAACGAGATCGCGGAAGGCTGGAGAACAAGACGTATGGGTAAAGTTGAGCTTACAATTTTACGTCTTGCAGTGTTCGAGATGAAATATGATGAGGAGATCCCGGAGAAGGTTGCCATCAACGAAGCGGTTGAACTCGCAAAGAAATTCGGCGGAGATGAAGCCCCGGCGTTTGTAAACGGTATCCTTGCAAAACTGATCCAGAAAGGTAATTAAACGATGGCAGGTGTTTACTCTGTTGCACAGGTAAATTCATACATCAAAAATATGTTTGCACAGGACTTCCTTCTTCGCCGCCTGTCGGTGAAGGGGGAAGTTTCCAACTGTAAGTATCACAGTTCCGGACATATCTATTTCACGCTGAAAGACGGCGGAGGAACACTTCAGGCTGTCATGTTCGCAGGCCAGCGCCGCGGCCTCAGCTTTAAGCTCGCCGAGGGACAGCAGGTTATTGTAAAAGGAACTGTGGATGTCTACGAGCGGGACGGAAAATACCAGCTCTACGCGTCAGAAATCGAACTTTCCGGGCGCGGGGACCTGTATCTGAGATTTGAAAAACTCTTAAAAGAGCTGGAAGAGATGGGGATGTTTGACCCGCAGTATAAGCGGCCGATCCCGCGGTTCGCAAAGACCGTGGGAATCGTCACAGCGCCCACGGGAGCTGCGATCCGGGATATCATGAATATTTCCCACAGACGGAATCCATATGTCCAGCTGATCCTCTACCCGGCCCTGGTTCAGGGAGACGGCGCAAAGGACAGCATCGTAAAAGGAATCCGGACGCTTGATGCGATGGGACTGGATGTCCTGATCGTCGGGCGCGGCGGCGGTTCGATCGAAGACCTTTGGGCCTTCAACGAGGAGGAAGTCGCCAGAGCGATCTTCGCATGCAATACGCCGGTGATCTCCGCAGTTGGTCACGAGACCGATGTGACGATCGCGGATTACGCGGCAGATCTTCGGGCACCGACTCCGTCAGCAGCGGCAGAGCTTGCGGTATTTGATTATTTCCAGTTCCGGATGGATCTGAATGTGAGAAAACAGCGCCTGATGAAGGAGATGGGAACATGTCTTGAGCGGGCCAGGAGCAGGTTAAAGCATGATGAGCTGACATTGCGGTTTTATGATCCGAAGAGCCAGTTGAATGAGAAGAAAAAACGGCTGGCGGACGCGGAAGATACACTTTTACGTCTGATCGCAGAGCGGCAGCAGGAGGCGAGACGTGATCTGCAGAATGCAGAGACACTGCTCAGAAGATCCATGGCGGACCGGCTTGCGGCGGATAAGAGAAATCTTGCGGTGAAGAGTGAACGTCTGTGGGGACTGTCTCCGTTAAAGAAGATCAGCGGAGGATTCGGATTTATCACGGACGGGGATGGAAAACGTCTGGAGACTGTGGAACAGGCGGAAGCCGGAAAACGGATCACAGTCCGGGTGAAGGACGGCCGAATCGGTGCTGTTGTAGATCATGTTGAGAAGTATCAGTAGAAATCCACTGCAGAACATGATTTATTACATCAATTTACATGAATAACCAAACAATAAATAAAATTTAAAATCTTCAAAAGTACGACACCCCATCAACGAAATCGATTTGAAATGGATTTTTGCACGTAACTATGAAGGTACTGAATCGTTATGTAGTTTGCAGGAAAATAGAACAACACGGCAGTACACGCTGCCGCAGTGAGGAATCATATGGATGACGAGACAAGAAAACAGATGAATGTCGAGGAGACATTCGCGGCTCTTGACCGGATCATCGGAAAGCTGGAAAAGGGAGACGGATCTCTGGAGGATGCTTTCGCTGATTACGAAGAAGGAATGAAGCTTGTAAAGAGCTGCAATGAAAAAATTGAGACGATCGAAAAAAAGATCCTTGTTTTGAGTGGAGATCAAACGGAGGAAAAGGAAAATGGCGGACAATTTTAAGGAAAGGTTCAGTCAGGCGGTCAAGGAGACTGAGACAGTTGTATATTCATATTTGCCGGGGGAGACCGGACATCAGAAGACGATCTTTGAGGCAATGAATTACAGTGTAAAAGCAGGTGGAAAGCGCTTAAGGCCGCTTCTCATGCGGGAAGTGTACCGCCTGTTCGGCGGAAACGGGACGGAGATCGAGCCGTTCATGGCGGCCATGGAGATGATCCACACCTCATCCCTGATCCATGACGATCTGCCGTGCATGGACAATGACGAGTACCGCCGCGGAAAACTCACCACTTGGAAAGCCTACGGCTATGATATGGCAGTGCTGGCGGGTGATGCGCTGATGATCTATGCGTTCGAGACCGCGTCAAAGGCCTTTTCCATGGGCGCTGATCCGGCGAAAGTCGGCCGTGCCATCGGGATCCTCGCGGAAAAGACAGGAATCTACGGCATGATCGGCGGACAGACCGTCGATGTGGAGCTCACCGGAAAGGCAATCCCGAGAGAAAAACTCGACTTCATCTACCGGTTAAAGACCGGTGCTCTTCTCGAGGCCTCCATGATGATCGGCGCAGTCCTTGCGGGCGCGTCCGAGGAAGAGATCAGAGAGGTGGAGACGATGGCCTCCGAGGTCGGTCTCGCGTTCCAGATCCAGGACGACATCCTCGATGTGACGAGCACTCAGGAAGAGCTTGGGAAGCCGGTTCTGAGTGATGAAAAGAACGAAAAGACTACCTATGTGACCTTAGAAGGCCTTGAAAAGGCAAAACTGGATGTAAAGGAAATTTCTGACCGGGCAGCAGGAAGACTTGCGGGGTTGCCGGGAAAAAATGAATTTCTGTATGACATTATTGAAATGCTTGTGAATAGGAGAAACTAATCACTATATAAAATATGTAAGGGAGTAGTCTGGAAACATGCTGCTTGATCATATAAAACAGTCTTCGGACATCAAAAAACTGAAAGAAGACCAGTATCCGGAGCTTGCGCGGGAGATCCGCCAGTTCCTGATCGAAAAAATAAGTAAAACAGGCGGCCATCTCGCTTCAAACCTCGGGGTTGTGGAACTTACGATGGCACTGCATCTGGCGTTTGACCTTCCGAAGGATAAAATCGTCTGGGATGTGGGCCATCAGGCCTACACCCACAAGCTTTTAAGCGGAAGAAAAGCCGGTTTTGATGACCTGCGCCAGTTTGGCGGAATGAGTGGATTCCCGAAGAGAAAAGAAAGCCCTTATGATGCCTTCGACACAGGACACAGCTCCACATCCATCTCTGCGGGTCTAGGTCTTGCCCAGGCGCGGGAGATCACAGAGGAAGATTATTCGGTGATCTCGGTCATCGGAGACGGTGCCCTGACCGGCGGAATGGCGTATGAGGCATTGAACAATGCGGCCCAGATCAAAAAGAATTTTATTATTGTTCTGAATGACAATGAGATGTCCATTTCCAGGAACGTGGGCGGAATGTCGAAATATCTCAGCAGTGTCCGCACAAAAGAAGGATATGCGGAGTTAAAGCTCCGGGTGGAACGGACACTTTCCGCGATCCCTGTGATCGGAAGACCGCTGGCATACGGTCTGTACCAGTTAAAGAACGGCATCAAACAGTTCCTTGTTCCGGGAATGTTATTTGAGGACATGGGGATCACGTATCTGGGGCCTGTGGACGGCCATAACGTGCAGGAAATGATCCGTGTATTTAAGGAAGCGAAGCGCGTCCAGCATGCGGTCTTAGTCCATGTTATCACGAAAAAGGGAAAAGGCTACAAGCCGGCGGAAGAAAATCCGGCGAGATTCCACGGTGTGGAACCATTTGATATCAAGACCGGAAATCCCTTAAAGAAGAAGGAGTTTCCGAGCTACACGGATGTATTCTCAGAGAAGATCTGCGAACTTGCCGGAAAGAATAAAAGAATCGTGGCTCTGACGGCAGCCATGCCGGACGGAACAGGACTCACGAAGTTTGCGAAAGAATTTCCAAAACGGTTCTTTGATGTAGGAATCGCGGAGGCCCATGAGGTGACATCGGCGGCAGGTATGGCGGCAGCGGGACTGAAGCCTGTAGTTGCGGTGTATTCTTCTTTTTTACAGCGTGGCTATGACCAGGTGCTTCATGATGTCTGTATTCAGGATCTTCCTGTGCTGTTTGCCATCGACCGGGCAGGTCTTGTCGGAAGCGACGGGGAGACGCATCAGGGAATTTTTGATATTTCCTTCTTAAGTCTTGTGCCAGGAATGAACATCATGGCACCGAAAAACTGCTGGGAGCTTCAGGACATGCTGGAGTTCGGCGTGAATTTTGATGCGCCCCTCGCCATCCGTTATCCGAGAGGACAGGCGTACCGCGGACTGGAAGAATTCCGCGCTCCTGTCGAATATGGAAAGGCGGAGATGCTCTACGAGGAGTCGGAAATCGCACTTTTTGCCCTCGGCAGCATGGTGAGCACCGGCGAACATGTCCGGGAAAAATTAAAGGAAAAGGGACAGCCCTGTACCTTAGTGAACGCGAGATTTGTAAAGCCGCTCGATACGGATATGATCGATCGTCTCTGCAAGACGCATAAGCTGATCGTCACCATGGAAGAGAACGTTCTCCGCGGCGGCATGGGCATGTATGTCACAAAATATATCCATGAAAAACACCCGGAGATCCGCGTGATCCAGATCGCACTTCCGGATGCCTATGTAGAACACGGAAATGTTTCCGTGCTCAGGGAGATGCTTGGAATCAACAGTGATTCTGTGATCAGACGCATTGAGACGGAATTTTTAAACGAGAAGAGATAAGGAGCAAAGCCAATGAAAGAACGGTTGGATGTTCTGCTGGTAAAGAGAAATCTGGCGGAGTCCAGAGAGAAGGCGAAGGCGGTCATCATGTCCGGCATCGTCTATGTGGATGGACAGAAGGAAGACAAGGCGGGATCCATGTTTGATGAGACAGCGAACGTGGAGGTGCGCGGAACCACATTAAAATATGTGAGCCGCGGCGGCCTGAAATTAGAGAAGGCCATGACACATTTCGGCGTGATATTAGAGGGAAAGATCTGTATGGACGTCGGAGCGTCCACGGGCGGATTTACGGACTGCATGCTTCAGAACGGGGCAGTGAAGGTTTATTCTGTGGATGTGGGGCACGGACAGCTGGCGTGGAAGCTCAGAAATGATGAGCGCGTGGTCTGCATGGAAAAGACCAATATCCGTTATGTGACTCCGGAGGAGATCCCGGACAGGATCCAGTTTGTATCCATTGACGTCTCCTTTATTTCTCTGACGAAGGTTCTGGGGCCGGTGAAGGCACTTATGGAGCCGGACGGCGAGGTCGTATGCCTGATCAAGCCGCAGTTTGAGGCAGGGCGTGAGAAGGTCGGAAAGAAGGGCGTTGTTCGCGAAAAATCTGTGCATCTTGAGGTCATTGAGATGGTTGCCTCCTTCGCAGGCAGCATCGGTTTTGAGGCTCTCCATCTGGAATTTTCCCCGATCAAGGGACCGGAGGGAAATATCGAGTATCTGCTCCATTTAAGAAACTGCACGGATGGCAGCACCTTCGCAAATGACACGATAGGCGCTTCCGAAATCGTTGAAAAGGCACACGAGACACTGGATAAATAAGGCATAACAGGCATAATTTTATGAAGAAATTTTACATCGTTGCAAATCCTGACAAAGAGAATACGAAGAATATGCAGGCGGCTATTGAAAAGTATCTGAAGGCTCACGGAGCGGGAGTTTTTGCGGGGAAAAGCGTGTCCGGACATGGAAATCCGTATACGGATCCGGAGGAGGTACCTGCGGATACCGAATGTGTCATCACGCTGGGCGGGGACGGAACCCTGATCCAGGCGGCAAGGGATCTTGCCGGGAGAAATCTTCCGATGATCGGTATCAATCTTGGCGGCCTCGGCTATCTTACCCAGATCGGCCGGGAAGGCGATGTGAAGGAGCTTCTGGATGCGCTTTTGGAGGACTGCTATGAACTTCAGGAACGCATGATGTTGAAGGGCTGTGTTTACCGGAACGGAAGGCCGGTGAAAGAGAGCATTGCGCTCAATGATATCGTCCTGACAAGAGACGGAGATCCACGGGTATTAAAGTTAAAGCTTTACGTGGACGGACAGTTCTTAAATGAATTCAGCGCCGACGGTATGATCGTTGCGACGCCTACGGGATCCACGGCGTACAATCTGTCGGCGGGGGGACCGATCGCCCAGCCGGACGGACAGCTGATGATCCTTACACCGATCTGTCCGCATACGCTGACATCGAGAACGATCGTTTTCGGAGCGGATAGCCGGATCAGAATCGAGATCCCGGCGACGAACCGTGGCAGTCAGGTGGCAGCTTTTGACGGCGACACGTTAGTGCGGCTGGAAAATGGGGATTATATTGAGATCACAAAGGCAGAGACGGTGACAAGAGTTGTGAAGCTTGATCACCGGTCATTCCTTGATATTTTAAAGATGAAGATGTACGATGCGTGAATTTACAGCGGAATGGCGCTGCAGGACACGCGGGCGGTGTGCGGATTCCTTCATAAGAAGTGAAACAGACACTGATACAGGACGAAATCAGAAAGGGGCAGCAGACATGAAAGTTGACAGACACAGTAAGATCGTGGAGCTGATCGGAAAATATCAGATCGAGACGCAGGAGGAGCTTGCGGAGTATCTGAAAAAGGCCGGATATCATGTGACACAGGCGACAGTATCGAGAGATATCCGTGAATTGAAGCTCACGAAAGCTCCTGGCAAAAATGGCCGCCAGTGCTATGCGGTCATGCAGCATCAGAAAGATTTTGGCGAGAAATATATCCGCATTTTCCGGGATTGCTATGTGTCCATGGACATGGCACAGAATATCCTTGTGATCAAGACCGTCTCCGGCATGGCGATGGCAGTCGCTGAGGCACTGGATGTGATCGGCTTTCATGAGATCGTCGGCTGTGTGGCCGGAGACAACACGATCATGTGCGCGGTGCGGACCGTGGATGACACGATCATTCTGATGGATAAGCTGAAGAAGATCGTGGAGGGAAAATAGGCTTTGGACCTTTTGGTTTAAGGCAGAATGTTGCAGAAATATTGAGCCCTGCGGAGCAGATCCGGGATAATTACCAGGTTTTGCTTTGCAGGGATTTTTTTAGGAAACAGAACGAAAAAGAGAACAACCGTTCGAAAAATACTGGACAATCGAACATATGTGTGCTATACTCGTTTTACCGAATCGAACAAATGTTTTATTTTATAGAGGGAAAGCGAGGGAACAGGATGCTTGTTGGTTTACATGTAAAAAATCTTGCTCTGATCGAGCAGGCAGATGTAGAATTTGGAAATGGTCTGAATATCCTCACCGGTGAGACCGGAGCCGGAAAATCGATCATCATCGGCTCTGTTGCCCTGGCGCTGGGCGCAAAAGCTTCAAAAGATATGATAAGACGCGGAGAAGAATACGCGTATATCGAACTTATTTTTTCTGTGGATGACGAGAAAAAGCGGGAAGAATTAAAGAGAATGGATGTCTATCCGGACGATGACGGTCTTTTGATCATCTCAAAAAAGATTACGCAGACGAGAAGCATCAGCCGGATCAATGATGAGACGGTAACGACTGCGCGGTTAAAAGCCGTGACCGGAAAACTCCTCGATATCCATGGACAGCATGAACATCAGTCTCTCCTTCATAAGCAGAAGCATCTGGAGATCCTTGATGAATATTCCTGGAGAGAGACGGGAAGTTTAAAAAGGAACGTGGCGGAGAGCTACCGGAGATATCTGGAATTGAAGGGAAAGCTTGACGGATTCTCTCTGGATGAGGAAAGCAGGAAGCGGGAACTTGCTTTTGTGAAATTTGAGATCGATGAGATCGAGAATTCTGCATTAAAACCGGGCGAAGAGGAAGAACTTGCGGCGAAATTCCGCAAATTTTCCCACAGTCAAAAGATTATGGAATGCTTACAGGGAGCTTATCAGGCGGTAGATGGAGATGCGATCGGACGTGCGTACCGCGAGATGGAAAGTGTGGCAGCCTACGATGAAAGACTGTCCGGGATCGCTGCTGGTCTTTCTGACGCGGAAAGTATTTTATCGGATATCTGCAGGTCGATCTCGGACTATATGGATGAGATGGAATTTTCAGGGGAAGATTTAAAAAAGACGGAAGAACGTCTGGATCTTGTCCGTGGAATTATGGCAAAATACGGAAACAGCGAGGAAGCTGTCTTAAAATGTCTGGAAGAGAAGAAAAAACGTCTTGAGGAACTGGAAAACTATGAGGAACTGGCGTTTGCCGCAAAAGCCGAGTTTGAGGAGCAGAAGCGGGTTCTTGGACTTCTCTGCGGACGTCTCTCGAAGGAGAGAGAAAAAGCGGCGAAGATTCTGGAGAGCCGGATCACGGAAGAGCTTGAGGATCTGAACTTCCTTCATGTGGAATTTCGGGTAGATGTACACCGGACCGATCACTTTACGGCAGCCGGCTCCGACGAGGTGGAATTTTTGATCTCCACAAATCCGGGAAGTATTCCGCCAAGACCGCTGGGGGAAGTCGCTTCCGGCGGTGAGCTTTCAAGAATTATGCTGGCAATCAAGACGGTCCTCGCGGACACGGACGATATTCCAACTCTGATCTTCGATGAGATCGATACCGGTATCAGTGGACGGACAGCCCAGAAGGTATCGGAGCGCCTGTCCTATATCGGAAAAAAGCATCAGGTACTCTGTATTACCCACCTTCCGCAGATTGCGGCAATGGCGGATACGCACTTTGAAATAAAAAAATCTGTGGAGAATGGTGTGACTGCGACGAAAATCAGAAAGCTTACAGAGAATGATGAGGTAGATGAACTCGCGAGACTCTTAGGCGGCGCTGAGATTACGGAAAAAGTACGGGAAAATGCCGAGGAGATGAAACGTCTGGCTGAGGAGACGAAGAATCACAGAGCTGTACTTCGAACAGCGGGATGAATCGGCAGAATGAGAAAAAACTGACAGGGTGAAAATAAGAAAGCATCACATAATAGGAGAGGAGCAAAAAAGCTGCCTCTCCTTTTTTAATAACGGTTTCTGTGATGGCTGGGAATGACTGTCTGACAAAGTGGAAACGATAAAAGGGAAGCGGGCAGCTTCGGAAAACTGCAGCGCAGGCGCGACAGCGGCGGTGCGGATAAAGAACGAATAAAGGAGGAGCTGCCATGATGAAAAAAGAATCGTTTCGACGGATCCTGATCCGGATATTCTGGATTTCTCTCGTCTTTACAATCGGATTTTCCTGGGTATATATCCGGTATGCAGTGCCGGATCGGCTGAATCTGGTGGTCAATGAGGAAGAAATCTTTCATTTCGCTCTTCCTCCCGGAGTGACCTTTGAGAGTGACAGCGAGGAGGTTGTCCTGAAGAATGCTTCAGAAATACCGGAAGGAATGATCCGGATCGAACGCCCGGATGCAGTCTCTATGTATGGGAAAAATGAGGGAAGCTACCGGGTCGGAATGAAGTTTCTGGGACTTATCCGGATGAAAGACATTCAGGTGGAGGTGGTGGATGGATCTTACGCGATCCCCTGTGGAATGCCGGTGGGGATCTATTTAAAATCAAAGGGCGTTATGGTGATCGGGACAGGGCAGGTCACAAATGATACGGGAAACGTTGTGGAACCTGCTTACGGGCTCTTAAAGTCCGGAGACTATATCCAGACGGTGGACGGAGAAGATCTGGAAGATAAAAATGATCTGGTGGACGCGGTGAGCGCGTCAGACGGAAAGACGCTGGCTCTCGGAATCCGGCGAGATGGCCGCAAGATCGAGGTCGATATGACGCCGGTTCTTGCGGAAGACGGAAGCTATAAGCTTGGTGCCTGGGTCAGGGATGATACTCAGGGAATCGGAACCATGACTTATGTGGATATGAACGGAAATTTTGGTGCTCTCGGCCATGGGATCAGTGACAGTGATACCGGGGAACTGGTGGATATTGAAGGTGGGGAACTCTACGAGACCCAGATCCTTGGGATCGAAAAAGGCCAGACCGGAAAGCCGGGGGTCATGTCGGGAGTGATCTATTACGGAAAAGGAACAAAACTGGGGGAAGTGAAGGAGAATACGACGGAGGGAATATACGGAACCGTAAACAACCATTTTCTGGATTCAATAAAAACCGATGCGATTCCTGTCGGCTTCCGACAGGATATCCACAAGGGAACTGCGTACATCCGAAGCAACGTGTCTGGGGAAGTAAAAGATTATGAGATCGAAATTCAGAAGGTAGATTACGGCAGCATTCAGAAAAATAAAGGCCTGGTTCTCCGGGTTGTGGATGAGGAACTTTTAAATTTAACAAGCGGAATTGTTCAAGGTATGAGCGGTTCTCCAATTATCCAGGACGGAAAACTCATCGGGGCGGTGACCCATGTGTTTATCAACGATCCGACGCGAGGGTATGGGATCTTTGTGGAGAATATGATCTCGCATTGAGCGGGAACAATTCATGGGAAAGGTATTTAGAGCTTATAGGGATTTGACAGAAAGTGAGCAGAGGGGAGCTGGACACAGGGGGGGTATCGTTGTGAAGGAGCTCATATCCGTTTGAATAGTCATTTATGCCAGTGTTTGCAGGAACGTGCTTAACAGGTTTGCCGGAATCTGTCCCGGCGCAGATGCCTTTCCTGCAGTTCCGAAGGTCACGCAGGAGCCGACGAGCTGACCGCAGATCCGGCTGATGACGCCGGTGGGGCTCATGGACATGGTGATCACCGGGGTATCATCGTGCTCTTCCTTCATGGTCAGCGTGGCATCGAGCAGTGTCAGGACATCCCGCTCACACTGCGGCATCACCGCGAATTTCACGATATCGGCGCCCAGGGACTGCATCAGGCAGAGATTGCTTATGATGATGTTCTTATCCGGCGTTGCGGTAAAGTCGTGGCGGGAAGCGACGACCTTCACACCGACCCGGTGGGCTGCCGCAATGATCGTTTTCATTGTCTCTTCCCCGCGGGAGAGCTCCACGTCAACGAGGTCGATGAGGCCGCTGTCGATCACGGCGAGGATCGTTTTTGTGTAGGTCTCCGTGTCGATCTCCAGCATTCCGCCTTCCACGCTGGTGCGGATCGTAAAGAGTACCGGAATATTTCCTAAAGCATTTCGGAATAAGGTCATTGCCTTGATCCGGACTTCGGGATCTTCCATACCGGTATAGAAGTCCGCGCGCCATTCGATCAGGTCAAATGGAGTATTCCTGATCAGATTTACAGATTTTTTCAGGTCATCAAGATTTGTATCCGTAACCGGAATACAGATCTTCGGCATTCCGTCTCCCAACTTCACATTTCTGACTTTTACAATTGCTCCCATAAGCGATTACTCCCCTGTTTCTATATGATTTATGTAATATTCGGCTATGCGCTGCATGACGCGCATCTCGCAGCAGGAATGCAGGTGCGCTGCATTCCAAATCGGCAAAGCCTGCGAAGCGCGATCAGCTATGTCCATAGTATAAAGACAGGAGAGAGAAAAGTCAACACTTACATACGTTAAAGTTTAAAAATTTAAAGCAATACATTAACGGGAACGATCAATTCCCGCCGATCAAGCGAATTCATCGATGGATCGTAAAGATGTGCAAAGAATCGTTAAAATAATATCATATAGATTCACAGGAAAACTGTCTTATTCCTGCATTTCACACATCAATTTTTACCATTCATACACGATTTTGTGCAGTTTGCACGAACCCCATTGTATCAGAATTGCGTTTACGTTAAAATTTAGACATGAAATGTGAAATATTTATAAAGAATATGAAGCATTTGAAAAGTGGGTATGTAATGATCCGGGTGGGACCGGATCGTTACGGGTAAACAAAAAGAAGGAGAGGTAAACAGTATGAGATTAGTGAAAAGAATCACAGCAGCAGCTATGGCACTCACAATGACAGCAGCTCTTGCAGGATGCGGCAGCAGTTCCGGCAGTACATCGACAACCGCAGCAGCAGCTGACACAACAGCGGCAGCAGTAACTGAGAAAGCGGCGGATGGTTCCAGCGCAGAGGCGGGCAGCACATCAGTGAGCATTGACAGGGCGAAAGAGTTTGTCACAGTCGCAACCGGTCCTACGAGTGGTATCTACTACCCGATCGGCGGCGCATTTGCAACCGCATTAGGAAATGCAGGATATAAGACATCCGCACAGGCAACCGGCGCTTCCGTTGAGAATATCAACCTGATCTTAAACGGTGAGGCAGAGCTTGCGATCGCAATGCAGGACTCCGTCGTACAGGCTTACGAGGGCTTTGGTGCGTTTGAGAAGGCAGAGCCGGATCTGAGAGCCATGATGAGACTCTGGCCGAACTACGTACAGCTCGTAACCGTAGCAAGCACAGGCATCAAGAGCGTTGAGGACTTAAAGGGCAAGAGAGTCGGTATCGGTGCTCCGAACTCCGGCGTTGAGTTAAATGCGAGAATGATCTACGAAGCATACGGCATGACATATGAGGATAGTGATGTTGACTACTTATCCTACGGCGAAGCGATTGACCAGATGAAGAACGGCCAGTGCGACGCGGCATTCGTTACCTCCGGTCTTCCGAACGCGACCGTCAGCGAGCTGGCATTCAGCTACGATATGGTGATCGTTCCGATCGACGGCGAAGGCAGAGACAACCTGATCGAGAAATATCCGTTCTTCTCCGCAAGCACGATCCCGGCTAACACATACAACAACAAAGAGGACGTGGAGAGCGTATTCGTTTACAATATCATGCTTGTAAATAAGGACGTATCCGATGACATGGTCTACGATATGCTTGACTGCATCTTCTCCGACGATGGAATCGCTACCATCAAGGCATCCCACAACACAGCAGACAAGAACATCGATGTTTCCTTCGGTGTTGACGATGTAAAGATCCCGCTTCATGACGGTGCTGCGAAGTGGTGGCAGGATCACGGTTATGAGACTCCTGAGAACTAAATTAAAAATCCTGATTCCGGTTCTTCTGGTAATCACAGCAATCTCTGCTGCCGTATTTATACGGCAGCAGAAAAAAATTCTGGTGATCGAAGAGCTTGAGACCGGAAATATATACCGGGAGATCCCGGTAAAGACCGGTGACGAGCTTTCCTTCCAGTGGGAACATTCCTTTGAGCATATTCCGTGGTACGAGTATTACGAGATACAGAAAGACGGAAGCTTCATCCTCCACACCATCGCGGTCGCGGGCTTCGGTGCCGGGATCCCGGCGGAGATGGACTGCAAATACCGCTACGAAGACGGACTCGTCTACATGGATGAGATCGAAAGCGTCTTTCCACAGTTCAACTGGATCAATTCCCAGACAGCCCTGAAGAATATCAAGGTGAATGGCGAGCTCCTGATTCAGGGCTCTGACATGCCGCATCACGTAAAAATGGTGCTGAGGATCCGGAATGGTTTTGAAAAATAAGAAAAGGAAACTGCTGAAGAAACACCGACAACAACTCTGACAACGAAGGGAAGGGAAATCTGTATGAGCGAAAAAGAGAAAAACATCGTCCCCAGTACAGCGGAAGCAGAGATGAGCGAGGAAGAAAAACAGAAACTCCTCGAGCAGTTTGATAAAGAGAGCAAGACGAGAAAGTTTGGATCCCCGATCTTAAAGAAAGCTTACCGGGTATTCGCGATCATCGTTACCTTATATCATCTGGTTTTCGCATCCGGCCTTTACATGCCGGAAACATTAAAGCATCGTTCCATCCATGTCGGCATGATCCTGATTCTTGCCTTCATGCTTTATCCGGCTACGAAAAAAGCGAGCCGCAAAGTGATCGCGTGGTATGATTATGTATTTATCGCATTATCAGCCGCTGTTCCGATCTATATGTGTGTAGATTATGTAAACATCATCAACCGCGCCGGAAAGCCGGACATGATGGATGTCGTGATCGGTACCCTCTTAACACTGGTCGTTCTGGAGGCAACGAGACGTGTCTGCGGCATGGCTCTCCCGATCATCTCCATTATCTTTATGATCTACAGCTTAATGGGCACGAAGCAGGGACTCATCCCGATCGATGTCCCGGGCATCTTCCTCCACAGAGGATATACATGGCAGAAGTTAATGAGCCACTTCTTCTCGAACACGGAAGGTATTTACGGATCGTCGGTCAACGTCGCGTCCACCTACATCTTCCTCTTCATCGCCTTCGGTGAAGTCATGAACAAGTGTGGCATGGGTCAGTTCTTCAACGACTTTGCGAACGCCATCGCGGGCGGCACAAAGGGCGGTCCGGCAAAGGTAGCAGTTGTTGCTTCTGGTCTTCTCGGAATGATCAACGGTGCAGCCGTAGCCGTCGTTGTTACGACTGGTTCCTTCACGATTCCGCTTATGAAAAAATCCGGCTATGACGACGAGTTCGCAGGCGCCGTTGTTGCGACCGGTTCTGTCGGCGGACAGCTGATGCCGCCGGTTATGGGTGCTGCCGCATTCATCATGGCAGATACCCTTGGCATGAAGTACAACGAACTTCTTGTATCCGCGATCATCCCGGCAGTCATCTACTACATGGGCATCCTGTTCCAGATCCAGATGAGGGCTGAGAAGATGGGAATGCAGGGAACCCCGAAGGATCAGCTTCCAAAGATGTCCCAGGTCATGAAAGAGTACGGTCATCTGGCACTCCCGATCATCTTCCTCGTTTACATGCTGTTCTTCTCCGGAAAGACGGTTATCATGGCTGCGTTCTATACGATCGTATTCACGATCATTGTGGCGCAGTGCAGAAAGAATACGAGAATGACCTTCCAGGATATTCTTGATGCGATGGTAGCGAGTGCGAAGTCTACCGTATCCGTAGCAATCGCCTGCGCCTGCGTTGGTATCATCGTTGGTTCCTGCTCTATCACAGGTTTCGCCCTGAACATGGCAAATACCATCATCAGCATCGGCGGAAAGAGCCTGATGTTCACACTGGTATTCACAATGATCACCTGCATGATTTTAGGTATGGGTCTTCCGAGTATCCCGTCCTATATCATTACATCCACGATCGCAGCTCCGGCTCTGGTACAGCTTGGTATCCCGGCCCTGGTTGCCCACATGTTCTGCTTCTACTTTGCAATGTTCGCAAACCTGACACCGCCGGTTGCCCTCGCAGCCTTCGCAGCAGCAGGTATCGCAGGCGGCAGTCCGATGAAGACAGGATGGGCATCTGTAAAGCTTGCGCTTGCAGGATTCATTCTTCCGTACATGTTTGTATACAATACAGACCTTCTGTTACTTGATACTCCGCTTGCAAAAGCGATTCAGGTTGCAGTAACTGCTGCAGTTGGTGTATTCTTAATCAGTACAGCAGTCGAAGGTTTCCTGTTCACAAAGGTCAACATCGTATTGAGAATTGCCAGCCTCATTGGCGCTTATCTCCTGATCGACAGCGGTCTTGTGACAGATATCGCAGGTATCGTGATCTGCGCAGTTGTATTCGTATTCCAGAAAGCAGCTGCAAAGAAGAGTGCACCGGCGGCAGTGTAGACCTTCATAAATAACCGATGAACGCACAGGGACTGCTGCAGAAAATTTACTGCGGCGGTCCCTGTTTTTCTATATGTGTCCGTTAGAACACGCCGGGTCAGGCGTCAGACATCCGTGATCCATGCCACGCGCAGATGGAAGCGCAGACGTTCCGAATTGGATGTTTTGCGCAGATGGCAATGACCGCTGCGGATAGATATAAAAAAACAGGGATCGTCAGAGACAGGAGGAAACAACATGCTGCTTGATGTTATTTACAGTATCTGCTTTAACATCTGCCTATTGGTAGTGCTCGCCTTCATGATGACGAAGATGGATTTTGTCCAGAGACTTCTCTTAAATGAAGAGGGCGGAAGTGAGGAAGGAAGAGGGGAGAGTGTCTGGCAGAGGCTCTGGGAAAAGGTGCTTCTCGGCGTGATCTTCGGCGTCTTCTGCATCATCTCTGATTACATTGGGATCCAGGTGACAGGGGCGTTGCCGAATGCCCGGGTGATCGGTGTTCTGTCCGCCGGATTTCTGGGCGGGCCTGTCTCCGGCTTTATCACGACAGTGATCGCGGCGGCCCACCGGTATCTGATCTTCCCGGAGCGGATCTCCACGGTGGCCTGTGTGCTCTCCGCGATCATCCACGGGCTCATCGGTTCCTTTATCGGCTGGAAGAAGAAAGGAAACCGCCAGTACTCGAATGCATTTCTGCTCGGAGTCACGTTCATTTCCGAGATGATCCATATTGTTCTGATCCTGCTTCTCACCCGGCCGTTTGATGCGGCCGTTGAGATCGTAAAGATCGTGATCGTTCCGATGGTGATCATCAATTCCGTCGGCATGGTGATCTTCTTTAATGTTTTTAAATCGATCTTCAACACGGAGGACTTAAAGGTCGCTTCCAAGGTCTCCCTCTCCATGAGAACCGCCGAGCGGTGTACCCCGTATCTGGGCTCTGTGGAGAATGACCGGAAGACAGCGGGAAAGATCATAGACATTATTATGGAAGAGTACCACTGTCAGGGCGCGGCACTGATCGATGATATGAAATTTCTGGCAAGGAGCGGGGCATTTTCCAGTATCGTTCTCACAGAGAACAATTATCCGAGACTTTTATCCGCGACAAAGACCTTCAAGACGACGAGGATCAGCCGCGTGCCCTTACCGGAGGACGGATTTTATCCTCTTTATAAGGAGAATGTGATCATCTCCGCACCGATCCTCCTCGATGAGGGAAAGGTTCTGGCACTTGTGATGCTGGTGAAGAAAAATGCCTATTCTTACCGTGCGGATATTGAATTTGTCACGGGACTCGCAAACCACTTCGCGATGCAGATCAAGCTCTCTGAGATGGAGAAACAGAAGGAGGAGCTGAGAAAAGCGGAGCTTCGGACCCTGCAGTCCCAGATCAATCCGCACTTCCTGTTCAATTCGTTAAATACGATCTCCTATTTCTGCCGGGAAAAGCCGGAGAAGGCGAGGGAGCTCTTACTGGCACTGAGCTCCTACTTCCGCAGCATGCTGGAGGATACCGATTATATGGTAACGCTGGACACGGAGCTGGAGCATGTAAAAGCCTATACGATGCTGGAGGAGGCGCGGTTTGAAAAACGTCTCTCGATCGAGATCAATGCGGATCCGGAGGCACTCCGAAGCTGTGTGCCGAATCTGATCTTACAGCCCATCGTGGAGAACGCGGTCCATCACGGGGCAATGCAGAGGGAAAAAGGAGTCGGAAAGGTCATCGTAAACGTGAAACGGGAGGAACGGTCCACGAGGATCGATGTGATCGACAACGGACCGGGAATGGACTACCGGATCGTCCAGAGCCTGTACGGCGGGGAAAAAGTGGAACACACAGGAATCGGAATGATGAACGTGCAGCAGAGACTGATCTCCTTATACGGAAAGTCCTACGGACTTCAGATCGTGACAAGCGAAGAAGGGACGGACGTGCGGATGAACATTCCGGACAGCGCGGCTGGAAGCGCGCAGCAGGAGAAAGCAATCGGCTGACGATCTTTTGGAAGAGCAGATGACAACAGCCTGCTGTTTGAACAGCGGAGTTTTTGACAGAATATGGGAGGCATGAGGTATGAGAATAGCAGTAGTTGACGATGAGCGCCCGGCAAGAAGCGAACTCAAATATCTGTTGGAACAGTGTGAGCCGGAGGCGGAGATCGCGGAGGCCGACGGAAGCGAAGAATTTCTTGCAATGCTGGAGAATGAGAACTTTGATGTGTGTTTTGTGGATATCAATCTGGGCGGCATGAACGGCACGACGCTGGCATCCATGATAAAGAGAAAGCAGCCGGACACGCTGATCATCTTTGCCACTGCGTTCCGGGAATACGCGGTAAAGGCTTTTGAGATCGGAGCGGTGGATTATCTCTTAAAACCCTTTGACTATGAACGCGTCAAACGGGCGATGGAGCGGGTCCATGAACACATAAAGGAAAAGGCCGCCGGTCCTGGATATGAAATCGGAAAGATCATGGTGAACGTGGGCTCCAGCTTTCAGGTCGTTGACGTGGCAGATATCGTGTTCATCGAGACGGAAAAGCGTTCCTGTAAGATCCATATGAAGGACGGATCCTTCTATCTGCAGAACGAGTCACTGAACAATTATGAGACCCACCTGAAAAAGAGCCGGTTCTTCCGGATCCACAAGAGCTACCTGATCAATCTGGATTATGTGAAGGAGATGCAGGTGAGCTACAATAACGGATATTGTGTAAAAATGAAATTTTATGATGCTGAGGCACTGCCGATCGGACGGACGCAGGTAAAGGAATTTCGGCAGATTTTTGAAAAATAGGAATAATTAGAACAGTAAAGCAAATATTGAAAAATAAAGATCCCGCCAAATGACAGGTGTTCGTAAAACAGTGTTAGCCCAATAACACGAAATGAGCATCTGTCAGACGGGATTGGTCAACGAAAAAATACGCCATGTTCAGCTTTAAAGGCTGAGTATGGCGTGTTTTTCTGCTTATTTGCGTTTCCGTTTTCCTTTTCCATGCGGCTGGTATGGCCTCGCCTTGCCGCGCTGGTTGGTTGAACTTTTCATGTACTTGGACAGCTTTAATACTTCAATGAGATTGATGAATTGCTCCTTGGTAATGGCATCGTAATCAATACCGAATGTCGTAAGAAATATCCTTGCCCGTTTCTCGGCGTCGCTGCCCTCAAAGTTCATGGCATCCTGCAACTGGGCCTGCACTTCCTCTGCAATGGAGGGGGTGTCTGCCGTTGTGGTATCGGTGCTGTGTTCCTCCCGAATGTCACGGAGGATCGCTTTCAGATCGTCTGCAAGCACATGACCGAAATAATCATCCTCCCGCACCTGGGCCAGCTCCAATGTCCGGGTGGCAAGATCGTCCTGCCCGTCCTGCTTCATCAGGGCCATCTTCCGAACTGCTTCCAGCATGGCGTTCATATCGTTGATCCGCATATCTGCGATCCGGTCCACATAGATCTCCGCATCCAGCATCATGCGCTGGAAATCCTTGTGGCAAAGCATTTCCGACAGCAGCCGGTGATTGAACTTTCCCACCTTTAATACTTCTATGGCATCGTCACTCAGATGCAGAGCGTCCAGTTCTGTGTCCGGGTGGTTTTTTGTTTCTGTCATGCCCAACAGATAGTCCGTGGGCACACCATAGAACTTCGCCAGCGTGACAATGCTGAACGGGCTGATGTCCTTGAAATCGTCTGCCTCATATTTGCCGAGAGCGGACTTGGAAAGCCCGGTCTGCTCTGCAAGCTGTTCCAGCGTCAGGCCCCGTTCCACTCGCAAATCCTTCAACCGCTCCTGTATGGTGAGTTTCACCTGCATGGCGTACCCCTCCTTCTTTCTGTCTCTAAGCGTGGAAATCCACCCTGTTTTGCGCTCTTTTCCTTCCTCTTGGATATACGGGAAAGGGTGCGTTTTTTCGTTAAACTGTACCTGTAACAACACCTGAACCTTGAAAATCGAATGACCGTCCGAATGGGATATGTCCCCCGGTGAAGTATTTGCCATGACCGCAAGAACGTGAGCATACCAAAGGGGACGAAACGCCGGGGTGAGATTCCCGGGCAGGAACGACATTCGGGAAAAGCGGCAAAAAGCCACCGTTATTTTCAAACCATGTGAGAACAGCGAAGAACTCGCTGTTTTTGTGCCGCTGTCCATATCATTCAGCGATACGCCGGACAGCGTACACAGTACGCCGTTTCGTGTGCCTTTTCATCGAATCGAAAAAAGTCAAGCGGAACAGCTAAAACGATAGGTGTCCCTTGTGAACAGGGATACACGGGCGGCAATTCCAGCGAATGGCCGTCCACGATAAAACAACGCTCTGCGGCAAATAGGTGTTGCCGTTCAGCACATCCATTATACCACAGAGCGAATCCAAAAAGGGAAAGGAATTGTAAATATGAGCAGAAATAAGGCAGAAAACTGCCGTAACGAAGTGAAATCATACATCGCCCGGGAGGGCATGACCATGACGGAGGTGGTGGAACTGCTGGCCGATGAACACGGCTGGAGCAGCAGCGTCCCCAATCTGTCCGGCAAGCTGCGGCGAGGCTCCCTGCGGTACACCGAGGCCGTGGAGCTGGCCGATGTGCTGGGCTACGACCTCGTATGGGTCAAGCGTCGGGAGGTGAGGTAATATCGCAGGAACTACTTACGGCTATATCCGTGTATCAAGCAAAGATCAGAACGAGGACAGGCAGCTTGTGGCTCTGCGGGAAGTGGGTGTCCCGGAGAAAAACATCTATGTGGACAAGAAATCCGGCAAGGATTTTGATCGCCCGCAATATAAGAAACTGCTACGAAAATTGAAAAAAGACGATCTGCTCTAAAAGTGACGCACTGCCGTGTTGTCAAACCCGGGGGATGGTGTATAATATCATATAATGAGATTATCCTTTTTGCTCAGCCTATTATATGGCGCAATATGAGAAAGGCTTGCTGCATTTGGTATTTAGCATCTCTGCTGCACTATTTGTTTGGCTTAATCAAAGGGATAACCAAATAATACAATTTACGAAGAACTGGGGGAATCAGTGATGAAAAAACGGTTTTTAACTCTGGCACTGGCACTGACGTTGTGCGCGGGCCTGGCTGTCCCGGCGGCGGCTGTGGCGGACACCCGCGACCCGATGATCCATTACAGCGATCAGACGGTTCAATATGGAAGCTATGTTGTGAAAGAGGATGGTTCTCTTTGGACCACACGAGTCGTTAATGAATACGATGATACAAACGGCGATACCTTTCACAAGGCACTGGATGGCGTAAAATCCGTATGGAAAGTCGGTACCGGTGCATTCATTCTGAAATCGGATCATTCTCTTTGGTCGTGGGCAGGCGGGGGGGATCTGCCCGGAGACGGGACAGAGAACTACCATAAGACGCCTGTAAAGATCATGGACGATGTATTGAATTTTCAGTATGATGATTCTTTCGGCGGTGAGCTGATGAGCTACTGTGTCATAAAAAACGATGGTTCCCTGTGGACCTGGGGCGACTACACCGGCGACGGCACGGCGGAGCGGCGGCTCGCCCCGACCAAGGTGATGGAGAATGTTGCCATGGTGTTGCCTGTTGGGAGTGCTCCCGATCAGCTCATCACCTATGCCGTCAAGAAAGACGGTTCTTTGTGGGGCTGGGGACATTATAATGACAGATATACGCCCTTTACCTGGGATTTGTTTGACGGTGTGGCCGCTTCGGGAACAGACTGTCTGAAGCCTGTGAAGCTGATGGACGATGTCATTGCTGTTACATCGGACAACGTGTTCTATGATATGGCCTTGCGCAGCGACGGCTCCCTGTGGTATTGGGGCAAGAAAAAAGAGGAAGACAACTACGTTTATTCGGTCAAACCTGAAAAGCTGATGGACGGCGTGGCGGCAGTTGACGGGAGTGCTGTCATAAAGACGGACGGAAGCCTGTGGATGCTGCGGACAAACTATGGTATCATTACGCCTGAAAAGTACGCAGACAATGTTGCCCGTGTTTCAGATGAGGATGGATACATGCTCAAAACGGACGGAACGCTTTGGACCATGCCATATTACGCCAGTGAGGCAAAGCCTCTGCTGAGCAATGTAGTTGCCTGCTCCGGATACTGGAATTTCGGAATTCTGATGCTGCGAAGCGATGGCAGTCTGTGGGGATATGGAGGCAACAACGACCGCGGTCTTGGCATCGGGAACAAAAAGAATATCACGACCCCTGTTAAGATCATGGATCACGTCCGGCTGCCCTCCAAGACCGGCGTACCCGAGCCGGGCAGCCCCTTTGACGATGTGCGCTTCAGCCAGTATTTCTACCAGCCTGTGAAGTGGGCGGTAGCCAATGGAATCACCACAGGCACCAGCGCAGCCACCTTCTCCCCCGACCAGACCTGCACCCGTGGGCAAATCATCACCTTCCTGTGGCGGGCCGCCGGGTCACCGGAACCCGAAAATGCGACCCCCTTTTCTGATGTGAAAGAGGATGCTTATTATGCCAAGGCCACCGCCTGGGCGGCGGAACAGGGGATGGAGGAAGGCGCTGCATTCTCGCCCGACGCGCCCTGTACCCGTCTGATGGCGGTGGAATTCATGTGGAAGTACGCCGGCAGCCCCGAGTCTCCCAAAGCTGCCTTTACCGATGTTTCCTCCGATGCCGTAAACTGGGCCGTCAAGCAGGGCGTTACCAATGGCACCAGCGCCACCACGTTCTCCCCGGAACAGCCCTGTACCCGTGGGCAGATCGTGACGTTCCTGTATCGCGGCTTTGCCGACTGAGCGGGGAAAATCTATTCCAACGGAATGGCGCACTTCTATACAGGGGCAAGCCCTGTATGTGCGCTCTGCGAGGCAGACAGCCCGGACACCTGAATGTCCGGGCTGTTTTGCGTCACTTCGTTCCGAACAAGGGGCTGCACCCCTTGCGCTGCTTACACAGCTATCCCAGCGCACTTTGCAGCGGGAACAATCTGCTTTCAGCAGACAGTCCCCGCTGCAAAGTCTGAAAATCCCATACTGTCAGTCAGACCGTCTACCGAAAATGTAGGCGGTCTTTTTCTATCCTATCCATCCCATCAAAAAGGAGGTAATGTACCATGTCCAAACAGAAAACTATCCCCGAACTTCAAGCCGAGATCGCTGACAATGAGCGTCAGATTGCCCAGCTCCAACACAAACAGCAGCAGCTCGAAAACCGCCGCAGTTACTACGAGAAAGGCGACCGTCGGAAACGAGCGCACCACCTTATCACCCGTGGCGCAGCTATCGAGAGCGTGGCTCCTCTGGCAAAGGTTTTGACTGAAACCGAGTTCTATGCCTTTGCTGAAAAAGCCTTTGCTGCCCCCGAGGTCAAAGGTCTGCTCATGGAGGCCGTCAACGAACACAACAAAAATGCGTTTGGAGGTGACTGACCATCGCTCTGTATCATTTTCATGTAACACAAATCAAGCGCAGCGCCGGACAGTCTGCCGTGGCTGCTGCCGCCTATCGCTCCGGCGAAAAGCTGCACAGCGAGTATTATGGCGAGGACAGCGATTACACCCGTAAGGGCGGCGTGATCTGTTCGGGAATCCTGCTGCCACCCCACGCCCCACCTGAGTACGCAGACCGGGAAACCCTCTGGAATGAAGTGGAGAAAGTCGAGAAAAATCCCAAGGCGCAGCTTGCGTACAGCTTCGATATTGCCTTGCAGAACGAGTTTTCCATGGAGGAGAACATTGAACTTGCAAGGCAATTTTTATTGGAGCAGTTTGTGAGCCGTGGCATGGTCGTGGACTTTGCCGTACACCAGCCCGACAAGGAGGACGGCGGCATCCAGAATCCGCATTTTCATGTCATGTGTCCTATCCGGCCTATCCTGTCAAACGGGAAATGGGGAAACAAGCAGCGGCGGGAATATGTGCTGGACGAACAGGGAAACCGCATCCGGGACGAAGCCGGAGACTATTTGTTCAACGCTGTTCCCACAACAGACTGGGGCAGCCCGGAAACGCTGGAAGCGTGGCGGCAGGCATGGGCGGAGCTGTGCAACGCCAAATTTGCCGAAAAGGGATTGGATTGCCGTATCGACCACCGCAGCTTTGAGCGTCAGGGGGTGGAACAGATCCCCACTCAGCATGAAGGGCCGACCGTCCGGGCGATGGAAGCCAAGGGCATCCGCACCGAAAAGGGCGATCTCAACCGCTGGATCAGGAAAACCAACGCCATGCTCCGGGAGGCAAAACAGAAAATCGCCGTCCTGATCGACTGGCTGAAAGAAGTGAAATCCGAGCTGTCCAAGCCCCAACCGCCTACGCTGGTGGAGTTGCTGTCTGCCTATTACGACAACCGCAACAAGGGCGCATACAGCAGCAAAGCCAGGATCGCCAATCTGAAAAAGTTCTCCGAAACGGTCAATTATTTGAAAGCAAAACAACTTTATACGACCGATGATCTGGACGCAGCTCTGCATACCATGCAGGGCGAAATCGACACGCTGAAAAAGTCCGTATCCGGGAAACAGGCCCGTATCAAGGAACTGGACGAACTGCTGCGTATGGCGGATTACTACAAGGCTGGAAAGCCTGTTGCCGACAAGCTGAAAACGATTCGCTTTGAGAAGTCCCGCCAGAAGTACAAGACCGAGCATGACGATACGCTTCGCCTGTTCTACATGGCCGAGCGCAAGCTGAAAGGACAAGTGGTGGACGGCAAGCTGCCTGCTGCCGCATGGCGTGAGGAAAAGGCCCGTCTGGAAACAGAGTACAGGGATTTGCAGACGGAGCTTACACCCCTGTATGCCGACACGAAAAAGCTCTGGGCTATCCATTACAACATCTATGAGGTACAACATGAGAAAGAGCGCCAGAACGCCGCTGTGCGGCAGAAAAAGTTGGAAATCGAACACTAATTCTTACGGAGGTATTTATGGAACAGAAATCGCAATTTGAACACCAACTCGACCCGGAGGGATACTATTTCTCCAATACGGAATCGCTGCCACCCAAAAGAGCCGAGCGCAGATTCTTTTGGGGTGAGGACGGCCACATCCATGTGAAGAACCTCTCCGCTTTCTGGATTCCCGAACTGACCGTCACCGAGGTCATTCACGGAACGACATACGTTGTCACAGGCAGCTATGAGGGTACGGAAAACTTTGTCCGCAAGCTGGAACGCATCACATCCAAAAAGTTTGCAGAAAAGCTGGAGGATTCAGAATGACAAACACCCAGAATCTTGGTACAATAGAGCCAACCAATCCTGTACTGACAGTTGCTCCACCAAAGGAGGATACAGAAATGTACGGAGCAACAGATAAAACTACTGCCCTTTATTGCCGACTGTCTCAGGAGGATGACCGGGCTGGCGAGTCCCTTTCCATTGAGAATCAGAAGGCCATGCTTTTGCAGTATGCCAGGGAGCATCACTTCCCCAACCCAACCTTTTTCGTGGATGACGGAGTCAGCGGTGTAACCTACGACCGCCCTGGCTTTCAGGCCATGTTAGCCGAAATCGAGGCGGGGCGGGTGGCCGTGGCGATTACCAAGGACCTCTCACGGCTGGGCCGCAACTCGGCACTGACCGGGCTTTATACCAACTTCACCTTTCCACAGAACGGCGTCCGCTTCATCGCCATCAACGACAACTACGACACCATTGACCCCAACCGGGTGGACAACGATTTTGCGGGCATCAAGAACTGGTTTAACGAGTTCTATGCCCGGGATACCAGCCGCAAGATCAGAGCCGTCCAGAAAGCCAAGGGTGAGCGAGGTGTTCCCCTGACCACCAATGTGCCCTATGGCTATGTGAAAGACCCGGAGAATCCCCGCCGCTGGGTGGTTGACCCGGTGGCCGCCGATGTGGTGAAGCGTATTTTCTCTATGTGCATGGAGGGGCGGGGTCCCAAGCAGATCGCCAACCAACTGAAAGCGGACAAGGTACTGACCCCCACTGCATATAAAGCACTGCAAGGAATAAAGTGCCCAAACAAGAAGCCGGAAAATCCGTATGGATGGAAGGACAGCAGTGTTGTCAAGATTCTGGAACGGCGGGAGTACACGGGCTGTACGGTGAATTTCAAGACCTATACCAACTCCATCTGGGACAAGAAGCAACGGGAAACACCCATCGAGAAACAGGCTGTCTTTCCAAACACCCATGAGCGTATCATTGAGGATGCTGTGTTTGAGAAGGTGCAGGAAATCCGGCAGCAGCGGCACCGAATGACCCGCACAGGCCGAAGCAGCATCTTTTCCGGGCTTGTCTACTGCGCCGACTGCGGTTCCAAAATGAACTATGGCTCGTCCAACAACGGCGATCCCACACAGGACTTCTTTGATTGTTCGCTGCACCGCAAGGACAAGGAGAAGTGCAAGGGACACTTCATTCGG
>Ga0129311_1000178_pt1 | contig 58900 bp, 74 predicted proteins | sample Go1ome_FD_94435 | JGI IMG/M metagenome (GOLD analysis project Ga0129311, IMG submission 94435) | Western lowland gorrila individual fecal microbial communities from Wisconsin, USA - Go1022B metagenome | ecosystem: Host-associated > Mammals > Digestive system > Large intestine > Fecal | place... | reverse complement strand
TGTATGCTTAATCAGAAAAAAGAAAGATACATACAAAGAAACGCCAGAATCGGCATTTTGCCGGACTGGCGTTTCTTAATTAGGGACTTATTTTACAGCCCCTTTTTTAAGTTTGATAAACTTATATTTTTTAAGTATAACTTTGAAAAGCATAGTCCTAAAATCATTTGATAAAATGATTTTAGATAGAATTTAGGTCCACCCTTTTTTTAAAGGGTGGTTGGGTATGGGACAAAGTCCCATGGTTTTAAAAGATATATTAGCTGAGTTCAAGAGAATGCTTTACACGGTCATGCTCTTCGGCTGTTTTTGCATCGTTCCATCTGTCCATTGTTCCTACAAGATAGCCTGTTATACGGCGGATACGGTCAAATTTAACGGGCTTGAAGGTATATTTCATATCAACAAAATCGCCGTCGATTGTAAGCTCAAGTGTTTCAAGCTTTCTTTCGGGATTTTCCTTTTCAATGAATTTAACATATTCATCAATTTCTTTCTGTTCCATAGTTCCGTTTAATACTGTAACATCTAACATTATATATTCCTCCTGACTCAAGATATAGCTATTTGTTAAAATAATAATACTACATATTGTTTAAGAATGCAATAGGTAATTGATAATAATTATCATTTATTTTTGAGAATAGAAAACCGCCCGTTTAACGGGCGGTGATTGTGATTGTATTATTGAAGAATGTAAACTGTAACGGATCTTCTGCCCCAGGCAAAAGCCTCGTCAAGTGAATTATAGCAAAGGTCTATTCTGTTTTCCTTAATGGCTCCGCCTGTGTCCTGTGCGCTGGCAACGCCGTAACCCGGAATATAGAGCTTTGTTCCGAGCGGAATAACAGATGGATCAACGGCAACAACACCTCTGACGGCTAAAGCACCGGTAGCCGTGTAAGCGTTACAGCCTTCATCATACTGTGTATATCCGGTGGCAACCATATCGATTTTTTTTGTATATTCAAAATCGCCTACCGGAGTTGATACCATTGTTGCGGTTCCTTTTTCAATGACTGTATTTACGGGTTCGGTAACAATCTCACGGCTGATTTCGGCTGTATCGGTAAGCTCGCCTCCGACATAGGTTTCCTCACTGATAATCTTGACCAGTCCGTCACTGCCTTCAACGGCAACTCGTTCCGTACCCTTTGCGATTGCATTTGTTTCTCTGTATTCTACTGATTTCTCAACTTTTTCATAAGTTGTGACCTTTTTTGTCATTGTTGATGATAATTTGATTATCATTCCTTTTTTGAGAAGGTCGTCTCTGGATAAATCTTTTGCAAGGTAATACTCACGCTCTTCGTAATCACCTGCTACGCTGTCGAGAAGTTCTCCGACGGTAAGGGAAGTGGTGCGTACCATACGGGGAATATCATCGTACTCGATTATAACCGGTATAGAATGCTTTATTTTGACCGTATCTCCGCTCTGTACCGTATAATCAAGCGCATAGTTAAGTTCATCATCTTCAGAAACAGTAATGCCCTGAAGCTCAAGAAGTTGTTTAACTGTAATTGGTTCAGTTAAGTTAGTTGAAAATTCATTCTTTCCTTCAATAATTGTTACACTTAAATTTTCTTTACTATAAGCGGATACACTTCCGCTCAGCATTGCCAATAACCCAATCACGATAGCAATTACTCTAAGTCGTTTTGTCATAGTTTCCTCCTTTAATTGGCATACCCGATTAAAACAATAAAGGGCATACCGGTTAAGTCGGCAGCCAAGGATGACTGCCGCCAGCCGCAAAGCCTATAAAAAACAAGCCTTATCGGTGGTTTGTTACTGACTAACACTCCTTGATTAATGCGTTTGCATGAAAAATTTTTTGGCGATGAACCATATGAAAATCAAAGTTGTTTCGATTTTCTTAACTATACACGAATATTATATTAACATAAATGTAACAAATATGCAACAATTATTTTATAAACAGATTCTGGGCGTTATTTTTGGTTATGTTGCATATATCATTTTCGGGAATATTTTTAATCTGACTTATTCTTTCTACAACATATTTCAAAAGTCGGGAATCGTTTCTTTTGCCTCTATACGGAACGGGGGCAAGATAGGGCGAATCGGTTTCTATAAGGATTTTTTCTATAGGAATGCGCTCAACCGTTTCAACACCTTTTTTGTTGTTTTTGAATGTTAGCGAACCGCCTACGCCTATATAAAATCCCATTTTGATATATTCCTCTGCCATTTCGGCACTTCCACTGTAACAATGGATAACACCGTTTCGTACATTGCTGTTTTTGATAATATCAAAGCATTCCTGTGCGGCATCTCTGGAATGGATTATTACAGGCATTTTGAGCTCGTCGGCAAGCTCAAGCTGTCTTTTAAACCAATGACGCTGTAAATCTCTCGGAGAAAGGTCGTAATAATAATCAAGACCTATTTCGCCTATCGCAACAACCTTAGGGTGCTTTGAAAGCTCTCTGAGTTCGTCAATATCAGCCTCTGTTATGTTCTCTACATCATGTGGATGTACGCCGACTGCCGCATAGAAAAACGGATATTTTTCGCTTAAAGCTATTGATGCCTTTGAGGACTTTATATCCGAAGAGGCATTTACAACGGTTTCTATGCCTTCTGCCGGAAAAGATGCAAGAAGGGTGTCCCTGTCCTCATCAAAGCGTTCATCATCATAATGTGCGTGTGATTCAAAATACATAATAAAAATCTCCTTAATATTAAATAACCGAAGTGATGAACACTCCGGTTATTGTTGTGTATGTCAGTTTTATTTTAGCTTAATTCGGAGCCGTCCGCAAAGTCTGTTTTGTCAACAGATGCAAGGGCAAGCTGTCCGTTTTCGTCTTCTGCCACAAGAATCATACCGTAGCTCATTTCGCCCATCATTTTTCTGGGAGGAAGGTTTGTGAGAACGATAACTTTCTTTCCTACCATTTCTTCGGGAGTATAATCGGGAGAAATACCGGAAAGAATCTGTCTTGTTTCGTTTCCTATTTTAATCTGGTTTTTGAGAAGCTTTTTGGAGCCTTTCATTTTTTCGGATGCGATAACTGTTCCGACCTTGAGTTTGATTTTGTCGAAGTCATCAATAGTGATTTCCTGTACAGGTTCTTCTTCTTTTTCCTCAGCCTGTGCTTTTTTAGCCTCTTCGGCTTTCTTTGTCTGGTTTGCAACCGATGATTCCTGTGCCTTTTTCATAGCAGCTTCAAGCTCTTCAAGCTCTTTTTTCATATCAATTCTGGGGAAGATGGCAGGACCTTTTTTAACCTTTACATCGGCAGGAAGAAGTCCCCATTCCTTTGCACTGTCCCAAGTCTTGATTGCGTTGTCTTTAACACCGATCTGTTCCCAGATGAGAGCAGGAGCCTTTGTCATAAACGGCTGAATGAGTATTGAAACGATTCTGATTGCTTCGGCAAGATTGTAAAGTGAGTTTGCAAGTTTAGCCTTTGAAGCCTCGTCCTTTGCAAGTATCCAGGGCTGTGTTTCGTCAACGTATTTATTTGCACGTCTGATAAGTGTCCAGATTTCAGCAAGTGCATCGGAGAAAAGCATGTTGTCAAGAAGACCGTCAACCTTTTCTGTTACTGCTTTTGCTGTTTCCTTAAGAGATGCGTCGAATTCTGTTTCTTCTCTTTCAACGGGAAGCTGTCCGCCGAAATATTTTTCAATCATGCCGGCTGTTCTTGAAACAAGGTTTCCGAGGTCATTGGCAAGGTCTGAGTTGATTCTCTGGATAAGAGCCTCGTTTGTGAAGTTTCCGTCCTGTCCGAAAGCAATTTCCCTAAGAAGGAAATAACGGATTGCATCAAGACCGTATCTGTCAACAAGTACCTTGGGATCAACAACGTTGCCCTTTGATTTGGACATTTTTCCGCCATCTATTATGAGCCAGCCATGACCGAATACCTTCTTGGGAAGAGGAAGGTCGAGTGCCATAAGTATAGCAGGCCAAATGATAGTATGGAAACGCACGATTTCCTTTCCTACTACATGAATATCGGCAGGCCAGTATTTTTTATAATTGCTGTCGTCATCAGAACCGTAACCGAGAGCAGTAATATAGTTTGTAAGTGCGTCAACCCATACATAGATAACGTGCTTGTCATCGAATGTTACGGGAATGCCCCAGTTGAAGGTTGTACGGCTTACACATAAGTCCTCAAGACCGGGCTTAAGGAAGTTGTTAATCATTTCGTTCTGTCTTGTCTGAGGCTGAATGAAATCGGGATGCTCTTCGATATATTTGATAAGTCTGTCCTGATATTTTGAAAGTCTGAAGAAATAGCTTTCCTCTTTAAGTCTTTCAACATCACGACCACAGTCGGGACATTTTCCGTCTACAAGCTGAACGTCTGTGTAGAACGATTCACAGGGTGTACAGTACCAGCCTTCGTATTCGCTCTTATAAATATCGCCCTGGTCATAAAGCTGTTTGAAAATCTTCTGAACAGCCTTTACATGATAATCGTCTGTTGTACGGATGAATTTATCATAAGATATATCAAGGCTTGCCCAAAGCTCTTTTACTCCGGCAACGATTTTATCAACATACTGCTGAGGTGTTACTCCGAGAGCATCGGCAATACGTTCGATTTTCTGGCCATGCTCGTCTGTTCCTGTAAGAAACATTACATCATAGCCTCTGAGTCTTTTATAACGAGCCATTGCATCAGTAGCAACTGTGCAATAGGAATGTCCGATATGAAGCTTATCGCTGGGATAATAAATTGGCGTAGTTATGTAGAATTTCTCTGCCATTATAGATTCCTCCTAATAGTTTATATAATAGTGCATATAAAACTATTATATCCGTTTTATGGTGAAAAATAAAGTAAATATTGATAAAAATGCATTTTGGGCAAAAATAAAACTGCCGACAGCGGAAACTGTCGGCAATAATTAGTGTTTACATTAGATTTTCGGGATTAAGAACTTCAAGTTCGGGAAGAACAAAGCGTCCGTCCTTTCTTATGAGAACGTCATCGAAATAAATTTCTCCGCCGCCGTATTCCGGTGTCTGTATAAGCACCAGATCCCAGTGGATTGCGGATTTGTTTCCGTTATAGGCATCATCATAGCAGTTGCCCGGTGTGAAATGTATGCTTCCCATTATCTTTTCGTCAAAAAGGATATTGTTCATTGGCTTTGTTATATAAGGATTTACGCCGATGGCAAATTCACCGACATATCTTGCGCCTTCGTCAATGTTGAAAACAGCCTCAACCTTTTCGTTGTTGTTTGCGGTACATTTTACTATTTTGCCGTTTTCAAATGTAAGGCTCACGTTTTCAAATGTAAAGCTGTTATATTCCGAATGCGTGTTGTAGGTTATTGTGCCGTTTACGGAATCTCTGACAGGTGCGGTATAAACTTCACCGTCGGGAATGTTGCATGCACCGTCGCATTTGATAGCCGGAATATCCTTAATTGAGAAGGTAATGTCTGTATTTTTGGCCGTAAGTCTGACCTTATCGGTTTTGTTCATAAGTTCGACAAGAGAGTCCATTGCCTTTGACATTTTGCTGTAATCAAGATTGCATACATTGAAATAATAATCCTCAAAGGCCTCAAGGCTCTGATGTGCACTCTGTGCCATTGACGGAGCGGGATAACGGAGCACAACCCATTTTGTATGAGGTACTCTTATTTCGTGATGAACGGGATTCATATAAAGCTTGTCATAAAGAGCAAGCTTATCCTCCGGAACATCGCTCATTTCGGCAAGATTGTCTTCTCCTCTTACGCCGATATAGCAGTCCATCTGACGCATTTTTGCGGCTTCGTTTTTGGCAAGAATTTTGAGCTGTTCCTCGGTTGCACCCAAAAGCAGTTCACGATCCAGAGAGTTTGTTGTGAAGTCAACAAAGGCAAGACCTCCGGCGGCGTATATTTCCTTTATGAGCTGTTTAACAAGCGGAAGTGGGTGGACTCCGTTGCAGCTTATTAAAACCTTTTCGCCTTTCTGCACACGGCAAGAGTAGTTTACAAGATTATATGCAAGTTTTTTAATTCTTTCATCCATATTCAAAAACCTCCTGACTTAGTTTTTCGTATTTCAGAAATAATATTACATCTTTTTAATTCTTTTTTGAATATAATTTGAGAAAAAAAACAAAAAATGATACAATGGACGAATAAGAATATTATTTGGAAGTGGTTATATGAGAATAGCTGTGCCGTCCCATAAGGGCGATATATATAAAAGCTGTGCAAACAGCAGACAGTTTACGATTTTTGAGGTTGAGGACGAGAGAGTTGTCAATATCGAAAAAAGATATTCATTTATAAAAAAGCCGGAGGCAGTTGCAAGCCTTCTTGCGGAATATAATGTGAGCGTGCTTATATGCAACGATATAGGCAGTCGTACAAGAAAAGCCATAAGAGAGGCTCATATAGAGCTTATACCCGGTGTTGTCGGCGAAGTAAATGATGCGGTAATACGATATTTAAGCGGTGAAAGAATAGGTGTGCCGGAATATATGTATACATGCTTTAATGATGAGGATTAATTGGGAGGATATTAATATGAATAAAAAGAAATCGCTTATAATAACAAGCGTTGTGTGCATACTTCCGCTTATTGCCGGAGTTATAATGCTCGGAAAGCTTCCGGAGATGCTGCCGGTTCAATGGGCAAATGACGGAACCGTAAGCAATTATGCACCGAGATGGTTCGCCGTTTTCGGAATGCCGCTATTCTTTCTGCTGATGAATGCTTTCTTTCATTATAAAGCGGAAAAAAGCGACCTTGCGGACCAGTATCCGCCGGCTATGAAGCTGTTTCTGAAATGGTCAATGCCTGTTATTGGTGCTGTATGCACAACTATGACATATTCCGGTGTTATCGGAATAAATCATCTTTATGCAAGCATTACGGCATTTGTCGGTGCAATTATTGCGGCTTTCGGTTCATACTTCGGCGAGCTTACGGAGTCAGATGTTATCGGAAGAATATTTGAGGTAAAGAATAATGATAAAAAAGCCGGTATTTATTCCAAATGCGGCATGATTTTGATGATATTCGGCATTGTTGCCGTTATGGCTGTGCTTATGGGATATATGACTGTTTCGATAGGAATATCGGTTGCGGCAATTATTATTTCACTTGCATATTCGAGAATTGCATAATTTTTGAAGTATAAGGCAATAATCTGCGTAAGAGGTGGTTTTATGTATCGTCTGCGTGGATTTGCGGCAGGTGTGATTACATCGGTTGTTATTATTGTTGTTGCGGCTGTCGGTGCAATGATAGGCTTGAGCGGAATTGTCGAAAAAAATACTGCTGTTAATACCGACGAAAATAATGCTGTTGTTTTGGATAAAGAAAATACGGAAGAAAATGTGGAAACAACGGTTTCTGACGGCTTACACAAAAATGCTGTGTTTACCTATGAATTTTATAATGAAATAACCGACACAACGGACAGCATGGAAGGTATGTGTCCCGATGAGCTTGTCGGAAAGGCTATGACAGATGTTAAGGATTATTATTCCGACTGGCAGGTTATCGAGTTTTCGCCGGACAGCGTTCTTCTCAGAAAAATAATCGGCTCGAAGGACGAAGAAAGATATGTTGTCGGAGTATATGACGGCTGTGTCGCTGTGTTTTATGAAAACGAAGAGGATGGAATATATATGACAACGGATATTCCGGTTGCCGGACTTGACCACGACAGACAGGTTATGCTGAACGATGGAATATATGTTGAAGGAAGGGACAGGCTCGGAAGAATAATAGAGGATTACAGCAGTTGAACGATTAAGTCGAAAACAAGTTTTCGACTTGTTTAAAATTTATGAGCGGCTTTTATGCCGCTTTTAAGTTTTTATTGCATTTGTGATGTAATATATTTATATGTGTACAGAATATTGATAATCTATTTTACGGGGATATATATGAGAATAAGTGAACAGATATTATTAAATACTGAAATATATAAAAATTCGATAAACTTACAGGCTGTATACAGTGATGAATCCGAAAATTACATACAGCCCTTTGAGCCGGATTTTGATGATGAAGTTAAAGTAAGAATCAGAATCGGTTCGGGAGAGGCAGACTATATTGCTGTGGTTTCCGACGGTGCGGAATATGAGATGCTCTTTGAAAAAAATATCGGCATATATGATTTTTATTTTTATTTATTTGCTTCGGAAAGCGAAAACAGACGATATTCATTTAAAATAAAAAGGGGTGATAAAATTGTTTATTACAATAAATATGGCATTATGCAGTCTCTTAATACAGACGGCGATTTTGAAATAAAAAGAGATTATAAAACTCCGTCATGGGCAAAAAGTGCGGTAGGCTATCAGATATTTACAGACCGTTTCTGTAACGGAGATATAAGCAATGATGTTGTTGACGGCGAATATGAATATCTCGGACACAGCGTAAAGCACATTTCGGATTGGAGCAAAACACCCGAGGAGAGCGATGTATTTAATTTTTACGGCGGTGATTTGCAGGGCGTTATAGATAAGCTGGACTATCTTAAGGAGCTTGGAATAACAATGATTTATTTCAATCCGCTTTTCGTTTCTCCGAGCAATCATAAATATGATATTCAGGATTATGAACATATCGATCCGCATTTCGGAAAAATAGTCAAGGACAGTGAAGAGGATAAATATGCAGTCCGTACAATTTCCGAAGAAAATCTCACAGAAAGCGATAAGCTTTTTGTCAAGCTTGTCGAAAAGGCTCACAGTATGGGCATAAAGGTTATAATAGACGGCGTTTTCAACCATTGCGGAGCATTTCATAAATGGCTCGACAGAGAAGGAATATATGAAAAGCTGACCGGTGCCAAAGGAGCCTATAAAAATTCCGACAGTCCGTACGGAGATTATTTTGTATGGAACGAAAACGGAGAATATGAAGGCTGGTGGGGACATTACAACCACCCTAAACTGAATTATGAAAATTCGCCGGAGCTTTATGAATATATAATGAAAATCGGTGAAAGGTGGCTTAAACCGCCGTTCAATGCAGACGGCTGGAGAATGGACGTTGCGGCAGATTTAGGCGGAAGTGCGGAATTTAATCATAAATTCTGGAAGGATTTCCGTAAACGGGTTAAGGAAGTTTCGCCGAATGCGGTCATAATAGCCGAGCATTACGGCGATGCTTATGATTGGCTCAAAGGTGACGAATGGGACACAATAATGAACTATGATGCTTTTATGGAGCCGGTTTCGTGGTTTTTCACAGGAATGGAAAAGCATAGTGACAGCTATAACGGCGAGCTTATTTCAAACGGAAAAAGCTTTGAAAGTGCCATGACGCATAATTATTTGAAATACGGTTCTCATGCAATGAATATAAGCATGAATGAGCTGTCCAACCATGACCATTCCAGATTTCTTACAAGAACGAACAGCAAGGTCGGAAGACTTACATCTCTCGGTGCGGAGGCAGCAGGAGAAGGCGTTAATATCGGAAGAATGTTTGAAGCGGCTGTTTTCCAGTTTGTATGGGTAGGGATGCCTACAATATATTACGGAGAAGAGGTCGGTGTTGTCGGCTGGACAGATCCCGATAACAGAAGAACCTATCCATGGGGCAAAGAAAATCTGTATATGCTTGATTTTTATAGAAGGCTTGTTGATATAAGAAAAAATCATAGCGTATTTACAGACGGCTCATGCAGATTTATACATTCTGATTACGGAACGGTGTCCGTTGCAAGATTTACGGATAAGAAATGCGTAATTGCGGTTTTTAACAATACTGATAATGAAATGCTTGTTCATGTTCCGGTGTGGCTTGCCTGTGCGGAAAGCAAAAACGGCTTTGTGTCATTAATGGAAGGCTCAGACGGAAAATTCGATGTTGCGGAAAAAGATTATGCCGCTGATAACGGATATTTGGATATACACATAGGAAAATACGGTTTTGCAGTTATAAAAAATAAATGAGGTCAATATGGAAATTAACATTATATATGAAGATAAAAATTTGGTTGTTGCGGAAAAGCCTGCCGGAATGCCGTCACAGCCGGACAAAACAGGCGATACAGACATTCTCACGCTGCTTGAGAAAAAATATAATAAGGTATGGCTTGTGCATAGGTTAGACAGACCTGTCGGCGGACTTATGGTTTTTGCCCTTAATGAAAAGACGGCAGCATATCTCGGAAAGCAGGTTCTTGATGGAAAGCTCGGCAAGGAATACATGGCGGTATGCTGTGGTGTACCGAAAAACGAAAGCGGAGAATTGAGAAACTGGCTTGTGAAAAATCAAAGATTAAACATTTCAGAGGTCGTAAACGGCAAGGTAAATAAGAATGCAAAAGAGGCTGTTCTGGATTACAGACTGATAAAAACAGTGGACACAGAAAAATTCGGAAAGCTGTCTTTAGTTTACATAAATCTTCATACGGGCAGACATCACCAGATAAGAGTGCAGTTTTCCAATGCCGGAACGCCGCTTTGGGGAGATACAAAATACAATCCTAAATTCAAAAGAGGCTTTTATGGCGTAAATACAGCACTTTATGCTTACAGGCTTACTGTTGTAAAGCCCGGAGAAAAGACGGAATCGATACTTGAAAAGGCTCCCAACAGTACTCCTTTTGACCTGTTTTAGCATCAAAAATAAAGTTTACATAATTTTTTTAAAAAATTTTAAAAAAGTACTTGCATTTAAAAAATTATGTGCTATAATAACAAACAAATAGAAAAAGAAGTAAGAAACCTTAATAAAGGTTTTTTATTTTGAACATCGATTAGCACTCATCAACTTGAGTGGCTAACAAAAAAACGAAAAGCATACCTCATAGGCCGAAAGAAATAATAACCGGCCGGGAGGAATAACCTAAACAGGGAGGCGGATATTATGCTTTGTGAAAAATGTCATAAAAGAGAAGCAACCGTTCATACGGTTCAAGTTATAAACGGAGAAAAAACAGAACATTATTATTGTGAGCATTGTGCCAATGAGGGCAGCTACGAAAGCCCGATTTCATTTCAGGATATATTCCAGAATCTTCTTAACTACGGAACGGGCTCAAAGCCCGATGAGTATTCAAGCCACTATAAATCCGGCGGCCTTAAATGTCCGGTTTGCGGCATGACCTACGATCAGTTCAGAAGAAGCGGCAAATTCGGATGTGCTTCCTGCTTTGATGCCTTTGAACCTTATATAGCCGGTTCGCTTAAAAGTATTCACGGCGACAACGAGCATAAGGGTAAGGTACCAAAGAGAAACGGCGGCCCTATGCTGAAGAAGCATGAACTTGAAGAGCTTAAGCGAAAACTGGTTGATGCCATAGCCAAAGAGGAATATGAGCAGGCGGCTGTTCTCAGAGACAGAATAAAATCTCTTGAAGGAGATGACAAGCATGAGTAAATGGTATGAGGAAGAAAAAAGCAACAACGGTATAATAATTTCAAGCAGAGTAAGACTTGCAAGAAATTTAAAGAAATATAACTTCTATAATAAACTGAGTGCCGAAGATGCCGAAAAAATGATAGAAGAGGTTAAGGATTCGATACTCGGAAGCAGAACGGTATTCGGTGAACAGTTTAAATATATTCCTATAAACAAGCTTGATGAAAACGAAAAATTCAGCATGGTGGAAAGACATATCATAAGCCCGGAGCTTATGAGAAACAATAAGCCTTGCGGAGTCCTTGTTAAGGATGATGAAACAATAAGCATTATGCTTAACGAAGAGGATCATATAAGAATACAGGCAATAGCGGCAGGTGACAATATAGACGAAGCCTATGACACAGCCGATAAAATAGATAACCTTATCGAAGAAAGCGTTGAATATGCTTTCAGCGAAAAGTTCGGATACCTTACAAGCTGTCCTACAAACGTAGGTACAGGCTTGAGAGCATCTTATATGATGCACCTTCCTCAGCTTGAAAGAACCGGACAGATAAGAAGTCTTACACAGGCAATATCGAAATTCGGTATAACCGTAAGAGGTATATACGGAGAAGGCTCGGAAGCAATGGGCAGTATTTATCAGGTTTCCAATCAGGTAACACTGGGACAGAGCGAAAGAGAAATAATCGAAAATCTTAAAAAGGTTGTTTCAACTATCGTTCAGCGTGAACAGGAGCTTGAGAAAAATGCTTATGCAAGAGCTAAAGATGATGTTGAAGATAAGGTATGGCGTTCATACGGCATACTTAAGACAGCAAGAAAGATTTCGGCAAAGGAGGCAATGCAGATGCTTTCCAACCTTATGGAGGCAAAGAACATGGGCGTTGAGCCTATGCCGGATATAAGCATAAGGCCTGTTGAGCTGATGATAAACATTCAGCCGGCAATAATACAGACAACAAACGGCAAGGATATGGCTCCCGAAGAAAGGGATAAAGCCAGAGCCGATTATATCAGAAAGATACTTAAATAATTATTTAACATATATATTACAGCATAAAGGAGTTGACAGATATGCAGGGTAACTTTACAGAAAAAGCAAAAGAAGCAATCAGAAAGGCACAGCAGTACGCAGTTCATCTCGGCCACAACTATGTCGGCACAGAACATCTTCTGCTTGGTCTTGTGGGAGTAAAAGACAGTGTAGCCTCTAAAGCTATCGAAGCTCAGGGTATTACTGAAGACGCCATTACTGAAAAAATAGATGAACTTGTTGGTCTTAATAACGGTGGAGGATATTATCCTCAGGATTATACACCGAGATCAAAAAGAGTCATTGATATGAGTGTTCAGGAAGCTATTAAAATGGGTACCGGCTATGTAGGTACAGAACATATCCTTCTTGCACTTATTCAGGAAAACGATTCAATTGCAGTCAGAATTCTTGCATCACTCGGCGTAAACGGACAGAAGCTCTATGAAGATATTATGTCTATGGTCGGTGAGGATTCAACAGGCAGTACAGGTGCAAACGGCGACAGCAAGAGCGGAACACCTACTCTCGATAAATACAGCCGTGACTTTACAAAAATGGCATCTGAAAGCAAATTCGACCCTATCATCGGTCGTGATAAGGAAATCGAACGTGTTATCCAGATATTAAGCCGAAGAACAAAGAACAATCCTTGTCTTGTCGGTGATCCCGGCGTCGGCAAGTCAGCCATTATTGAAGGTCTTGCACAGCAGATTTACGAAGGCAACGTACCTTCAACACTTAAGGATAAGAGAATTGTTTCACTTGACCTTTCTTCAATGATTGCCGGTTCAAAATACAGAGGTGAATTTGAGGAAAGAATCAAGAAAGTAATCGATGAGGTTAAGGCGGCAGGCAATGTTGTACTTTTCATTGATGAAATCCATACAATTATCGGTGCCGGCGGTGCCGAAGGTGCAATAGACGCATCTAATATTCTTAAACCTTCACTTGCGAGAGGCGAGCTCCAGTTAATCGGTGCAACAACTATTGAAGAATACAGAAAGTATATCGAAAAAGATGCGGCACTTGAAAGACGTTTCCAGCAGGTAATGGTCAACGAGCCCAGCGAAGAAGAGGCAGTTCTTATGCTTAAAGGACTTCGTGACAAATATGAGGCTCATCATAATGTAAAAATTACGGACGAAGCCATTGAAGCGGCTGTAAAGATGTCATCAAGATATATTACAGACAGATTCCTTCCCGATAAGGCCATCGACCTTATGGATGAGGCAGCTTCAAAGGTAAGACTCCAGACATATACAGCACCTTCAAATGTTAAGGAGCTTGAAGACAAGATTACCGCTCTTGAAAAAGAGAAGGAAGAGGCTATCAAGACCGAAGAGTTTGAAAAGGCTGCAAAGGTTAAAAAAGAGCAGACAGAGCTTAAGAAAAAGCTTGATGATGCAAAGAAAGAATGGGATACAGAAAATACAAAAACAAAACAGGTTGTTACTGAAGACGAAATCGCAGCCGTTGTTTCAAGCTGGACAGGTGTACCGGTTCAGTCATTAAAACAGGAGGAAAGCGAAAGACTTATCAACCTTGAAAAAATACTCCATGAACGTGTAATCGGTCAGGATGAGGCTGTATCGGCAGTTGCCAAAGCAATCAGACGAGGCAGAGTCGGACTTAAGGATCCTAAACGTCCTATCGGTTCATTCCTGTTCCTCGGACCTACCGGTGTAGGTAAAACAGAGCTTTCCAAAGCCCTTGCGGAAGCATTGTTCGGCGATGAAAACGCTATGGTCAGAATTGATATGTCCGAATACATGGAGAAGCATACGGTGTCTAAAATGATCGGTTCGCCTCCGGGATATGTAGGATACGAAGAAGGCGGCCAGCTTACAGAAAAAATAAGAAGAAAACCTTACAGCGTTGTTCTTTTCGATGAAATCGAAAAAGCATCACCCGATGTATTTAATGTAATGCTCCAGATTCTTGATGATGGTCACATTACAGACGGACAGGGCAGAAAGGTAGACTTCAAAAATACTGTAATCATCATGACATCAAATGCCGGAGCTAAGAGCATCATTGCTCCCAAGAAGCTTGGCTTTGTTGCCGACAACAGTGATGAAAAATCATATCAGGCAATGAAGGATACGGTTATGGAGGAAATCAAACATCTCTTTAAGCCCGAGTTTATCAACCGTATTGATGATATAATCGTTTTCCATCCTCTTGATGAAGAGAATGTTAAAAAGATTGTAGCTCTCATGACTAAGGAAATTGTTAAGAGAGTTAAAGAAAATATGGATATACACATTGAATTTGACGATGAAGCAATTTCACTTCTTGCCAAAGAAGGATTTGATCCGGCTTACGGTGCAAGACCCTTAAGACGAGAAATTCAGTCTAAGATTGAAGATGAATTTGCGGAAGAGTTCCTCAGAAACGAAATCAAAGCCGGCGACAGCGTAAAAGTCGGTGTTAAGGACGACAAGTTCGTGTTTAATGCAGACAAGGCTGATGAGGCTGAAAGCACTGACGAAGGCACAAAAGAATAAAATAATTATATCGGCACTTAAATTGAGAAATCGGTTTAAGTGCCGATTTTTTTGTTTATATCAATATAAAAAATAAATGTCAAAAACGAGCATAAAAAGTCTTTTTGGTGTGGATATGTGCAAATATTCAATAAAATGCAATAATAAAATAAAGTATTATGGGTAAAGTATACTATATTTCAAAGGTTTTTATTTCATAGAAAATATACTACGGGGGAGTATTGTGTAATTTACTTAAAAACAGACTGAAAATCATATTTATTTTGTATGCTGATAGGCGGTATAGGGGTATTGACGGGCATAATAATCAATGCTATATTGAATACAACAAAAAGACCTACTAAGTTAGTGGGTGATTATAAATTGTTTTTTAGGCAGGTGTTATGATGAATAAAAAATTTAATGTTACGGGAATGACCTGTGCGTCCTGCTCATCGCATGTTGAAAAAAGCGTTGCAAAGCTTGTCGGTGAGGATAATGTTGCGGTCAGCCTTATGACAAACAGTATGATGGTCAAGTATGATGAAAGCAAAATAAGTGACAGCGACATAATAAAAGCTGTTGAGGACGCCGGATACGGTGCGTCACCGGCAGACGGCTCAATGAAAGCAGAGAAAAAACAGGGCTCTGTTGCCGATGAAGAGCTTAAGGAAATGAAAACAAGACTTATTGTTTCCTTCGCTTTTCTTATTCCGCTTATGTATATTTCGATGGGAAGCATGATTGGATTTCCCGAACCGGCACTTCTGACAGGACACGCAAATGCAGTTTCCTTTGCATTTACTCAGTTTTTGTTCTGCCTCCCGATAATATATGTAAACAGAAAATATTATCAGGTTGGCTTTAAGACACTCTGGCACAGATCGCCGAATATGGACAGCCTTATTGCTGTCGGCTCGACGGCAGCTTTAGTATATGGTGTTTTCGCTATTTACAGAATGAGCTGGGGACTCGGTGCCGGAGATATGGAGGTTGTTGCAAAGTACCATATGGATTTGTATTTTGAATCGGCTGTAATGATACTTACACTCATAACTCTCGGAAAATTCCTTGAAACACGTTCAAAGAGAAAAACAAGCGAGGCAATTTCAAGACTTACCGAGCTTGCACCGGAAACAGCCATTGTTGAGCTTGACGGTGAAGAAAAGGAAATTCCTGTTGAGGAGCTTAAGCCCGGAGATATAATTGTGGTTAAGCCCGGTTTCAGAATTGCGGCGGACGGTATTATTGTTGAAGGCAGCTCATCGGTTGATGAATCGGCACTTACCGGCGAAAGCATTCCTGTTGAAAAAACTGTCGGAGATAAAATAATAGCTGCATCAATCAACAAAAACGGATATTTCAAATTCCGTGCCGAAAAAACTGGCTCGGAAACAACTCTTGCACAGATTATCAAGCTTGTTGAGGACGCAAGTGCATCAAAAGCACCTATCGCAAAGCTTGCCGATAAAATTGCCGGTGTATTTGTTCCCGTTGTAATGACCATTGCACTCATAACAGCCATTGTATGGCTGATAAGCGGAGCAGAGTTTGAATTTGCTCTTTCCTGTGCAATATCGGTTCTCGTTATTTCATGCCCCTGTGCATTGGGACTTGCAACTCCCGTTGCCATAATGGTCGGAACAGGCAAGGGTGCGGAAAACGGAATACTTATCAAATCGGCAGAGGCACTTGAAACACTTCATCTTATAAAAACGGTAGTAATGGACAAAACAGGTACAATAACTGAAGGCAAGCCTGTTGTTACAGATATATTTGCCGTTGACGGCGACGAGAATGCACTTCTTAAGCTTGCGGCGGCAGTAGAAAAGCCTTCCGAGCATCCGCTTGCATCGGCAATTCTTGATGAAGCGGCAAAAAGAAATATAAGCTTCAATGATATTGAAAACTTTACGGCTGTATCCGGCCGAGGAATTGTTGCCGATATTAATTCGGAAAAGGTATTTGCCGGAAACAGATACCTTATGACAGAAAACGGCATTGACACAAGGGCATTTGAAAAGAAGGAGCAGGAATTTTCAAATGCCGGAAAAACGGTTCTTTATTTCGCAGAAAAGGATAAGCCTCTCGGTATAATTGCCGTTCAGGACGTTCCGAAAAAGACAAGCCGTTCAGCTGTTAAGTGCTTTAAAGATCTCGGTATTGACGTAGTAATGCTTACGGGTGATAATAAACGTACAGCCGAGGCTGTTGCAAGAAGCCTTGGAATAACAAATGTTGTTTCGGAGGTTATGCCGCAGGATAAAGAGTCCGTTGTAAGAGAAATACAGCAGAAGGGCGGAAAGACAGCAATGATCGGTGACGGTATCAACGACGCTCCGGCTCTTGCAAGAGCAGATGTAGGTATCGCAATCGGAGCAGGTACAGACGTTGCCATTGAATCGGCAGATATTGTTCTTATGAAGAGCGACCTTATGGACGCTGTTACAGCGGTTAAATTAAGCCGAGCAGTTATAAAGAATGTAAAGGAAAATCTTTTCTGGGCATTCTTTTATAACGCACTTTGTATACCGCTTGCTGCCGGAGTATTTTATCCACTTTTCCAGATTAAATTAAATCCTATGATCGGTGCAGCTGCCATGAGCTTAAGCTCGGTATGTGTTGTTTCGAATGCACTCAGATTAAGATTATTTAAACCTAATAATCCTTCGATAAATGAAGATGATTATATTGAAGAAACACCAATTAACAGCATTTCACACGAAGAAAACAAAGGAGAGAGTTTAATGAAGAAGGAAATGTTAATTGAAGGCATGATGTGTGCCCATTGTTCAGGCAGAGTTGAAAAGGCTCTTAACGACATTGACGGAGTACAGGCTAAGGTTGACCTTGATAAGAAAACAGCTTATGTTGAGCTTTCAAAGGATGTTACCGATGCAGAGCTTTCAAAAGCGGTTACAGACGCAGGCTATGAGGTTGTATCTGTAAAGTAATCCGACAAAATTCTTAAAGAGGAGGCAAGACCTCCTCTTTTTTCTATACAAGAGAGATTTTTTGTGTTATAATTACATAACAATCAGGGTGGTACACTACATAGGAGGATATATAAAATGGCAGTTATAGAAGAGTTAATAAGACTTGAAGACAACGGAAGCATCAGCTTTGGAAACTATCTCATGGATGAAAAGAAAAAGGTCCTTGACTTTGAAGTCTGCGGCAATCTCTATAAGGTAAAAACATATAAAGATATTACAAAGCTCGAAAAGAACGGAAAAATGCTTTTTGAATCTGTTCCCGGAGCAACAGTACATAACTTTACAATGAACGAAAGAAATATTGAGTTTAATGTTGAAAGCACAGAGGACGTTCAGATAACAATGGAGCTTGAACCCGAACAGGAATACAAGCTTATTGTTGACGATATGCTTGTTGGCAAGATGGAATCAAATATTGCCGGAAAAATCAATTTCAGCGTTGAGCTTGGAAAAAATACTACTGATGTAAAAATAGAGAAGATCTGAAACTGAATTATGCCGCAGGAGAAAATCCTGCGGTTTTTTAATATGAGGATATTGCTATGAAGGAAAAGAAAAGCTATGTATGCTCCTCCTGCGGTTATTCTACGCCGAAATGGATGGGGAAATGTCCGCAGTGCGGAGAATGGAATACATTGGAGGAAAAAACGGAAAGACCTGTTTCTGCCGCAAGAAGGGCGTCCGGCGGAAGAACATATTATGCACCGGAAAGCACTGGCGGAGCAAATCGTCTTAAATCCGTTAAAACAAATGTAAATGAGCGAATAATAACGGGCATTTCGGAGTATGACCGACTTATGGGCGGCGGTATTGTAAGAGATTCCGTTTCCATTATTTCATCGCCTCCCGGTGGAGGAAAATCTACTCTTGCACTGAAAATTGCCAACAATACCGCAAAACAGGGCTTAAATATTTTATATGCCAGCGGTGAAGAAAGCGAAGGACAGATAAAAAGCCGAGCCGACAGAATACTTGACGGTATAGACGAGAATATATGGATTATATCCACAACAAGCATGAATACGGTGCTCGGAGAGATAGAAAGAATAAATCCCGATATTATTATTGTGGACAGTATACAGACATTTGCATTGGAGGAGTTTTATCCGTCAAGAGCAGGAAATCCTACACAGACAATGGAATGTGCCGGAGAGCTTGTCCGGGTTGCAAAGAGCAGTTCAAAGCCTCGTGCGGTAATTATAATAGGGCAGATGAACAAGCAGGACGAGCTTGCCGGACTTAGAGCATTGGAGCATCTTGTTGATACTGTGCTTATAATGGAAGGCGATACACAGGACGAGCTGCGAAGCATAATTGCCTCCAAAAACCGTTTCGGAAGTACCGGAGAAATGGGATTTTTCGCAATGACGGAAAAAGGTCTTGTGTCCATTGAAAATCCGAGTGAATTTTTTATGACTAAACGAGCCGAAAACGAGGCTGTTTCGGGAAGTGCACTGACAGTCGTAAGAGAAGGCTCACGACCGATTATATGTGAGATAGAAAGCCTTGTGTCAAAATCCTTTATGCCGTATCCGCTGAGAACAGGCGAGGCACTCCGAAAGGAACAGCTCAATACGATTATAGCCATATTGGAGCAGAGATGCGGAATAGGTTTATATGATAAAAATGTGGTAATAAAAATAACCGGAGGACTTAAGCCGAGAGAGCAGTCTATAAACCTTGCTGTTATGATAAGCATTGTTTCTTCGATATATGATAAGCCTGTGCCGAATAATACAGCATTTATTGCCGATGTCGGTCTTACCGGAGAGCTTAAAAAGGTTCCGGCAGTGGAATCAAGGCTGAGAGAGTTGGCAAGAATGGGCTTTAAAAACGTATATATTGCAAAAACGGAAGGAAACATAAAAAAGCCGGAAGGAATAAATATATATGAAATGAAAAGCATAAGAGAGGTTATTATTTCTATTTTTGGTATAATATAAAATAGTATGAGCATGACAGCCGTTGACTGTCATGCTCATTTTTATCCTGATGTTTTTGAATTATTGTTTAACTGTTTCTGCAGCAACAGCATTTGTTGCAGCAGCCATTGCATCCACAGCCGTTGGTATTGCTGTTGTTAGTACCATTGTTGCATCCGCAGCCATTGGTATTGCTGTTGTTAGTACCATTGTTGCATCCACAGCCGTTGGTATTGCTGTTGTTAGCACCATTATTGCATCCACAGCTGTTGGTATTGTTATTGCCGTTGTTGCATCCACAGCCGTTGGTATTGCTGTTGTTTGTACCGTTGTTACAGCCACAGCCATTGTTGCAGCCGCAGGTGCTGTTGGGATTGGAAAGATAGCATGCCATTTGTTTTGCCTCCTCTTTCTGTTGTTGGTATATAATATGCGGACAAACATAAAAGGGTTACAACGGTTAATTTTACCTTTATAATTTATTTATAAAAATTTTTTTCGAATGATGAACCGCACAGCTATTAAAAACATCTAATAAGTGTAAAACAAAAAAGTACTTGAGTTTTGCTAAGGTATTGAGGAGAAAATAAATGAACAAACAGGAATTTACACAGCAGGTTATGGAAGCCGAAAACTCACTGTACCGAGTTGCGAGAACGCTCTCATCAAACGAAAGTGATTGTGAGGACGCAGTTCAACAGGCAATACTGACTGCATATGATAAGCTGGATAATCTTCGGAACGAAAAATTTTTTAAAACGTGGCTTACACGAATACTGATAAACGAATGCTATAAAATCAGAAGGAAAAGCGGTTTTGTTATATCCTTTGAGGATTATACCGCAGACATACCTTCCGACGGAAAGATTGACAACGAGCTAAGGGACGCAGTGTTCAGGCTCCCGATTAATCTAAGGTCGGTAATAGTATTGTATTATATTGAAGGATACAGCGTTGAAGAAACAGCTTATATGCTAAAGCTGCCGCAGGGTACGGTGAAAAGCCGATTGCATAAGGCAAGAAAGCTTCTTAAAACAATGCTTGATGATGAAATTTAAGTAAGGAGTGTTATATATGCAGAAGCATGATTGGAACAAAGTATTTGATGAACGTCCGGAAGAATTTCATGAATGTGTAAAATCCGCATTGGCACAGTTGTCGGAGAAGGAGGAAATTAATATGAAAAAATCATTCGGAAAAAAATTTGCTGTTGTTGTAGCTGCCGTAGCGGCAATCAGTGTTACTGCCGTTGGTGCCGGAAAGGTTGTCAGCCTGAGCTCAGGCAAGAATATACATGATTCTGTAGATACTGTTGAAAAAACGGAAGAACAGGCTAAAGACGCAGGAATTAACATAAATATTGTTGATAAATTTGATAACGGATATACATTTAAGGAAGGCTATGTCGGAGATGTAGACCACTGGGACGACAGCGGAAACAAGATAGCAACAACAAAGAACCTTTCCGCAACATATGTGCTTGGCGATGCATCTGTTTATTTAGATGCAGACCAGAAAAATGATGAATCGGAATATGTTGATTATGTTCTTGAAGAAAATTATGACGGAACAGACATTTATACTTATGAATGGACAAACAAATTTGTTCCTGATGATTACGAAATGACAGAACAGGATAAGATTGATGAGGCAGAAGGCAAGGTTGTATTCAGCTACGGCAGTGATGAAGTTGAAGTAAATGAAATTAAAACAGTCAAATTTGTCAAGGATAATACACAGGTAACACTTATGGATATGGATTCAAATGTTGATATGGGTGAGCTTGTTAATATGCTTAAGACTGTTATTGATGCACAGTAAGACAAAAAAATTGCAGGAGGCAGAAATGCCTCCTGTTTTAATGTTTGGATATAAATTTGTTTTCGACAGTGGTAATTATTCTGTACATAACAGCCGCCATTATTGCAAGAACGGCAACGCTGAGCATTACACGGTCGAGCTTGAAAACCTGTGAGCTGTATACAATCAAATATCCGAGTCCGGCTTTTCCGACAAGAAATTCACCGACAATAACGCCGACAAAGGATAAGCCGATGTTTATTTTAAGAGCGTTGAATATAACCGGTATGTTTGAAGGAAAAACAACCTCCTTGAGTATTTGCGGCTTTGTTCCGCCGAATATCCGTATCAGCTTTATTTTGTCGCTGTCGGTTTCTATAAAGCCCTGAAGCACGCTCATTATGGTTATTATTACCGATGTTAGCAAAGCTATCAGTATTATCGAAGATGTGTTGTTTCCGAGCCATACAATTATTATCGGAGCAAGTGCTGTTTTCGGAAGGCTGTTAAGTACAACGAGATACGGCTGTAATATATCCGATATGGTTTTGTTCCACCAAAGAAGTGTGGCGGTGGCAGTTCCGATTATTGTGCCGAGAATAAAGCCTGTTACGGTTTCGGATAACGTTATCCATATGTGATATAAAAGAGAACCGTCTGTAAGCATTTGTATTGCAGAGGCTGTTATAGCGGATGGACAACTGAATATGAATTCATCAATTATGCCTGATTTAGCACATAATTCCCATAAAAACAGAAAAAATATAAGCAGAAACGTACGTGAGAATAATACTATACATTTCCTTTTTTTATAGGATCGTATAAACTCAAGCTGTTTTGCCGATTGAGTTTTTATGTTATACATGTACGTCCAGCTCCTTCCATATAAGATTAAAATATTCATGGAATTTAGGACAATTTCGTTTCTGCATTGGAGTTTCTCCACAGGCATCAAGCTCTATTTTGTGGACAGATTTTATTTTTGCCGGACGTTTTGTTAATACTAATACACGGCTGCACATGGAAACGGCTTCGGCTATGTCGTGTGTAACAAGTATTGCCGTTATTTTTTCGTTGTTTATTATTGCTCCGATTTCGTCAGAAACATAAAGCCTTGTCTGATAATCGAGTGCCGAAAACGGCTCGTCAAGCAGAAGAAGCTCCGGCTTTACCGCAAGAGTTCTTATCAATGCGGCTCTTTGACGCATTCCGCCGGAAAGCTCGGACGGACGGCGGTTTTTGAAATCCGACAGACCGTATTTTTCAAAAAGCATATTTACGTATTCTATTGATTCGGGATTGAGCTGTTTTCTTATTTTCAGTCCAAGACAGGCATTGTCAAATATGCTCAGCCATTCGAAAAGATGATCCTTCTGGAGCATATATCCTGCCGGAGATGATGTGTTTATGTTAAGCTCACCGCTTTCGGGCTGCATAAGTCCGCAGATTATTGATAGAAGGGTTGATTTAGCTATTCCTTTTAAAATACAAAAAATCAGTGATTATTTTTGACGTTTTATAGGATAATGTGTTATAATCAATATGTATGCAATTAAAGATAATTATTATTTGTTAGGAGATGTTTTTTATGGGTTGTTCACATGATTGTGACACCCAATAGCTGGGAAAATATCAAAAATCAAGCAAATTCAAGGTAAACTTTCAAATCTGTACACATAAATTTTTAGTAGTCATGTGAACAGATTTTGGAGGTTTTTTTATGCGAAAATTTAAGTTATCAAAAATGGAAATTGCAAAAAATGAAATGACAATCAAACAAGGCTTTAATGAATTTATGAGGTTTAAAAAATCTAATAATTTATCGGAGTATACCTTAACTTATTATGAAGACCAAATAAAAAGCTTTGAAAGATTTTATAGCCTTGATAATTGCATTAGTACAATAAATGAAAGCTTAATAGAAGACTATGCTATTTTTTTGAAAACTGAACTTGGAGTTAGAGATACAACACTTAGGACACATTTAATAGGAATTAGAACTATTGTTAATTATTTTATAACAAAAGGTTATTTGGAAAAAATCACCGTTAAATTGCCAAAAGCAGAAGAAACACTGGTTAAAATTTATACACAAGATGAAGTAGATAAATTAATAAAAAGACCTAATGTTAAAACCTGTACGTTTGGAGAATTAAGAACGTGGGCAATGATTATTTATTTTTTAGGAACGGGGCAAAGACTTAACACAGTATTAAATCTTAAAATTAAAGATGTTGATTTAGATAATCAAGTTGCCATTTTAAACTATACTAAAAATAGAAAACAAACTATACTGCCCTTGCCGACACAAGTGGTAGAAACATTAGATTACTATTTAAAATATAGAGATGGAGAAGATGAAGATTATTTATTTTGTGACTGGGAAAATAAAAAACTTGAAAGGCGTGGAGCACAAATAGCGATTGAAAGATATAATAAAAAAAGAGGTGTAAATAAAACTTCAATTCATTCATTTAGGCATACTTTTGCTACAAACTATTTAAAAAACGGCGGTGATATATATAGGCTAAAAAGATTATTATGCCATAGTGATATTAGAGTTACTGAAAAGTATTTACATCTATTGCCCGAAGAGTTAGCAAAAGATATAGATGATTTAGTTTGTATTAATATTCCAAAGCATAAAACTAAACTTAAATCAAAAGCAAGATAAACGCCGTAGGCACTCAAGAGCAACAACATAAGAAACAGCAACACCCGAGCCATGATAATTTGTGATAAAACGTGATGGCTCGGGCATTTTATGCTGCCGCAGGCACTCTTTTTATTTCTTTTTAGTTGTTACATCAGATTTTCTAAATATGCCTTTGCTGCCATTTTCGGCTTTTTCGATAGCTTTTAAAGCAGATTTTTTAATGTATTCAGTATAACCTAATTTATTGCCGCCGTTCTTTTCAATCAGTTCATTCATTTTGTCAACATTTGTAAAATACTTGTCGGGCACAATAAAAATTTCCTCATCTAAATCTAAAGTTACTCTCATAAATAAAACCACCTTTCGTATTTTGTGTAATATCTGGTTACAATTAGAAATATACTACAAATTTTTACATATTTCAATATATTCAGACTAATTTTGTTATAATTTAGTAAAAAATCAATGATTAATGTACAAATTCACCAAAAGCAAAACGAATTTCAATGAATTATGCACGATTACATCAAAAGTAGAACGAATTTCAATGGATTTCCGCCCGATTTGTTATATTTTATTTAGTTTTGTCATATTTTATTATGCCCTCGGGCGTTTTTATTTGTTGGTTAGCTTTTGATTAATCTCATATTATTCTTTTTCCTTATTGGTTAGCTTTTGATTAGGAAATTGCCGAAGGCAATTTCCGTCTGGCTTTGCCTTGAAATTGTATAGGGCGATAGGGGAAAGATACGGCGAAGCCGTATCTTTCCATATTATCTATAAATATCTGTATTTATCTAAAAAATTAGTCATAACTGTATACTTCCTATATTATATATTTAGGAAGTATACAGTTATGACTAAAAATAAAAATAAAAATATATAGAGAAAAGATGGAGTTTACAGCTTCGCTGTAAACTCCGTTCGCCCCATGTAATTTTAGGATAAAGTTAGATAAATTATGCCCTCGGGGCAGTTTTATTTTTGATTGATAAATTATAATGGTTTGCTTTTGATTTAAGATACGTGAAAAAACTGGTCAAAAACGTGTAAAAAGTATGATGGATTTTTTATTAGTAGTAGAAGGATTAATATTTTTATTTGCCTTTACCTACTTACTTACTATTATTAAAAATTAATTATGTTTATTGTGCAATTACCATAAATATTTTGACAAATTCAAAATATTATTGTATAATATACATATAATAAAAATTCAAAGAAAGGAATATTTATTATGAAAGAATTTAGAGTTTACTCACGTAGAATAGCGGTTGAATTGAAAAAAAGAGGTTTTAAGATTATTAGAACTGATATAAATGAATTACAACCATTATTTAAAGTTTGAGTTTTTGAAGCTACTGATAATTTTAGGATAGCTTTTGATGAAATCTTAAACAATAAATAAATCAATTAAGCAAATTTTAAAGGAGGAAATTTTTTGTGAAGCAGTTAGAAATAAGAACTTATAAAAGAGAAGAAATTGCCGAGATATTAAAATTAAATTGTAAATCAAGTAATTTTTCAAAAGATGCAAAAAGAAAATTAACATTATGAGGTTATAGCTTTGAAGTTATAAAAAAGAATTATAACATAACAAGAGTGCCTACAACAGATGCAGAAAAGTTATCAGAAATTTTATATAGGGTTTGTGGCATGGATGTTAGAAGTGAAGTTAATGATTATATATTAGTGCTTTATCTTTTGAGTACAAGCAAAGAATTTATAAGTATGCCATATAAAGAACAAGTTAAATATATATCTAAAAATTTTGATAAATCAATAGCAGAAGCTACATTGAAAAAGTATATGAAAAAATTTAAAGATAGAAATATTGTATATAAGGACACTAACGACTTTACAGTTTGGAAAACAGAAAATAATAAAAGAACTATTGTTACAGGAAATTATGAATTAGAAAAAGACTATGAAGAATATAAGAATTATAAATTTAAAAAATTGTGTGAATTTTATAAAAATAATAAAATAGAAGAATTTAATAATGATAATGTATTATACAATAAAAAAGCATGGAGTTATGTTCGAATAAATACAGATGAAAAATATCCATTTGTTAGTTATTATAAGTGTAATTCAATGCTTTTAAATGCCGTTGTATTAGGCAAAGAATTTTTTGAACTAATTGAAAGAGTAGTATCAAAAGATGTTGAATATGTTTATTGCATTAAGCAATGGATTGAAGAAAGACCAATAATGAAATAAATCTTTTTTAATAAAACCATAAATTGCCCGAAGGGCTATAAATTATCTAAATTTATCATGATACTTCGGGCAACCATAAATTGTTATCCTCTCTTAATGGGAATTGCTTTCGCAATTCCCAATTTTTTTACGCCCGAATGCCCGAATGGTCATAATTTATCTAATTTTATCACCAACGAGGGCTTATAGTTTAGCTCTTGATTACGAGCTGCTTGCAGCGAGTATGCCCGCGGGCTTATTTCTTATAGTTTTGCTTTTGATGAAAAATGTGGTCAAAAACGTGTAAGAACCATGATGGATTTTTCATTAATAGTAGAAGGGAAAAACCTTTAAATAAAAAATTCAAATAGCTAAAGGAGTAATGATAAAATGGATAATTTCCAAATAAAACTTTCAAAAGGTAAATTTACCGAGAGCGTAGTAAAAAAACATTTAGAAGATAAAGTAGGTTTTAATGTCCAAGATGTAAGTGATGTTAAAGAATGACAAGATAAAGATATTGATTTTATTGTAAGTAATGCTAATAAATCAATTCACTTTGCTCTTGAAGTAAAAAATGATGATAGAATGCACCAAACGGGCAACTTTTTCTTTGAAATTGGTTTTGATAGAAAAACTGGCTTTTATGAAGGTTGATGATATAAATGTAAAGCTGATGCTTTATGTTTTTTTGATAGTGTAACTGGAACTGGTTATATTTTAGATTTTGAAAAAGTTAAAGCTTTAAAAGGTGAAGATGAATTATTAGGAACTGGATTATTTAAGCATAGAAAATTTTGAAATAAAGTTGATGAATGTTGGGGTTATGGTTGGCTATTGAATATAGATAAAGCAACAGAAAATAATTTAATTATACACAGATGAAAGGAGTAAGCTATGTTAAATCAAAAGCAAATAGAATTTTGTAATAATTATTTAAGTGGTATGACACAAGAGCAAGCTTATAAATTAGCTTACTCAATAGATGAAGATAAAACTACAAATGGTGCATATAGACTAATGAGAAATGAAGAAGTAAGAGAATATATTAAAGAAAAGAACGAAGCTTTATTTAATGAAAGAGTTGCTGATTTACAGGAGTGCCTTGAAGTCATTACGGATATAATTAGAGATGAAAATTCAAGTAAATCTGAAAGAATGAAAGCATTAGATATGAGATTAAAAACTTTAGCAGCTTATGTAGATAAGCAAGATATAAACCTTAAAACTACTATTACGGTTGATGTTGAAGATTAATGGATATAAAATTAAATCTTAAAAAAGATATATTTAATGCCGCATATTTACCGAATTTATTTGATTATTCATATCGTTACAACATTTTTTATGGCTCGGCGGGCAGTGCAAAGTCTTATTCAATAACACAAAAATTACTGGTTAAGCTTTTGAATGAAAATCGAAAATTATTAGTTGTTAGAAAAGTTGCAAGCAGCATTAGAGATAGCTGTTGGCAGCTTTTTATTGATATACTTGTAAAATGGCAAATTTATAAGATGTGCAAAATTAATATCAGTACTTTTACTATTGAACTACCAAACGGCAGTTTAATTTTATTTAAAGGTTTAGATGATAGAGAAAAGTTAAAAAGTATTACTGGTATATCAGATATTTGAATTGAAGAAGCAACGGAAATATCAGAAGATGACTTTTCACAGTTGGATTTACGTTTAAGGGCAAATAAGAAAAACTTACAAATTTATCTTTCATTTAATCCGGTATCAAAAGCAAATTGAGTATATAAGAAATGATTTGCCCCGGAGGTTGTAATTAATAAAGATACTTTTATATTAAAGACAACTTATAAAGATAATAAATTCTTGCCCGATGATTATATTAAAGCACTTGAAGAAATGAAAGAAAGCAATCCAACATATTATAAAATTTATGTTTTAGGTGAATTTTGTAGTCTTGATAAACTTGTTTACAATAATTGAAGAATAGAAGATTTTGATTATCGAGATATAAAAGGTGATTTATTAATTGGTTTGGATTTTGGTTTTGTGAATGATTTAACTGCCCTCATTGCTTCAATTATAGATGAAGAAAATAAAAGAATATATGTATTCGATGAATGGTGTGCTTTGGGAAAAACTAATGAAGAAATTGCAAATGTTATTATTAACAAAGGATTTGCCAAAAGCACTATAATTGCTGATGCCGCAGAACAAAAAAGTATTGAAGAAATAAAGCGTTTAGGTGTTATGAGAATTAAAGCAAGTGTAAAGGGTCAGGGCAGTATAAATCAAGGTATTCAAAAGCTGCAACAGTACGAAATTATTGTTAAACCATCATGCCCGCAAGTTATAACCGAATTACAGAACTACTCTTGAAAAAAAGATAAGGGCACTGGTGAATATATTAATACGCCAGAAGATAAATGAAATCATACATTAGATGCTTTAAGATATAGCTTGCAATGTAATGAAAATCATAAAAAATTAGGAGTATTAAAAAAATCCTGTTTTGGCTTATAAGAGGTGAAAAAATGTTTTACTTAGATAGTGAAGAAGTTCTTAATTATGAAAATGCAAAAGGACTTATATTAAAATTTCAAGGTCAGTATATGCCCCGATTGAAGAAGTTAAATGATTATTATAATAATAAAAATAAGATTAATAGCAGATGTTTTGAAGATGAAAATAAACCAAATAATAAAATTTCACATAGCTTCGGGCATTATATTACTGAAACAAATAAAACTATGTTTTTAGGAAAAGAAATCAGTTATACAGGTGATGGAGAATTAACGGATTATGTTGATACTCTTGATGCCGCTGATGAAGCTAATATTAATACACAGATTGCAACAGAAGCTTCAAAATATGGTTATGCTATTGAGTTAATTTATATTGACGAAGAAGGGCAGTTACAATTTAGTGTTTTAGATAATTTGCATACAATTTTAGTATATGATAACGGCATAAAACCTAAATTAATGTATGCTATCAGATTTTGAACAATACAGAATATATTTAATGAGTGGAATAATTATGTTGAAATTTATAGCAAAGACGGCATTGTTCGTTATAGAAATGATGTTTGTATTGATAGTAAACCTAATTTGTTTAGTGCTTTGCCTATTGTGGTTTATAAAAACAATAATAAAGAAATTGGGGATTTTGAAAATGTCATTTCTCTTATTGATGCTTATGATGCCCTTGAAAGCGATGCCATTAATGAAGCTGATTACTTCAATAATGCTTATTTATATTTGAATGTAGATGAAATTGATGCTGAAACAATCAATAGCATGAAAGAAAATAGGGTTATTTATGGAGATAATGTTAATCCTCAATTCGTGTTAAAGTCAGCTAATAATGCCGACGGAGATATTGAAAAGAAAAGGATTATTGATGATATATTTAGATTAAGCTTTACGCCTAATTTATCAGATGAAAATTTTGCTAATAATGTATCGGGCATAGCAATGAAATATAAATTATTAGGTATTTTAAATAATATTGCTAATAAACAAAGAGAGTTTGCGGCGGGATTAAAAGAGAGAAATAAATTTATTTTTGAATTTATGTATATGAAATCTTTAGAAATACCTAAGTATGTTGAACCTGTATTTACTGTTAATCTGCCTATGAATGATTTAGAAACAGCACAAACAATAAATCAGCTTAGAGGTTTAGTATCTGATGAAACTTTAATTTCTCAATTATCTTTTGTAAATGATGCGGAATTTGAAAAGCAAAAGATAGATAAGGATAATGAGTTAAATATTTATGAAGAATAAAGAATATTGAAGTGCCCGATTAGCTGATAAAATTTACAAAAGTAATACGGCAGAAATGGAAAAAGCATTAAAAAGCATATATCAAGAGCAAGCAAAAGATATTAAAAGTGCTATTGTTGAATTATATGCTGATATGCTTACAGATGGAGAAATCAGTACAACAAACTTATATAGGTATGGCAGATATATTAATTTATTAAAGAAAATTAATAAAATTACAGATGGAACGGCAAGTTTACAAATAGATTTAATGCAGAATAGTCTTGAAAATGCCTATATTGATGCTTTTGATAAAACAAGTGATGAGTTGGGGCAATCAATAAGTTGAAGTATAGCGGATAAAGAAGCTATGGAAGAAGTATTAAACGGAAATTTCAAAGGCAAAAATTTTAAAACAAGAGTACAAAGCAATCAACAAAAGTTTGTAAATGTGTTAAAAAAGCAGATAACTAATGTGGTTGGGGCAGGATTAAATAAAGATGCGGCGGTAAAAACAGTTGTGGATAAATGCGGTGCGGCGTATTATGAAGCAGATAGATTAGTAAGAACGGAAACTATGCGAGTAATAAATGATGGGCAGAAAAAAGCATTTATTAATAATGGTTATACATATGGTTATTATTTAGTTGCAGAAGATGATAGATTATGTGATGAATGTAATAGGATTGCTATTGAAACTAAGAATAATCCAGTTCCTATTGAAAATATGGATGCTGTACATCACCCTCAATGTAGATGCACAATTATTCCTGTTATAAAGAAAATGTATGAAGTCCTTCAAGATAAATTTTCAATAGCACATACATTAGATAGTGATGTTACTGATGGATTAGTATTGAAGTCACAAAATAATAATGATAATATATTAAGTGCTACTGGTGTTAATAAATTTAAAATTGGATTTACAAAAAATAATTTAGATAAACATTGAATAGGTGGAAATAGTGACCATAGCAGTCAATATCCTAATTATACTAAAGAAGAATATGCCCAGCGGGCATTAGAATTAGTTGAAAGTGCTGTTGATAATGAAAAAGTATTTGGTTACTTGAATGTTAAAGGTGCTGTTATCAGATATGATGTTGATACTAATGATTTTGTTAAAGGTTATCCTAATAGCGGCATAGCCACAATGTTCAAGCCTAAATCAAAGAAAAAGTATTTTGATAATTGTAAGCAGAAAGAAGGAATTTAAAGTATGGAAAAAGGCAGAGTATGTCCAGTATGCGGACAATATGTTTTTGAACACCCAGATGATTATGAAGGTTGCCCTGTCTGTCATTGGCAAGATGATTTAGTACAGACTGATGACCCAGATTTTGAAGGCGGAGCTAATGAAATGAGCTTAAACCAAGCAAGAGAAGCATGGAAAAAAGGCGAAAAGATTATATAAATTTCTAATTGATGAGAAACACTTATTTTTTATAGGTGTTTCTTTTTTATTGCCGTTTAAGGGGTTAGGCATTAAACAACAACTAAATAAAATAGGGATAAATTTATTTTTATAACTAAAGGAGATTTTAAAGATGGAAGAAAACAATGTAAATACACAGGGTACTGAAGAAAATCAGCAAACTGAAAATAAAACATTTACACAGGAAGAAGTAATAAAACTTATTCAGTCTGAAAGTGATAAACGAGTAAGTCAAGCGTTAGCAACACAGCAGAAAAAATTTGAAAAAGAATTGGCTAAACAAAAATCATTAAGTGGATTAGATGAAGAAGCAAGAGCAAAAGCTGAAAATGAACAGAAGATTGCCGACTTAGAAGAACAGTTACAGCAATATAAGATTGCTTCAACAAAAGCAGAAATATCTAAGGTTCTGGGCAATAGAGGTTTAGATGTAAACTTAGTTGATTTTGTAGTTAGTAGTGATGATACAGATGAGTGCTTAGAGAAAATTGAAACGCTTGATAAAATATTTAAAGCAATGGTTAAAAAAGAAGTTGATGCCCGACTTAAGACAAACGGTGATAAACCTAAATCAAGTGTAGGCTTAGACGGCAATATCACTAAAGACGAATTTAAAAAGATGACAATCAGAGAGCAACAGGCTTTATATACAAATAATAAAGCTTTATATGATGAATTAAGTAAATAAAGGAGATAGAATAAATGGCAAACACAGTTTTTGAAAATAAGGTAATTAGCCAAAAGGCAACAGATTTATTAAACACAGCTATTGATGCAAAAAATCTTATGACTATTGATAATAATTTAGTTAGCGAAGCGGGCATGATAAGACATATTAACACTTATACATATAGCGGCACAGTTAATGCGGTCAATGTCGGTGAGGGCACAGCAGATGGAAGTTTAACATATGTGGGTAAAGATTACACTGTACAGATGTTACAGCAGTCTTTTGCTTATGCGGATGAAGATGTAATGAAAGATGATAACATTGTGGATATGGGCATTAAAGGTGCTACTGAAATTATGGCTAATCATCTTACTAATCAATATTATGCAGCTCTTGAAACTAAGGTTAGCGGCAACTTCTTAGTAGGTACAACAAACGTGACAACTAAGATTAGCTATGACGGCATTGTTGATGCTATTGCAGATATGAATATTGAAAAAGAAAGTGAATTATTCCTTCTTATTACACCCGCAATGAAAGCTGATATTAGAAAAGATGCAGATTATAAATCAGCACAGTTAGGTGAAGTTGTTTATAATGGACAGATTGGTACTATTGCGGGCATTCCTGTTATTGTAACAAAAGGCATTACAACAGCTAATACAGCTTATATTGCTACAAAAGCCGCAGTAACAATGTTTGTAAAGAAAAACTTAGAAATTGAACAGGATAGAGTATCAAATACAAGAACAAATAAGATTTATCTTAGAGAAGCTTATATTTGTGCCCTTACAGATGCTACAAAAGCAAGAAGAATTGCAATTACAGCTGCTTAATAAATATTTGATGGAAAGGCTGATTAAATGACATTAGAACAACAGATTAGCCTACTTACGGGCAATACAGATTTAGCTTTAATCAGCCTTATTCTTGAAAAGGTTAAGGCTGAAATAAGCATTTATTTAAACCAAGAGTATAATGAGAGATTTAATAATGCTGCCGTTGATATGGCTGTAATAAAAATAAATCGTTTGGGCACAGAAGGATTACAAAGCCAAAGTTATAGCGGAGTAAGTGAAAACTATAATGAAGATTATCCAGAGTATATTTTAAAACAATTAAATAGTTTTAAAAAGAAATGGGGCATGGCTTAAAATGATAAATAGACAGATGAAAAAAGCTATATTAAAGTGTTTATCTGAAACTGATGCCTTTGGGGCAAAAAAGTATTTGGCTATTGATGAAATATTAATAGCCATTAATTATAATACACAAATATGAAAAACAGATGATTTGAAATACCGAGATTGTGAGTATACCGGATTAACAGCGTATAAAGAATTTGATTTAGAAAAAGAGTATTTAATTATTTGTGAAAATAAAAGTTATAAGATAGCCGCCATTAATACTTTTGGTAGATTAACGCAATTAATTTTACAAGCGGTGAAATAAATGGAAAATGAAGTAAAAATAAACATAGATAGATTTTTAAATGGTGAGATGCAAGAGATTTTATCAGATTGTCTTAATAATGCTTTACAGGAAATTGAGAATGATGCAAAGGTAAAATGCCCAGTTGATGATGGTACATTAAGAGCAAGTATAAAGCACGATAGCGAAGCGGGCAATGATAAAATAACTGGTATTATAGGAACAAATGTTGAATATGCCCCGTATGTGCATGAGGGCACAGGATTATATGCCAAAGATGGCAAAGGACGTAAAAAAGTGCCTTGAAGGTATCAAGATAATAATGGTAAGTGGCATACAACCGAGGGCATAAAGCCTAATCCATTTTTACAAGAAGCAATAGATGAGAACATTGGAGATATAACAAAATTTTTTGAGGGGGCATTTTAATGGTAATTGAAGAATTATTAAATTTATTAAATAAAGATTTTACATTAAGACCATATGCCGCCGAGGTATCAGAAAAAGATAATGTTATTGTTTATGCTTTTGACACTGTAACAAGTGATGGTGTGGTCGGGCAGTATAGATTGAGTTTAACAATTATATCAGAAGATTTGAAAACTTGTTATGAGAATTTAGAGAAAATTAAAAATGTATTGCTTACTATTGGAGATGCACAATTAAGTGATGATATATTAACTGTTACTCTTAATGGCGGCGGTTCGATGTATAACTATGATACAGATACATACCATTTAAAAGCGAATTTTATTGTTGTAACTAAAGAAAGGAAGAATAGATAAATGGCTGAAAAAATTGTATTAGGTAGCGGTAAGGTTTATATTACAGATTTTGATGGTACTAATATTCCGGAAAACGCTACTATTGAAGTAGAAGGAAATTTATTAGGATATATTCAAGGCGGTGCTACTCTTACTTATACACCAACTTTTTATGAAGCAAAAGATGATTTAGGAATTGTAAGTAAAAAGTTTATTACCGAAGAAGAAGCTGTGCTTAAATCTGGTATTATGACTTGAGATGCAGATACACTTAAGAAACTTTGTAGTACAGCAAGAGTAACCAATACAACTACTACTAAGACTGTAAAAATTGGTGGGGCAAGTCAATATGACGGCAAGAAGTATGTAATTCATTTCGTACATAAGGATGCCGTCGATGGAGATATTAGATTAACAATTATCGGACAGAATGAAGCAGGCTTTGAATTATCTTTTGCAAAAGACAAAGAAACTGTTATCAATGCTGAATTTAAAGCACAGCCTTGCGACAGTGACGGCACACTTGTTATTTATGAAGAAGAAATAAAAGCTTAATGAATGGGGCATATGCCCCATTATTTTTTAATAAATAAAAGGAGATAAGATTTAATGATAGATTTAAGTATTAGTAATAGATATTATGAGATAAAAATGCCAAAAGGTGAAGTTATTCATATTAAAAGACCTAATCAAGAATTATTAGTAAGAATGATGAAATTAAAAGATATTTCAACAGATGATTGAGAAACAGTATTTGGAAGTACTCTTGATTTAATTATAGAAGTGTTTAACAGAAATACCGAGGGCAATATATATCAAAAATCAGATATAGAAGATTATGTTTCTTTTAAGACGGCTATGGCAATTATACAGGATTACTTAGAGTTTGCTCTTGAAGAAATAAAAAAATAATAATCCCTTGTATGCCCGATACAGGGGAAGAAGATGATAAAGTATATCTTACTATTGAAACAAATGATTTAAAATTATTATCAGACTATACAGGTCTAAATTTTAATGAGTGTTTAGAATTAGATTGTTATACTTATAAGCTTTTATTAAAAGATGCTTTTATCTATCAAATGCGGCAAACAAACGAGGGACAAGAATACCTTGAAAATTGCTGAATACTTAATCAAACTAATCCAGATAAAAAAAGTCTTAGAAAAAAATTTAATTAACAAGAGGTGGATTATAAATTGATAGATTTAGGTAAATTATCTGCCAAAGTAGAAATTGATACTAATAAAGCTACAAAAGATTTAAACAATTTTGGAAAATCAACAGACGAGGGCAAGAAAGGCGTATCTGATTTAGGAAAAGAAACAGAAAACACAAGCGGCAAGGTTAATATGTTCGGGCAAGTTCTTAAAGCTAATTTGGTAAGTAAAGCTATTACAACAGCCGTTTCTGGTTTGATTAGCAATATAAAACTTATTGGTGATGCTTTTGTTGGAGTTATTCAAAAGTATGCCGATTATGAACAACTTATAGGCGGCGTGGAAACTTTATTTAAAGATAGTGCTGATAAGGTAAGCAAATATGCCGATGAAGCTTATAAAACAGCAGGACTTTCGGCAAATGCCTATATGGAAACAGTAACAGGATTTTCAGCATCATTATTACAATCATTAAACGGCGATACAGAAAAAGCCGCTGATGCCGCTAATCAAGCTATTATTGATATGTCTGATAATGCTAATAAAATGGGCACAAGCATGGAGAGTATACAAAATGCTTATCAAGGCTTTGCAAAACAGAATTATACTATGCTTGATAACTTGAAATTAGGCTATGGCGGCACGAAAGAAGAAATGAAAAGGCTTCTTGCTGATGCCGAAAAGCTTACAGGTGTTAAATATGATATAAGTAATTTGAATGATGTTTATAGTGCTATTCATGTTATTCAAACTGAATTAGGCATTACAGGCACAACGGCAAAAGAAGCTGAAACAACCATATCGGGCAGTATAAATTCATTAAAGGCTTCATGGGAGAATTTATTAATAGGATTAGGACGAACAGATAGTGATATATCAAAACTCGTTTCTAATGTTGTTAATAGTGCAATTACTGTTGTAAAAAATGTTGTGCCAGTTGTGGGACAAATATTTGTTGGTTTAAAAGAAGCTGTTAAAGTGGGCATAGAAAGCATAGCAACTAATTGAGATACATATAAAGAAAGTATTATATCAAAAGCAACTGAATTAGGAAACAATATGCAAGAAAAGTTGCGTGAAGGTTGAGAAACAATCAAGGAACATATGCCAGAATTTCTTACAAAAGGCGGAGAAATGCTTACAAATTTTGTAACTGGATTTGTAGATAAATTGCCCGACTTCTTAGCAGCTTTGCCGCAACTTATAACAGAATTTACCAATTTTATAGCTGAAAACTTACCTGTTATAGTCGAACAGGGCATGAATATTATTATTGCTATTGTTAAAGGTTTAATTGAAAATTTACCAGAAATAACGGTTGCTGTTGGCAAAATAATGGCGGCTTTATGTGATGCTATTAATGCTTTAATGGGAAGTATTATAGAAAGCGGCATTGCAATAATTAAGTCAATTTTAAAAGGCGTTTTATCTATGGCGAATGAAGCACATAATAATATAAAAGGATTTATTCAGAATAACATTATTAAGCCAGTCAAAGACAAGATTAACGATATGAAGAATATAGGTAGAAACTTAATTGAAGGTTTATGAAATGGTATTCAAGATAAGAAAAATTGGATTATAAATAAAGTTACAAGCTTTGGAGATAGTATTACTACTGCGGTTAAAAAAGTTTTTGGTGTCAATTCACCTTCAAAAGTTTTCAAACAAATTGGTATAAATCTTATAGAAGGTTTATCAATAGGTATTGATAAAAAAATGCCATCTATAAATAAAAAAATAGATAAATACATGAAATCTATAATTTCTGAATTTGACAAGGGCATAGAAGAAATAGATAAAAAAGTTGAAAGCATGAAAAGTAAATTTGCTGATGCTGATTTATTTGATACTTTCAAAGATGATGACGGCAATGTATTTTATAGTTTAAATGATTTAGAAGAATACAACGATACATTAGATGAATATTCAGAATTACTTGATGAATTAAGACAAAAAGGTGTACCCGACACACTTATAACTGAAATAGCAAACATGAATTTAGATGATGCTATTGGTTTTATGCAACAGCTCAATCAACTTGATGATGAAGATTTTACTGAATATTTAATGCAATGACAAATTAAACAGGAAAAAGCACAACAAATTGCAGAAAAATACTACGCAGATGCCTATAAACAGTTTAATGAAGAATATGTAAATAAAGTTGCTGAAGAAATGCCAGAAAAATTTGCCGAGATAGGCGATGAAGGTGGAGAAAACATTATAGATAGTTTAACAACTACTATAAATGACAATAAAGAAAAATTCTTAAGTGCAATTAGAGATTTAATTTCTGATGCAAAAGATGAATTTGAAGATTTGCCTATAATAGGAAGCATGGACGGCAGTCACAGAACAGGATTAAATGAAGTTCCTTATGATGGATACCAAGCTGTATTACATAAAGGTGAAATGGTACTTACACAGCCAGAAGCAAATAGATATAGAAAAGGCGAAAATAGAGTTGTACAAGCACAGCCTACAACAGTAGAAACGAATGTAAATGTTGAATTTACAGGAAGTTTAGCGGCGTTGGGCAGAGTGTTGCAACCTATTATTAAGAAAGAAGAAAAACGTATAGGAAAAGCTTTAGTCGGAGGTGCTTATTAAAAATGACTTTAACGATTGACGGATATAATTTTGAAGTAGGCACTATATCATTAAAAAGAAATTTTGATATTGCCGAAAAGTATAGAGTTACTACTGAAAGTGGTTTAATGCTTAGAGAAGTTAGAGGAGTATATTTAAAATATACCTTAAACTTAAGAAATATCAATAGCAAAACATACGATAGTTTAATTGGATATTTAATCAGAGGACAAGATGCTGTTACTATCACTTTGCCTATTGAAGAAAAGGGCACAATAACTTTTCAAGCGTTTTTTACTTCGATTTCTGATGAATTAGTTAAAACAGTTGGTAATACAAACCATTGAGATAATTTATCAATACAATTTGAAGCAAGAGATTTAATGTATTAATGAGGTGTAAATATGACGAAAACAGATATATATTTTAACCTTATAGATGTAACGGCAAAGAAAGACACAACAGCAGAAGTAACAGACAAGCAATCATTTATTGATATGAATGATTTTAAACTTGAAGGGGTAACTGCCCCGAAGGTGGCAACGCTTGAAACAGATTATTGAAAGTTAGATGGTACTTTCGACACATTCCCAGATAAACCAGAAACAGTGTCGTGAGGTTTGTGAAGTAATAAAATGAGTGATGCACAGGGGCAGTTTGATACACCTATTTCTTTAACGCTTACTTTTGCAGAAAATCATACAATAATCGGATTAAGTTTTGAATTTAACCAATATGATAACAGCTATTGCAATGACATGAGTGTTACTTTTTATAAAGATGATACAGCTATAAAGGCTTGAAATTTGCAGCCTAATAATTGAAGATATTCAAAAGATGAAACGGTAATAAATTTCAATAAAATAGTAATTGTATTCAATAGCATGAATAAACCGGATAGATATTTAAAAATTCAATCTATCATATATGGACTAATGAAAAAATTTGATGAAGATACAATAATAACAGCGAATGTGCTTGAAGAAATAGATTTGACAGGTAGTGAATTAACTGTTAATACTCTTGATTTTACTATGTATTCTGCCGATGACGATTTTAATATTTTTAATCCAAAAGGCATTTATCATACATTACAAAAAAGACAGCAGATAAAGGTTGTGGGCACAAATAATAATACTGAAATGAATTTAGGTACATTTTATCTTGATGAATGAACGGCGGCTGAAAATAAAATGATGACTTTGAATTGTGTTGATGCTATTGGAGTAATGGACGGCACATATTATGATGGTGGATTATACGAAAATCAAAATGCCCAAACGGTTATTGATGATTTGATGAATGATGCCGGTTTTGGGTATTCTCTTGATAGTAAATTAGCTAATGTAAAAATTAATGGTTGATTACCTAAATGCACACACAGAGAAGCATTGCAACAAATAGCTATTGCTATTGGTGCATATATTGATACATCAAGAGATGGAGAGGTAAAAATTAAAGCATTGCCAAGTTTTGATGATGATGCAATTTATACACTTGATAAAAATAGAAAAATCGTGGGCACAACAGTTGCATTAAAAACTTATGTATCTGGAGTTGATGTTACAGAACATAAGTATACGAAAAAAAGTAGTACAGAACAATTATTTAAAGATACTCTTGATGTAGGAGAAAATGAGATAATATTTGATAGTCCATGCCAAGTTACAAAAGTCAGTGGCGGCACAATAATCAAAAGCGGAATTAACTATGTGATTGTGAATGTGCCCGCTTCGGCTGAAATAACTGTTACAGGTTATAAATATGAAGATAATACGCAAGTACAATCAGCGAGATTACCGGATATTAGTGCAGGAGAAAAAGAAAATATTCTCGAAGTAACAAATGCTACTTTAATTTCTAATAATGGTTATGAAGTTGCACAAAGACTACTATATCTTGCACAGTTTAGAATTGAACAAAATTTGGGATTTATTTTAAAAAATGAAAATATCGGGGGCATAGCAAATATAGAAGTTCTTGATGATGAATATAGAAAATCAATTATTACAAAGCTTGAAACGGATTTAGTTAATGGATTTAATACAAAGGCGGTGACAATAGGTGAATAACATGATTACTAACAGAAGTAACAGTAATACATATTACAATGCTGTTGATTTGAACAGAGTTGAAAATAAAGTAGCCGAAGTTGCCGCTTTGCTTACTTCTTATGGTTATTACACAACAGTAAGTATAAAAAATAATTGAGTTAAAACTGATTATCCATCAAAAGCAGAAATGAAAAGGTATCTGGGCAATGTAAAGAAGTGTGTAAATAATTTTTGTAAGATGCCCGCTTCGGTTTTACCATATACAATGGATAAGATAGATTATATAGATGCAAATAATATTGAGAAAATATTAGTTGAAACAGAAAAATTAGTAGATTATATGCTTGCCGTTATGAGATATAGCGGCACATTTTATTCTGGCGATTATGGCTTAAGGGGGTTTACAGTATAATGCAGATAGTGAAAGATTTAGTGCCTACATCAGAGGGCAATATGTATAGATATGCTAAATGTTATTCTAATGGAGTAGAAACAGGAGAATATATTTATTTGAAATACGCCCCGGGAGCTTTGGCACAAACGCCAACACCTATCAACGCCGCTTTGCTTGAAGATATGTATGGTTATAGTAACGAAGAAATCAAAGTTGTTAATGGTGCTGTTGTAAAGACTTGCGGCAATGTAACAGAAACAACAACGATAAGCAATGAGGGCGTAATTACAACAGTAAAAACAGATGGAGTTAAGACCATTACTGTTACAATGTCTGTTGATGAAAATGGTGTGATAACAAAGGTGGTTAATTAATGGATAGATTTTCAATAGATGCTTTAAAATATATAAATTCTAATCCTAAAATACCTTTAAATGAATTATTAAAAAATGGTGAAACTTACATTGCCCCGATGCGTTTCAAAGTTGTAGATGATATTTACTTTGCTATTGAAAATGAATATTTTTATGAGCAATCAAGTAATTTTGGAGAAACAGTTGAAATACCATTGCCGTATAAGGTTAAATTTAACATGGGCGGTGCAGTAAGATTTAAAATTAATATGCACTATACCGTACCAGATGCAGCAAGTCGTGGTGGTTCGCCTTGTGTAAGGATATATGTAAATGGTGAATTGAAGGGGACAATGTATGCTGCTGAAGTGGGCGTATATAAAACGGCTTCAGCAGATGTAGAAGTAAACAAAGGTGATATAGTTACTTTTGCTTTTTTTGGTGGATTAAAAAAGTTAAGTGGTGGCGGTGCTTGATATTCAAATAAATGTTATATACAAGAAAATAGTTTAAAAATCTGTTGTGCTATTGAAGAATTAAAAGGAAAAAATCGTATTGAGGTGAGTGACCAATAATGGATTATGGAGATATTTATACTTTTATAAACAGAAATCAAAGTAAACCTTTAAATGTTCAAATTGAAGAAATGATTGATTATTTAGGTGGATATAATTTAGTAGCTTCTGATGAAGTTTACTTTACAAGTAATAATGCAGCTTTTACAGTGCCGAGTGGAATTGAAGCAGATGCTGCTTCTTTGCCATTTTCATTAAAATTTAACATCGGCGGCACAGCTAAAATAAAGATAAGTACATCTAATGCAAGATGCAGAACAAGAGTTTATATAAATAATGTAAAATCTTCTGAATATATAGATGGTTTGACACAAACAATGACGGCAACTGTAAATAAAGGCGATGTTGTTTCTTTTAAAGTTTGAAATCCAAGCTATTCAAATAAATATATTTATGAAAATGGTGTTAGTATTTGTGGCACTCTTGAACCAGTATCAACTTCAAACTTAATAGAATTAATTTAAGAGGTGAAATAAATGTATACATATGCTTTATTAGATGTAAGTAATATTTGTACAGGTTTTGTAGAAATAAGTAAAAAAATTATTAGGGAAGGTTATCTGCCAATAGCACAAAGAGATGTAAGTTTAATTGGCAAAATATGAGATGCCGAAAATGGCAAATGGATAGATGGCAAGGCTACACAACTTGATGCAATAGAAGCTAACACTACATATTTAGTTATGCTTTCAGAATAAAGGAGTGGGCATAAATGGATTGATTTAATAAGATAAAGAAATTTTATGATAAAGGATTATGAGATAAAGCACAAGTAGCAAAAGCAGTAGAGAAGGGCAAAATAACGGCGGCACAATATCAAGAGATAACAGGAGATGTATATAATGGCAATAATTAAAGGTAGTACAGCTACAATTAAGATTACTATGCCCGAGGTGCTTATTTCAACTATTGATAGTATTATATTTTCGTTTGGTCAAAAGCCAAACGATATAATATTACAAAAAGAATATCCTACTGATGTTGCTTTTGAAAATGGTTTATTTTATATAACGCTCAATCAAGAGGAAACCAATAAATTTAATGATTTTGTATATGTAGAAGGGCAAGTAAATTATAATGATAAATCTGTTGTAAAAACTGTTAAAGAAAGAATTGCCGTTAATGATACACTTGCTACTGAAATAGTTGAGGGCAACAAAGCTAACAAAGAACAAGCTGAAAGTTTAGAATTAACAAGTGACACTGTTGTTTACTTGAATATTGCCCTCGATGCTATAAAAAATAGTGTAGAAGTCTGCCAAAACGCAAAAGAAGTAAGCGAAAAAGCCATTGCGGCAAAGGACGAAGCTGTTACAGCGGCTTCATCAGCTAAACAATCAGAAGAGAATGCGAAAAAGTCTGAAACCGAAGCGGGCAACAGTAAAACAATAACAGAACAGGCAATGAAAGACTTACTTGCCATGCTCGGAAATAAGGTTGCTACATTAACCGAAGATGGCAAGCTTACACCGTCACAGATACCTAATTTATCAATCATTAATAGTTTTGAAGTGTCAAGCATTGATGATTTGGTTGCTCTTGATGCCCAGATGGGTGATATGGGTTACATCAAAACAGACGGCAAGGTTACAGATGTATATTGGCTTGCCGCAGAAGATGCGACTGTTGCAGAGAATTGGCTTAAATTCGGTATATCTTTTGTACAAGAAGCTGGTAACGCTCAAACGGCTGTTGAAGCTGAAAATGCCCAGAAGATTAACGGACATAGATTAGTGGAAATGACTTCTGATGAGTTTGGAGCGGCGGTCAAAGATGATAACACATATTATCTTGTGTATTAAGGCGGTGAGTATATGAGCATATATGTAGGCAATAAGAAAGCTGTCATATGCAAGGGCGATTATGCCCCCGCCGCACTGTATAAAGGAGAAACTAAGATAGGTGGATATACAGAGCATGAATATCAAGGCACAGAGATAGCGGCAAATAATACATATCGTGCAGAGTTGGGATTGCATCTGTATGGGAAGAGTTGGCAAAAAACGACTACGGGGGCACAGCTACTTGATTGGAAAACTATATTCACGAATTATATTAACAAAACAGTAGTAATCGAAAATAACGGATATGACATAACAATATCAGCAAGTATTACGGAAGCGGGCAGTATAACATCACCAATATATATGAATGTTACGGCTTACCTACCAGATACTTTTGCAGGTAAAACTATAACTTTTTCATGTTCAAATTGGGAAAGTAATATTCCGCAAGAAAAAAATAAATTGGGATTAATGTATAAAGTTGACGGAAAAACTCATTTTCATGGCACTGCAACAAATATGCTGACAGTTACAATTCCAGAAAATGCAACTAATATATACCTTAGATTTTTCTTAATCGAAACTACATCGAATACCGTACAAGTTGGTACATATACAGTTAAGTTTACAGGTGTAATGCTTAATTATGGTGACACAGTATTGCCGTGGGAGCCTTACACTGGCGGTATGCCATCACCTAATCCCGACTATCCCCAGCCAATCAGCAGCATAGGTGACAGCGGCAGTGTAGATGTAGTGGTATCAGACAATAACGGCAATAGCCAAACGCTTACAATCAATACACCTAATGGACTATGCGGTATACCTGTTGACACCGGCGGCAATTACACAGATAGTACAGGGCAGCAATGGATATGCGATGAAGTAGATTTTAAGAGGGGTGTGTTTGTTCGGGGAATAGGAAAAATCACATCTTATAATAACGAACAACTATCTACTAAGTATATGAGTACAACGGGAAAACTGACAACTGGTGCAAGCGTTATATACATACTTGTCACACCAATCGAAACACCACTCACAGAAGAAGAACTTGCTGCATACAAGGCGATTAAGTCATATCCACATTATACACATATAGAGAGTACGGCAGAATTTAAGGCCAAGCTAAAGGAATACTAAATGGCAAGAGGTGAAAATAAGTGGACATAATGACAATAATACAAAATTTTGGTTTTCCTGTTGCTTGTGTAGTCGTTTGTGCCGCTTTCATTAATAAATTATGGGAACAGCAGACAGCAGATAAAGAAAGAATGTATGAGGAATTAGAAAAATCAAGAGAAGCTACATCAAAAGCGATAGATACGATTAAAACATATGCAGATAAATTAGAGATAATACAAACTGATGTTGAAGAGATAAAAAGTAAGGTTAAAATGCTGTAAATTTGACAAAAATATAAAAAAATGATAACATAAAATTTGTACACTCTTGAAATTGTAATCATGTGTACAGATTTTTAAAATAGGCTAAAAATTTTCAAAAAATTAGCTTAAAAACCTTGATTTTATAAGGAAATTTGTTAGGAGATGTTTTTTATGGGTTGTTCACATGATTGTGACTCTTGCTCATCGGGCTGTTCAGATAACAAAGCCGAAAGCATGATAAAACCTCTTAATGCTGCAAGCAGTGTTAAAAGGGTAATCGGTGTTGTAAGCGGAAAGGGCGGTGTAGGTAAATCTCTTGTTACTGCTATGCTTGCCGTAAATATGGCAAACAGAGGATACCATGCGGCTGTGCTTGATGCCGATATAACAGGACCTTCAATCCCTAAGGCATTCGGTATAAGCGGAAGAGTTTATGCTACCGAGGACGGTGTTATTCCTATGAGAACCGTCAAGGGAATAGATATAATTTCAACAAACCTTATTCTTGAAAATGCGTCCGATCCGGTTGTATGGAGAGGCCCTGTAATTGCCGGAGCTGTTGAGCAGTTCTGGACAGAAACAGTATGGGATAATGTTGATTATATGTTTGTAGATATGCCTCCCGGAACAGGCGATGTTCCTCTTACTGTGTTCCAGTCACTTCCTATTGACGGAATTGTTATTGTAACATCACCTCAGGATCTTGTTTCAATGATAGTCGGCAAGGCTGTAAAAATGGCACATATGATGAATGTTCCTATTATCGGACTTGTTGAAAATATGTCATATTTCAAGTGTCCGGACTGCGGCAAGGAATATGAGATTTACGGAAAGAGCCATGTTAAGGAAGAGGCTAACGAGTTTGAAATTCCTTACTATGCAAAGCTTCCAATTGATCCTAACTTTGCGGCTTGTGTGGATAAGGGTGAAATTGAATTTCTTGATGTATCTGCACTCAACAATATTGCCGAGGCTATCGAAAAGATTTAACAAAATTAATGCACCGCTTTTGCGGTGCATTTGTATTTTGGCATGAAGAGCATTACCACAGCCGGAAGGCCCGACAATACTGATAAATTCTCCTTTTTCGACCGTGAAAGACAAATCCTTTATTGCCTCGGTTTCACCGTCAAGACTGTGATAATTAAAGCATATGTTTTTTGCTTCGACTGTCGGCTTCAATTATTATCCCTCCGGATTTTTCGTTTTCTATATTATATTTATCGAAGGGACAAAAGGTTACAAACCGAAATTTTTATAATCCGCTGAAGTCAAAAATCGGTGTATAGCTGCTGTTGGCCGATGAGCGTTCCTGCATATATCCGTTTTTAAGTCCTATTTCAAAAAAATGCTCAATAACTCTTGTGTATTCAATAGACATAAGTCTGCGGTTTATTTCCTTGTATTTTGCCGCATTGTATACGGGCGTATATTGGTTGAGAAGTGATACGTATGTTTCGTTTCCGAGATTGTCCCTTATCCAATCAAGTATTTTAAATGAATCGGTTTTGCATGACGGCAGAATAAGATGACGTATGATAATACCCTTCTGCATTATTCCGTTTTCATCAAATATAACATTCCCGCATTGACGGTGCATTTCCTTTACTGCGGCAGAGGCATATTCAAAATAATCCGGTGCAGACGAATATTTTGCTGATAGTTCGGAAGAAAAATATTTTATATCCGGTAAATATATGTCCACTGTTCCTTCGAGCATTTTTATTGTATCGGCTTTTTCGTATCCGCTCGAATTGTACACAATAGGAATTGTAAGTCCGTTTTGTCTGGCTTTTTCAACGGCTTTTATAACAGACGGAACAAAATGGACGGCAGTAACAAGATTAATATTGTGGACATCTCTTGCCTGCTGTTCAAGCATTATTTCCGAAAGCCTTTCGACTGAAATTTCCTTTCCAGAATGCTCACTGCTTATGGAATAGTTCTGGCAGAAAACGCATTTGAGATTACAACCGGTAAAAAATATTGTTCCGGAGCCCTTTGTTCCGCTTATCGGAGGCTCTTCCCAGTTGTGTACAGAGGCAAGAGCCGCTTTTATAGTTGAGCTTTCTCCGCAAAAGCCAATTTTTCCGCCGGTTCTGTCTATCGAACAATTTCTCGGACAAAGACGGCAGTTTTCATATAAATTCATTTTTAACACCTCAAAAAAATTATATCAGATATACGCATTTAATAACATAAAAACTTCCTGTATACGAAAAATGATTTGTATTGTATAATTACGTCGTGAAAAACAAAAGGGGAGTGGTATATATGGTAAAAACAAAATCGGTTGTTGATGTAAAAGAAATTCCCGAAAAAATAATATGTGATGCATGCGGCAGAGAAATAGAAAAAATAAATGACGGCATTTTTGCGGATTACTATAAAATAGAAAAAACATGGGGATATTTTTCCGAAAAAGACGGAAGACAGGACAGCTTTGATATATGCGAAAAGTGCTATGACAAAATGCTTAAGGCGATTGGATTGCAAAACAAAATATCGGAATAAACAAAAAAATGAACGGCATCTCCGTTCATTTTTGTATGTAGTTGAAAAATACAACAGTATTATATTTAAAATACATAAAACCGCAAACAAAAGTGTTGCAAACATAAGTATATGTTCTTTTGTAAAAATATTTATTATTGTCATTATGAAAGATGTTAATGAAAGTGCGGCATTAAGAAAATAAAATAAAAGTTTTCGTCTGAGATTATCCGATACAACTGCTATTTTTATATTTTTAATCAGTCTGTTACATAATTTTTTTATTTTCATTAGGTTCACTTCCTTTCATAAATATTAATATTTTATTTTTACTGAAATATAGTTGATTATCATACATTTTTTAATCAGGTCAATAACAAATGATTTAAAATAACGCCGATTGTAATATTTTTAAGTTGCATAAAAGTCTGTTTTTAACTATAATTATATGGTTATGTCTTTTTATTTATAAATAGAAAAGGAGTTATATCATGCAAAAGAAAAAATTATCGCTTGCACTTAAGATATTCATTGCTCTTGTGCTTGCCATTGTTGCCGGTCTTGTCTTTCAAAATCAAGCTGATATACTAACAACGTATGTAAAACCGTTTGGAACAATATTTCTTAATCTGCTTAAATTTATTATTGTTCCGGTTGTGCTTTGTTCAATAATGGACGGAATACTTTCGATGAAGGATATTAAGAAGGTAGGCTCTATTGGTATAAAAACAGTTATCTACTATTTTTGTACAACGGCCTTTGCGATTACAATAGGTCTTTTATTTGCAAATATAGCAAAAGGTGCATTCCCGCTTATCGAAACAAGCAACCTTACTTATGAGGCAAGTGAGCCTATTTCGTTTATGACTACACTTGTAAACATATTCCCTTCAAACTTTTTTGAGCCTATGGTAAATGCAAATATGCTCCAGGTAATAGTCATTGCTATTATTGTTGGTTTTGGCATTATACTTGCAGGAAAAGACGGTGAAGTGGTTGCCAAAGCGATACACAGCCTTAATGTTGTGTTTGTAAAGTGTATGGACATGATTATAAAGCTTTCACCGATTGCGGTTTTCTGCCTCTTATGTCCGGTTGTTGCGGATAACGGTGCGGAAATAGTCGGTTCGCTTGCAAAAGTTCTCGGTGTTGCTTATGTATGTTATATAATACACAGCATTTGTATTTACTCAATTTCGGTAAAGCTGTTTGCAAATCTGAGCCCAATAAAATTCTTTAAAGAAATGATGCCGGCTATTATGTTTGCGTTTTCAAGTGCTTCGTCGGTCGGAACACTTCCCATAAATATGGAATGTACACAGAAAATGGGTGCATCGGAAGAAATATCATCGTTTGTGCTTCCTCTCGGTGCAACAATCAATATGGACGGTACAGCAATTTATCAGGGTGTATGTGCAATATTTATTGCTTCATGTTACGGTATAAACCTTACATTGCCGCAGATGCTGACAATAGTCCTTACGGCAACGCTTGCTTCAATAGGTACGGCAGGTGTTCCCGGTTCCGGTATGATGATGCTTACAATGGTTCTTACTTCTGTCGGACTTCCGATTGAAGGTATTGCACTTGTAGCAGGTGTTGACCGTATATTCGATATGGGAAGAACGGCGGTAAATATCACAGGTGATGCTGCCTGTACAATGGTTATTAATGCCATTGAAAAAAGAAAGATGGAAAGAGCAAGCAAACGAAATAAATAATACATAAATAAACAGTCTGCTTTGGTGTAAAAATTAAGCAGACTGTTTTGCTTTTATCGCTTGTATGGCGAAATTATTTAATTTACGTAATTTAATATTTTTAAACAGAAGTTTTAGCTAATAAAACAACCGTTTCAACTTGCTGCTCATTAGTTCTGACAAATAATGCACCACTTTCTCCGTCGTAAGTCACGGGGAACGTAAAGTGAATTGCTTTCACTAAATGACCATCCGAACGCTTTTCTCCGTAAAGCTCAATGTAGGATATCATAGCCTGCAAAAGAGCTTTCCTATCTTCCGGAGTCATGACATCGTAATACTTGCTGAACCCTTCCAGCATTTCAAAAATGGATTGCTTTGTCAGGGTAGATTTCTCTGCCATTGCAATCTCATTATCAAGTTCATCCAGCCTGCTTTGGGAATCATCGATCTTCTCATACAGATCATCCATAACACGATTCAGGCTATCCACCCGTCTGTCATAATGCTTGTCGCTCGTGTCCAGCTCCGCAAGCCTCTTTTCATTCACCATAAGGTTATTATAGTATTTTGCGTATTCCGCCTTTATAGAATCCCGTTTCTTTTTCAAAATACTCAGGTCAGTGGCACAATCAACCTTCTTGGACACCAGTTCAATAAACTCTGGAATTGAAACCATGGATGCAACAACATCGCGGACTTCTTTCTCCAACTTTGTGCCGCTGTAATACTTGTTCGCAAGAGAACAGGAAATTCCGTTCCGATCTCGCCCTGATATACAACGATAGGAAATATACCGGGGATAAAATCCTTCCTTTCCATTCTTTCTTGGTCTTGGAGGTGCTGTATATCCAAATATATTCTTTCCGCAGTCCGGACACCGAATAAGACCTGTCAATGGATAAACCGTAGTGCTGTCACTCCTCGTTTTCCGGTGACGGACGTTCTCACCCAACCTTGCTTCGGCTTTGGCGAACATTTCCGGCGCGATAATCGCCTCATGGACGCCCTCAACAAGGATGATTTTGCTTTCATCATCCTGCTTTACAACCTTTGTTTCGTTGTTTGTTCCCTCAACCTTGACCGTATGGCGGCGACCATAGGCTATTTTACCGGCATAAACAGGATTTTTCAAGATTGACCGCACCGTTCTTTCCGTGAAAACGGAAAATCTGGTATTTCCACGCTGCTCCCGTTTCACACCCTCGTCATTCAACTTTTTCGTGATATACCGGATTGTCTGTCCTTCCTCAACATAGAGGTGGAATATCTCCTTCACAATTTCCGCTTCCTCTGGGCATACCACCAAAAATTTATTCTCAAGGGTGTAACCAAAGGGGGCCTGTGCGCCGTTCCAAAGCCCGCTTCTTGCTTTTTGCTGTCTCCCGGCAAGTGTTTGTTCGTGAATATTCTCCAATTCCACTTCTGCAACTGCGCCCATGATGTTGGCAATCATTTTACCTGTTGCTGTTGATGTATCAATGCCATCTTTCACGCCCAGCAGCCCAATACCATAGCTTGCCAATTCCTGAAGATATTTTGCCGTATCGCTTGTGTTTCTTGCAAATCTTGACAATTTGAACACAAGAATATACTTAATACTGTCCTTCTTGCTTCGGATATCCTCCATCATCTGATTGAAAGCGGGTCTGTGTTCGGCATTTTTCCCCGATTTACCTTCGTCTGAATATTTGCCGACGATATTGATTCCGTGCATTTTAGCAAACGCCCTTATTTCTTCCTCCTGAGCATCCAGAGAAAAACCATCGACCTGGATAAGCGTTGAAACACGAGTATATATGTAGCCGTTTTCCATATGGCATCTCCTTTCATGCCTACCGACAATATACTAAAATCCTCTTCCGCGTTTTTGTCAGTAGTAATCATCTTCTTTTCTCTATTATATAAGATGATAAGACGGTTTTCAAGTCCAGAAAAGCAAAAAAGAGGGCGGGGAGTCCTCTCTTGACTCCCCGCCCAGTTCCATTTCCTTACTTTTGTACTTCATCAGTAGTTCAGCAACCATCGTAGAACAACGAATGAAGTTTTCATCTCTCATCAGTTCATTGTTCATAGGCAGCCCTCAACGTTCATTCTGCAATCCTACCGTCCGCCTCCTATAAGCAGCTATGATTTCCGGTGGAATATTGTCCATCAGTGCATGAAGCTCAGAAAGTTCCTGCTCCATTTTGCTGTATTTCAGCTTGTTGGCGATTTTCTCTCTGCCTGCGTTTTGAGCTGTTTTCAGTTCTGCTTCCAACGCAGTGTTTTCATCGGAAAGCTCTCTGTAAGCTCTATCGTACTTTTTCAGCTTTGTGCGCATGGTTTCCGACGCTGGAACATATTTATCCAGCAACGCTCCCAGTTCTTCCATCTTCGATTTCTTGTTAAGAAGATTGGTGTCTGCCATGAGCGTCATAATCTGTTCCTTCATCCTGCTCAGATGAACCACTTCTTTGAACACCCTCGGCGGAATATGGTCGCGCCCGGTTTTGCTGGCACTCTCGCCACGTTCCAGATCCGGATATTTCTTCACCATATGCTCCCAAAACCTGTCCTGCCACTGCGTCAGCTTCTTCCTGTTGCCCACGATTTCCTTGGCACTGAGCCGTCCGTCCTCTGTCAGCGGGACAAAAGAAAGGTGCATATGAGGCGTTTTCTCGTCCATATGCACCACGGCGGATATAATTGTTTCTGGATTCTGGTTTTGCTTGATGAAGCCCAACGCCTCCTGAAAATAAGCTTTGATCTCGTCTTTCTTCTTGCCCTTGAAGAACTCCGGTGTTGCGGTCACAAGAGCTTCCACCACACGCACGCTGTCAGAACGTGTACGGCAGCCTGCTTCTGCAATCTGCTTTTCTGCCTCTGCCCGGTACTTGCGTTCCGGCGTAATCAGGTGGAAGTTCAAGTGGCTACGGGACGTGTCCACATCGGGATTGCTGGCGTATTTTTCCTTGGTGCGTTCATTGTGTGCTTCAATATTGGAAATCTCCGGCCCTTTGTACTTGGCAAAGCGGAGAATGGCGTACTGTGCTTTCATCGGCGCTTCACCCATACGATGTCGCAACCCAGCACGTCGGCCAGTTCCACGACTTCTTTGTAGCGGATGCTCTCCCTTTGCAGTTTGGCAGACAGGTTGGAAACACTGTCCGACCAGCCATATTCGTCATGCAGCAGATACACAACCTCCTGCATGGTAAAACCGGCGCGGACGATCTGCGCCTTGATTTCGTTTCGTACATTCATATTCAAATTCCCTCCAAAATTCAGATCATAAAACAGCGAAGCGGGTACGTTCTCTGGCGCATCCGCTTCGTTGTCTGGTAAAATATTCTGCTGTGATAAAATCCGTTCAGAATTGCCGGTATGATGTCCTGTCCACAGGTGACACCTACCGCCTTTCCTGTTCCATGTGACTTAGCTTGAAACCGTGTGTTTTCAAACCGTTCCGTGCAGCTGCTTTCCTGTTCCGAGAAGCGCGATTCCGTGAAACCATTTCTGTCATCGGTCAAATTCTTTGCGGATTTCACTTGCTTTGATTTTTGCCCTGCAATATAGGCTCTGCCGGTCAGCATTTTTCCTGTATAGCGGTGTTTCGGGTAAAACGCTGCGTACATACGTACACGGCGCAGCGACAAAATCAATCCTGCCATCCCTCCGGTACGTACGTACGCTCCGAAACATCGGAAAACCCGTTTATATTGGGTCTGGCAACCGCTTCAATACCGAAGAAGCCCCAGACCCGCCGACCGGCGGCATTTGTGATCTTGTTGCAGTATTCCAGATTGTACTTGCTCTGGCTGGCAATCACGCTATCGCTGAAGCTGCGGCGCTTCAGCGGTGTCAGGTTGTTTTCCTCACACCACATCCGATAAATCTCATACAAGTCCTTGGAGCTGATGGTGCCGTCTGCTTTCAGCCGGATATAGCCCTCGGATTCCAGAAAATCAAAGACATTGTTGTTATCCCGCTTGACTGCCTCACGGTTATCCCGTGTGCGCTGGCTCTCCGTGAATTTGAAGTTGTTGGCAACAAGCCGCTGCAAGCCCTCAAACGCCCACAGAAAAATGCCCTCAACCTCTGCTTTCATCTTTTCGGCAAGGTCAGGATCATCCACCCGTCCGGCAGACTTTTCCTTGGTGGTCAGCACAAGCTGTCGGCGGTAAAAGCCGTCGCTTCGGTCGTAAAGCGCTTGCAGATCACCGTTGGAGAATGCCAACAGCCGGGCAAACATCCAGCCCTGATAGCTCTGCTTGCCTTTGCGTTCCAGATCCATCTTTCCTTGGGCGGTCACGATGGACTTGACGTAATTGGTCTGCCGCAGCGCCTCCATCCGCATATCGTCATCCACGCACAGCAGAATGTGTTCCAGATCGGCGCGGGCAAACCGATTTTCAGAGATTTTCCCGATACTGCCGTCCTTCATGTTGCTGCCGAGCAGCGCGCCCAGCACCGCACCGATTTGCGACTTGCCCTCACCGCCGTTGCCTTTGATGACCATCATGCGCTGTCCCTTGTTGCTGGGAATCAGGCAATAGCCGATGAACTCCTGCAAGGTGGGAATATCCTCCGCATACAGCAGTCCATCCAAAAAGGAGAGCCAGAGGGCAGGTGCCGGGGCATCCGGACGATACGCCACCGGCAGTCTGCTCCGCACAATGTCCGGTCTGCCCTCGGTGAAGCTTCCATCCAATGTCAACGTGCCGTTCGCCAGATGGATTTTGTCCGTCTCCGGCGCAAAGTCCTCTACATGAGCCGCCAGCTTCATCACTTCCAGAATGTTAGAGATCTTGCGGGGGATGTTGTTCACGGCGCAGCATTTCAGCTCCTCGTAGATTTCACCGCGAAGCGGCAGATCGTCGGTCACTCTTCCATCCGGCGTGAAGAACGCGCCGTTGGCAAAGATGATTTTCCGGCTGCTCAGAAACTCGTCACAAAACAGCGCCTCGTTGATATTCGTACCGTCAAACCAGATAGGAGTATTCCTATCAAGCGATTTCCGCTTCGTCATGGGCGCTCACCTCCTTTTCCAGCCTTTTCAGGCGCTCTTCCAACCGGTCAATCATGCCGTCCTTTTGGAGCATATCCACGGTTTTCACGCGAACCGCCAAATCCGCAAAGGTTAAAATATCTACCAGATCCTCGATATAATCAAGCATCTGGCAGGCTTCCACAAAACGGTCGTCAATGGTATCGTCTGGTGTTTGGGGCGCGTACTGCACCTTCCAGTTTTCCAGAAGGTGCAGATAATCGCACAACACCCGCCGACAATGCAGTTCCTCTTTCTGGAACGCCTTTGCCAGCGGGTATTTCGGTTTTCTCAGAGCTGCCGCAGCGGGGGGCTTGTCCGGGTCGATCCCGAAGTCATACGCCAGCTTCTGCGTTGCCTCATAGTTGCTCAGATGGAACAGCCTCGCCACAAAATCGATCACATCACCGCTTGCCCCGCAGCCGAAGCAGTAGAAGTAATCCTCGTTCAGCTTCATGCTGGGTGTCCGGTCATTGTGGAAGGGGCAGCAGGCCATGTCGCCGCGTCCGATTTTCAGGCCGTAGTATTCGGCAGCTTCTTTCACGGAAACTGCCGCCTTGATTTGTGCAAATAAATTGATACTCGTTTCCTCCTTTGAAAAATATTTGAGTGTCGCCGTTCTGCCTGATGTCGTTCCTGCCCGAGAATCTCACTCCGGCGTTTCGTTCTCCTTGGCACGCGGAATGCGGTACTTCGCCGGAAAACATATCCCATCAGACGGTCATGAAGTTTTCAATGTGCTGCGTGGTTTACGTCTAAATTTTAGTAAGGAAACGCCCACTTTCCCGTATATCCAAGAGGAAGGAAAAGTGGGGAGAAGGCGGATTTTTCCACGCTTTTAGACACAAAAAGAAAAATCATGATATAATACAAGGAAAGCCAAAATGGAGGTGGGTATATGCAGGTTAAGCTGACAATCGGAGAGCGTTTGAAGGATTTGCGAGTAGAGCGCAAGCTGACCTTGGAGCAGCTTTCCGCTGAGGTAGGCATCTCAAAATCTGCGCTTGGCAAATATGAATCGGATAACGGCAAGGACATCAGCCCGTACAGCATTTCAATGCTGGCAGACTACTATGGTGTTTCTTCTGACTATCTGATGGGGCGGACAGAAATAAAAAATCACCCAAACACAGCTCTGCATGAGCTGCATTTGAGTGATGATGCGATAGATGTATTGAGTGCGGGCAAGTTCAACCACCGGCTGCTGTCGGAGATGATTTGCCACAGGAATTTTCAGCGTTTCATGCTGGATGCAGAAATTTACGTTGACCGGATCGCAGATATGCGCATCAAGGATATGAATACCGTGCTGGAAGCCACCCGCCAGATGGTTCTGATGGAGCATGGCGAGGAAGCTGACGATCTGTACCTCCATACTCTGAAAGCGGCGCAGATACAGGAGGAAGAATATTTCGGACATCTCGTTGCAGACGATCTGAGCAGCATCCTGCGGGACATCCGGGAGGAACACAGGACGGATGCTCTGACCGCGGACGATGACCTGTCTGCCGCCGCCGTGCAGAAGCAGTTGTTGGAAGCCGTACATTTTGAGGGCAGCTCCGAGGAAAAGAAAATCCGCGCGTACCTTGCAACACTTGGTATTGATTACGACACACTCACAAAAGAGGAGTTTGTTTCGCTGATTGGAATCCTCAAAAAGTCCAAGCACATGAAAAGTCCTATCAGCCAGCGCGGGAAAACGGCCATGACCCACGGCAAGGGAAAACGTAAGAAACGCTGAAACGGGGAGCGACGCTGCGGCGGGACGAGGGCTGTATATACCTCTGCTTCCTTCTCCGGCCAGTCGGATTTTGCTTCTCAAAAATCCTGCATTTGTGTCACCTTGGTGTCACAAAATCCACCTGTCCTACTGCCGCGAAAAAGTGCTTGTTGCCACACTCTGCCATCACGCAGAGGCTGTCGTCAACCCCTTTCCCGCGTCAGCCGGAAGCAAAGGTATAACACACTAGACTTTGCAAGCAAAATCGTGTGCCAACAGGGATGCTGCGCGCCCCTATTGGAAACCCAGCGTCAAAGGGGATTGCTCCCCTCTGAACTCCCCATATTTTCTTCGCAGGTGGGTACCCAAACTGCAAAAAATGCAGTTTGGAGCGCCTGCTCAGAAAACGCAAAAGGAAGAGGTGCCATTACTACGATTCTCAGCAATGGTACTTCTTCCTTTTATTGCCTTGCGGTTTTGGGCAACGCTCTCAGCACTTGTCCAATATCCGCATTGATATTTGCCGCGAGCATACCCAAACGCGCTCTGTGAAGCTGCTGAAAACCTTCGGCAGTGATCATAACCTACCATATGATGCGCGCTGACATCCGCAGAGGAAACATGACATTGATACAGGCCGATAAAAATTCCCGGAAGCTACTTTAGTAACTGCCGGGAATTTTTGTTTGTTATAAAGCAATTTTCTTAGAAGAATTTCTCGTTCGATGTGGTTGGGCAGATTTGTCGTGCCGACCTATTCCATACAGTCCCGTGATTTACTGCCGCTTCCATATTGCCGCCGCATTGGAGCGGACGGTAAGTTCCTCGACTGGAATATGTGCCGGACAAATATCCTGACAGGCAAGGGATTTCCCGCAGCCCTCAAAGAAAGCCGCTTTATACTTGGCGGACAGTTCCTCTCTATGGGAGTGATCCTGTTCTTCGTTCAGAATGCGGTATGCATTCACCGGGGCGATGGCACCTGCAAAGTTGCCCTCTGCGGAGAAGTTGGGGCATACCTCAAGACAGCAGCCGCACATCAGGCACCGAGCAGACTGATACCGTGCTTCATGGGTATATTCTGCCAGATAAGCATCGCTTTTCAGCCAAAGCTCTATTTTTTTCAGGTTCTCAAACAGAATGGAACGGTCAACTACCAGATCCTTTACCAATGGAAATTTACTCAGAGGCTCCAAGGTAACCGTCGTTCCTTTCAGCGTATTCAAAAACACGGAGCAGGCAAGGCGCGGAACGCCGTTGATGCGCATGGCGCAGGCACCGCACTTGCGAACCATGCAGCCGCACTCCCAACTGATCGGCTCAGCCGGATTGCCGGAGGCATCTGTCAGAGGCATCCTGCCGTTCAGTTCATTGAGAACTGCGGCAACAGAAGCATTTGCCGAACCATCGTAGGAAAATTCCTGCCAATAGGCTTTTGTGTCCGGCGCAGCCTGACGCTTGATCCGAATTTGATATGCCATTTGCGTTCACCGCCTTTCCGGAACAGCGTCCCATGAGATATGAACCGTCTGCCCGTCATAATATGCTACCGTTGTTTTGCGGAACTCGGCGTCATTGCGCTGCGGATAGTCTGAGCGCCAGTGCGCTCCACGGCTTTCATTTCTCGCCAGCGCACTTTTCAGCACGGCCTGTCCCAGCAACGGCAGACTGCCGTGCATTCCGGCGATTCGAGTCAATGCGTCCTGCATGGTTTCTCCGCTGCGCACAACGCCCAGCGCATGGAGCAGGATACGGTTCAGCTCCGCCTTATCCTGCGGCTCGCAGAGTGGAACAGTATCGCTTGACTGAACCGAAACAGCTCTTTTTGATGCAGCTTCTGCTTCTGCGCAGGCCGACTGCGCTGCCACTCTGCCGCCGTAAAGTGCGCCAAGCAGCGAGTTTCCGCCCAGACGGTTTGCTCCGTGATACAGGGCGCAGCATTCTCCTGCGGCATAGAGATTTCGCACACCCGTTCGGTGCTGCGCGTCCACCCGGATGCCGCCCATGAAGTAATGAATACCGGGACTGACGGAAATCGGTTCCTTTCGGATGTCCTTGCCTAAGTAAACCCTGCAATCCTCCGCCAGACCGGAGAGCTTTTTCTCGAATACATCCGGTGCAAGACCGGTCATATCCAAGAACACTTCACTCTGCTGCCGGACTGCCCAAATCTCTCTTGCCGTTATGTCGCGAGGCATCAGGTTCCCCAGCTCCGGATATTTTTCCTCCATGAAATACCACGGTTTTCCATCCCGCATGGCAAAGAGTCTGCCGCCCTCTCCACGGGCCGCTTCGCTGATGAGCATTCGTTTTCCGCCGATTGGTACGGTGGTGGGGTGATATTGAATCATCTCCAGATTTGCCATCGGAACACCCAAACGGAACAGCTCTGCCGTGACCGCCCCTGTATTGAACAAAGAGCCGGTGGTGTCACCAAATAGGCCGTGCATTCCGCCCGTGGCAATAATAACGGCGTCTGCGGGCAGCGTCAGACTCTCCCCCGTATATCGGTCACAAACAATACAGCCGCAGCAGGCTGCTTCGTCCATGAGCAGTGTGACAAAATCGTGATGACTGAGCCTTTTTACGGCTCCGTTTCCTTCCTGCTCCCGCACAGCATCAATCAGTGCGGTCATAATCTGCTTGCCGGTGTCGCTCTGGGCAAAAGCAGTGCGCTTCTTCTTTTGACCGCCGAAATTGCGCAGATCCGGCTCATCAATCCCGCTGGTGTTAAACTGAACGCCGATGCGATGCAGCCACCGGACAAGCTCCGGCGCTGCATGGGTCAGATTCCAGACTGCGTTTTCGTCTGCAAGGCCGCAGGCAGCATGGATGGTGTCTGCGTAATGCTGCTCCGGGCTGTCATCCTCGCCTTTGGTGTTCAAAGCGGCATTGATTCCACCCTCTGCCATGACGGACTGTGCCCGTTCGGAGGGATAGGCGGACACCAGTACGACTTCGTTGCCGTTTTCAGCGGTCTGCAAGGCTGCGGAAAGTCCTGCAAGTCCAGCGCCAATAATGACGATTTTCTTTTTCATAGCTGCTGCCACCCCACATAATACAGAATGACCGCAGCGGCAGAAAACAGGAAAATCACCGATAGAATCAGATAGAGATCGCCCCGCCGTTCCCGAAACCGGATAATACCAAGGGACACCAGCAGCGGGCGAATGTTGATCATCA
>Ga0129311_1000177_pt1 | contig 59793 bp, 47 predicted proteins | sample Go1ome_FD_94435 | JGI IMG/M metagenome (GOLD analysis project Ga0129311, IMG submission 94435) | Western lowland gorrila individual fecal microbial communities from Wisconsin, USA - Go1022B metagenome | ecosystem: Host-associated > Mammals > Digestive system > Large intestine > Fecal | place... | reverse complement strand
TTCCAGGTATCAGTGGTATCGATACAAGAGCCCTCACAAAGATTTTAAGAGAAAAAGGAACCATGAACGGCATGATCACAACGAACGGATCTTTTGATCTGGAAGAAGTGAAAGAGCGGATCAGGGCTTATCAGGTAACAGGCGTTGTATTAAAGACAACCACAAAGGAAAAATACGTTCTCCCGGGTACAGGAAAGAAAGTTGCACTCATGGACTTTGGCGCAAAGAAGAATATTGCCAGAGAATTAAATAAGAGAGGCTGCGAAGTGACCGTATATCCGGCAGATACCCCGGCTGAGGAAGTATTAAAGACAAACCCGGATGGGATCATGCTTTCCAACGGCCCCGGAGATCCGGCAGAGAACACGGAGATCATCAAAGAAGTCAGAAAGTTTTATGAATCCGATGTTCCGGTTTTCGCCATCTGTCTCGGACACCAGCTCATGGCGCTTGCCACAGGCGCAAATACATATAAGTTGAAATATGGCCACCGCGGCGGAAATCACCCGGTAAAAGACCTTGAGACAGGCCGCGTCTACATTTCCTCCCAGAACCACGGATACGCGGTAGACGAGCACAGCATGAATCCTGAGGTTGCCGTTCCGGCGTTCGTGAACGTGAACGATAAGACGAACGAGGGATTAAAGTACGTGGGCAAGAATATCTTCACCGTCCAGTACCACCCGGAAGCATGCCCGGGACCGCAGGATTCCGGATATCTGTTTGACCGCTTTTTACGCATGATGGAGGAGGAAAGATAATGCCTAAGAATCCAGAGATCAAGAAAGTACTTGTAATCGGTTCCGGTCCGATCGTTATCGGCCAGGCCGCAGAATTTGACTACGCGGGAACACAGGCCTGCCGTTCCTTAAAGGAAGAAGGCATCGAGGTCGTTCTCTTAAACTCCAACCCGGCAACGATCATGACAGATAAGGATATCGCGGACCGGGTATATATTGAGCCGCTGACAACTGAGGTTGTCGAGCAGTTGATTAAGAAAGAAAAACCGGACAGTGTCCTCCCGACCCTTGGAGGACAGGCCGGCTTAAACCTTGCAATGGAACTGGAGGAGGCAGGTATCTTAAAGGCAAACAACGTGCGCCTTATCGGTACAACAGCCCTCACGATCAAAAAAGCCGAAGACCGTGAAATGTTCAAGGAGACAATGGAAAAGATCGGCGAACCGGTGGCTCCGTCTGAGATCGTTGAGGATGTGAACACAGGTCTTGCTGTTGCAAAAGAGATCGGTTATCCGGTTGTTCTCCGTCCGGCTTATACCCTTGGCGGCTCCGGCGGCGGTATTGCCTATAATGAGGAGCAGTGCGCAGAGATCCTGGAGAACGGACTCCGTTTATCCCGTGTGGGCCAGGTCCTTGTAGAGCGCTGTATTGCGGGCTGGAAAGAGATCGAATATGAGGTTATGCGTGACGGTGCAGGCAATGTGATCACCGTCTGCAACATGGAGAATATCGACCCTGTGGGCGTACATACCGGTGACAGTATCGTTGTCGCTCCGTCCCAGACATTAGGAGATAAAGAGTACCAGATGCTCCGTACCTCCGCGTTAAAGATCATCACAGAGCTTGGTATCACCGGTGGCTGCAACGTACAGTACGCACTTCACCCGGAGAGCTTCGAGTACTGTGTAATTGAGGTAAACCCGCGTGTAAGCCGTTCCTCCGCCCTTGCGTCCAAGGCGACAGGATACCCGATCGCGAAGGTTGCCGCGAAGATCGCCCTCGGCTACACACTTGATGAGATCAAGAACGCTGTTACAAAGAAGACCTACGCAAGCTTCGAGCCGATGCTCGACTATGTGGTAGTCAAGATGCCGAGACTTCCCTTCGATAAATTCATCAATGCGAGTCACAAGTTAGGAACCCAGATGAAAGCGACCGGAGAGGTCATGAGTATCTGCACAAGCTTTGAGGGCGGCTTAATGAAAGCGATCCGCTCTCTGGAGCAGCATGTGGACTCCTTAATGTCTTACGACTACAGCGGACTCACAGATGAACAGTTAAAAGAGCAGCTTCACAACGTGGATGACCGCCGGATCTGGGTCATTGCGGAGGCACTCCGCCGCGGCTTCGATTACGAGCTGATCCACGACATCACGAAGATCGATATCTGGTTCATCGATAAGTTAATGATCCTCGTTGAGATGGAGAATGCCTTAAAGAAAGCCGGAAAGAATCTCAACGCTGATCTTTTAAAGGAAGCAAAGCGCATCGAATTCCCGGATCATGTGATCGCAAGACTCACAGGTCTCACGGAAAATGAGATCAAGGAGATGCGTCATGCAAACGGCATCCGTGTTGCCTTCAAGATGGTAGATACCTGTGCGGCCGAGTTTGCAGCTGAAACTCCGTACTATTACTCCTGCTTCGGCAGCGAGAATGAGGCAGAGGGCGAGACTGAGAAGAAGAAGGTTCTCGTTCTCGGTTCCGGACCGATCCGCATCGGTCAGGGTATCGAGTTCGACTTCTGTTCTGTTCACAGCACCTGGGCCTTCGAGAAAGAGGGCTTTGAGACCGTCATCATCAACAATAACCCGGAGACTGTCAGCACAGACTTTGATATCGCTAACAAACTGTATTTCGAACCGCTGACTCCGGAGGATGTGGAGAGCATCGTTGATATTGAGAAACCGGACGGAGCAGTTGTCCAGTTCGGTGGACAGACAGCCATCAAGCTCACAGAGGCTCTGATGAAGATGGGAGTCCCGATCCTGGGAACCGCAGCCGAGGATGTTGACGCCGCTGAGGACAGAGAACTCTTCGATGAGATTCTGGAGCAGTGCCAGATCCCGAGAGCAAAGGGACAGACTGTATTTACAGCGGAAGAGGCGAAAAAAGCAGCAAACGAGTTAGGCTATCCGGTACTCGTTCGTCCGTCCTACGTTCTTGGCGGACAGGGTATGCAGATCGCGATCTGCGATGAGGATATCGATGAATTCATCGGCATCATCAACCGGATCGCTCAGGAGCATCCGATCTTAGTTGATAAGTATATCATGGGTAAGGAGATCGAGGTCGATGCGATCTGCGACGGTACCGATATTCTGATTCCGGGTATCATGGAGCATATCGAGCGTACCGGTATCCACTCCGGAGACAGTATCTCCGTATATCCGGCAAAGAGCATTACCGAGGACAACAAGAAGACGATCGTGGAATACACGGAGAAGCTCGCAAGAGCACTCCATGTAAAGGGAATGATCAACATCCAGTTTATTGTAAATGATGAAGGTGTATTTATCATCGAGGTCAACCCGCGTTCCTCCAGAACCGTCCCATATATCAGCAAGGTGACCGGAATCCCGATCGTACCGCTTGCAACACAGATCATCTGTGGCCACACGATCCGGGAACTCGGCTATACACCGGGACTCCAGAAAGAGGCAGATTACTACGCAGTGAAGATGCCGGTATTCTCCTTCGAGAAGATCCGTGGAGCTGATATCAGCCTTGGACCGGAGATGAAATCCACAGGTGAATGCCTCGGTATTGCAAAGACCTTCAACGAAGCTCTTTACAAGGCCTTCCAGGGTGCCGGTATCAAGCTTCCGAAGTATAAGAACATGGTCATGACCGTCCGCGATTCCGATAAGGAAGAGATGCTCGACATTGCTGCGAGATTCAAGGCACAGGGTTACCGTATCTTCTGTACCGCAGGAACCGCAAAGTATTTCAATGAGCACGGCGTAAAGGTCATTCCGGTAAGAAAGATCGAGCAGGAGTCTCCGAACCTTCTTGACCTGATCCTTGGACATGAGATCGACCTTGTCATCGATATCCCTGCACAGGGCGCAGAGAGAAGCCATGACGGCTTTATCATCCGCCGGAATGCCATCGAGACAGGCGTTACCGTTCTCACTGCAGTCGATACTGCGAGAGCGCTTGTGACAAGTATGGAAAATCGTGCAAAAGAACTTACACTGATCAATATTGCTGAAATCTGATATTGGTAAAAGATAGAAGAGCAGCCCGTTTCACAATGGAGTGAGATGGGCTGCTCTTTGCGTTGTCCCCCCAGCAGTGTATGCCGGAAATGTATGCCGGAAATTTGAAAGAGGTGCAGCGCTGTGCAAAAAACGAAATATTAACACTTTATCAAGATAAATATATGCATTGATAATGTATAAAACATTGGAAAAACTGCATGAAACGATATATTTATGCATCAGATATTGTATAAAATGCATAATTTGTAAAAAAAACATAAAAAAGTGCTTTACAAAAGAATAATTATACATTATAATGCGTATCAACATCACACATGTGAGACATAAAAAAGATAGAAATGAAGAGGAGAGGATCGATTATGAAGAAGAACATCGTTTTAGCTATGACAACAGCAGCGGTCATTGCTGCTCTTACAGGATGCGGAAGCTCCAAGACCACTGAGACAACGGCAGCAGCAACAACGGCAGCTGAGACAACAACAGCCGACGCGACAACAGCGGCTGAATCAAAGGAAGCAGATAAGACAGAGGCAGCAGCCGCAGCGGAAGGTTCCTTAAAGGCACTTGAGAATGTAGATCCGAATGGTCATCTCGGAAAAGTTCTTGCGGCAGGAAAGATCACAATGGGAACATCTCCGGATTTCGCTCCGTGGGAATTCAAGGATGTCAGCAGCGGAACAACCGAGTATGTCGGTGCCGATGTGGAGCTTGCAAAATACATCGCAAAGAAGCTTGGCGTAGAGCTTGAGATCAAGCCGATGGAGTTCTCCGCAATCCAGCAGGCAGTTACTTCCGGAAACATTGATATGGGTATCTCCGGCTTCGCTTACACAGATGAGCGTGCAGAGGCTATGGGACTTTCCGAGCGTTACAACGTAAACACGAAAAAAGGTCAGGGACTTTTAGTTAAGAAGGAGCTTGCTTCCCAGTACAATACAGCAGAATCCTTCGCAGGCAAGAAGGTTGCTACCCAGAACGCAACCTTACAGAACAAGCTTGCTACGGAGCAGCTTCCGTCTGATGTTCAGATCCAGTTAGTGACAAATGTAACAGACGGTGTTATGATGTTAACAACAGGCAAGGTTGATGCACTTGCTGTATCCGGTGATAACGGTGAATCCCTTGCAAATACATATGATGATATCGCAATGGCAGATTTCATGTTTGACTATTCAAGCGAAGGTAACGTTATCGCGGTCAAGAAAGGCGATGATGATCTCTTAAATGCGATCAACGAAGTGATCGTTGAAGTTAACGAGAAAGGTCTCTATGAGCAGTGGAGGGAAGAGGCAGTTGCTCTTGCTGAGAAGCTCGGTATCGAGACAAACTAATTTCGGAGCAGATCGTTTCGTTCCGTGATGGAAGACCGGCGCAGGCCGGAATCGGTTATCGCTTCAAGTTACAGAAAATACAGAGCTCGGTCTTTCCGGTGAAAATGCCGGAAAGACCTTTGTCTGTTTTCAAGTTTTATCTACGAAAGGAGTTTTCCAGATGGAGTTTCTTAACGTCATGTTAAAAGTCTGGATGAAGTACTGGAACTTATTCTTACAGGGTCTTGGAATGACACTGTTTATGGGTCTCCTCACCGTCCTCATCAGTACCGTTTTCGGTTCTCTGATGGCACTGATGCGCCGCAGCAACGTGGGCATCGGAAAATTCAAGCCGCTCCGGCTGATCGCTACCGTTTATGTCGAAATTATCCGCGGTACGCCGATCCTGCTGCAGTTATATTTCTTCTACTTTATGCTGCCGACCTGGCTCCCGTTCTTCAACTTAAGCGAGTTTACATGCGTCATGACTGCATGCTGCGTAAACTCTACCGCTTATGTCTGTGAGATTGTCCGCGCAGGTATTCAGGCTGTCGATGTCGGACAGACAGAAGCAGCACGTTCTCTGGGCTTAAACGCGCGCCAGACCATGATCCATATCGTTCTCCCGCAGGCGGTTAAGAATATTCTTCCGGCGCTCTGCAACGAGTTCGTAGCGATCGTCAAGGAGACATCTCTGGCATCCACGTTCTTTATCGGAGAGCTTATGACCCAGTTTAAGACTATCAATGGTCTTACATTCCGTGTACTTGAGCCGTTGACCATCGTTGGTATCATTTACTTCGGCGTGACATTTATCATGTCCAAGCTGATTGCCTTACTGGAGAGGAGGATGAACGCAAGTGAGCGCTAATGAGAAAGAACTGATCCGTGTAGAAGATCTGCATAAATCCTTCGGCAGTCTTCAGGTATTAAAAGGTGTTACCGAGCATGTCGACCAGGGCGAGGTTGTGTCTGTTATCGGACCGTCCGGCGGCGGTAAAAGTACATTTTTACGCTGCTTAAACCTCCTTGAGACGCCGACATCCGGCAAGATCTATTTCGAAGGAACCGACATTACCGACAAGAATGTGGATATCAACCTTCATCGCCAGAAGATGGGAATGGTATTCCAGCACTTTAATGTATTCAATAATCTTACAGTTGGAAAGAACGTAACGCTTGCCCCTGTCCTTCTCGGAAAGAAAACCCAGAAGGAAGCTGACGAGATGATGCGGGAGCTTTTAAACCGCGTTGGTCTTGCGGATAAGGAGAACCAGTTCCCGAAGAAGCTCTCCGGTGGACAGAAACAGCGTCTTGCGATCGTGCGCGCGCTGGCGATGGAACCGGATGTTATGCTTTTTGACGAGCCGACTTCCGCCCTTGACCCGGAGATGGTAGGAGAGGTCCTTCATGTTATCAAGGGTCTTGTTAAGACAGGCATGACCACTGTGATCGTTACCCATGAGATGGGATTTGCGAGGGAGGTTTCCGACCGCGTATTCTTTATGGATGGCGGCGTGATCGCGGAGAAAGGTACTCCGGAAGAGGTCTTCAACCATCCGCAGAACCCGAGAACGCAGGAATTTTTAAGCAAGGTATTATACTGATGAAAGAACAGCGGGAAAAGCTGTTTTAACAGGAACTATGAGAAACACGCTTTGCGAGCTTCTCAAGTTATCGCGGCAGTCGCCAAGGTCTCATGCAAGCATGGACTTTGGCTCGTTGCTCGCGTAAATCATATCCCGTTCAGGGAGACTCCTGGAGTCTTACCTGGCGGGATTTTTGAAAGGAGAACATGACATGGCAGCATCCAAACAGACAGCCTTCGATTATATCGACGAGAAATCCGGCGTGATCACCGACGTATCCGATAAGATCTGGGACTATGCGGAGCTTTCCCTGAGAGAGTACAAATCCGGTGAGCTTTATGCAAAGGTATTAAAAGAAGAAGGATTTACTGTCGAACATCCCTTTGACAACATTGAGACTGCATTCCGTGCTTCCTACGGTTCCGGAAAGCCGGTGATCGGAATTCTGGCCGAATATGATGCCCTGACAGGTCTTTCCCAGATCGCCGGATCTGAGACCAGAAAAGAGCTTGTCACAGACGGAAACGGCCACGGCTGCGGCCACAACCTTTTAGGTGCGGGGGCCATGGCTGCGGCTTTTGCCATCAAGAAATATCTGGAAGAAAAAGGTGAGGGAAGCGGTAAGGTAATCCTTTACGGCTGTCCTGGTGAGGAAGGTGCCGCTACAAAAGCATTTATGGCAAGAGACGGCGTGTTCGCGGAGTGCGACGCGGCTCTCACCTGGCATCCGGGGAATGTGAATCAGGTCACTTCCGGTACCTGCAACACCTGTATCCAGACAGAGTATAAGTTTACCGGTGTTGCCTCCCATGCAGCGGGCGCGCCGGACAAGGGACGTTCTGCCCTCGACGCGGTGGAGCTTATGAATATCGGTGTCCAGTTCTTAAGAGAGCATATGCCGGACAGCGCGAGGATCCATTACTCCATCACGGATGCCGGTGGAGATTCTCCAAACGTGGTACAGCCGAAGGCACAGGTCCTCTATATGGTCCGCTCCATCTGGGTAAAGGACGCGCTGGAGCTTCAGGAGAGAGTCGACCGGATTGCTCTTGCGGCATCCATGATGACAGATACAAAGATGGAGAAGAAGTTTATCGACGGCTGCTCCAATACCGTTCCGAACAAGGTTCTGGAGTCCCTTATGTGGGACAACTTCAATGATCTCGGTGTCTGCCATTACACGGAGGAAGAATTAAAGTACGCGAAAGCCCTCTACGATTCCGTTGAGATGAAGTCTGACAAGCTTCCGGGAGATGCGACGGAGGACAGCAGCGATATCTACGAATATGTTGATGAGAAGTCCAAACACGGCACAACACCGATGAATGAGTTCCTTGTCCCGTATCTCTACTATGAGAAACCGAGAATGGGCTCCACGGATGTCGGTGACGTGAGCTGGTGCATTCCGACGGCGCAGATCAACACTTCCACATTCCCGGCCCAGGCGCCGGGACATTCCTGGCAGAATGTCTCCTGTGGACGGACATCCATTGCCCACAAGAACATGCTGTTAGCAGGTAAAGTCATGGCAGCAACAGCCATCGATCTCATTGAGAAGCCGGATGTCTTACAGGCGGCGAAGGACGAGTTCAATAAAAAGATGAAACGATATGGCGGCTACACCTGTCCGATCCCGGAGGGAGCGGTTCCGGTGGTTCCGGGTGAGAAGATGTAAGAGGTGGGATGACGGAGTCTCTGAAAGAAAAAAGAATAGAATGACTGTAAGTCCGGCAGGACAGGGAAACGCGGAGCTACTCTGCGGGTGACCTGTCCTGCCGGGCTGTTTTATCCCAGGCGGGAAGCATCGCATCTCTTTCAGGTGGTGAGTACCGGAGGCCTCGTCTCAGTGGAAGTAGAACGAAAAAATTTCAGAAATTTTACATATTTTTCAGTAAAAGGACAGGAATCGTGGTTCTAAAATGCCTTAAAATATGATATACTATAAAAGTATATTCTTAGGACGGAGAACAAATGTACGCCCGTGGGAATGACGGGCTGCGCCGGAAAGGGAGGCGGTCATGCATGAATATCAGGGAAACAATGGAACAGTGGGAACGCCAGAACCTAAGTCCTTACGCGTCGTTAAGCAGTGAGACGCTGGGGCGTGACAGGGAGGAGCCGCTCTGCGATATCCGCCCTGCCTACCAGCGTGACCGTGACCGGATCCTGCACAGCAAGTCGTTCCGGCGCCTGAAGGACAAGACACAGGTTTTTCTCGCCCCGGAAGGTGACCACTACCGGACGAGACTGACCCATACGTTAGAGGTATCCCAGATCGCGAGAACGATTGCAAGGGCACTCCGGATGAATGAGTCCCTGACTGAGGCGATCGCTTTGGGGCATGATCTCGGCCACACGCCTTTCGGACATGCGGGGGAGTACATATTGAACGAGATCTGCGAGGACGGATTTGCCCACTATAAGCAGAGTGTCCGTGTGGTGGAGGTTCTGGAAAAAAAGGGACAGGGGTTAAACCTCACAAAGGAAGTCCGCGACGGAATGCTAAACCACAGGACGTCGGGAAATCCGGCGACTCTTGAGGGAAAGATCGTGCGGTTCTCCGATAAAATCGCATACATCAATCATGATATCGACGACGCGATCCGCGGAAAGATCATTACCGAGCGGGATATCCCAAGAGAATACGCAGATATCCTGGGAGATACCGTAAAGGACCGCCTGAATATCATGATCCATGATATTATCAATAACAGTATGGACAGGCCGTCGATCTTCATGTCCCCGGACGTGGAGCGGGCCATGCGGGGCCTTCGGGAGTGGATGTTTGAACATGTGTACCGGAATCCTGCCGCGAAGGGCGAGGAGGGAAGAGCCCAGCAGCTGATCGTGACGCTTTATGAGTATTATATGAAGCATGTGGACGAGCTGCCGGAAGAGTACCTGGCGATGATGGAGCTTCGCGGGGAGAAGAAAGAGCGGGTTGTCTGTGACTATATTGCCGGGATGAGCGATGGATATGCCATCGACCGGTTTGAGGAGTTATTTGTACCGAAGGGCTGGAATGTCTGAGCGACAGATCCGGCGGACCTGCGAGGTTCCTGAGAGGAAGACGCAGAGCTGTTTTGCGGAAAATACATATTGCGGGAGGGATGAAGCGTGTATTACCCGGAAGAAGTGATTGAGGAAGTACGAACAAGAAATGACATTGTGGACATCGTGTCCCAGTATGTAAATCTAAAGAAAAAGGGCGCGAACTATTTCGGGCTGTGCCCGTTTCATAATGAGAAATCCCCGTCTTTTTCCGTTTCACCGGGAAAGCAGATGTATTACTGCTTCGGCTGCGGAGCAGGCGGAAATGTCATCACCTTTGTGATGGAATATGAAAATTATACCTTTGTGGAAGCTGTGAAAATGCTGGCGGACCGCGCGGGAATCGCCCTGCCGGAGGTGGAATATTCAAAGGAGGCGAGAGCTCAGGCAGACCTGAAAAATACGCTTCTTGAGATCAACCGTCTCGCGGCGAACTTCTTTTATTATCAGTTAAAGCAGCCGTCGGGAAAGGTCGGATACGACTATTTTAAGGAGAAACGCCGTCTGACGGACGATACGATCCGCCACTTCGGCCTTGGGTATTCCAGTAAGGTGCCGGATGACCTTTACCGGTATATGAGGTCGAAGGGATACAATGACGATATTTTAAAAGAGACAGGACTCTTCTTTATCGATGAGAGGGGAGCCAGAGACAAATTCTGGAACCGTGTCATGTTCCCGATTCTGGATGTCAACAACCGGGTCATCGGCTTTGGCGGCCGTGTGATGGGGGACGGGGAGCCGAAATATTTAAACTCCCCGGAGACGAAGATCTTTGATAAGAGCCGGAATCTCTATGGACTTAATTTCGCGAGAACGTCCAGAGCGAAATATATGCTGGTCTGTGAAGGATATGTGGACGTGATCGCTATGCATCAGGCAGGATTTACGAACGCCGTGGCATCTCTGGGGACCGCCTTTACGTCCCAGCATGCGATGCTTTTAAAGCGCTATACGGATCAGGTAGTCCTGACCTACGACAGCGATGGGGCGGGGGTGAAGGCGGCGCTCCGCGCGATTCCGATCTTAAAAGAGGTTGGAATGTCCATCAAGGTTTTAAATATGAAGCCCTATAAGGATCCGGACGAGTTTATCAAAAATCTCGGAAAAGAGGAATTCCAGAGGCGGATCGATAACGCCATCGGAAGCTTTATGTTCGAGATCTCCGTGATCCGGAGCCAGTACAACATGCAGGACCCGGAGTCGAAGACAGGGTTTTATAACGCTATCGCGAAGAAGCTTCTGGAATTTCCGGAAAAGCTGGAGCGCGATAATTACACGGAAGCCGTTGCAAGGGAGTATATGATCCCGGAAACGGATCTCAAAAATCTTGTTAATTCCATGGGCGGCCTCATCGGAGTGACCACAAGGGAGCGGGAGTACGATAAGGAGCGGACCCGCCAGAAAAAGGAGAAAGAGGACGGGATCCGGAAGTCCCAGAGACTGCTTCTCACCTGGCTCATCGAGCGTCCTCAGCTTTTCGAAAAGATCCGCGGCATTATCACGCCGGAGGATTTTGACGATGAGCTTTACAGAGAAGCGGCATCCATGGTTTTCGATGAATATGAAAAAACAGGCAGCGTGAACCCCGCGCAGATCCTGAATCATTTCATCGAGGGCGAGGAACAATACAGGGAAGTGGCGGCCTTATTCCACGCGAGTCTCAGCGAGTCCTTAAATAATGAGGAACAGAGGAGAGCACTCTCAGAGACCGTCAAAAAGATAAAGAAACACAGTCTGGAGGTAAAGGGAAAAACAGCAGATATCAGAGAGTTGCAGGAAATCATCAGGCAGCAGTCAGCGCTGGCCGCCCTGAATATCACACTTGACTAAGCGAAGCAGAAGCCAAAAGGCAGACACGAGGAACGTCAGGTGCCGGGAAGGATGGAATTATGGAGGAAAAGACACTTACATTTGAAGAGAAGTTATCAAAACTTCTGGAACTCGCAAAAAGTAAAAAGAACGTCCTTGATGAAAAGGAAGTTCTGGCTGCCTTTGCGGGGGAAGAACTGACACCCGAGAAGCTGGACCGCATATACGACTTCCTGGATAAAAAACATGTCGACGTCTTAAAAATGTCGAACGATGATGATATGGATCCGGATCTGTTTTCGGAGGATGAAGATGCAGATCCGGAGGATGAGATTGATGTGGAACATATCGATCTCTCCGTACCGGAGGGGATCGGTGTGGATGATCCGGTCCGGATGTACTTAAAAGAGATCGGAAAAGTACCGTTACTTTCTCCGGACGAGGAGATTGAACTGGCAAAGAAGATTGAACTCGGTGACGAGGAGGCAAAGAAGAAGCTTGCGGAGTCGAACCTGCGTCTTGTGGTAAGTATCGCGAAGCGGTATGCCGGACGGGGCATGCAGCTGCTCGACCTGATCCAGGAGGGGAATCTGGGGCTTATCAAGGCTGTGGAAAAGTTTGACTACCGGAAAGGCTATAAATTCAGCACCTATGCCACCTGGTGGATCCGTCAGGCGATTACCCGCGCCATTGCGGATCAGGCGAGAACGATCCGGATCCCGGTGCACATGGTGGAGACCATCAACCGTCTCGTGCGGACACAGAGACAGTTAGTCCAGAAGCTTGGCCGTGAGGCAACGCCGGAGGAGCTCGCAAAGGAACTCGATATGCCGGTGGACCGCGTCCGCGATATCATGAAGATCTCTCAGGACCCGGTGTCATTAGAGACTCCGATCGGTGAGGAGGAGGACAGCCACCTCGGGGATTTCATTCAGGATGATCACGTGGAGGTTCCGGCAGATGCCGCGACGTACAGACTTCTTCACGAGCAGCTGATGGAGGTGCTGTCGACGCTCACAGAGAGGGAGCAGAAGGTACTCCGGCTGAGATTCGGACTGGATGACGGAAGACCGAGGACATTGGAAGAGGTCGGACGGCAGTTCAATGTGACGAGGGAGCGGATCCGCCAGATCGAGGCGAAGGCTCTTCGAAAACTGCGGCATCCGAGCAGGAGCAAGATCTTAAAAGATTATCTGGATGAATAAAAAGATATAGGGAGCTGGAAAAGACCTGTGCAGGAAAAGGCAGTCAGGGATGGTCTGCCTGTGTGCTCCGGGGCGGAGTTAAACTGCCGGGAAATACAAAAAGGCGGCTGCGAAAACGAAAAGCAGCCGTGTTAAAGAGAAATGGAGAAAACGATATGAAATTATCAGAACGCCTGGAGCTGGTGCTCTCATTTGTGGAACCTGGGGAGTCCGCGGCAGACGTTGGGACGGACCACGGACATGTTCCGGTGGAGCTTGTCAGGAGAGCGATCGTGAAGAAGGCTGTGGCTATGGATGTGCGGAAAGGTCCGTTATCCAGAGCGACGGAAAATATCGCACTGGCGGGACTTTCCGCGAAGATTGAGACGAGACTTTCTGACGGTGTCGCAAAGCTTCTGCCGGGAGAGGCAGATTCTGTCGTGATCGCCGGGATGGGCGGTGAGCTGATCATTAAGATTCTGGAGAACGGAAGACATATGTGGGATTCTGTGAAACAGTGGGTCTTATCGCCGCAGTCGGAGATCTTTAAGGTCAGAAGATGGCTTTTTGAGAACGGTTTTGTGATCCGGAAGGAAGACATGATCCTTGAGGATGGGAAGTTTTATACGGTGATGGATGTGCGGAGAAAGAAAGACGCAGATTCTGTGGGAAAAACAGCGGATCTGGATGTTTTAAGCCTTTCTGAGGACAGCCGCATGCTCTACGGCGATTATCTGATCCGCACGAAGAACCCGGTTCTTCTTACATATCTGAAGGAGGAAGAGGCAAAGCTTCTGCGGTTCGTCGATGATCTTTCCGCGAAGGCGGGGGATTCCGGGAGGGCGGCAGAACGGCTTTCCGAGTTGAAATTACAGTTAAAAGAAAATCAGGAGGTACAGTATGAAATGCAGGGAGATCATTGAAATCTTAGAGACGCTTGCGCCGAAGTCCTGTGCCTGTGACTGGGATAATCCGGGACTTTTAGCGGGGCGGATCGACAAGGACGTGAAGAAGATCCTTCTGACACTGGACGCAGATGACGCGGCGGTGGAGCGGGCGAAGGAGATCGGGGCAGATATGCTGTTAAGCCATCATCCGCTGATCTTTAAGCCGGTGAAGCATGTTTCGGACGAGGATTTTATTGGAAGACGGCTTGTGTCCCTGATCCAGGCAGACGTGTCCTACTATGCGATGCATACAAATTTTGATTCGGCGCCGGGGTGTATGGCGGATATTGTGGCGGATCGGTTGAATTTTATCGATCAGAAGCCGCTGGAGGCCATGGGAGAGATTTCCGGAACAGCGTACGGAATCGGTAAGACAGGATCGCTGAAAGTGCCTATGAAGGGCTTGGAGCTCGCGAGAGAGGTTAAGAACCGGTTTGGACTGCCGTTCGTGACCGTTTATGGAAGTGAGCTTTATGAGGATGCTCCGGTTGTGAAGGCGGCTACCTGTCCGGGGGCAGGTGGAAGTGAGCTTAAGGAGGCGCTGAAGGCGGGCGCTCAGGCGTTTATCACCGGGGATATCAGTCACCATGAGGGAATCGACGCGGCAGCCCAGGGGATGATGATCATCGACGCGGGTCATTATGGGCTGGAGCATATTTTCATGGATTTCATGGAGGGATTTTTGAAGGAAAAGTTACCTGATGATATCGAGGTCGTGAAGATGGCGGTGAAGTTTCCGGCGGTCATTGTGTAGGTAATTGGCTTCGGGGACGCACCGGTCAGTCTCCGCTCCCGGGCTGAGATGATTTTCAGGGAGGTTCCTCTAAGCTTGCATGCGAATGCTAAGGGCGGAGAAAAGGTGACACAACTCGCTTCGCTCAGACAAGTGTCACCTTTCCTCCAACGCATTCACTTGCGAGCTAAGAGGAAGCCAATCCCCGAAAAACAGGCGCCCGGGATCGGAGGCTGACCGGTGCTGGATATCGAAATGAAATGGGTGCTGCTGATGTTGTGAATGGCTTCAGCGGAGAGGTTGTGGAAGGTGGTTTTATGGCAGTTGTAAAGGTGAACGGAATCGAAAGAGCGTATCCGGAGGGAACAACCTATCTGGAGATCGCGAAAGATTTTCAGGATCAGTATGAGAATGATATCCTGCTTGTGCGGGTCAACGGAAAACTCAGGGAGCTCGAAAAAGCGCTGGTGGGAGATTCTGAGATTTCTTTTATCACAGCGAAGGAAAACGCAGGTTATAAGACGTACGAGCGCAGTGCGATCTTTCTGATGCTGAAGGCGTTTTATGAGGTGGTTCCGAGGGAGAGAATCAAGAAGATCCAGATCGATTTTGCGCTTGGAAACGGTATTTATGGAGAGCTTGTCGGGGATGTTACAGTGGACGAGAAGCTGCTTTCTGAAGTGAAGGCGCATATGGAGAAGCTTCGGGACGCGGCGATTCCGGTGAAAAAGCGGAGTGTCAATACGGACGACGCGGTGGAGCTCTTTGGAAAGCATGGGATGCATGATAAGGAGCAGCTGTTCCAGTATCGTCGGGCATCACGGGTGAATATTTACAGTATCGGAGAGTTTGAGGACTATTTTTATGGCTATATGGTTCCGGACACAAGTTATGTGAAGTATTTTGACCTTGTTCCATGTCATGCGGGATTTTTGCTCCTGCTTCCGGTGAAAACGGATCCGAAACATGTGGAGCATCCGGCGATCCGGGAGAAGCTGTTCTCAATCCTGCATTCTTCCTACCGCTGGAGTGACAGTCTTGAGGTACCGAACGTCGGCGCATTAAATAAGATGATCGTGGACGGCAGGGGCCAGGATCTGATCCTGATGCAGGAGGCGCTGCAGGAGAAAAATATCGGTCAGGTTGCTGAGAAGGCAGTGAAGGATCCGGACCGCAGGATCGTGATGATCGCGGGACCGTCTTCTTCCGGTAAGACAACCTTCAGCCACAGGCTTTCAACCCAGTTTGCGGCGCTTGGATACAACCCGCATCCGATCTCCGTGGACAACTATTTCCGCAACCGGGAAGAGTATCCGCTTGACGAGAACGGACAGCCGGACTTTGAGGCGCTTGGATGCGTGGATATTCCCCAGTTCAATGAGGATATGAACGCGCTGCTCTCCGGTAAGACCATCGAGCTTCCGCGGTTTAACTTTAAGACCGGTAAGAGGGAATACAAAGGTGAAATGCTGAAGCTCGGAAAGAAGGATATTCTCGTCATCGAGGGCATCCACTGCCTGAATGATGCGATGTCCTCAGAACTTCCGAAGGAGAGTAAATTTAAGATCTATATCAGCGCCCTGACCCAGCTGAATGTGGATGAGCACAACCGGATCCCGACAACTGACGGACGGCTGATCCGCCGGATGGTGCGGGATGCGAGAACGAGAGGAACCTCTGCGTTGGAGACCATCGAGCGCTGGCCGTCGGTGCGCCGTGGTGAGGACAAAAATATATTCCCATTTCAGGAGAGCGCTGATGTGATGTTTAACTCCGCGCTTGTGTATGAGCTTGCGGTATTGAAGCTATATGCGGAACCGCTGCTCTTTAATATCCCGAGAGACCGGGAAGAGTATGATGAGGCGAAACGGCTTCTTAAATTCCTGGACTATTTCCTCGCCATCGACAGTGACGTGATCCCGAAGACTTCGATTCTCAGGGAGTTTATTGGGGGAAGCTGCCTGAACGTGTAGTTGTATCCGTTTTTTTCTGTGGTATTCTCATAGGAGTGTGCATCCATATGGATATTATCTGTAAAGTTACTGTTCACGCCTTGCGCAAACAGTAACTGATTTTGCCGATGCTTCGCATTCCAAATCGACAAAATCCACTACCACCACTGTACTGTACGGAATTTTCAGTTCAGAAAATTCCTACCCGTGTACAGTAACTCTGTAAAAACCGTAACGAAAAAAATATAAACACACGTCTGGACATCAAAATAAATATATGCTAAAATAAACAAGTTCTGAGTAAGACAGATGGTCGCTGCTGCAGTTCTAAGGGATGCAGGAGAGGAAAGTCCGGGCTTCAAAGGGCAGGGTGCCGGATAACGTCCGGCGAAGGTGACTTCAGGGACAGTGCAACAGAAATAAACCGCATGGAAACATGTAAGGGTGGAAAGGCAGTGTAAGAGACTACCGCCTCAATGGTAACAGGGAGGGCACATGCAAACCCCACTCGAAGCAAGGCCAAACAGGAAGCATAAGGCGGCCCGTCTGCTTCCGGGTAGGCCGCTTGAGCCGTCCGGTGACGGACGGTCTAGATAGATGACCATCCAACGACATAACCCGGCTTATCGTCTTGCTCAGAATATTGAATAAGGAAAATGATGAAGACCGCTTTCCAGGATCTCGGGATGAGATTTTGGGGAGCGGTCTTTTTGGGTTATAAATAAAAATTCCCATCAGAAAATTTCTGTAAGTGGTTGGATACATAAAATATTATAATATCGTTATAGTGAAAGAATGTGCGGGTGATGTTTGAATGATCAAAAGTATCAAAAATATAACATTATGAAATTCGATGTTATAAAATTATAACATTCCGGTTGACGATATTCAATTTTATGATACAATAATAGTACACAGAAATGGAGGGACAATCATGAATGAAATGTTAGGTAGCCGCATTAAGGAATTAAGAATCGCTAAATATTTGACTCAGGAGCAGGTTGCTGATCAAATCGGAGTCAGCAGACAGAAGTATGCAAGGATTGAGAGCGGAGCAAATAGCATTACATTAGATATCCTTTCTAAAGTTGCGGAAGTTCTCGGGGTAACTGTAGGGGATATTACAAGAGTGCTTGATGAAACTCCCGTAGTTGCATATAGAGTCGGAAAGGAAAGTGGCTCTTCTAAAAAGATATTTGATATGCTTGATTTATTTTACGCAAATAAGCATATGTGCGAAAAACTTCAGCACAAAGATATATTTTAGGAGGTGCGGGAATGCAGGAAAGCAGAAAAAGGGAGATTCGCATTAAAGCGGATTCTTTTAGAGTAAATTGTAAAATCGGTAAATACGGAATCATTGATTTATTTAAAGAGTGTGAAAGGTCGGGATACAAGCTATTAAGATATCCACTTGGAGAAAATGCAGATCTTGGTTTTACGGTAAAAAAGGACAATGATATTGTAATCTTTACAAATACCTGCAGCAGATTATCAAGAGAAATATTTACGCTGGCGCATGAAATTGGTCATGCTATTTTGCATTTAGAAGATGATAATTCCTTTATTGATGATAATTTCACTATAACTGGGCGGAGTACTGATGCGAAGGAACAGGAAGCAAATTATTTTGCTGCCTGTCTGCTGATGCCAGCTAATGATGTAAGAAGATTCATTGACTTGGAAATACAGGATTTTCATGAAAAAGGGCTGTCAGCAATGGATATTGCCAGGATTATGTCGGAGTTTAATGTTAGCTTTGATATGGCGCTAAATAGGTTAGAGAGTTTGAACGTTATAAATCAAGGACAGAAACTGAATCTTAATAATGAACGGATTGAAATAAGAGTCGGGAATCTTCTTCGCAGTGTGGGTGGAAATGCAAAGCTGAATGTATCTGGTAATGAAATTGATATACCGTATGAGTATATAGATTACGTCATTTATAATTATAATCATAATGCTGTTCCCAAAGAAACCTTGGAAAAAGTGTTGGCTTGCTATCAGCTGACAATTGAAGATGTGAGTGATAAACTAATTATGCCATCTGCTGATGATACTGATGATCTGGATGAATTGATAGGAGGTTTGGACGATTGAGAGCCTCTCTGGATACAAATGCAATAATCCATTTCTACAAGGCCGGGCTTCAGGATATTTTATTTGAATTTTTTGATGAAGGTGTGTTTATTTATGAACAGATTCGTGAGATAGAATTAGAAAATCATGGCAAGGAAATTCTAACGCAGGTTGATATAGATATTGCCGCTGGGAAAATTGAACTTTATACGGATCAGATACTTAAAGAATTGCAGGTATACAAGATATTTGAGAATAATGTAAAAGAAAATAGAAATCTGTATGGATCAGGAGATTTAGGTGAGGTATATGCGATATCTCTTGCTCAGACGATTGGTACATATTCGTTGGTGACCAATGATACAAAACAAGGTGGACCATATATGTCATTACTGCAATTTGAAGATGACATTATGCCGTTTACTTTCGCAGATGTATTGATTCTCAGATATCTGCTCGGGACGGTAGATGAGAAGCAAACTGTGACTGATTTTAATTGCATTAATGTATCTTCAGATTTGAATTGGTCATTTAGAAGCCAGGTTACAAAATTCATTAAAAGATTCTATAAGGATCCATATAGAGATGATGATACAGTATGGATAAAGAATTTTGCTGCGGAAAATAATATAAATGTTAAATTGAAGTTCCAGATATTAAGTAAGTTGATATGATAAAATTGAGGATTGTGCAGAGATGCATGGTCCTTTATTATTTAATGCGCTATGGATACTCTCTTAAAGATGAAACCTTCTTTTGAAAGTTCCAAAGCTGTATTTGTTACCGGAAATGCAACACAAATATTACCATCTGTGATATGATAGAGAGATGATCTGCAGGTGCACCTGCGGCGGATTAGGGGATATTATATATGCGTGAGTGGATGGACTTAAATGATGATGGAGAGATTGATGCTTTTGAGCAGATGATAAAAGATGAGATGCTTTGCACCAGCCGGGAAGAACATATTGCATTGTTTGGAGATGCCGGGGATTTCGATGATGATGAAGATGCCGACGATGATTTCTAAGAATATTTTCTGAATGGCTGCGGGAAGGTGAAGGACAGTGAATAATACTGGAAAAGAAAAAGCTCAATTTGAATATTTATTTCTGGATATAGAGTGGAATCAGGCACCTGGAACGACAGAAATAGATGGCCGGGAAGTAATTCAGATCGGTATAGTAGCAGCTGATGCAGAAATGCATCCATTAAAGACATTTTCTAAAGCCATTAAATTGAGTGATCCAGAGCTGTTTAATGAAAAAACGGAAAAATTTCCCATACACCACTCTCCAATATCATGCAGGGAAAATCAGAAGAAACAGTTTTGAGAAGCTTTGCACAGACATTTCCCCAATACCATTATATTGTCGTATGGACAAAAGATACTTACGAGCTGTTCAAACGAGATATGAGCAATAATGGAATCCTGCTGAAAAGGCATAAAGTAATAGTTATGCAGGAAATAATTGGTATTATCGCAGGAAAGGGTAAGCCGATCGGATTTGAAGATGCGTTAAAATGTGCGGGAATAGAGTATGCCCCTAATTTCCTTCACTATTCCAAACATGATGCCAGTTATCTATATAGAAGAAAGCTTTAAAAGTCTTATCGCAAAGATGGAATTGTTGCTTTAAAATTAAGAGTGTGATTGAAAAAGAAAACGGAAACTTGTATCATGCGATGCAAAAGGGGATATCTGCGATATGATGAAGACAAGAAGGTCTGTAGGTGGAGTTGCGGCGAATTAGGGTGGAATTGTATATGAGTGAATGGATGGATTTAAACGATGATGGAGAAATCGATGCTTTCGAGCAGATGGTGAAAGATGAAATGCTTTGCACCAGTCGTGAAGAGCATATAGCGTTGTTCGGCGATGCCGGGGATTTTCATGATGATAGTGATGAAGATGATGATTCCTAAAAAATTGTAATAGAACGGCTGTTAAGGTCATCTTGAAGCGGATCAACCCAGCTAATTCTACATATAAGTGATTGACTGATATAACTCAAGGAGAGTTTAAGGCAAATCATATGTGTGTGGAGTTGACTGGGTAGTTTAGTCCTATCACAATGCTTGCAAACTCAGAGTTTGTAGCTCTCTTAAAGCAGGCGAATACAGATAGTTCCAAGATGGCAGAGGTTATCGGAGTATCAGAAGCACAGCTTAGATTTGTAACCAATACTGCATCGGGAATGGGATTTATCAAGTGTGGTTCTGTGGTAATTCCGTTTGATAATCAGATCAGTAAGGATACAGACCTTTATAGACTGTACAACACTAATATCCATGAGAAGATTGCAGAACAGAAGAAGCAGGAAATGCAGAATAAAATAGTTGTCGATTGAGGTCGAAACTGATTGACTATGTTGTACAAGAAAGGTACAATTTATTTGAGGTCGCAATTTGCGACCTCAAATAAAAAACAAAGGGAAGATAAAGCCAGATAGTTGTGAGAGCGTGGGAGTAAAATCCTGCGCCCTTTTTTGTATATGGAAACGATAGAGAACATTAATTCGATATGTGATGGAGATTATTCAGGAATTGCTGCAATTGGGAAATTTGTAGGGTTCTTTGTTTTGCTATTTGCAATGTTGTGGTTGTTTACTCAGCCTGTCTTATTAGGGATTGTGATTGCTGTATTGATTTTAATTGCAGTTGGATGTTCATCATCGAAATAAAGGAGATTTATATGATAATGTATGCACAAATAAAGGGTCAAAGTTGATATGATAAAATTGAGGATCGTGCAGAGATGCATGGTCCTTTATTATTTAATGCGTTATGGATACTCTCTTAAAGATGGAACCTTCTTTTGAAAGTTCCAAAGCTGTATTTGTTACCGGAAATGCAACACAAATATTACCATCTGTGATATGATAAAGACAGAGAACGTGCAGACAATTTTGTATTAGATCAGGAGGTATCAGATATGCGAGAATGGCTGGACTTAAATGATGATGGAGAGATCAATGCTTTTGAACAGATGATAAAAGACGAGATGCTTTGCACCAGCCGGGAAGAACATATTGCATTGTTTGGAGATGCCGGGGATTTCGATGATGATGAAGATGCCGACGATGATTTCTAAGAATATTTTTATAGAATAAATATATGGATAAAACAATAACTTATTACAATCAACACGCAAAAGAATTTGTCTCCACTACAATAGCCGTAGATTTCAAAGCAAACCAGGACAAGTTCATAAAGAATCTTCATGGAAAAAATATACTTGATTTCGGCTGTGGTTCCGGCCGGGATACAAAACATTTTCTGGAATCAGGCTTTCATGTGACTGCAGTGGACGGTTCCGAAGAAATGTGCAAATATGCCAGTGAATATACGGGAATACCGGTTCGGAAGATCCTGTTTCAGGAGCTGAATGAACTAGATAAGTATGATGGCATATGGGCATGTTCTTCGATTCTGCATCTTTCAAAAAAGGAACTGAGGCCGGTATTGGTAAAAATGATTGATGCATTGTGCTGTGGCGGACTCATTTATACTTCTTTTAAATACGGAGATTTTGAAGGAGAGAGGAATGGTCGGTATTTTACTGATTTTTCCATAGAAACATTTACTGAATTTTTAAAAGAGATCGACAATATTAAAATTGAAGACTGGTGGATATCAGGAGATGTGCGTCCAGGAAGAGGCGGGGAAAAATGGCTGAATTTGTTACTGCGGAAAATTTAGGAAACATTGTCTGGGAAGGGTACTCGACAGATGTGATGACAGGTGATCGGAATAAAGGAATGTACCTGTATTATCAGCTGGTTGGCAGTATGCGAAAAGCGGAACGGATCGATATTATTGTCTCTTTTTTGATGGAATCCGGCGTAAAAATGCTTTTAAAAGAACTCGATCAGGCGATGACGCGTGGGGCGAAAATCCGTATTCTTACTGGAAATTATCTTGGAATCACGCAGCCGTCAGCACTGTATTTGATAAAGCATGAGCTGGGGGAACATGTTGATCTTCGGTTCTATAATGAAAAAGGACGGTCGTTCCATCCGAAGTCTTATATTTTTCATTATTCTGATCGCAGTGATATTTATATCGGGTCTTCCAATATTTCACGTAGTGCTCTGACATCGGGAATTGAGTGGAATTACAGATTCAGCAGTTGTAAAGATCCGGACAATTATAAAAAGTTTTACGACACATTTGAAGATCTGTTTGAGAATCATTCAATTGTTATTGATGATGAGGAATTACGGCGATATGCAAAAACATGGCATAGACCTGCGGCCTATAAAGATCTGGATCATTATGACAAAACGGAAGAACATGAAGACACAAACGTAAGATTTCTGTTTGAACCACGCGGAGCGCAGATAGAGGCGCTTTGCGCTCTTGAAAACAGTCGTGCGGAAGGAGCGGTCCGTGGAATCGTCCAGGCGGCAACCGGAATCGGAAAAACATATTTGGCGGCGTTTGATTCAAAAAAATATCAAAGAGTTTTGTTTGTGGCTCACCGGGAAGAAATTTTGAACCAGGCGGCAGCCTCGTTTCATAATGTCAGAAATTCTGATGACTATGGATTCTTTAACGAGAGGGAAAAAGCTACAGGTAAGTCTGTGATATTTGCTTCTGTGTATACATTAGGCAGGAAGGAATACTTAACGGAGAAGTATTTTTCGAAAGATTATTTCGATTATATTGTGATCGATGAATTTCATCATGCGGTAAATGATGGATATCTTAGAATCATAGACTACTTTAAGCCAAAGTTCCTGTTAGGTCTTACTGCCACTCCGGAGCGAATGGACGGACGCAGCATATATGAGATCTGTGATTATAATGTGCCATATGAGATTTCTCTGGGAGAAGCAATCAACCGTGGAATGTTGGTTCCATTTCATTATTACGGAATTTATGATGATACCGATTATTCGAAACTTCATGTCGTAAAGGGACGTTATGTTGAGAAAGAACTGAACGAAACATATATAGGAAACGTGCACAGGCATGAACTGATCTATAAATATTATAAGAAGTATGGTTCGAAAAGAGCGTTAGGCTTTTGCTGCTCCAGGGCACATGCGGAAGAAATGGCAGCGGAATTTAATAGGAGAGAAATTCCATCTGTTGCAGTTTACAGTAATTCTGATGGGATTTATTCAGAAAATCGGAACACAGCAATTGAGAAACTGCAGTCTGGAGAGATAAAGGTAATTTTTTCTGTTGACATGTTTAATGAAGGCGTGGACATTCCTTCTGTTGACATGGTCATGTTTTTGAGACCAACGGAATCTCCAATCGTCTTTTTGCAGCAGCTTGGGAGAGGACTAAGACAATATTCCGGAAAAGAGTATCTGAATGTGCTTGATTTTATTGGAAACTATGAGAAGGCCGGAAATGTAAGAAAGCTTCTTACCGGAAACGCATACTCGTCCGCAAAAACTTATGATCCTGCGGACAAAGAAGGAATTCCAGATGACTGCCTGATCGATTTTGATATGAGATTGATCGATCTTTTTGCCGAAATGGACAAGAAGCATCTGAAAATCAGGGATCAGATCCGGAATGAGTATTTCAGAATAAAAGCAGATCTTGGCAGAAGACCGACACGAATGGACTTGTTCACGTATATGGATGATGAAGTATATCAGATTACTATTAAATATTCGAAAGATAACATTTTTAGAGATTACCTCGGATTCTTAGCGGCATTGAAAGAAACGACCGAGGAAGAAAATTCATTGATGAAGAGTTTGGCGAAAGAGTTTCTGAATGTACTGGAAACGACTGCTATGACGAGGGTATATAAAATGCCGATCCTACGGGCGTTTTATAATAATGGGAACGTAAGAATCGATGTGACAGAAATGGAACTGCTTCAGTCGTGGAAAGAATTTTTTGACTGGAATGGAAACTGGAAGGATTTGGATAAAGATCATACTTACACTTATGAGAAGTATAAAGAAATACCAGATAAAGAACATTTAAAGAAAATTATTTCAATGCCGGTCCATTATCTTATGGAATCAGGAAAGGGCTTTTTTGTAAAGAAGGATGGTTTTGCAATCTCGCTGAGAAGTGAGATGAAAGACCTGGTGGGAGGTACAGCGTTTAAAGCGCATATGAAGGATATCATCGAATATCGTGCTATGGACTATTATAAGAGAAGATATAGGGAAAAATTGAACTGAAACGATAACTTTGACAATAGATCACAATTTTCAGCTCTGAATGGAAGATAATACGTTATTCAATATGAGGAAAAGTAAGAGAATGGAGAACAATGTAGGGACGGATATACCCCCCTTTTACAATTGCAAACAGTATATTATCTCATGTAGCGTCTATTTCTGAAAAAGTTGGGCGTGTCACCGTAATGAGTAATATGGAAAACAAACTGCCAGCAAACGCCGTTCATTACAAACGGAATTTGCTGGCAGTCTGTTTGTGGCAATTTTATTCTGATCCGTTTTCTTCCACAGAATGAAAATCCGCCATAAACCGTTTCAGAAGGAATATACAGAAATAAGGGAACGTATAAGTACAGTTCTCATGACCGATGTTCTGTGCGGAAAATTTGAAGCTATATCGAATATCGGGATAGCGGTCCGAGCTGATCAGAGTATTCAAGGATTTTGCTTTTGTGCTTACGGGTTTGACTGCTACAGGAATCAGCGAAGTCATGGAACGGATAAAGAAATCGGTTTCAAGCGTGGATGTATCCCGCTTGTAGTAATATAGCTTATAATGCTGCTTGACCAGAGTTTCCCCGACAATATTTTCATATAAAGCACCCTTATAAACACCGAGATTTTTGTTAGCTCTCAGGTCTTCCTGTGATTCATCGTCCAGCATGGAAACCAGAAGACCCGTATCAGCAAAATATAATTTAAAAACATCCGGATCATAATTGCCGCCTAAAGGAAGTTCCGGAAATTCCAGACAGTAACAGATGTTTACCATACCGGCATCGACGAGCCATTCCGCACATCCGCGGTAATCACGAAATCTTGCACCGGATGCGACTTTTGAAATTTGAAATTTTTTATTTTCTCTTGCGAGTTGTGGTGCGATCCGGTTGAAAACATTCAAAATTCTCGTCTGGTCGATCCCCTGTGCATATTTGCGGATATCTTCTTTATAGTCAGAAATCAATTGCCGTTGCGTGTCGAGAGAATTTTCAAACGTATTTCTTTGGATATACTCAGTTACCACTGCCGGCATGCCGCCTAAAACACAGAAATCCAGGAAGAGGGAATGATAAACTTTCATTTCCAGCTCATTAAATGGACGCAGTTCTTTCATATGGGCAAGCATACTCTGAATGGTTGTGTCATCATAACCTTTTGCCCATAAGAATTCTTCAAAATCTAAGGAAAACATTTCATAGTCTTTTTTATATCCAACACTATTACTCTCAATTTTACGATAGTTTACGCCTAACATGGATCCACTGCAGATGACATCAAATCGTCCGTCAATGCAGAAAAATTTCAGGGATGTAGCAATCTCGGGAAATTCGGTAATTTCGTCAAAGAAGATGAGTGTCTTTTGCGGAATAAATCTCTTTGACGGATCGATCAGGGAAATATTTTTTATAATGTCGGATGCCTCATAGCCGTCGGAAATGATTCCCTTGTATTTTTCATCTCTTACAAAGTTGATTTCAATGATACTCTCGTAGTTTGCTGCCGCAAAATGTTTGATGGATTCGGTCTTCCCTACTTGACGGCTTCCTTTGATGACAAGTGGTTTTCGGTTGGGATCAGATTTCCATTCACAGAGAAAATCATCGACTTTTCTTTTTAAATACATGTGTACACCTCCGTTTCCTTACAATGAGTACACACAAAAACATAGCGAATATCAATTAAAATAACACAAAAATACAGCGAATAATATTTGTAAAATCACAAAGCGTATAGAACACAAGCAGATATACGCATTATGATGCTGGGATCAAAAGCTTATGTCCCCTGATACCGTATTGCTCCGCACTGCGTGTTCCCGCAAACCCCAAAAATTCTCATTTTGTTATACAATCTCTGTGAATTATGCAATCAACATAGCGTGCCAATATTGCAGCATAATCACAGAAAAATATCATGAAATAATATTATGAATTGTAATAATAATACGAAATTTTACTTTATGGAAACAAGATGTTAAGATGAACTCAAGAAGAAAGAGAATGACAGTTTGAAGAAAACTGACATGAAGAATTTTCGGTCAATGCCATAAGCGCGCAGACCGACGGAACAATTACAATCATACATACAAGAAAGGATCAAGAGAATGGGATTCTGGAACAAAGCTAAGACAGCAGAACGTCCCGGAACATGGGATGGAACAGAAAAATACGGACCGGTGAAGCTTGCGTCCGTGGATTTCCGCGATGGCCAGCAGTCTGTGATCGCAACGAGAATGAGAACGGAGGACATGCTTCCGATCTTGGAGCAGATGGATAATTTCGGATATGAGAGCATCGAGATGTGGGGCGGTGCGACATTTGATTCCTGCATCCGGTATTTGAATGAGGATCCGTGGGAGCGCCTGAAGGCGTTCAAGAGGGTCTGTAAAAAAACACCGCTGCGTATGCTGCTTCGCGGTCAGAACCTTTTAGGATACACTCCTTATCCGGATGATGTGGTTGAAAAGTTTGTGACAAAGGCAGCAGAGGACGGAATGGATGTTTTCCTGATCTTCGACGGCTTAAATGACATCAGAAACTGCGCGTGTGCGGCTAAGGCAGCGCTGAAAGCCGGAAAGCGCGTGGAAGGCAACATTCAGTTTACCTCCAGTCCGGTCCATACCGTGGAGTCCTTCGTACAGACCGCGAAAGACTATGTGAACATCGGTGCGACAGCAGTCCATCTGGAAGACATGGGCGGCATGATCGATCCGACGACCGCTGCGAAGACTGTGGCAGCTGTTAAGAAAGCCGTAAATGTTCCGGTCCACTATCATTCCCACTGTACCGGCGGTATGACTGAGATCACATACTGGGAGGTCGCAAGAGCGGGAGCTGACGTGCTTGACGTGGATGTCTCCGCGTTCGCTCTTGGAACAAGCCATCCGGCAGCAGAGAGCATCATCGCGGTGTTAAAGGGAACGCCCCGTGACACCGGCCTTGATTACGCGAAGCTGGCACCGATCAACGCGTACTTAAAAGAGATCAGAAAGAAATATAAGGAATTCGAATCAAAGCTTCAGGGTGTGGACATCAATGTTGTCCGCCATCAGATTCCTGGCGGAATGCGTTCCAATCTTGAGTTCCAGCTGGCGCAGATGAAAGCACCGGAGAGACTTCCGGAAGTTCTGGAAGAAGTAGTAAAGGTCCGCGCGGATCTCGGATATCCACCGCTTGGAACTCCGTTCTCCCAGATGTGCGGCGCACAGGCAACCATCAATGTGATCTCCGGAAAACGGTATCAGATGATCCCGAAGGAAGTGACCGCATACGTGGAAGGCAAGTATGGAAAAGCTCCGGGTCCGGTAAGCGAGGAGTTAAAGAAACGCATTCTCGGCGATGACAAACAGCCGATCACCTGCCGTCCTGCAGATCTGATCCCGGCGGGATATGAGAAGATCTGCGAGGAGTGCAGGGATATCGCAAGAACAGAGGAGGACATCCTCACCTATGCGATGTTCCCACAGGTTGGAAGAGAGTTCCTTGAGAAGAAATACAGGGCATAAGTTTTAGCTGGATGACAGGCAGTAAAAAGCCGGAAGATCAGAATGGCGCAGGAACGTCTGAAAAAGCCAGTATTCCAGTATTTTGCTCATACTGTTCGATGGTCTCCAGAAACTTCTGAACCTGCAGAAGCTCGTAGCTTTCTGTATGGTAGAGAAGATAGGTATTTCGGCGCAGGGGTGTTCCGTCCTTTAAAAACAGAGGAACGACTTTTCCGGGGAAATCTCCGAGACAGATGCTGGGAAGTGTGGTCCATCCAAGTCCGGCGGCGGCCATCTCGCGGCAGCTGTTGATGTCATCAAGGATCATTCGGGAATTCTGGATATTCAGTCCGTGTTCCTGAGCCCACTGGTTTAAACGCCTTTCTTCGTCAGGGTCTGTACGGTGGCTGATATAGGGATATTCCGCAGGATTCCGGTCAGCGTTCTCCCTGCTGCAGACGAAACAGACCGGCTCAGAGGAGAGAAGGATCCGTCCTTCCTCCCAGGGATATTCTCCGCGAAGGATCGCAATGGGGAATTTTCCCTCCGAGAGCTGCCGGAACAGCGTCTGACTGTGGCCGGTGGAGATGCTGATATCGACCATTGGATATTTTTCCGTGTAAGTCCGCATGACACTCGGAAGACGGTAGCGGCAGTAGTTGATGGATGTGCCGATGGAGAGAGAACCTCCGACAATTCCCTTGGATGCATTAATAGAATTTCGGAGCTGCTCATTCATCTCGCACATCTGACGGCAGTAGGAGATAACGGATTCCCCCACAGAGTTGAAGACTACGCCCTTCCGGGAACGGACGAGAAGGACGGAACCGAGTTCCTCCTCAATGCGGCGCAGGCGCTTTGTGAGAGCGGGCTGAGTCAGAAAATGCTGGTCAGCGACCTTTGTGATATTTTTCGTTTCATAGAGATCGATCAAAAGCTGATAGTCCTGTTCATTCATAAAATCCTGCGCCTCCCCCAAATAGTAAGAAATATTCCATTAAAATTTGTTATTAAAACTCATTATACCATATAAAATTAAAGAATGTAAGGAGTAAAAGCTATGTATATGACAAAGTATCCCTGCGTTTACATGCGCGGCGGCACAAGCAAAGCTGTATTTTTCCATGAAAAAGACCTCCCGCAGGATCAGTCCAAGTGGGACGATCTGTTCTTAAAGGTTATGGGAAGCCCGGATGTCAAGCAGATCGACGGTATGGGAGGAACTGTTTCCTCTACAAGTAAGATCGCGATCATTTCTCCGTCTGAGAGAGAGGACGCAGATGTCAATTATTCCTTCCGTCAGGTGGATATTGTGATCCCGAACGTTGACAAAAAGGCAAACTGTGGAAACATTTCCTCCGCGGTTGGTCCCTTCGCGATCGATGAGGGACTGGTTCCGGCAGTGGAGCCGGTCACAGTTGTGAGAGTCCTCAACACAAACACAAACAAGATCATTGAGGAGCATGTCCGTGTGAAGGACGGTCATGCCATGGTAGATGGAGACGAGGTGATCCGCGGAGTTCCGGGAACAGGAAGCCGCATCGATATGTACTTTATGGAACCGGCAGGTGCTGCCACAGGAAAACTTTTCCCGACCGGCAACCGGAAAGATACCTTCGATATCCCGGATTACGGTCCGATCGAGGTTTCCATCGTTGACTGCTCCAACACGATCGTGTTCATGCGGGCGAAAGACCTTGGAATCAAGGGAAGCGAGCTTGTGGAATTAAACTCCAATAAAGCTGTTATGGAGCACATTGAGCGGATCCGCTGCTTTGCTGCAAAGGCATGCGGCTTCGTTGAAAACTGGGAGGATGCCAGAACAAAATCCACGTCTCTCCCGAAGGTATCCATCATTTCCGAACCGCAGGATTACAAAGATATGGATGGAAATCTGACGCCGGCAGACACCATGGATATCTGCGTCCGCGCCGTATCCGTCGGCTCTCTCCATAAGGCGTACCCGATCACGGTTTCCATCGGAACAGGTGCTGCTGCTCTTCTTCCGGGAACCATCGTAAATGATCTTGTAAAGCCTGAGGAAGGACAGTCCATCGTCCGCTTAGGTCATGCCAGCGGTGTGACAGCCGTAGATATCAAGATCGACGGCGACCATGTCATCAAGGGCGGCGTTACAAGAACTGCCCGCCGCATCATGGACGGATATGTATATGTAAGAGAATAAGCCCCCAATACCCTTCAATCTAAACAATCCCTGCGGGTGAGAAACCTTATGTGTTCTGCGGCAGATGCATCAGATGCATCAGAAAGCCCCGGACCGATACCCCTATACCATCGCCCGCGGGGATAGTACCCCGAAGGATCCAATATAGAAGATAAATTCAAAAAATAAAATCAGGAGGAAATGAAAATGGTGCCATTGCATGAAGGAAAACAGTTCATCATTGACAACAGCCGGATCGCGACTGCCGAAGAAGCTGCGAAGCTTTCCGAGGAAGAGGGAAGAAAAGAGACGCTGACCTACCAGATACTGGCTGCCCACAACCACTCCGGTGACATGAAAAACCTGGAGATCCAGTTTGATTCCATGGGTGTTTACGATAACACCTATGTCGGAATCTTACAGACTGCATACGCCAGCGGATTAAAGGAATTCCCGATGCCCTGCGTATTCACAAACTGCCACAACTGCCTCTGCGCGGTAGGCGGAACCATCAACACGGACGTACATAAATATGCAGAGTCCGCATGTAAGAAATCCGGCGGAATCTTTGTACCGCCGCACGAAGCAGTCATCCACCAGTACATGCGTGAGATGATCGTAAAATCCGGCGGCATGTCCATCGTCTCCGACTCCCACACCCGTTACGGTACTCAGGGATCCATCTCCATCGGAGAAGGCGGTCCGGAGCTTGCGAAGGCAATGCTTGGAAAATATTATGAGATCGAATATCCGGGCGTGATCGGTGTACTCTTAACCGGCAAGCCGAAGCCATGGGTAGGACCGATGGATGTGGCATTAAGCATCATCGGAAAAGTATTTAAAAATAACTTTGTTAAGAATAAGATCCTGGAGTTCGTCGGACCTGGCGTTTCCAGCATGTCCATGGATTTCCGTAACGGAATCGATACGATGACCACAGAGTCCGCATGTCTTTCCTCCGTATGGGCGACTGATGAGCAGACAAAGCGTTATTTCGAGATCCACAAACGTCCGGATGATTTCAAGGAGATGAAACCGGGCCATGCGGCAATGTACGATGGAATCGTTGAGATCAATCTCGACACGATCGTTCCGATGATCGCACTTCCGTTCCATCCGAGCAATGCTTATCCGCTTGCGGATGTCATCGCAGATCCGGAGAAATATATGACACTCACGGAGAAAGAGGCGGAGAGAGTCTTTGAGAACAACAAGGACATTCATCTTGATCTCCACTCCAAGATCCATGACGGAAAGATCAAGGTAGATCAGGCAGCGATCGCAGGATGCGCGGCAGGTTCCTTCGAGAACATCTATGCGGTTGACCAGATCGCAAAGAAGATGAACCATGGTCTCGGAACCTTCCCGTTCAACATCTATCCGGCATCCCAGCCGATCATGTATGAACTCAATAAGATCGGCGTGTTAAATGATCTGATGAATTACGGTGTCCGTGTGAAGACAGCGTTCTGCGGACCGTGCTTCGGAGCTTCCGATGCGCCGGGCAACAATGATTTCTGTATCCGTCACAGCACGAGAAACTTCCCGAACCGTGAAGGCTCCAACCCGGCAAACGGCCAGATCGCTTCCGTAGCACTTATGGATTCCAAGTCCATCGCGGCTACCGCGTTCAACGGCGGTTATCTGACATCCGCGGAGGACTGCCCGGCTGTTTACGACACACCGGAATATGAGTTTAACGAGCACATTTACGACAATATCGTTTATAATGGATTTGGTAAGGCAAAACCGGAGACAGAGATCGTATATGGTCCGTCCATCAAAGACTGGCCGAAAATGCCGGCTCTGACAGAGAACCTTCTTCTTCAGGTTGCCAGTGTGATCCGCGATGAGGTAACGACTACCGACGAGCTGATCCCGTCCGGTGAGACTGCATCCTACCGCTCCAATCCATACAAGATCTCCGAGTTCACTCTGATCCGGAAAGATCCGCAGTATGTGGGCCGTGCGAAAGCCGCACAGGAGTTTGAGAAGGCGAGAGTTGCAGGTGATAAGGAAAAGGCCGGTGAGTTCTATCAGGTTCTGAAGGCAGCAGGCGTTGACACTTCTGTGGACGAGCTTATGAAGACCACAGGAATCGGTTCCGTTCTCTACGCAAAGAGACCGGGTGACGGTTCCGCGAGAGAGTATGCGGCAAGCTGTCAGAAGGTTCTCGGCGGTCTTGCGAATATCTGTATCGAGTACGCAACAAAGAGATACCGCAGCAACTGCGTGAACTGGGGAATCCTGCCGTTCACATGTCCGGAGGCGGAGATTAACCTGGAGCCGGGTGAATATCTGTATCTTCCGGAAATCAGAAAGGCTGTGGAAGACGGAGCAACAAAGTTCACTGCGAAGGTAATCGGAAAAGACGGCTCTGTCCGCGACCTTGAGCTGGATCTCAACGGAGTGACAGAGGCGGAGAAGAAAGTCCTTCTGGCAGGAAGTCTGATCAATTCTTATAAAGAATGATAAAAATCATAATGCTAATGTCTGTTTGGTTTAAAAAAGTGGGATATTAGACAAAAGATAACTGTCCGGTATGAGGGTGCCGGGCAGTTACAGGAAAAGTTTGGAGGTATTACATATGAGACTGGCACTCGTAGGATTTATATTGATGTTCGTACTGATGTACGTATTGATCCGTGAAAAAATGGCACCGCCTGTAGCGTTTGTCCTTCTTCCTCTGATCGCGGCTGTCTGCGCAGGATTTGGATTCGAGGATATCTCAGGCTTTATCAAGACCGGTATGAACACGATGCTCAGTACAGCGATCCTGTTCGTATTCTCAATCTCTTATTTCACATTGATGTCAGATAAGGGACTTTTTGATCCGATCATCGGATTCCTGATCAAGAGAGCGGGAAAGAATGTCACAACGATCCTTTTAGCAGCACTGCTCACAACTTTTGTGGCACATTTAGACGGCTCCGGCGCGACAACCTTCCTGATCGTTGTTCCGGCATTCCTTCCGATCTGTAAGAAGATGGGAATCCGCCCGCAGGCACTTCTCGGAACCATGTGCGGAGCATACGGTGTTATGAATATCGTCCCGTGGGGTGGACCGACCATGCGTGCCGCAAGTGTTGTCGGCATCGAGGTAGGAGATCTCTACAGCTTTATCATTCCTGGAGTTGTCTGCCTCGTCATCGTTGCCTTTGCGATCGCGTTCGTGGTTGCAGCCATTGAGAAAAAGAATGGCGCAGGAAAAGAAACTCAGGCTGAGCTTGAGGAGGAGATGGAAGAGAAGAAGGTCAAATACGATGGTATCTACTGGTTTAACCTGATCCTCACGATCGCTATGCTTGTCCTTCTCTTCATGGATCTTCCGGTACCGTTATACTCCATCTTTATGGTCGCATACTCGATCGCGCTGATCGTAAACTTCCGAAGTGTCAAGGAACAGAGCAAAAAGATCAAAGAGTACGGTTCAAATGCGATGGTTATGACAGTTACTCTGTTTGCAGTTGGTATCTTCATGGGTGTCATCAAAGACTCCGGTATGGTAGAGGCAATGGCACAGACCATCGTAAATGCCCTTCCGGCAGCGATTGCTCCGCATATGCACTGGTTCATGGCAATCTTCTCCGTACCGCTCATGATGATTCTCGGTACTGACGCCTTCTACTACGCACTTCTCCCGATCATCATCGGCGTAGTAGAGCCATTCGGTGTCACACCGGAGGTTGTAGCCGCAACCTTCCTCCTTTCCGCTACTTTGGCAACTCCGATCAGCCCATCCGTAGCAGCTGTCTATGTTGGTCTTGGACTTGCGGACGTTTCCATCAGCGAACATATCCGGTATTCTCTCCGCCTTGTATGGCCGGCGAGTATCGCAGTACTGATCCTCGCGACTGTGGTTGGCGTGATCCGTTTCTAAATAAGAATATCAGATAAAAAACATCCCCGGTTTGATGTAAGCCGGGGATGTTTTTTTGCGCACTCGCGGGAAGATACAGATTTCGTTCAGGCATCCATCACCTTTATAGCAGCTCCGGTGCCATCTCCTGAAACAGTTCTGCCAGTGCTGACGCTGCCCGGGAGCGGTATTTTCCTGCTGGCCATGCGAGGGCGAGGTCGAGGAAGATTCCTTCTTTTCCTATCCGGAGATAGCGGAAATGATCTCCGGGGACGCGGCAGGAACGGTAGGTGAAGGCGAGACCGGCGCCTTCTCTTGCCATAGCGGCGGCGAAGGAGGCGGAGAGATCGGTGCCCTGTCCAATGGGCTCGATTCCGGCATCCCGCAGAGCCTGACGGCCAACACGGCCGAGTACGGTATTGGGCGGTCCGAAAATATATTCGAAGGCGGCGGTGTCCTTGAGATCGATCCAGAAAAGTTCCGGATCAGATGCACATGTTCTGGCGTATTCCATGACCGGATGATCCGCAGTAGTGACGATCATGATCTCATCGCGCATGAACGGCGAAACGCCGTGTCTGATCCGGACCGGCGGGGCAGCGATCAGGGCGAGGTCAAGAAGACCTTCCAGGAGCTGGTCCTCGAGGTCAATGCTGTCCATCTCACAGATCTCAACATGGACGTTCGGATAGAGGGCGCGGAAGCGTTTTAAGACCGGCGGCAGAAGATACGTGCCGCGGTAGGTGCTGATCCCGAAGATCACGGTACCGCCGTTGAGATTTTCGATGTCTGCGGCTTCACTGCATGCGGCGCGGTACTGCTGCAGGATCTGCTTTGCGTGGGAAATAAAAGCATCCCCGGCGGCAGTTGGCCGGACTCCGCGGGTGGTGCGGACGAAGACAGAGGTCCCGAGATCCTGCTCCAGGACGCGGATCGCCTGGCTTAAGCTGGACTGGCTCATAAAAAGTTTTTCCGCAGCGCGGGAGATACTTCCCTCGTTTGCGACGGTCACAACATAGTTTAATTCCTTCAGGTCCATAGGATATATTTTCCTTTCAGTCGTTTAGCCGGTAAGAAAATTATCGGAATAACAGGCGGTATCTCCATTTCGCGGTCTGTAGGGTATCGGATCATGTTCAGAAACAGCCATCGGAAATATCGATACCGGGTATATGATTTTAGGACTTTTTTTAATAACAAATTTAGTATAAAATGAATCCTGTAAGAAAGCAACAGCAAAAATGATCAGAGGGGTACAACAGCAGATGAAAATGGATCTTATGAAGGGCGTTATTGACATGCATGTTCATACAAATCCGGATCTGCGCCTTCGTGCCTATGATGACTTTGAACTGATGGAAGCTGCGATCCGTGTAGGTGCGCGGGCCATCGTGATCAAGACTCATCAGGGATCGACGGTGGACCGGGCATATCTCTGTAACCGCCACAACGAGATCGTACATGGGAAGACGAACGACTTCACGATGTTCGGTGGGATCACGCTGAACCGGGCGGTCGGCGGAATAAATCCGAAGGCCGTTGACGTGGCACTCCGCATGGGCGCAAAGGTCGTCTGGCTTCCGACCCAGTCGGCAAAGAACCATCTGGAGAAGATGAAGCAGGACACGAGCCAGTGCGTGGAGGTCGTAAAAGACGGGACGATCGTTCCGGAGCTGAAAACGATTCTGGGGCTTATCCGTGACTATGACGCGGTTCTCGGTACGGCGCACATCTCGCCGGAGGAATCCTTCACGGTGGTGGAAGCGGCCAGAAACCTTGGGGTGAAGAAGATCGTAGTCACCCATCCGGAATGGTGGGTCGTAGGAATGACCATGGAGGACCAGATTCGCATGGTAAAGGACTACGATGTGATCCTGGAGCGTTGTTATGCCCAGAACATGGGAGGCGGAACATATAAGAGCAATCTGCCGGATAACCTTGAGATCATCAAAAAAGCCGGATACAAAAATGTTATGGTCGACACAGACGGCGGCCAGACAGAAAACCCGTACTGGGAAATTGAAATGGCAGAATATATGCAATACCTGCTGGATCATGGGATCCCCGAAGAGCAGGTATACCATATGACACATACGATACCGGCAGGTCTGCTGGGAATTTAAAAATCAGGAGGAGTTTTAACATGAAACACACAGTAACAGTATTTCGCGGCGATGGAATCGGTCCGGAGTTAGTGGACAATGCATTAAAGATCTTAAAAGCGGCAGACGCGCCGTTAGAGTATGAGATCTACAATGTCGGCGAAGATGAGTGGAAGAGAAACGGTGCCCTGATCCCGGACGAGGCGTATGCTTCCTTCGAGCGCACAAAAGTTCTCTTAAAGTCCCCGATCACGACCCCGGTTGGAAAGGGATTCCGTTCCTTAAACGTTACCCTGCGCGGCAAGTATGACCTCTACGCGAATATCCGTCCGGTAAAGTCCAATGACGCGGTAAAAACTCCGTTTAAGAACGTGGATATCGTGATCTTCCGTGAGAACACCGAAGGTCTGTATGTCGGAAAAGAAGAACAGATCGATGAGAACACGGTTCACGCGATCAAAATCGTCACAAAGAAAGCATCTGAGCGCATCATCCGTGACGCCTTCGAGTACGCAAAGAAGAACGGCAGAAAGAAAGTTACCTGCGTTCACAAGGCGAACATCCTTAAGATGTCCGACGGAATGTTCCTCGGAATCTTCCGTGAAGTCGCAAAGGATTACCCGGAGATCGAGGCAGACGACAAGATCATCGACAATACCTGCATGCAGCTCGTCATGAACCCGAACCAGTTTGATGTGATGGTAATGCAGAACCTCTACGGCGATATTCTTTCCGATCTCTGCAGCGGCCTGATCGGCGGTCTCGGCCTCGTTCCGTCCAGCAACATCGGTGCCGACTACGCAATGTTCGAAGCCGTTCACGGAAGTGCTCCGGATATCGCCGGAAAGCACCTTGCAAACCCGACCGCATTCCTTTGGTCTGCATGCATGATGCTTGAGTATCTTGGTGAAAACGAGACTGCATCCCGCATCCGAAAAGCAGTGGATGAAGTCCTCGCGGAAGGAAAGCACCTGACAAGAGATCTCCATGGTGAGGCATCTACGGAAGAGTATGTGGATGCTGTGATCGCAAGATTATAATAAAAGAAAGATCGAAAAAAAGAGAACCAAAACCTGGCGGATGGCCGGGGATGGTTCTCTTTTCTGCGTTTTACAGCATCTCGTCATGTATGGAAGCGGAATTAGCTGTGCTTCTCATCACAATATCTGCAGCGATATACCTCATGATCCTTATCATCGAGATAGAAGATATGCGGCAGCTCTTGCTCGATGGAGGTAATGCAGCGCGGGTTCTTGCAGTGGATCACGTTCTTTAAGATCTTTGGGAGATGCAGGGTGCGCTTCTCGGCGATCTTGTCGTCGCGGATGATGTTGACGGTGATGTTGTGGTCGATGTAGCCGAGGATGTCGAGGTCGATGGCGTCCAACGGTCCCTCGATCTTGATGATATCTTTTCTTCCCATCTTGTTGCTCTTTGCGTTCTTGATGATTGCGACGGTGCAGTCTAACTCACCTAAGCGCAGGTAGCGGTAGATGTCCATACTCTTGCCTGCCTGGATATGGTCAAGGACAACGCCTTCACGGATTCCGCTGATATTTAACATGGCTTTTCTACCTCCAGTAATGTCATAATGAGTGCCATACGGACATATACGCCGTTCTGGACCTGTTTAAAGTAAGCGGCACGCGGATCATCATCCACCTCGACGGAGATCTCGTTGACACGCGGGAGCGGGTGGAGCACATACATATCCGGTTTCGCGAGTTTCATCTTCTCTTTATCAAGAATGTAGCAGTCCTTCATGCGGATGTAGTCTTCCTCGTTGAAGAAACGCTCTTTCTGGACTCTTGTCATGTAGAGGATATCCAGTTCTTCCATCGCGTCGTCAAGACTGGTTGTCTCACGGTATTCGATATTTTTGGCATCCAGGACACTCTCTTTGATATAATCCGGTACCTTTAATTCCGGCGGGGAGATCAGGATAAAACGGATTCCCTCGTAGCGGGAGAGGGCATTGATCAGGGAGTGAACGGTACGGCCAAATTTCAGATCTCCGCAGAGTCCGACCGTCATATTGGAGAGTCTGCCCTTTAAAGAACGGATCGTATATAAATCAGTTAAAGTCTGTGTGGGATGCTGGTGACCGCCGTCTCCGGCGTTAATAACGGGAATCGAAGATTTGGTGGAGGCTACGTAAGCGGCGCCTTCCTTTGGATGTCTCATCGCGCAGATATCTGCGTAACAGGAAATAACACGGATTGTATCGGAAACACTTTCGCCCTTGGAAGCGGAACTGGAATCAGCGGAGGAAAATCCGAGAACGGAGCCTCCAAGATTTAACATGGCAGCTTCAAAGCTTAAACGGGTTCTTGTGCTTGGTTCATAGAAGAGAGTAGCTAATTTCTTTCCGTCGCATACATGTGCGTATCGGAAACGGTCTTTCTCAATGTCGGCGGCAAGTTCTAAAAGACTTTCCGTCTCCTCAAGAGAAAAGTCAAGAGGATTTAACATGTGTCTCATGATGTTTATAATCTCCTTTCAGGCCTCGCGGCAGTCCGTATCGTATGGGACCGCGTTCAGGCATTTTCACTATTATAGCGAATCTGAAACAGAATTTCCACTATTTTTTTTAAGAAAATTGTGTTAAAATATGAAACAGTGAACGCAGAGAAACAAAAGAAAAATAAGTGGACAAATTCTGCCGGGCAGGAAGAACTGCAAGATGGAATTTGTAAAATCCCGCGGAAAAGAATATTGGAGAAAGTCGGAAACGCAAATTAAAAACTGCGGGAAACGCGCGGTGGAGGAACTATGAGAAAGACGATGGAACAGATCGTTCTGGAAGGGCAGGTCGCGAAATGCCGCTCTATAGAGGAACTTTATGTGTTGTGGGAGCTGATGCAGCAGATGGAGGAAGATCCCTTTGGGAACACCTGCTATCCGGAGCTGGATCAGAGAAATTTTCATATCGACGGAATCGCGGACCCGGAGCATTATGACGGGACGCTTTACATATTAAAAGAGACAAATATGCGAAAGATGATCCAGAAGGGTGAGACGATGCCGGTGGTGTCGGACATCCGCGCGGATTTCATGTCCGGAAAAAGTCCCTCCGGCCGGGTGGAATATCTGGATTATCTCACAAGCATGCAGAAGATCCTGTGGGAGGAAAAACATCCCGGCGAGGAGTGTAAGCTTCCGGGAAAGAAGCTAAGGGAAAAGGCGGCAGTCCTCTATATCAACAAGCGCGGCGGAAAAGGCGCTGCCGACGAAGTCAGCATGGACTACGGCCAGTACTATATCGAATTTATCAAGAAACAGATCCGTCTCTTAAACCCGAAGACTGTGGTCTGCTGCGGCGAGGATCTCTTCCGGCTGATCGTCATGGAAGTTTTCCAGAATAAAAAGCAGAAAAAGAACCGTGAGATCTATATGAAATGGAAGGATCTGGTCCGGGGAGATGTATTTTTTGCGGACAGGGACTACCGGCCGGTGAAGGAAGCAAAGAAGAACGAGGCAGAGGTCCGGGTCGTGCGGATGTGGAATCCGTCATACCGGGTGAACAATGGACAGTATGTGTCGTTGGAAGAGTACCTGAAAGAATTTAAGAGGAGACTTTCCAGTGAGGAGGAAAATGAGCAGGGAGAGCAGCGGACTACGGACAGAACGGTAGAAAACCTGCAGCCGGAAACGACCAACGAAGAAAAAGCAGACGCAGAAGAGGCGGATGTAAAAGAAACAGATCCAGAAAAAACAGAATAGGACAGGCACAAAGGGAATTTCTACGGTTTCGGTAAAACCGGGGGGATTCCCTTTTTTCTGTGGATGCGGAAAGAATTGACCGTGGGGGCTGCAGATCCGGAAGACCGTAAGAAATTGTAAGAATAATTAAGCAATTTTATATAGTCAGAACACGATGGGAACGGTATACTTGAAATATAAAAAGAATAGGCGAAAAAAATGCTGTAAAAATTTAAGAAGAAGGGGGCGGACGGATGCAGCAGAAGGAAGATGCGGTGATACAGGTAAAAGATCTGTACAAGGTTTACCGCATGGGCGAGGAGAAGGTTTACGCGTTAAACGGTGTGAGCTTTGAAATCCACCGGGGCGAGTTCTGCGCGATCACCGGACCGTCCGGTTCAGGTAAATCGACGCTTTTAAATATGTTAGCGGGTCTGGAGCACCCGACGAAGGGTGAGATCGTGATCGCCGGAAAGCATATAGAAAAGTTGAATGAAAAACAGCTTGTGACATTCCGAAGAGAGCGGGTTGGGTTTATCTTCCAGTCCTACAACCTGATCGGGACGATGGATGCGGTGGAAAATGTGGCGCTGCCGTTATCATTCCGGGGAATGCCGAGGGCAGCGAGGATCAAGCGGGCGAAGCAGTATTTAAAGCTTGTGGGACTGGAGAAATTTATGACCCACATGCCGAACCAGATGTCCGGCGGACAGCAGCAGCGAGTCGGAATCGCAAGGGCTCTGGCGATGAACCCGCAGATCATTTTTGCGGATGAGCCGACAGGAAATCTGGATTCGAAGACGACGATGGAAGTGCTGAAACTTATGCAGAAGGTCGTGAGGGAGCAGAAGCAGACGCTTGTGATGGTTACCCACGACAATAATCTGGCGACCTACGCGGACCGGATCTTTAAGATCATCGACGGAAAGATCGTGAGCATCGAGGAGAATCACCACGAGGTGGATCTGGTGCAGTTAGAAGAGTCCATGCAGGCGGCGGCAGAGGCGCAGGCGGAGGGTAAATCACAGAATCCGGCAGCAGAAGAGCAAATAGAGCCAGTTGTGGAAGCAGAAGAACACCAGATAGAGGGAAAGTCAGAATAACAATCGACAAGATTTTAGAATAAACGCAAAAATATGAAAAGCTAGCACAAATAACTAAAATAGAACAGCCAGGAGGAGAGGAACAGTATGAAAATAAAAGGATTACGCTGGATGGCAACATTCCTTGCCGCGTGCATGCTGATGGGCGCAGTCCCGGCAACTGCATTCGCGGCAAAAGAGACGACCGAGGCGGCGGAGACGATCCCGCAGGTATACCGGATGGACGATGACAATGATACCGTCCGCCTTGTGATCGGCAAGACGCCGACCTTATACATCGGAAAAAACGGAACAGTCTCCGTGACACTCATGAACATGGAGGACAAAGACTGGATCGAGACAGAAATCTGGATCGCCTCCGAGGATGATTTCCGGAACCATTATTCCGATGAGATCACAAAGACGGAGGACCGCGACAGCGAGGAGAGCAGCATCGTCCAGTCCATGAAGACGATCTACCCCTTCGAGGTGACAGATTCCTTAAACCGCCATTACAAGGTCGGTCATGTAAATAAAAAAGCAAAAAAGACTGTCAACCTGAATGTCAATGTAAAAAAGGGTCTGGAAGAGGGATATTATCCGATCCTGATCTATATCTCAAAGCGCGCTCAGGGCGAGGATGGAATGTCCTCCGAGTACGCAAAGACCATGATGGCGTGGATCGAGACGAAGAAGACAACCGGAACCAGCGAGACAGCTGAGGACAGCTCCGAGCCGGTAGCATTCGCCCTCGGAGAGAATCAGTCCACTCCGTCCGCGAACTATTCCGAGGTCATGAATTTCGATGTAAACGTGAGAAATACCGGTTATAAGACCGCCTACGATGTGCGTGTCGATATGGAGCTCTCTGAGGATATCACGAAGTTTCCGTTTGAGATCAATGACGGAAATTATGACCGGCAGATGGGAAATATGAACCCGGATCAGACTGTGGCGGTTCCGTTCAGCATGGCGGTGCGGGAAAAGGCGAAATCCGGCTATTATCCGATCAAGTTTAAGATCCGTTACCGGGAAAATGAGAATGGAAACTTTGCTGCTCCCATTGAGGATACCTTTTATGTGCGGGTCTATGGAAAAGACGAGGATGATTCTCTGGATTCTGAAGCAGGCGAGAACGAAAGAACAAAGGCGCGTATCATCGTCGACAGCTTTGAGACGGATCCTGCGGAGATCTATGCCGGACAGGATTTTACACTGAAGGTGCGCATGAAAAATGCTTCCAACAGTATCGCAGCCAGCAACATCCTGTTTACCTTCGAGTCGGAAGCAGTGAGCGACAGTCCGGTATTTACGACGGTGAACGGTTCAAACTCCGTGGTTGTCAATTCTCTGGCACCGGGAGCATCCGACACGCTGACGATAAAATTTTCCTCAAGCCCCACAGCGGAACAGCGTTCCTACACGATCACGATCAATGAGCAGTATGACAGCCCGGAATTTAAGAATGCGAAGGAAGCCGTAAAGATCGCGGTTGGATTAAAGCAGGAGGCACGGTTAAATACCGGTACCATCGAGGTCATGCCGGATGCTATTTCCGTCGGCGAGGAGTCAAACGTGATGTTCTCCATCAACAACACCGGAAAAGTCATGCTCTATAACGTGAACGCGGTCTTTGAGGCTGATTCTATCCAGAAAAATGAGTCCTATGTGGGAAATATTGAACCCGGAAAAAGCGGAAACGTGGATACGATGATCAACGGGATCGCCCCGACTTCTGATGATGGAAAGGTAAAACTCTCCATTACATATGAGGATGAGAACGGAAAAGTCTCCACGGTCGAGAAAGAGATCCAGCTTATGGTAAATGAGGATCAGAGCATGGATGAAAGCAATGTTGATGATACCTGGAGCAGTGACGATATACAGCCGGAACCGTCCACGACGGATAAACTGAAACATCTCGCGATCCCGGTGGGAATCGTGGGAGTGGTCCTTGCAGCTGTGATCATTGTGGTCATCAGACGCAAAAAGAAGAAAGCGGGAATGGACGATGAGATTCTTTGATCTGCTCATCATGAGCATCAATAACCTGCGCAGACGGAAACTCAGGACGGGACTTACCGTTCTGGGCGTTGTCATCGGCACGGCCTCCATCGTAGTCATGGTCTCTCTGGGAATCGGATTGAAGGAAAATACCGTGGAATCCTACGCTTCCTTCGGAAGTCTCACAAGGATCCAGATCAGTTCCGGTTACGGGAACCAGTCCGAGGACGATTACCTCGTGGACGCCACGGTGACGAAGCTTGCGAAGATCCCACATGTGAAGAGTGTGTCCCCGATCCTGGAGACCGATGTGAATCTAAAGCAGGGAGTTTATCAGGGATATTCGAACATTGTGGGAATGCCAAGAGAGGAGCTGGAGCAGATTCCGCTGGCGGAGGGAAAACTTCCGGATAAGAATGCGGCAACTCTGGAATTTATCGTCGGAAATATGGTTTCCGATAACTTTTATAACAGCAAGACCGGAAAGGGAAGCTGGGACGGTGAGGATCTTTCTAAAGTGGATCTTATACACAAGCCGTTTTTTACCATGTTCCAGAATATGGGAAACGGGGATGAAAGCAGCCAGAAAAAGTATCTTTTCCCGGCCTGTGCTCTGGTGGATGGCGGCGAGAACGGATTTTCTGAGTATGGATACCAGATCTACACAGATATCGATCTGTTAAAGACCCAGCTGAAAAAGATCTACCGGAAGAACCCGATCCCCGGACAGCCGACAAATAAAAAGGGAAAACCCTACAATTATTTTGTTTACAATATGATTTACGTGAATGTGGACGATATGGAACATGTGACGGAGGTCCAGAAAGCGATCACAGATATGGGCTATGAGGCCTACAGCAGCATGCAGTGGCTCGAACAGGCCCAGCAGCAGACGGATATGATCCAGGCGGTCCTCGGCGGCATCGGTGCCGTATCGCTGTTTGTGGCGGCCATCGGAATCGCGAACACGATGATGATGTCCATCTACGAGAGAACGAAGGAGATCGGCGTGCTGAAGGTTTTGGGATGCGCGCTTGGAGATATCCGGACGATGTTTTTGATGGAGGCGGGATTTATCGGATTTATGGGAGGCGTTCTGGGACTTGGCTTAAGCTACAGTGTCTCTGCGGCGATCAATAAGTTTCTGGGAGCCAGTCTCTCCGGCATGACCGGTGGTTCTGGAGCGATCTCAAGGATCCCACTGTGGCTTTCCGGATCCGCGGTGGTCTTTGCGGTCCTCATCGGCATGCTGGCCGGACTTTTCCCGGCACTGCGGGCGATGAAATTAAGTCCGCTGGCGGCGATCAGAAATGAATAAGGTAAATGAGTCCTGGGGGCGCTGACACCTTAAAAATCTGACCTTTCAGCCTGTTCGTAAGCTGGCAGGTGGGGGAGCAACAGAAAAACTCCAAAGTTAAGCCGCGCATGGAGAGGCGGACAGTTGGCTGACAACAGAAAAATCAGCATTAAAAGAAAGCAATAAAAAGACACGTCAGGCAGAATTCACTTAAAATCTGTATGGCGTGTCTTTTTTGACCCTTATAATATCTGATTATTTACCCGGCACTTAAGCCTTGGTTGCCTTCTGTCTGGACAGTGTCTGCACACCCTCAATAACAAGGATGATCGCAAGGAAGATCAGAAGGATTCCGAGGATCGTCTGTGCCCACGGACCCCAGTCAGCACCGCCTGCGGCGATCATGCCGATCTGGTTCTTAACTGTGAGTGCCAGGGAGGTGATCGTAACGATGATCATGAATGCCATCGGGATCAGGAACATCTTGTTGTTCTTGCCCATGTTTCCGAGCCATGTGGCAACGGCTAAGAGGCCGATACCCGCGAGAAGCTGGTTGGCAGCTCCGAACAGTCCCCAGATCTTTCCGTATCCGTTCATACCGAGAAGGATGCCAAGAACAACTGTGAGGATCGTAGCGAAGTACGGATTTACCATAACCTTTTTCCAGCCCTCTTTGATATCAGCAGCAGTTTCACCCGGCTCAAGCCAGAATTCCTGGAACATGAAACGCGCAAGACGTGTTGCAGTATCAAGGGAAGTAAGACAGAACGCGGAATATGTAAGTACCAGTAAGGAGTTTAAGATGCTGTAGCTTCCTGGGATGATATCGTCGATCATGTGAGCGATACCGCCGCCGAAGATTGCTGTCGCGCCCTTTAACGCCTGATCCGGATGAACCGCGTTCCACTTGTAGGCATAGCCGATGGCACAGAGCGTTAAAACTGCGAGAACACACTCTAAGAGCATTCCGCCGTAAGCGATCGGTTTCGCGTCAGTCTCTTTGTCGAGCTGCTTGGATGTGGTACCGGAAGAAACCAGAGAGTGGAAACCGGAGATCGCACCGCAGGCAACAGTTGTGAACAGTACCGGGAACATGTACTGGGTACCATTTCCATTGTCAACTGCAAAGCTTGTCACAGCCGGGAAGGTGGAGTCAAAGGTCGGATGAGCGACGATGACACCGAATGCTGCAACAGCTAACATTGCGTAAAGAAGGAAGGAGCTTAAGTAGTCACGCGGCTGGAGAAGGATCCATACCGGTGTTACAGAAGCGATAGCGATGTAAAGACCAACGATCCACATCCATGTCTTTGTGGAGAGGTAGATCGGATGGAAGTTCATTCCGATTGCCATGATCAGAACGATCGCAAGAACGCCGAATACGGAAGCGATACCCATCGGCATGTTGCGGCGGTATACACAGAAACCAAATACGATTGCGATCAGGATGAACAGGATAGAGATCATCGCTACGGTTGCCGGAGTCGCGGATTTCGCCATATCAAGTGCACCGCTCTCATCGTAAACTGCACCGAAGGTGGAAGCAACGATAGAAGCGAAGGCTGCTACGACTAAAATCAGTGTCAGGTAAGAGAAGATGATGAAGAGCTGCTTTGCGCGTTTGCTCATGTTTGCGGAGATGATCTCTCCGATGGACTGTCCTTTGCTGCGGACAGATGCGAACAGTGCGCCGAAGTCATGGACACCGCCGAAGAAAATACCTCCGATGAGGATCCATAAGGTCACCGGAAGCCATCCGAACATAGCTGCGCCGATCGGTCCTGTGATCGGGCCTGCGCCTGCGATGGATGAGAAATGGTGTCCCATAAGAACCGGAGCTTTTGCCGGAACATAGTCAACACCGTCTGCCATTGTATGAGCCGGTGTCTCTGTTTTGCTTTCGCCCACGCCCCACTGCTTGCACAGCCAGCCGCCGTAGCAGACATAGCCGATGCCAAGAATGGCAACACAGACGATGAGAAGTACTAATGAATTCATTGTTGCTATCTCCCTTTCTTTTGAGAATATAATACTTTTTTCAAAATTTTCGCAACATGGTGACCGCTTGCGTTTGAAGTGACCTTCCCGTCAGCCACCTCCACCAACGCCGCATGAAAATTCATCCATCCATGCAGGGAAAAATGAAAACTTTTGTAAATACGGCATTTTTTTAAAGCTTTCCTTGCGTCCTCATCACAGGTATCGCAGACAAAGACTGCCGTAATATAGGAAGCCATATGGCCCGGTCCAACATGGATCCGGCCCATGCCATCCTCGTGGATCTCATTCTTTAAGCTTTCAAAAAGATCCAGCGTCAGGTGCGGAACATTCACGAGATACAGGAATTCCTCATTGTCCGCGGACCACAATTCCGCCTTTTTTGAGATGACATACTGTCCGGAATGCTCAAAAAAATCACAGCGGGCTGTGATCGGGGAGTGGTCGCCATTGATCATCATATGAATATCGTAAAAAGGTTCATAATTCTTTAACAGCCGCTCTATTGCGGATTCTCTCGTGTACTGCATTCCATTTTCCAATCTAATTATTATATAAAAATTAAAATTATAAAAAAAATATAAAAGTGTACCTATTATACTCCTGTCCATATAAATATGCAAGTTTTTTGCGCAAAACGTGGGAAAATATACGGCCTTTAACTTTGAAATCTTAATCAGGCGGGAGAAAATGTGACGAGTTGCCGGCGAAAACCGCGGTTATTTCGTATCCTCACGGACATGAAAAACTATAAAAGTTGTAAAAGCACTTGAACAGACCCGCCCGCATAAAATAAAGTAATGAAGCTTAAGGCGGCTTTCTTTGAAGACATTTCCGAAACCACTGAGCGTACAGGAAGAGCGGGAGTACCTGAAGCGTTACAAAGAGGGCGACCTGGAAGCGAGAGAAGTGCTGATCAACCGGAATCTCCGTCTTGTTGCCCATGTCATAAAGAAGTACCAGCAGACCGGATACGATATGGATGATCTCCTGTCGGTGGGGACCATAGGGCTCATAAAGGCTGTAAATACATTCAATGTGGAGAAAGGATCACGGCTTGCCACATATGCGGCGAAGTGTGTGGAGAATGAAATCTTAATGATGTTCCGGTCCGGGAAAAAGTTTTCCAGGGAAGTCTCCATCTACGATCCCATCGGCGCGGATAAGGATGGGGAGACTGTGAGTCTCCTGGATGTGTTGGAGGCTGGGGACCGGGAAGTCCTTGAGACTGTGATCATCAAGCAGGACGTGAAGATCCTCTACGAGGCGTACAAGGAGAATCTCACGGAGATGGAGCAGACCGTGATCCGCATGAGATATGGATTGTTTGGGACAAAGGAGCACACGCAGCGGGAGATCGCGGAAAAGCTCGGGATCTCCCGGTCCTATGTGTCAAGAATCGAGAAACGAGCGGTGGGGCATATGCGGGAGGCATTTTATGAGCCTGCCGGGAAGGATCTGTGATATATTTCATAGAAGGTTTCTGTGGGAAGGGAGTTCAGGAATGATTCAGATGGAACGAGAAGTTCACGGTTCGTCCGACTTCCTTCCAGGAATGATAGGACCGGCAGCAGGGCATGGAGCTGCGGATGTAGAGACAGCCGTTTTTTATATAAGTGAAAAAAAGAAAATAGAGGATCGTGAAAATTAAAAGTATGTGTTTCTGTCAGGAACACGTATTTTTTTTGATATATGCAAAAAAGGCTTGCATAAATATACATATAGAGTTATAATTATGCAAAAATTATTCAAAAAATATTCATGGTTACCATCCGCACCCCACAAATTCACAGCGGATGGGAGACGAACCTGGGATCCAGAAGAATCTATGAGCGAGAGGAGAGCAATTATGAAGCCAAAGGTATACATTGACGGAAAAGAAGGAACCACAGGACTCCAGATCTACGACAGACTTGCATCAAGAGACGACATTGAACTCCTGTTAATTGATGAAACAAAGAGGAAAGACCCGGATGAGAGAAAGAAACTTATCAACGCGGCGGATATCACCTTTCTCTGTCTGCCGGATGCGGCGGCGAAGGAGGCGGTGAGCTTTGTGGAGAAAGATTCCGCGAGAATCATTGATGCGTCCACGGCGCACCGCACAGCGTCCGGCTGGGCATACGGGATTCCGGAGCTTTCCGATATGCATAAAGATGCAGTCGTTCATGCGAAATTCACTGCAAATCCGGGCTGTCACGCCTCCGGATTCGTGATTCCGGTCTATCCGCTTGTGGCATCTGGAATGATCCCGAAAGAGACGCCCCTCACCGTATTTTCCCTCACCGGATACTCCGGCGGAGGAAAAAAGATGATCGCGGAGTACGAATCCCCGGAGAAGCCGGAACGCTACAATACGCCGAGAATCTACGGTCTGAGCCTTAAACACAAACACCTACCTGAGATGCAGAAAATCTGCGGACTTGATGTTCCTCCGGTGTTCTGCCCGATCGTGGATGACTATTATAAAGGAATGGCAGTCACCGTCATGCTGCAGAACTCCCTGTTAAAGGGAAATCCCACAGCGAAGGATATCCACGAGGCGCTGGCTGCCCATTACGACGGAAAGAAAGTCGTAAAAGTCCATCCGTTCGGATATGAGGACCCGATGATCGCCGCCGGAACCATGGCCGGAAAGGACAGCATGGAACTGGTCGTCAACGGACATGAAGGTCAGACGATCATTACGGCGCTGTTTGACAATCTCGGAAAAGGCGCGTCAGGTGCGGCAGTGGAGAATATGAACCTGATGTTAGGATTTGAGGAGACAGCTGGACTGAATTTATAAACAGAACACCTGATTCTATCAATAGGAACAATCTGAAATAGAAGGAGAAAATTATATGGAAAATCTGAAACCGGAGACAAGAGCGGGTGTCCTTGTGGAGGCGCTCCCGTATCTTCAGGAATATAATGGAAAGATCGTAGTCGTAAAGTACGGCGGAAACGCCATGATCAATGAGGATTTAAAGCAGGCGGTCATCCGCGACATCGTCCTCTTAAATCTCGTGGGTGTGAAGGTTGTTCTCGTCCATGGCGGTGGCCCGGAGATCGGGGAACTTTTAAAGAAGACCGGAAAAGAGTCCAAATTCATTAAGGGTCTTCGCTACACAGACAAAGAGACGATGGAAGCGGTCCAGATGGTCCTCTGCGGAAAACTCAATAAAAATCTGGTAACCCTCTTAAAAAATGCCGGAGGAAAGGGCGTTGGAATAAGCGGAATGGACGGCGGTCTGTTTGAGGCAGTCAAATTGAACGATCCGGACGGAACGGAATACGGCTATGTGGGTGACATCGTTAAGACAAACCCGCAGATCGTCCTTGATATGCTGGAAAAAGGCTATATCCCGGTAGTTACCTGTGTTGCCGCAGGGATTGACGATACCTGCAACTACAACATCAACGCGGATACGGCAGCTGAGAAGCTTGCCATCGCGTTAAAAGCGAAAAAGCTGATCATGCTCACGGATGTAAGAGGACTTTTGAGAAATCCGTCCGATGAATCCACGCTGATCAAACGCCTGAAGGTTTCGGAAGTTCCGTCTCTCGTAAGGGAGGGCATCATCAAGGGCGGCATGATCCCGAAGGTCAACTGCTGCGTGGAGTGTGTCCGTCAGGGCGTGGAGCGCGCGAATATTCAGGATGGTCGTGTGCCGCACTCGATCTTAATCGAGCTGCTTACAAATGAAGGTGTAGGAACCATGTTTTCATAAAAGGAAGACGAAGATCCATGCGAAGATGCAGATTCCTGTAAGAAAACGTATCCGGCGCGGAATGTGCCGGAGTACACGTTTTTTCAGCGAGAAGGCAGGATAAAGCGTGGATCTGCCGAACCAGTTGCCACAGGAGGTACGATATGACAGCGGAAGAAATCAAAAAAAAAGATTCAGAATATATCATGCATACATACGGACGGTTCGACATCGTCCTTGACCACGGAAAAGGCGCGACAATCTGGGATGCCGACGGAAAACAGTACGTGGACCTGACCTCGGGGATTGGAGTAAACAGCCTGGGTCACGGAAATCCGGCGATCGTAAATGCCGTGACGAAACAGGCGGAGAAGCTCATGCACGCTTCCAACCTCTACTACACGGAGCCCATGGTGAGCGCCGCAGAGAAGCTCGTGACGGCCACAGGGATGGGAAAGATCTTCTTTGCAAACTCCGGTGCGGAGGCGAATGAGGGTGCCATCAAGCTTGCGAGAAAGTATTCCTTCGATAAATACGGCGAGGGAAGAAACACCATCGTGACACTGATCCAGTCCTTCCACGGAAGAACTGTTACAACCTTAAAAGCGACCGGACAGGAGAAATTCCACCAGTACTTCTTCCCGTTTACGGAAGGCTTCGCCTACGCGAAGGCAAATGACCTGGCGGATGTGACCGCGAAGGCAGACAAGACCTGCTGTGCCGTCATGATGGAGATGATTCAGGGCGAGGGCGGTGTTCTGCCGCTCGACAAAGAGTTTGTCCAGGGAGTCGCGAAATACTGTAAGGAGAACGATATTCTGCTCATCGTGGATGAGGTCCAGACCGGCATCGGAAGGTGCGGAAGTCTCTTCGCCTATGAGCAGTACGGAATTGCTCCGGATATCGTGACAATGGCGAAAGGTCTCGGCGGTGGTCTGCCCATCGGCGGCGTGATGGCTGCGAAGTCCTGCGCGGATGTCATGGGACCGGGAACCCACGGCTCCACCTTCGGCGGAAACCCGGTGAGCGCGGCATCTGCGAATGTGGTTCTCGACACGGTGTTGAAACCGGAATTCTTAAAAGAAGTCGGAGAAAAGGGAGCTTACATCAAAGAAAAAGTCCTGGGATTTAATTCCACGGCAGTGAAGAATGTCCGCGGTATGGGACTCATGCTCGGTATCATCGTGGATCCGGAAAAACGCGCCGGATATGTGGCAAAGCTTATGGAAAAGGGCGTTCTCGTATTGACAGCCGGAACGGACGCGATCCGTCTGCTGCCGCCGCTTGTGATTACATATGAAGAGATCGATCAGGCACTTGAGGCCATGAAAGGGGTATTTGAATCATGAAGAACTTATTGAAATTACTGGATCTCAGCACAGAGGAGATCATTGGAATTCTGGATCTGGCAGACCAGTTAAAATATGAGAGAAAGCACAACATTCCGCACGAGCTCTTAAAGGGTCAGACTCTCGGAATGATCTTCCAGAAATCTTCCACGAGAACACGTGTCTCCTTCGAGACAGGAATGTATCAGTTGGGCGGACATGCGCTGTTTTTGTCCTCCAGAGACTTACAGATTGGCCGCGGCGAGCCGGTTCAGGATACCGCCCGCGTGCTGTCCCGCTACCTTGACGGAATCATGATCCGGACCTTCGAGCAGAAGGAAGTGGAGGACCTCGCAAAATTCGGTTCCATCCCGGTCATCAACGGCCTGACGGATTTCTGCCATCCGTGTCAGGTCCTTGCGGATCTCATGACGATCCGCGAGAAGTTCGGAAGCTTTTCCGGACTCAAGATGTGCTTCATCGGCGACGGCAACAATATGGCAAACTCCCTGATCGTCGGAGGCTTGAAGGTCGGCATGAACGTGGCTGTCGCGACACCGGATGGTTATAAGCCGGACGGAGCTGTCCTGGAGTTCACAAAGGCATATGGCGATAAATTTGCCCTGGAGAGCGATCCGTTTATGGCGGCCGCAGGCGCGGACATCGTGATCACAGACACCTGGACCTCCATGGGCGAGGAAGCTGAGAAAGAGGAGAGAAAGAAGATTTTCAAGGACTACCAGATCAACAAACAGCTCCTCGCAGCCGCAAACGCGGGCGCTATGGTCCAGCACTGCCTCCCGGCATACCGCGGACAGGAGATCACAGAGGAAGTCTTCGAGGAACATGCCGACGAGATCTTCAACGAGGCAGAGAACCGTCTGCACGCGCAGAAGGCGGTTATGGTAAAGCTGATGAAAAAGGATTGATTGGAAATTTAGAAGGTCCCTGCGGGTGCGAGAGCGCCTGTGGGGGCTTTTTGCGTCTGCACAGGATACATTCATTTGGTTTATATAAAGTTTATGAAATTTTAACAGATGTTTCCTAGGGAAAGCCCTATATGCGTGTTATACTATGGTTATATTTATAAAAATTTTCGATAAGTTATGATGGCAGATTGTATGGCAGTTTATGTGTCGGCTGGTTGAGATCGAAAAGGTTTTATGTGCAGGAGGCGGAAATTATGGAGATCCACGAATTTTATATACCATCCAGCAGCGGCCTGGCGAATCTCCACTGTATGGAGTGGATTCCGAACGTCGAGGTGAAGGCCGTCGTCCAGATTGCCCATGGAATGATGGAACATGTCGGACGCTACAGGGAATTTGCAGAATTCCTTGCGGACCACGGGATTTATGTCCTCGGAAACGATCACCTGGGTCATGGAAAGACCGCGGCGGCGGAGGAGGACAGGGGATATTTCGGTGATCATGCGGGCGCAGTATCTGTGATCCGCGATATGCGCCGTGTGACGGTCCATGCCCGGAAAAAATATCCTGGTGTGCCGGTCTTTCTCTTAGGCCACAGCATGGGTTCATTCTTCGCGAGACGATACCTGACGGTATACAAGGACGGAATCGACGGCGTGATCTTACTTGGAACCGGGGCACCGAAGGATGCCGAGGTGCGGTTCGGACATATGCTGGCGGACTCTGTCTGTAAGAGGAAAGGGACAAGATACAGGAGCAAAATGCTCTACAATCTGTCTCTGGGAAACTATAACCGAAAGTTTAAACCGACGAAGACACCTTATGACTGGCTGTCCAGGGATGAGAAGAAGGACCGTGCCTTCGGGGATGACCCGCTGACGAACTTCATCTTCACCGCGGGCGCATACCGGGACTTTTTTGAGGTGATCTTAAAGACCGCAAAGCTTGAAAAAGCAGGCAAAATGCGCATCGACCTCCCGGTTTTGATCCTGTCCGGGAGCAGGGATCCGGTAGGTGAGGAGACAAAAGGTGCGAGGAGAGTCTATGACCGCTATGATAAAGCAGGCGTGGAGGATCTTTCCATCGGCTTTTATGAGGGCGCGAGACATGAACTCTTAAATGAACTCAACCGCGAACAGGTATCTGGGGATATTCTGGAGTGGATCGAGGGGCATGAGAACAATAAATAAATAAAAAGCGGCAGACTGGCTGCGCTGATCTGCGGGTCAGCGCAGCCAGTGCGCAGACCTGCTGAACAGTTACCAATATTTTTCTTAAACATTCTTAAATACATCTATATTATCAACAATGGTGAAAAATTCACCTGTCAAAAACAGTTCTGAAAAATTCAGCAAAGCAAAAACATCTCAAACATGTTTGGAAAGGAGTCTTTTTGTTCAGTAAAATCAACAGCATATACCTTCGCGGCATGGAGGGAAAGAATGTGACCGTGGAGGCGGACGTCAGCGATGGACTTCCGGGTCTGATCCTCGTAGGTTACCTTGCGTCCGAGGTACGGGAAGGCGGAGACAGGGTGCGGACGGCGATCAAAAATCTCGGACTTTCCCTGCCACCCAAAAAGATCACGATCAACCTGTCCCCGGCAGATTTTAGAAAGGAAGGGACCGGATTCGACCTCGCAATCGCCGCTGCAATTTTATCCGCCTACGGTGGATTTCGGGCGAAGGATCTCGAAGACGCTGTCTTGTTCGGAGAACTGGGGCTGGACGGGAATGTTCGGGGAATTCCTGGGGTTATGGCACTTACAGACCAGGCACGGGAAAGTGGTTTTAAACGTGTGTTTTTACCTGCAGAGAATGTGAATGAAGCATCCGTTATAGGGGGAATGGAACTTTACGGTGTCCGGGATCTGAGACATCTCCTGGAGGTGCTTTCGGGAAAGCTTCCTATGCAGGCGGAGTCAACGATAAATATGGACGAATTGCAGAATTCCATGAACCGTTACGAGGTGGACTTTTCGGAGCTTTCCGGTCAGCCGCTGCTCAGAAGAGCAGCCGAGGTGGCGGCAGCTGGAAAACACAATCTTTTGATCGTTGGTCCTGCGGGAGCCGGAAAGACTATGCTGGCCAAAAGAATGCCGACGATCATGCCGGGGCTTGATATCGCAGAGAGCATCGAGATCTCAAAAATCTATAGTGTGAGTCATCTCCTGACAGCCAAAGAGCCTTTGATCCGGACACGTCCGTTCCGGGCGCCCCATCACACCGTGTCGGTTCAGGCATTGACCGGAGGTGGGAGAAGACCGAAGCCGGGGGAGATATCTCTTGCCACCGGCGGGATTTTGTTCCTTGACGAGTTCCCGGAATTCTCCAGAGCAGCCCTGGAAACGCTGCGTCAGCCTTTGGAGGAACGGGAGGTGACTGTCTCGAGAGTGGAAGCTTCCGTGACATATCCCGCGAATTTCCAGCTCGTTGCGGCCATGAACCCCTGTCCCTGCGGTCATTTCCCGGACCGTTCCCGCTGCCGCTGCACCGATGGACAAATAACCCGGTATTTACAGAAAGTATCGGGACCGATGTTAGACCGGATCGATATCTGCGTGGAGGCATCATCGATCACTTACGGAGATATCAGAAGCAGCGGAAATAACGAATCATCCCATGAAATCCGTGCCCGTGTGGAACAGGCAAGGAAGATCCAGGGAGAACGTTTCGCAGGTGAAAATATCCGCTGCAACGGTGAAATGTCAGGACGTCATATCCGGAAATTCTGCGGGCTCGGACGTGAAGAAGAAAAGTTTATGGAAGAAGTTTTTAAAAAACTCGCCCTTTCGGCCAGGATGCATGACCGAATCCTGAAAGTAGCACGGACAACGGCAGATCTTGCAGGAGAAGAGAAAATCCGGCTCTCGGATCTCTGCGAAGCAGTGTCCTATGTGAAGAGCCGCGATAAATTCTGGGGAAATTAAAAGGAGAATATGAAATTATGACAAGTAATACACTCACCGACCGCGAAGCCCTCTACTGCCTCTGCCACGTTCCCGGTTTCGGCAGCGTAACGATCAGAAGCCTGAAAGACACATTCGGGACCTGCCTGTCTGCCTGGACGGTAAAGCCCCAGGAATTACAGAAATCAGGAGTCCTCACAGAGCGACGCGCGGAGGTCTTCCTGGAATCGAGAAAACATGAATCCGCATGGAGGAAGGAGTTTGCAGGTCTGGCACTTAAGAACATCCGCTTCATCGCGGAATGTGACCCGGACTATCCAAACCGGTTTCTTCCATATAAAGACCGTCCGGCAGCCCTCTTCGTAAAAGGCAGTCTCCCGGAAAACGAGGTTCCGGCGGTGGCCATCGTGGGCGCGAGGGCCTGCACGGAGTATGGGAAGGAAGCGGCAGGCTTCTACGCCGGGGAACTCGCCAACGCCGGAGTCAACATCATCAGCGGCATGGCAGCTGGCGTGGACGGCTATGCCCACAGAGGCGCCATCGAGCGTGGAAAGCCCACCTACGCAGTCTTAGGCTGCGGGGTAAACGTCTGCTACCCACGGGAAAACTACAAAATTTTCCGCGCCATGGAGGAAAACGGCGGCATCCTCTCGGAGTTCGTCCCGGGAACCCGCCCCGCCGCCATGAATTTTCCCATGCGCAACCGGATCATCAGCGCCCTCGCCGATGCGGTTATTATAATAGAAGCGAGGGAGAAGAGCGGATCCCTTATCACGGCGGACTTTGCCCTGGAGCAGGGAAAAGAAGTTTTCGCCCTTCCGGGACGGGCAAATGACCCCTTAAGCGGTGGCTGCAACCGCCTGATCCAGGGCGGTGCGAACATGCTTTTAAGCCCCTCGGATGTGCTGGAATTCCTTGGGCTGAAATACGAAAGAAAATTAACGATTCATAAATTTTCACAAAATAGGCTTGCCAAGAACGAAAATTTGGTGTATGCTTCGGTTGATTCGCGCCCCAGATATCTGGAAGAGATCGCCGCGTTATGCGGACTCTCTGTGACAGAATGTATGGAAGCCCTTTTAAAGCTGGAGCTTGCGGGACTTGTTTTTGGAACCGGGAATCAATATTATAAAAAAGCGGAATGATTGCAGAAGGATGTGAAGAATATGGCAAACAGTCTTGTGATTGTAGAGTCTCCTGCAAAGGTTAAAACAATTAAAAAATTCCTGGGAAGCACATATGAGGTCGATGCGTCCAATGGACATGTGAGAGATCTTCCGAAGAGCCAGCTCGGAATTGATGTGGAAAATGACTATGAACCGAAATATATTACGATCCGGGGCAAGGGAGATATCCTTGCGAAGCTCCGGAAGGAAGTAAAAAAAGCAGATAAAATTTATCTCGCAACTGACCCTGACCGTGAGGGAGAAGCGATTTCCTGGCATTTGATGAAAGCGTTAAAGCTTGACGAGGTAAAAGATAAAAAAGTATACAGGATCAGTTTCAATGAGATCACGAAAAACGCGGTAAAGGCGTCCTTAAAGGCACCCCGCGATATCGATATGAACCTGGTGGACGCCCAGCAGACGAGACGTATCCTGGACCGTATTGTTGGTTATAAGATCAGCCCGATCCTCTGGGAAAAGGTTAAAAGAGGCCTTAGCGCCGGCCGTGTCCAGTCTGCGGCCCTCCGAATGATCTGCGACAGGGAAGAGGAGATTTCTGCGTTTATCCCGGAGGAATACTGGAGCCTCGACGCGATGTTAAAAGCTCCGGGTTCAAAGAAACCGGCAGCTGCCCATTTTCATAATGACAAAGATGGAAAAACGGAGATCAGGAGCAAGGCGGAGCTTGACACTTTGCTTGAGTCCTTAAAGGGACAGAAATTTATCGTGACAGACATCAGAAACGGAGAGCGCACGAAGAAACCGCCGCTTCCGTTTACAACGAGTACCCTGCAGCAGGAGGCGTCCAAGGCGTTGAACTTCTCCACCCAGAAGACCATGCGCCTTGCCCAGCAGCTCTATGAGGGCGTTGATGTAAAGGGTCACGGCACCGTTGGTCTTATCACCTACCTGCGTACCGATTCCACCCGTGTGGCTGAGGAAGCAGAGAAGATGGCAAGTGATTTCATCGCTGAGAACTACGGCGAGAATTACCTGTCCCAGGGTGAAAATACAAAGAAGAACAGCGGAAAGATCCAGGATGCCCACGAGGCGATCCGTCCGACAAATCTTTCCTTAACACCTGTAAAGGTAAAAGAATCCCTGGCACGAGACCAGTTCCGTCTCTACCAGCTGATCTGGAAGCGCTTCACGGCGAGCCGCATGTCCGCGGCTGTCTATGAGACAACATCCGTAAAGATCGGAGCGGGCGGAAACGAGTTTACGATGACGGCATCCAGACTGAAGTTCGACGGCTTCATGTCCGTCTATATCGAGGCGGATGAGAAAGAGGAGAAAAACCAGATCCTCTCGAAGCTGGAAAAAGGTGAGGAGCTTGAGCTTGCGGATCTCGTGAGCGCCCAGCACTTTACCCAGCCGCCGGCCCATTACACAGAGGCATCCCTGGTAAAAGCCATGGAGGAACAGGGCATCGGCCGTCCGAGTACCTACGCACCGACGATCACAACGATCTTAGCCCGCCGTTATGTGGTAAAAGAGAACAAGAACATCTATGTGACCGAGATCGGTGAGGTCGTCAACCGGATCATGAAGCAGTGCTTCCCGAGCATCGTGGACATTGCCTTCACCGCGAATCTGGAGTACCTGTTAGACAGCGTCGGCGAGGGCCTGACCCCGTGGAAGACCATCGTAAGAAACTTCTACCCTGATCTTATGGAAGCGGTGGAAGAGGCCCAGAGAACCTTAGAGACTGTCCATATCGCAGACGAGGAGTCCGACGAGATCTGCGAACTTTGCGGAAGAAGGATGGTCATCAAATACGGTCCTCATGGAAAATTCCTCGCATGTCCTGGATTCCCGGAGTGCCGCAACACAAAGCCGTATTTGGAGAAGACAGGAATCCCTTGCCCGAAGTGTGGAAAAGAAGTCATCATTAAGAAGACGAAAAAGGGAAGAAAGTATTACGGCTGTGAAGCCAACCCGGACTGCGACTTCATGTCCTGGCAGAAACCATCCACTGAGAAGTGCCCGGAGTGCGGCAGCTACATGGTGGAAAAAGGAAACAAACTCGTCTGCGCCAATGAGCAGTGCGGATTTGTGATGCCGATGAAGGAAAATAAGGAAGAAAAAGAAGATTAATATAGCGAGATCAAGATCCGGCAGGGTGCCCAGAAGAGGCTCTGCCGGATATTTGCCGTAAACAAATGGTACAATTTCAATTATTCAAACTTCCAAAATGTGATAAGAACTTGACAATTTATTTCGATTTATCTTAATTATCCGAAAAAGTCTTGAAATTCCGGAAATATCGTGTTACAATTTAATCGATCAAATATTATTCGTACGATATCAGAAAGTAAAGGAGGTTTTCGGAAATGAGTGTTGAATTATTGGATAAGACCAGAAAAATAAACAAACTGCTCCACAACAACAATTCGCACAAGGTCGTATTCAACGACATCTGTAAAGTTTTAAGCGAAATTTTGCTGTCGAACATTCTCGTGATCAGCAAGAAAGGAAAAGTCCTGGGTGTCAGCATCTGTCCTGGTGTTGATGAAATCCACGAGTTGATTGAGGACAAGGTAGGCGGCTATGTTGATAAAATGTTTAACGAACGCCTCTTAAGTGTCCTTTCCACCAAGGAAAATGTAAACCTTGCGACTCTCGGCTTCGCTGAGGAGAACGTAAAGAAGTATCAGGCAATCATCGCCCCGATCGATATCGCGGGCGAGCGTCTCGGAACCTTGTTTATGTACAAATCCGACGAGCAGTACGATATCGATGATATTATCCTCTGTGAGTATGGCACGACCGTTGTCGGCTTGGAGATGATGCGTTCCGTAAACGAGGAGAACGCCGAGGAGACAAGAAAAGTTCAGATCGTAAAATCTGCGATCAGCACCTTATCCTTCTCCGAGTTAGAAGCGATCACCCATATCTTCGAGGAGCTTGACGGAAACGAGGGAATCCTCGTAGCCAGCAAGATCGCCGACAGAGTCGGGATCACCCGCTCCGTGATCGTAAACGCGCTCCGCAAATTCGAGAGTGCCGGGGTTATCGAGTCCCGTTCTTCCGGTATGAAGGGAACCTACATTAAGGTCTTAAACGATGTGGTATTCGATGAATTAAAAGCCTTAAAGGCAGTAAATACAAAATAAGACAGGGGAGACCTGTGGAAAAGAGGCGCGGCTGGATGAAAAGCCGCGCCTCTTTTTTAACCGAATCAAGTAAGTCCCCTGCTTCAATTGCGAAAAGCAATAAGCAGTGGGTGGGGACTTGCTTGTATCAGGAGGAGTGCAAGCTCCTTCTGATAAACTGCGGAGCAGTTATTCGGTTAT